>Ga0226835_1001733_pt1 | contig 10884 bp, 7 predicted proteins | sample LAC_MetaG_1_FD_163627 | JGI IMG/M metagenome (GOLD analysis project Ga0226835, IMG submission 163627) | Anaerobic ammonium oxidizing microbial communities from anammox membrane bioreactor (MBR) in UC Berkley, California, United States -... | ecosystem: Engineered > Bioreactor > Anaerobic >...
GGTGTCACGGTGGTGGACGTGAAGCGCGCGGAGCAGGCTGGCGCGAGCCGGAACCGGCGAGCTTTCGAGAGCACGGAGGTCGCCTGCCAGCACCTGGGGTGGGGCTTCGAGGTGCGCACTGAACCCGATGACAGTTACCTAGCCAACTTGAAGTGGCTGGCCGGGTACCGGCGCCGTCCACCGCGCTTCGAAGCGATGGCGAGAGAATTGATCGCCTGCTGTGCCGATGGGGCGGTTTCGGTCCGCCAACTGCTCGCCCGGATGGAGCAACCACTGTTGGCGCGCCCAGCGTTATTCCACCTCCTTTGGAAACGGGTCCTGAGGTTCGACATGACAGCGGTCCTCAACGAGCCCTCGCTGGTCTACCTGTCTACTAGCGATGTGGCGGCATGAGGCAGCGAGCGAGGCTTGAGGCCGGTGTGAAGATCTGGTGGGATGGCCAACCGTGGACCGTCACCGGATTATTCGCGGGCGAGATCGAGGTGCAGGATCTTCGCGGTAAGCGGGCGCGGATCTTGATGAGCGTGGTCACCGAGGCGCCCGACTTCAAAGTCCTGACGGGCGCAGAGCCTGGGGAGGAGGGCGCGAGCCCCGTCTACTTGGATGCGGTGCCGCCGGAGCTTCTACGGGCAGCCGAGGAGCTGGAACGGCAGCTCATGGAGGCGTTGACGGGGTACCAGCACGGCTCCCGGGCTCTGGCGCTCGAGCATGAGCCGAGTCCGCAGTATGACCCGGAGTTCACCACCGTGCGGCAGCGGACTACCGCCAAGGCTCGCGAGTTGGGGATCGGTTTCAGCACGCTCTGGCGCTACAAGCAGAAGTACGAGGAGCGCGGCCTAGTGGGCCTCGTGGACGAGCGCAAACTGAGTCCGCTGAAGGACTTCGCGCGGGTGGACGACCGCGTCAAGTTGGCTCTCGGGGCGGTGCTGGACGAGTTGACGGACGAGTCGAACATCCCCAAGACGCAGTTGCGGCGGCGCACGAGGCGGAAGCTCAAGGACTTCTTCCCGGACGAAGCCGTCGAGTTGCCGTCCGAGAAGACGTTCAACAAGCTTGTCGACCGGATGGCGGCCGGGCGCGGCACCTTCGGGGCGGCCAAGGCGCGCCGCAGCATCGCCAACCGCCCTAGCAACCTCTACCGCTACTTCCAGGTGGTGCGTCCGGGCGAAGTCGTGCTGATCGACTCGACCTCCTTGGACGCGTTCGCTCTTGATCCGTTGACCTTCAAGTGGGTGCAGGTGCAGTTGACCATCGCCATGGACTTGTACACCAACTCGCTTGTGGCGTGGCGGTTCACGCCCGTCTCCACCAAGGGCGTGGACGCCGCGCTGTTGCTCTACGACGTGGTGAGGCCCAAGTTCATGCGTAACGGGTGGCCAGAGAACGCCCGCTGGTCATACGTGGGCCTGCCGGAAGCCATCCTTGTCGAGCTATTGGGCGATGCGGATCAGAACCTCGACGGGCAAGCGCTAGGCGGTCTGGCTGGGGTTCCGTTCCTCAACCCGGAAGCCGTGTGGGTGGACCGGGGGCGCGTGTTCATCTCGCGGGCGTTCCGGGACGCGTGCGTGCGGCTTGGGATAGACCTGCAGCTCGCCCGCCCCTACACCCCGACGGACAAGGCGCAGGTGGAGCGGCTGTTCCGCACCATCCGCGATAACTTCGTGGTGAACCTCAAGGGTTACAAGGGCCCGGACGTGTACTCCCGCGGCAAGGACGTCGAAAGCGAAGCGTTCTTCTTCATCGACGAGATCGAAGCCGAGTTCGCCGGCTGGGTCGCCACCTACTGGCAGAACCGCACCCACGACGGTCTCGAGATTCCCGACCTGCCCAAGATGGACCTGAGCCCCAATCGGATGTACGAGGAAGGGCTAATGCGGGCGGGCTTCACGTACGTGCTGCCGGATCCCAACCTGTACTTCGAGCTGCTGCCGACGGAGTGGCGCAAGATCCAGCATTACGGTATCGACCTGCGCGGCCTGCGTTACAACAGCGAGGTCCTTGACGAGTGGCGCGACGCGCCCTCGCCCTACCCAAACATCCGCGACGGCGCCTGGCCGATCCGCTACGACCCCCGCGACCTGTCCGAGGTGTTCTTCCACGATCCTACGCTGGACGAGTGGCATGCCATCCCCCGGCATGGCGCCTCCCCCGTCAACCGCCCCTTCAACGACGCCACCCTCAGCTACGCGAAGTCCTTGGTCATCGCGCGCGGTGGCGCCACGGCGGCGGACCGCCGCAGGGAGCTGAACCAGGCGCTCGACGACCTGCTGGATAGGATCGCGGCGCTGGAGGTCGAGGGTCGCAAGGAGCGCCGCCTTGCCGCCGTGCACGCCATGCGCACCATCGAGGCGCATGAGGAGCGGCGGCGCGCCGCGCCCCAGCGGCAGGTTGACAGCGTGATGGAGCCCGACGCGGAAGCCGACCTCGATGACCTCTTCGGCCCCGACGAGCCCCTGCAGAATGCGGGCTCACTCGGGCCCGAAGGCGCGACCGTTCAGGGCTTCCCGGCCGCAGGCGAGCTCGACCCTGAGCCTGAGGAGCCCGGGAGCGAGCCCCGTAAGCGCCTTTCCGTGCTGGACCCCGATGACTTCACCGTGTAGCGGGGGGCGCCGCCTGAGAGCGGCGCTGGGAGGGTGATGACCGTAGCCGACGTGGTGGACGACATGCTTGCCAACTTCTCCGACCTGTTGGCTGAGGACGTCCCGTTCGCGCGGGAGAACCCCGAGAACTACGTGGCGTGGCGGGAGTTCGTTGCCAGGCCCGACGCGCAGAAGCCGCTCATGCCCTCCATGGGGGATTACCAGGCGATGAGCGACGCGGAGAGGGCCTCGTTCGACCTGGCGCGGAAGATGTATCACAACACCTTTGGGCCGCTCACCTCCCGCACCATGAAGAAGGTTCACGACCAGGTGATCCGCCTCGCGTGGGACAACCTCCGCACCGCTCCCGGGGCCCGTCAGGGCGCGATCGTGGACGGGCAAGCCACGCTCGGTAAGACCACTATCGTGCTGCACATGGGCCGTATCTACGAGGGGCTGGCGCAGCGCGCCTACGAGGGCAAGGGCCTGCACGGAACCCACGTCGAGTTCATCCCGGTGGTCTACAGCAGCGTTCCCTCGAGCACCACGCCCAAGAAGCTGCTGCAGGCATTGAACAAGTTCTACGGCAATCCCTTCGCGGAGCGCGACTCCGAAGCGAAGCTGAAGAGCCGGCTACACGACATCGCCGTGCAGTGCGGCACCAGCCTGTTCATCCTCGATGACATCCACAACCTGCACCGCGGCAACAAGAGCGCCGACAGCGTCAACGACCTCATCAAGGAACTCGCGAACCTGATCCCCGCGACGTTCGTTTACGCCGGCATCAACTGCGAGGACTCGGTGCTGCTGATGGACAGCCGCACCGGGGGGAAGGGCCGCTTCACCCAGACCCAGTACCGCTTCGCTCTGCACAAGGTCGACCCGTTCCCGTACGACGTCCATCTGGCGGGCAAGTCGGCGTGGCTGGAGTTCCTCGCGAGCGTCGAAGAGCACCTGTGCCTGATCGAGTACAGGCCCGGCTGGCTGGTGCAGCAGGAGCGCTACCTCTACCTCCGTACCGAAGGCGGCATCGGCAGCCTGATCCGGCTGGTGCGCGCCGCCGCCAACGCGGCGATCCGGGACGGCAGTGAGACCCTGTCCCGGGCTGGCCTTGAAAACATCCGGCTCGCGGAGGGCGCCGAACGCTACTACGCCGAGAAGAAGGCGGCCCTCGCGGCCATCAAGGACTCCCCGGAAGCGGTCGCGCGCCTCCTCAATGCCTCATGAACCCACTGCCACCCGCGCCTTCGCGGCACCCCATGCCGTTACCGCGTTCCCTTAGGCCAGTGGCGGGGGAATGGTTCGCCAGTTATATCGACCGCTTGGCTCACCACCTCGACGTTCCACTCATCACCCTCCTCCAGCGCGTCGGCATCACGAGCACCGAGCGGATGAGCGACGTGCCATCCGGCTACGGGGCGTACCTCGCTCCCGAAGCCCTGGCGGCCTTCGCGCGCGCCACGCATCTCACCACCGCCCAAGCGAGGGCGCTGCTGTTGGAGCGGTACCACGATGTCTGCCTCGACTTCAGCGCGCTCTACCGGGGCGAGGTGACGCAACTCGGGGCCCTCGGGCTTAGCGAGTGGGTGTACGCCTCCGGCTCGCACCTCTGTCCTGCTTGCATGGAGGAGGACGGCGGCGCGTGGCGGGTGGCGTGGAAGCTGCCGTGGTCGTTCATGTGCGTGAAGCACTCGAACCTCCTGGCGGCAGAGTGCCCGCAATGCGAGCTGCGCTTCGCCGCCTGGCGGCGCGACGGTCAACTGCGGCCCATGTTCGGAAGCCAAGTTCCCAAGCCTGGATTGTGCACGAACACGGGCCCCTCGAGCGGCAAGCGCGGCGTAAGAGCGGGCCAGTGTAGGCACGACCTCAGGACGGTCGACGTCGTACCAGTACAACCCGGCTCGGAGCTATCGCGGGTGCAGGCTCGGATTGACGAGGTCTTGGAGGCGGGCTCGGCGACGCTGGCGGGTACCACGGTGGCGGCGCCAGAGTTCTTCCGCGTGCTGCGCGGAACGGTGGCGTTGATCATGTACGCGGCATCGGCCAAGGATGTGTCGAGCCTGGTCGGAGAGACAGCGCCACGCGAGGTGAAAGAGAGCCTGGAGCGCTGGTTCGACACGCGGGATGCGACTCTCGCTAGGCTGCAGCGAAGCAAGGAGGTCGCCGCCCAGGCCGGCGAGAAGCGACGCATCGCGCCGCAGAAGATGACTGCCTTCGCACCAGCCGACCCCGCCTTGATGGGCGGGCTGCTGAGCGCAGCCACCGCGTACCTCGATGCTGGATCGGTCATGGAGGCCGCTCACAGAATGGCGCCCTTGCTCGAGATGGGTAGCGCACGTGGCGGCGGGACCTCGAGCTTCATCACCCGGCTGGGATTGCCGCCGTTCTTCATGCAACTGTATTCGCTCACGTTCGACACGAAGCGCGAGTACCTGTTCGATCCACGCCGTCCCGCCCAGACGGCCTCCAAGGGCAGCTACGCGTTCGAACCGCGCCACATCCCCCAGCTCTTCTGGCGCGGCGAGTACGCCTCCCGGTTCCGGAAGTTCTTCGATGGCCTGGCCCTCAGGGAGGAGACCGTACGGCTAACCCTGTCAGCCCTTCTCGCGGAGCTAGTGGTCGGCGGTTCGCGCGCGGAAGCGCTCAAAGCGCTCGGAGTAGAAAGAAGCGCCGTTCGCGGCGGTGTCGATAAGGCCATCTTCCTGTTACGAGAACGGGGCGCGGCCCTTGAGGCGTTCGCTGAACTGCACGCCGTGGCTGAAGCGCTGTCGACGAGCGAGCGGCTAGTGGACTATGCCCAGCGCCGGACGCGCTTCGCCACCTTCACGTGCGTCCCGCCGGTGGACTGGGCCTTCATCGCCAAGCGGGCGACCATGAACCCCGGTCTAGCGGGCGGTCGAGACGAGTTCGCCGCAACGATGGCGTGGGAGCAGTTGACGGGCAGCGATTGGCGCGGCGCTCCTGCGTTGCGCTTCCGTACAGGGAACGAAGGGGCCTCGCGCGAGACTTACCTCCGCTTCGCGAACTCCGCCACGGCAGAGTTCGCGGCCATGATGGCGCTTTACGTGCAGTACCTCGCCGACGGCGGTGAACTGGACGGGTTCGTGTACTGGGCCAGCCCGGAGATCCTGGAGCGCCACGGCATGGAAGGAGGGTACGGGTTCGGGCCAGTACACGTGCCTCAACTCTTCTGGCGGGACCAGTACGACGCGCACTTCGAACGGTTCTTCCAGGCGCTTGGCGTCTCTGCGCCCACCGGACGCGCCGCGGTCTCCGTGGCGCTACTCGAACTAGTTCTGAGCATGCCGAGGGCTCAGATCGGCGCGCTGATCGGCATCGACGAACGAAACATCAGAGGCGGCGTTTCGGCGGCATTACAACGGATACGGGCCGGTGAGCATGCGGCCGCCTTCGAGGAGCGCCTCACAGCCTCTGCTGCGGCATTGGGGCGCAACGAAGCGAGAGTGGACTTTAGGGAGCGCGGTGCTCGCCTTGCCGGCTTCACGAACATTCCGGAAGCCGAGTGGCGGGACATCTGCAAGTGCGCCGGCGTGCATGTCGGCCGAAGGAACGTACGTAGCGCACACGCGGCCGCCTGGATCTGGGCAGAACTTATGCAACAGGACGTACGTGACTCACCAGCGTTCAAGGCGCTGGTGCGAAACACTCACCAGGACTACGGCATCCATCAGAAGTTCGTTCGCGAGCAGGCCCCGATCATGAAAGGCACGCTCCTGGAGTACGGCGAATCCCTTCTCCACCCTTAGGTCGTGGATGATGTCTGGATGACGACGGTCGCAAGGCCACGCCGATCGCTGCTTCGCTGTGTTTCACGGCGAAGCAGAGAAACACCTGGTGTTTCTCTCGCCCTGGAACCGCTTGCCTTCGCGGGCGTTGATTGGTCGGGTGCCTTCGAGAGTAGGAAATCCTCACTTCAAGTTCCGGGTTGTGCTCTCAGATCATCTTCGGGGCTTGCCTGAAACTTCGTGATTCATCGCTTGTCTGTTCTAAGTTCTAGCGTCATGTCTACACCGGTGTAGGCGGGTAGTTGAACCTGTGAGTCGGGTAGTTCAATCGGTTAGTGAATTGTGAGTAGGACGCGAACGCACTTGTGAGTGGGCTCCGGAAGGGTCGGGCTAAAAAGTCAAGCCCCAGAAGCTCTGTAAATTCCTCCAGGCCAGTCATCGCTAGGCTGCCAAGCGCACCTCCCCACTGGCAGTCGTCGGCGAAGCCGACGCCGCCTCCAGAGGTTCCATGTCGAGGTACTTCCTGCCCGACAGCCACTCCTCGCTCTGCTCAACGCACAAGGCCGTCACCAGGCGAAGGCAAGCCTCGCGGTTCGGGAAGATCCGCACCACCCTCGTCCGGCGCTTCAACTCCTGGTTGAAGCGCTCCAAGCCGTTCGTTGAGCGGATGCGCCGCCGGTGAGGCTCCGGGAACGAGAAGCACGCCAAGGTAGCCTCGATGCCGACCTCGATCCACTCGGCCACCGCCGGATGGGAAGCGCTCCAGCGCTCCACCACGCCCCTGGCAGCCTCCAAGGCCCACTCCCGGTCGGGTGCGGCGTAAACGGCCTTCAGGTCGCTCGTCAACGCCGCCTGGTGCTTCCGGGCGACCTTCCCGCGCGCGTTACGCAGGAGCGCCAACAAGTTGGCGATGCACCTGGCACCGCTGCCAAGATGCGCCCTGGAAGTGCCGCTGGACGGCGCTCACCAGGCCCCTATGATCATCGCTGGTAACCAGCTGCACGCCCCTCAAGCCGCGTTCCTTCAGGCTGCGGAACAGCGCGTCGTAGGTGGCTTCGGATTCCGAGTCGGCGACGTCAACCGCCAAGCAGCTCCCGCTGCCCGTCCTCCCTGACGCCCTTCACCACGAGCACGCCCTGGCTCACCACGCGCCCGTCAATGCGCACGTGCTCGTACCTCGCGTCCACCACCAGGTACGGGTAGGCCACCGCGTCCAGGCGCCGCTCCCGCCACGCCGAGAGGTCAGCATCGAGCTGACCAGCCAAGCGGCTCACCGTCGACTTGCTGAAGCTCGTGCCGCACAAGACCTCGGTGACGTCCTTCACCTTCCTGGTCGACACGCCCTCGAGGTCGGACTTCAGTCCGCCATCTCCATCAGCCACAGCACCAACGCCTTCTCGCTGCGCTGGTACCGGTCGAACAACTCCGTCTTGAAGGTCCCCTCCCGGTCCATCGGCACCAGCAGGTGCAGCGTCCCCACGCGCGTCTTGAGCTGCCGCGGCCGGTAACCGTTAAGGTAACCACGCCGGCCCTCCGTTCTCTCGTGCGGGTCGGCGTTCAGGTGCAGCGTGATCTCCTCCTCCAACAGGCGTTGCAGCGTGCCCTGCACGATCTCACGCAAGAAGTCCGGTTGGTCAATGAGCGCCTCACGCAGGCGCATCGTCAAAGCACTATCCTTCACTTGAGTCATCGTTCACTCCGTTCCAGGGGTTGTGTTCACTTCCCATCTTGGAGGAGCGATGGCTCCTTTCTCTCACGAGAAAGTCGCAGAGCCACCCAATTTACAGAGGATAGGGGGCGCGGTCGATTTCGACCAGCGAGGTGGGTAGCTCGATCTGTTCGTGAAGTGTGAGCCTGATGCGCGTGAGCCGAATCGCTTGAGTTTCGCCTTACGGCGACGCTTCCCTCAGCGCATCGCTCACCCTTCGAGCTCTGAGGTGACCTACTTCGGCGGTCGTGGCCCTTCGGCGCGAGCTGCGGGACTGGTCGGTGACCGCGCTGGCCACTAACGAGGTGTTTCGCAAGCTCTCCTCGTCAGCGTCACCCTCCCGCGGGGAAGTACCTCCATCGCCCCTCGGAAACGACCTCCACGTCACCGGCGACGACCTGGATGGCGGTGTCGTCGTCCATGGCGTAGGCCGGTAGCTTCAGGCTCGCCGCCCACTTCTCGGCGGCGGCCATGGTGTTCGTCGGCAGCATGGGGTTGTCGAGGTGCGGGAAGATCGAGAAGTCGACGATACCGAGGGTGGTGTCGCCGTCGCCGTCGATCGGAGGCTTCCTAGCGACGAACTCGTCGCCAACGCGCGGCGTCATGACCATGCTGCCTGCGCTGAGTCCTACCCAGACGGTGCGGCCTAGCGTCGGCAGCATCTCGGCGAGGCCGGACCGGCGCATCCAGTAACTCAGGTAGAGGGCGTCGCCGCCGTCGACTAGCAGGGCGTCCGCTTGTCGCACCCATGGCTCCCAACGTTCGGGATCGATGCTGGGGAGCGCGGTCAGCTCGAGCACGCCCAGCGACTTCCAGCCGAGTTCGCACATCGGCGCAGACGAGTTGCCGCTGATGAACTGCCAGGCGACCTGCGGCGTGCAAGCAGGGTGCCCGTAGCTGGCGGTGGGGATGCACAACGCGTCAGCGTCGGATAGGGGTTTGCCAAGCAGGCCGACCAACGCCTTCTTGATGCTGCCGTTCTTAACGCCGCCCGAGGTGAGCAGGAGTCTCATGACGTCCACTCCTTCGCGGGTCCGGGCTTGGCTCGCGCCCGGTCCCCGCCTGCGCCGGAGCCACGGTCGCTCTCGGCAGCATGGCCTGGTTCGGCGCGTCCATCCTACGGGGCCGATGGCGTTCGGGACAAGGAGGAGGAGGCCACTCCACTTCTCGTGAACGGAGGGCCTCTAACAAACCCAGGACTCTTTAGTTTGACGACCTCGTCGACCTGCAAGGCGCCGCTTGGCGCGAGTGCCCCGACTCCGGGGTTTGCGGCACTCTCCAGCGCGATCCTGCAGTCGATCCCGGCGCCGTCGGTGTAACGGCCGGCGCCCCCGCCCGCGGCCGCCGCCCTATCATCCGGGCATGGGCAGGCTGACCGTACTCACGGTGGCGCTCGCGGTGGTGCTGGGCGCGTTGGGCTTCGGCCCGACCGCGGCGCAAGCGTTCGTCGGCACCACCCCGGCGGCGGAGTTCCCAGCGGGACTCGAGTGGGTCAACGCAGCTCGGCCCCTCACGCTGGCCGAGCTGCGGGGCAAGGTGGTGTTGCTCGATTTCTGGACCTACGGCTGCATCAACTGCGTCCACGTCATCCCCGAGCTGCAGGCGCTGGAGGCGAAGTACCACGACGAGCTGGTGGTCATCGGCGTTCACTCCGCCAAGTTCCTCAACGAGGCGGAGACGGTCAACATCGAGCTGGTGGCGGAGCGGTACGAGCGGCGGGAGCCGATCGTGAACGACGCCGCCTTCGAGGTGTGGCGCGCCTACGGCGTGCGGGCGTGGCCCACGCTGGTGCTCATCGACCCGGCCGGGAACGTGGTAGGGCGTCACGAGGGGGAGGGGGCCTTCGCCCCGCTCGACGCGGCCATCGCCGGCACGATAGCCGCCTTCGACGCTCGTGGTGAGCTCGACCGTTCCCCGCGCGACCTGACCGATGGTGGTGGCGCGCCGCGCACGGTGCTGCGCTTCCCCGAGGGGGTGCTGGCGGACGCGGCGGTCGGTCGGCTGTTCATCGCCGACAGCGGCAACGACCGCATCGTCGTCACCGACCTGGGCGGCGTCGTGCTGGAAGTTATCGGCAGCGGCTCGGCGGGCCTGGTCGATGGGGCGTTCGAGGCGGCGGCCTTCGACTGGCCGCACGGCATGGCGCTGGCTAGCCCTAGGCTGCTGTACGTGGCCGACACCGGCAACCACGCCATCCGGCTCGTCGACCTGGCCGAGCGCACGGTTACGACCGTTGCGGGCACCGGCGAGCAGGGTTACATGTTCGGCCGGAGCGTCGCCAGCGCCGAGGACGGGATCAACTCGCCGTGGGACCTGGCCTGGTCGGACGGCCGACTGTTCGTCGCCATGGCCGGTCAGCACCAGGTGTGGCGGCTGGACCCGACCGCTGGGACGCTCCACCTGGTCGCCGGGTCCGGTAGGGAGGAGCTGCGTGACGGCGCGGCGTTGACGGCCGGGCTGAACCAACCCACGGGCCTGACCACGGACGGCGCGGCGCTGTTCGTGGCCGACAGCGAGGCCAGCGCCGTGCGGCGCGTCGACCTCGAGCCCGGTGGCCAAGTGACCACGCTGGTGGGCACCGGGCTGTTCGATTTCGGCGACGTCGACGGCGTGGGCGACGAGGTCCGGCTGCAGCACGTGCAGGACGTGGATCTCGCCGATGGTTACCTATACCTGGCCGACAGTTACAACCACAAGGTCAAGCGCCTCGACCCCGTGACGCGGGAGGTCGTGACCGTCCTCGGCACGGGCGCGCCGGGCTGGGAGGACGGTGCGGCGGCGCGCTTCCACGAGCCTGGCAGCGTGAGCGTGGCGGGACGACTCCTGTACGTGGCCGACACCGACAACCACG
>Ga0226835_1001734_pt1 | contig 10882 bp, 9 predicted proteins | sample LAC_MetaG_1_FD_163627 | JGI IMG/M metagenome (GOLD analysis project Ga0226835, IMG submission 163627) | Anaerobic ammonium oxidizing microbial communities from anammox membrane bioreactor (MBR) in UC Berkley, California, United States -... | ecosystem: Engineered > Bioreactor > Anaerobic >...
GAACGCGAGCAGCGAGCCGACCACGCCGCTCGCCACGCCGATGCGGGCGTCCCCCACGTCGAGCGCCAGCACTCGCGCGCCCGGCGCCGGCGGTGGTCGGTCGGCGTTCAGGCGACCACCCCGGTGGCGGCCCTGGCGGCGCGAAGCCAGCTCTCGAGCACCAGGGCCACGCCGTCGGCGGCGGCGTCGGCCGTGACCAGGTCGGCCGCGGCCAGGGCCTCCGGCTCCGCGTCGCCCATGGCCACGCCCAGGCCTGCCCAGGCGAGCATGCCGCTGTCGTTGTGCTGGTCGCCGAAGGCGGCCACGTCGGCCGCGTCGATGCCGAGCTCAGCGCAGACCAGCGCCAGCGCCGCGCTCTTGTCGACCGCCGCGTGGTGCACCTCCAACAGGAACGGGAGGCTCCACGTGGTGTAGAGGTCGAGCCCCGCCAACGCCCGCGCGAGCTGCCATGGCGGGAGCGCGTCGGAGGCGGCGAGCAGCTTGATGGGGCCCGTCGACAGGAACCCCTCGAGCGGACCCACCGCCGTCGGTGCTCCGCCCCGGAACAGATGGGCGGCGTTCCCGGCGGGCGTGACACCAGCCGCGGCGTTGCCGCCGCCAGCGTCGGCGTCGAGGTACCAACCGGCTGCGGACTCGAGCGCCAGTAAGACCCCGGGCGCGCCGCGCAGCCGCGCCAGCGCCGCCCGCGCGGCGGCCTGGTCGAGCTCCTGCACGACGCGAACGTGCTGCCGCTGCCACATGGCCGCGCCGTTGTAGGCCACGACCGTGTCGACCCCGCTGAGGTCCTCCGCCACCGGCAGCGCCGTGCGCAGCGGCCGGCCCGTGGCTATCACCACCCGCGCGCCCAGCGCCCGCACCCCGTCGAGGGCGACCCTGGTGCGCGCCGACACCCGCTTGTCTGGGCCAAGCAGCGTGCCGTCGAGGTCGACCGCGATCAGCTTCGGGAGCGGCGCCCCCGACGGCAGGAGGGGAGCGGTCCCGTCGAAGCGCGGGGGCGCCGACAAGCCCTCAGCCGCCCGCCAACGCGCCGCCGACGGCCGCCAACGCCTCGCCGAGCCGCGCCGCGTCCTTGACGCCGGCCTGCGCCATGTCGGCGCGGCCGCCGCCGCTACCGCCCGCGCTGGCCGCGGCCGCCCTGACGAGCCGGCCGGCGTTGGCGCCGCGCGCCTGCGCGGCGGCCGACACCTTGGCCACCAGCGCGCCGCCCGCGCCCTCCTGGGCCGAGGCCACCACCACCACGTCGGCGCCGCTCCTGGCGAGGAGAGCATCGGCGGCATTGCGAAGCGCAGCGCCGTCGAGCCCGTCGAGCAGGGCCGTCACGTAGCGGTAACCGCCGGCCTCCCGGACGGGGTTGGCGGCGGCGCCACCGCCCGTCTGCGCTGCGGCCAGGCGGTCGCGGAGGCGCGCAGCCTCCTTGAGGGACTCCTTGTGGTCGGCCTGCAGTCTCTCGAGGCGCTCCTCCAGCTGCGCGGGCCGGCCGCCAAGCCGAGCCGCCAGCCGCGCCTGGGTCAGTCGCAGCTCCTGCAGGTGCTCGATGGCCGCGAGGCCGGCGCGAGCCTCCACGCGCCGCACGCCGGCCGACACGGCCTCCTCCGCCACGACGAAGAACGCGCCGATCTCGCCCGTGCGCCCGACGTGGGTGCCGCCGCACAACTCGCGGGAGACGTCGCCCATGCTCACCATCCGGACCTCGTCGCCGTACTTCTCGCCGAAGAGCATCATGGCGCCCGCCGCCCGGGCCGTCGCGATGGGCACCACCCGCCAGTCGACGGGCAGGTCGGCCTGGATCCAGCGGTTCACGAGGAGCTCGACCTCGCGCAGCTCGTCGGGCGTGACGGCGTGCGGGTGCGAGAAGTCGAAGCGCAGCCGATCCGGCACCACGAGCGAGCCGGCCTGCGCGACGTGGTCGCCGAGGACGGCCCGCAACGCGGCGTGCAGGAGGTGCGTTACGGAGTGGTGCTTCTGCGTCTCGCGCCGCGCCGGGTCCACCCGCGCCGTGACGACGTCGTCGACCGCTAGGACGCCGCGCACCACGCGGGCCCGGTGGAGTACCAGCCCGTGCCGCGAGCGCGTCGTGGTCGACACCACCGCCTTGCCCCCCGGCCACTCCAGGACGCCGGCGTCGCCGACCTGGCCGCCACCCTCCGCGTAGAAGGGCGTGCGGTCCAGCACCACCGTGCCCGTCTCGCCCTCGCCCAGCGCGCTCAGCTCCCGCGCGTCGTCGCCCGGCGTCACCAACGCCGCCACCCGCGCCTCGGCCGAGTCGTCGGTGTATGCCAATGACTCGACCTCGCCCAGGCGCTCGGCGACCTTGCCGATGGCGTCGCTGGTCGCCGTGAACAGCTCCCGGCCGGTCGCGCCGCCGCGGGAGAGCTGCCGCGCCGCCTCGCGCGCCGCCTCGTAACCGGCGCCGTCGACCTCGACGCCGCGCTCGGCTGCCATCTCGCGCGTCAGGTCCAGCGGGAAGCCGTAGGTCTGCCACAGGTCGAACGCCACGGCGCCGGGCATGACGTCGGCGCCCAGGCCGTCGAGCAGCGCGCCAACCCTGCCGATGCCGGCGTCGAGCGTGCGCAGGAACTGCTCCTCCTCCGCCTGCACGATCCCCTTCACCCGCTCCGCCCCGTCGGCCAGCTCCGGGTAGGCGTCCCCCATGGACTCGACGACCTGGTCGACGAGCTTGTGAAGGGACGGCTCGCGCAGGCCCAGCAGCCAGGCGTGGCGGGAGGCGCGCCGCGTGAGCATCTTGACGACGTAACCCGCCCCGTCGTTGGCGGGCATCACGCCGTCGGCGACGGCGAAGGTCACGGCGCGGACGTGGTCGGCTATCACGCGGTGCGACACGGACTTCGGGCCCTGGTACGGGACGCCCGTGAGAGCCGTCACCCGCCGTATCGTCGGCTGGAACAGCTCGGTGGCGTAAGCGTCCTCCTTGCCCGTCATCATGGCCACCAGGCGCTCGAAGCCGAGGCCCGTGTCGATGTTCTTCTGGGGTAGCGGTTCGAGGTGACCGCCGTCCTGGCGGTCGTACTGGGTGAACACCAGGTTCCAGAACTCGATGTAGCGGTCGCCCGAGCCCGTGTTGGGGCCCGCCTCGTCCGGCGTGCCGAAGGTCGGACCCCGGTCGTAGAACACCTCGGAGCACGGCCCGCAGGGACCGTTGGGACCGTGGCTGACGGCGTTGGCGGGCCAGAAGTTCTCGTCCTCGCCCCAGCGGCTGATGCGCTCGGCCGGCACCCCGACGCGGTCGCGCCAGATGCCGTACGCCTCGTCGTCGTCCTGGTAGACCGTCACGTAGAGGCGCTCGGGGTCGAGGCCGAGGTACTCGGGGGAGGTGGCGAACTCCCACGCCCAGGCCGACGCCTCCGCCTTGAAGTAGTCGCCGAACGAGAAGTTGCCGAGCATCTCGAAGAACGAGTGGTGCCTGAGCGTGCGGCCAACGTTCTCGATGTCGTTGATCCGCAGGCACTTCTGGGCGGTGGTGACGCGGTGCCAGGTGCCGTCGTGACCCGCGAACTTGGGAGTGGCGCCCAGGAAGTACGGCTTGAACTGCACCATGCCCGCGCTCGTGAACATGAGGGTGGGGTCGTCGCTCTTGAGCGGCGCCGAGGGGTGTATCAGGTGCCCGCGGGACTGGAAGAAGCGCAGGTACTTCTCGCGCAGGTCGTTGATCTGTGAGATGCCGTCTACCACGAGGTGCCTCCGAGTCGTGCCGGGGTCCAAGTATACCGAGCGGGCCTCGCCGTCGCGGGAGCGGCCGTCGACCCGCCTCGCGGCCAGGTCAGGGGCGACCCGGTCAAGGGCGCTGCGTCACGGGGCCGGCGGCGGGCGCGGTAACCTGCGCGCTACATGCCCACCCCCGACGCCGCCCCGCGGGGCGCCCCCACCCAGCCCCCCGTCTCGCGCCGCGGCGTCCTCCTCTTCAGCTTCGCGGCGTTCCTCCTGATCGGGGCGTTGCAGGCCCTGTACGGACCCTCCTTCCCGCTCCTGCGGGAGCGCTTCGGGATAGGCCCCGAGTGGGTGAGCATGGCGGTGAGCGCCCAGTTCCTCGGGTCGTTCGTCGGCATCGTGTTCTCGAGTCAGCTCCTGCGCGCGGTCGGGTACAGGGGCGTGCTCGCCGGCGCCGCCGCTGCCCTCGCCCTGGGCGGGGTCGTCGTGGCGGCGGCGCCCACCTGGGCCTTCGTGCTCGCCGGCGCCTTCCTAGCCGGCGCCGGTGCCGGGCTACTGAACGTGGCGTGCAACCTGCTGGTGGCCGTCACCTTCAGGCCGCGAGCGGCCCCCGCGCTCAACCTCATAAACGCGCTCTTCGGGGTGGGGGCGGTGGTCGGCCCGCTGCTCGTCACCGCCACCGAGCCGCGCTTCGCCCTGCCGTTCCTGGTGGTAGCGGTGGCCGCCGCGCTGCTGCTCCCCTGGGTAGCGCGCTTGGGCGTCCCCGCGGTGGCGGGGCTCGGCGCCGACGCCGCCCCGGTGGCGTGGGGCAGCCTGGCCGGGTTCGTGCTGCTCTACGTGTTCTACGTGTCGGTCGAGGTGGGGGTGACCTCGTGGCAGACGGAGTTCCTCACCCCGCACTTCGGGGCGTCGGCCGCCGCCTTCACGTCGTTGTACTGGGCCGCCATCACCGTCGGGCGGTTCGCGGCCGCCCCCATCTCGGCCCGCCTGCCATCGCAGCGGATGGTCCTCTACGCGGCGGCGGCAACCCTGGTCTTCATGATCGCTTCGCACCGCGTTCCGTCGGCACCCATCGCGTTCGCGCTCGTCGGGCTGAGCCTCGCCCCGATCTTCCCGACCGCGCTCGCCTGGCTGACCGAGGTGTTCCCGCAGCGCGCCGACCAGGTGACCCCCGTCGTGGTGGCGGCCGCGAACTTCGGGCCGGCCATCAGCGCGCCCCTGATAGGCCTCTTCGTGCGGGCCGAGGGGCCACAGGTCGTGCCTACCGTGCTGTCGGGCTTGGCCCTGCTACTGCTCCTGATCGTGACGTGGTTGGCGCGGCGGACCCGAGGTCGAGCCTGAGGAGGGCGTGCGCCACCACGGCCACGGGGCCGAGGCTCGTGATGGCCGTGGCGAGGAGGACCCACGGCCCCGACCAGGCGGCCGGCCAGACCGGGGTCAGGGTGGCGAGGGCGCCGACCATCACGGCGACGGCCGCCACGAACGCCCACGGCCACCTGAAGGCCCCCGGCCCCAGCGTCGCGCGCATCCCGTAGAGCAGCGCCAGGCTGACCGCGCCCAGCAGGAACGCGTGGAGGAAGAAGATGTGGAGGGGCGCCGCGAAGAGCCAGTCCCGGGTGGCGGGGACGGCCCCGGCGAACTCGACGGTGCCCTTGAGGGCCAGCAGCGCCAGCGCCAACTGCCGCAACCACAGCGTGGCGCCGCCGAGCGTGGCGGGCCTGACGTTCTTCGTTTCGGTGGGCCAGACGGCGTTCACCAGCACCAGCCAGACGAGGGCGGCGAGCGTGCTCGTGACGGCGTCGACGCCGCCCGCCCACTCCCAGCCGAGGCCGGCGACGGCGAAGCGCGCGGCGCTGCGCGCGGCGATGGCGAACACCAGCGTCCAGGCGAGCAGCCCGAGCGGGTAGCGCGCAAGGCGCGCCGCGACGCCGTGCCAGGCCGCCAGCGCCACGATGGCGAGGCCGAACCAGCCGTCCGCGAACGCCGTGAGGAACCAGTCGACGAGCGCCAACATCACGTGACGCTGCACCTGCCCCGTGGCGCCGAGGAGGGCGAGACCGCCGATGGCGATGGTCGCCACGACCATGAGCGCCACGGCGCCGTCGAAGAGGCGCAGCACGGGCCAGCGCCGCACCCGCCAGGTTGCCACAAGGTAGAGCACCACGAACAGGTACCAGGCGCCGCCGTTGGCGCCGGAGACGAGCATGGAGATGGGCAGCGGCCGCCCGCCCCCGATGCTCATCAAGTGGTAGCCGCTCTTCAGGAACGGCAGGTACGTGGCCAGGCCACCGAACGCCGCCAGGGCGGCGGTGAGGCCGAAGCCGCGCACGCTCAACCCTCGACCGGCGAGGTGCGCCCCCACGAGCAGGATCAGGGGCGGCGTGATCCACGAGAAGAACATCAGGTGGGAGTGGGCGTGGCGGATGTACTCGAGCACGCCGGGCAGCTTGGTCACGAGGCTGAAGCGGTAGTAGGCGCCGGTGCTGCCGGCGAGGACGAAACTGGCGAGGCTCAGGCCCCAGACCCAACGACCCTTCACGCGGTCAGTCTGGCATCCTGAGGAGAGCCTTGAGCTGGCTCAGGAACCCCGCCTCGTCGGTGCTCACGCGGGGCCGGAACGGGGCGCCGGACGCGCGCGACACGTGCACGGCCAGGTCGAAGAGGAAGCGCTTGAACTCCAGCCCCTCGGCGTCGTCCCTGACGAGCTCGCCGACCTCGCCGAGCCGTCCTAGGAGCCGCTCGCGCGTGAGCGGCTCGTCGTTGGCGACCCCCTCGCTCGTGCGCGTGTGCGTGAACAGCGCCATGACCAGGGCGTTGTCGGCGTACTTGCGTTCGGCGTCGTAGAGGTAGCGGCCGGCGGCCATCACCTCGCGGAAGTAACCAACGATGCCGGTGCGGTCGGACGCCACCGTGGCGAGGAGCACCTCGGCCGCGGCGTCCAGTAAGCGGTTGAGCGTGGCTTCCGGGTAGTCGGTCATCGCGGCATGTTACGTCACGGCGCGTCGGGACGGCGGCGCCGGGTGGGCGCGGCGCCTCAGACGAGGCGGCGCCTCAGACGAGGCGGCGCCTGATCCGCGAGCTGACGGCGTCGACCACGATGATGAACGCGACGATCACCAGGAGCAGCATCGACACCTCGGCCCAGCGGCGGAACTGCAGGCGCTGGATGAGCGGCAGGCCGATCCCGCCCGCGCCGACCATGCCGAGCACGGCCGCGGCGCGGAGGGTGATCTCGAAGCGGTAGAGGACGTTGGAGAGGAACTCCGGCAGTACTTGGGGCACCACCGCGTACAGGAACGCGTGGAGCTTGTTGCCGCCCGCGGCCGTGATCGCCTCCATCGGCCCACGATCGATCCCCTCGATCACGTCCGAGAAGACCTTGCCCAAGTAGCCGATGGAGTGGATGCCCATGGCCATGATCCCGGCGGTCGGCCCGGGACCGGCGGCCGCCACGAAGATGACCGCCAGCACGATCTCGGGGAACGTGCGCACGGCGACGAGCAGGCCCTTGCCGGGCAACGCCCAGCGGGTCCCGCCGAGGAGGTTGCCGGCCGCGAGGAAGGAGAGCGGGAAGGCGAGCACCGCGCCCAGGGCGGTGCCGAGGATGGCCATGAAGAACGTCTCGACCATCGACTTCCAGGCGAGCCCGAACACCTGCGTGTCCGGACGCACCAGGCCGCGCAGCAGGGGCATGGCGTTGCGCTTGATGCCGAGCTCCACCCGCGACCAGGGGGGCAGGTCCATGGTCACGAGCGTGATCACGAACAGCACGGCCAGGGCGACCGCCCCGGCGGCGAGCAGGGCCTGGTTGCGCCTGACGTGCGCGGGCGCGGCGGGCAGGTCGGTCGGTAGCGGGCGGGTGGTGCGGACGCCGGCCATGTCAGATGAGGCGCGAGCGCGCCCAGACGCTGAAGCCGTCGATGGCGAGCACCACGACGAACACGACCACGATCAGCGTGCCCAGCCCCGGGTAGTCGAAGAAGCCCATGTAGGTCTGCAGCAACACACCGATGCCGCCGGCGCCGACGAAGCCGATGACGACGCTGGCGCGCACGTTTATCTCGAAGACGTAGAGGATGTAGGAGACCATCGTGGCCGCGATCTGCGGGATGACGGCGAAGACGATCGTGCGGTTGCGCCCGGCGCCCACGGCGCGCAGCGCCTCGAGAGGTCCGGGGTCGACGGCCTCCACCGTCTCGGAGCCGAGCTTGGCGAGGACGCCGACGGAGAAGAAGGTCAGCGCCACGACGCCGGGGAGGGCGCCCAGGCCGAGGACCGCCACGAAGATGGCGGCCCACAACAGGTCGGGGATGCTCCTGAGCACCGTCAACAGCGTCCGCGCCACCCACATGGTGACCGGGTTGACGGCGGTGTTCGCCGAGGCGAGGAAGATCAGGGGGACGGCGATCAGGCTGCCGATCACCGTGGCGACGTAGGCGATCTGGATGGTCTGCAGCAGCGGTCCCCAGATCTGGGGCAGCGCCGTGAGGTCCGGCGCCATGCGGCCGAAGAACCGGAAGAAGTCGTAGGCGCCCGTGAACAGGGCCGGCAGGTTGAAGTTGGTCTGCCGCAGCGCCAGGCCGATCAGGGCGGCGACGGCCGCCAGCGTGAGCCACGACTTGATGGCGCCCGCGCGAGGCGGACGCGGCAGGCCGGCGTCAAGCACCGCGCAGGTCCTTGTCGTCGATGGGGCGACCGTAGATCTCCTCGAAGGCGTCGTCGCTCGCCTCGGCCGGCGTGCCGTCGAACACGACCAGTCCGTCGCGCATCCCCACGATGCGGTCGGCGTACTCGCGCGCCATGTCTATGAAGTGAAGGTTGACAACCGTGGTGATGCCGTCCTCGCGCGCGATCCGTTTGAGGTCGCGCATGACGGCGTGCGAGGTGGGCGGGTCGAGGCTCGCGACGGGCTCGTCCGCCAGCATGACCGAGGGGCGCTGGGCGAGGGCGCGGGCGATGCCGACGCGCTGCTGCTGCCCGCCCGACAGGGCGTCGGCGCGGACGTAAGCCTTCTCCGGGATCCCCACGCGCTCCAGGCAGTCGTGCGCGTAGGCGCGGTCGGCGCGCGGGAAGGCGCTGGCCACGCCGCGCCAGGCCGGTAGGTCGCCGAGGCGGCCCGCCAGCACGTTGCGGATGACGCTCGAACGCTTGACGAGGTTGAAGGTCTGGAAGATCATGCCGATGTCGGACCTGGCGGCGCGCAGGGCGGCGCCGCGCGCCCGCGTCACGTCGACGTCACCGACCACCACGCGCCCGCTGGAGGGGACGACTAGGCTGTTGACGGTGCGGATCAGGGTCGACTTCCCGGCACCCGACAGGCCGACCACGACCACGAACTGGCCCTCTGGGATCTCTAGCGTCACGCCCTTGAGAGCCTTGAGGCCGGTCTTGTAGACGACCTCCACGTTTTCGAAGCTGATGCGACTCACGACGACGACAACGCTACACGTAAGCGGGCGGTGAGGGATAGCCCCCACCGCCCGCCGTGGTGTCCGGTGCGGTGCCCGGCGTTCCCGGGCGCCGCACCAGGTCAGCGCTTGAAGGTCGCGGAGACCTCGCGCACGATGTCGTACGCGGAGGGGTCGACGCGGGCGAACTCGGTGACGTTGAAGAGCGTCTTCGTGAGTTCCTTGCCCTCCGGCGTGTTGGCGATGTCGATCATGGCGTCCTGGATCTGCGTGATGAGCTCGGGGTCGAGGCCCTTGCGCGCCACGGCGCCGTCGTTGGGGATGTAGTCGGAGTAGCCGAGGATGCACACCACGTCCTTGACGTCGGGGTGTTCCGCCTCGATGGTCTCGCGGCCGTCGGAGCCGGGCGAGCCGCCGAAGGTGACCGACACGTCCACGTCGCCGTTGTAGACGGCGAGGGCCGCGGCGTCGTGCGAGCCCGCGAAGATGGCCGTCATGTCGGTGTCGGGGTTGATGCCGTAGGTGTTCTTCAGGGTCACGTACGGGAACTGGTAACCGGAGGCGGAGCCGGGGTCGACGAAGGCGATCGTCTTGCCCCTGAGCTGGCTGAACTCCGTGATGCCGCTGTCGCAGCGCACGTTGAACTGAGCGCGGTAGGAGGTTGCGCCCTGGCGCACCGAGGCGAGGATCACCTGCGCGCCGTAGTTGTCGATGGCCTGCACGACGCCGGCGGGACCGAAGAGCCCCACGTCGACGCGACCGGTGCCGACCGCCTCGACGAGGCCGACGAAGTTGGTGGCAACGAACGTCTCGACCGGGATGAGGAGGCGCTCGGAGAGCATCGCCGCGATCGGGTCGAGGCTATCGACGATGGCGCCGGCCTCGCGGCTCGGAACCATGCCGATGACGAGCTTGGACGGGACGTCGCCCTGCGCCTGCGCCGTGCCCACGAAGAGCGTGGCGCCGAGCACGAGGGCGACCAGGGTGGAGATGAGCCTTTTCACTAGGTGTCCTCCGACGGTGGCGATCCAGGCGTGGTGTGGCGCCGCCGGGTGCTGTTTCCGGCGGTCCCACGGGTCTCGGCGGGCTGTTGCCGCCCCGTGGTGCCCACGCCTGCGCGGGGTAAGAGTAGCACGCGGGCCCCCGGGCCTGGCGCCCGGGCCGGGTCGCAGGTCAGGCCCGCGGCTGTGGGGGAAGCGGTCGGGCCCCCGTGCCGATGGCCACGGCCGCCGCTACGAGCGCGTCGGTCGAGGAGACGAGCGGGACGTCCAGGCCGGCCGCGGCCAGGTCGGACTGCGTGAGGAGGAGCGGCACCTCGGTGCACCCTGCCACCAGCGCCTCCGCGCCGTCCGCCACCAACGACGTGGCCAGTGCGAGCATCTCCGCCCGCGCTGCCAACCCCGTCTCGCCCGCCTTCACGCGGTAGAGGAGGTCCATGAAGCGCGCCCGGCCCGGGCCCAGGGGCTCCGCGACGGTCACCCCGTGCGCACCGAACGCGGTGGGGTAGAGGCGCGCGTCCTGGGCGCCCGCGGCGGCCAGCACGCCGACGCGGGTGGGTCGTGACGCCGCGGCGAGGGTGGCGGCCACGGCCTCGTCGATGATGCTCACGAGGGGGGCGCGGCTGGCGGCCCTGATCTCGTCCGCGAAGGCGTGCGCCGTGTTGCAGACCATGAGGAGCACCTCGGCGCCCGCGAGCTCGAGGCGCCGAGCCATGTCGGCCAGCCGCGGGCCCGGGCTGGGGCCGGTGCCGGCCACCCCGGCGTTGCGGTCGGGCACCCGCGGGTCCGACAGCAGCACCAGGTGCAGGT
>Ga0226835_1001737_pt1 | contig 10867 bp, 9 predicted proteins | sample LAC_MetaG_1_FD_163627 | JGI IMG/M metagenome (GOLD analysis project Ga0226835, IMG submission 163627) | Anaerobic ammonium oxidizing microbial communities from anammox membrane bioreactor (MBR) in UC Berkley, California, United States -... | ecosystem: Engineered > Bioreactor > Anaerobic >...
GTCACTGTGGTTGGCGCTGCAGATGAACTGGCTGCAGCGGCCTCGCTGGTGATGGGGCAGGCAGACGAGAAGATCCCGGTAGTTCTGGCGCGAGGTTTCCCGTATCCTTTACGAGAGTCGAGTTTAAGCGAATTAATCAGGCCAAAGGAGCAGGACTTATTCCGATGAGCCGGGTATTGACGGTTGCTTCAATAGTAGACACTACTGGAACTGAAACGAATGCGGTTCTTTGGGAAATTATTGGCCAGATTTTTCATGAGACGGGCACCCCATTGACCATCCTCCCGCACTTATCATGGCATGTGGCTGCTCATTACGACCAGGACTTGCTCGATGAATACCTGCGTCGCCTGGCGAGGAAAATTGGCACAGTTCCGTTGAACGTAGTTGGAGTGGGAGTATTTAGTGGGAAGAACCCGGTCATTTATTTACCGGTCACAAAGACCCCGGTTATTGCGAGGTTGCATCACCTGTTGTGGTCTGAGCTGGGAGCGATCTCTACCGAAGTGAACCCAAATTATGATCCCATGGTATGGATCCCTCACGTATCCCTGAGTATTGGTGAGGTTAATCGTGAAGTGATCTGTAAAGTGGTAACCGAAATGGCGTTCCTTTCTATGGATTTTCAATTAGTCGCGACGAATATTGCTGTTCTGTATAAGGATCAATCAGGCGGCGGAATTTTTAATAAATATTCTCTGGATGGCGGAGAAAAGGTTTTATGAAAGTTGTTGCACTTGCGGGAGGGGTAGGGGGAGCAAAACTTGCTGATGGCCTTGCACGGGTTTTAAGACCCGACGAGCTCACCATCATTGTCAATACGGGAGATGATTTTTCCCATTTTGGTTTGAGAATCTGCCCTGACCTGGACACGGTCTGTTACACCCTTGCTGGGATAGCCAACCAGCAGACGGGGTGGGGACGAAACGATGAAACCTGGAATGTTATGGAGCATTTACGTGAAATTGGCGCTCCTATATGGTTCAACCTGGGTGATCGCGATTTAGCCACTCATCTTGAACGTACCAGAAGGCTTGCGCTGGGTGAAAAGCTGAGTGAAGTTACCCGGTTTTTTTGCAGTCTTTGGGGGATCAAGTGCGCAGTATTGCCCATGACGGATGACCGAATGGAGACCTGGGTCGAAACCAGGGAGGAAGGATGGATACCATTTCAGGAGTATTTCGTTCTCCATCGGTGCGAGTTGAAGGTGAAAGGATTTGAGTTTCGGGGACGTGAGAAAGCCAGGCCTGCGCCGGGGGTAATCGATGCCATCCGTGAGGCGGAGCACATCATAGTTTGCCCATCGAATCCATGGGTCTCGATAACCCCCATTCTGGAAGTTCCGGGGGTGATGGAAGAAATAGCCGGGGGCGAATCTGTTCGCATAGCCATTTCTCCCATCATACAGGGAAAAACAGTAAAAGGTCCAGCAGCAAAGATGTATGAGGAGATGGGTATCCAACCTTCAGCAACTGCGGTTGCCAGTCATTATTCCTCCTGGATTCATGGGTTTGTTATGGATGTACTGGATCAAAAGGAAATGGACGTTGTGAGGGAGACGGGCGTTGCAGTTCTCTTGACGGATACCCTTATGACAGAGATTGAAAAACGTGTAGAACTGGCACGAGCCGTCCTTGAATTTTCCAAAAAACTCTCCAGGGAGAAATTGAAACTATGAGCCTCTGGGCATTGGTGCCGGTGAAACCCTTACGGAAGGGAAAATCACGTTTGGCGAACATCTTGCCTGAAGAGGAACGTGCTCTATTGAATTACCAGTTACTCACCAATACCCTGACAGCCTTGAAATCGGTTCATGGGATAGACCAGGTATTAGTCGTAAGCAGGGATACAGCCGTTCTCTCACTGGCAAGAGAATATGGGTATAAGACCTTGCAGGAAGATGATGAAAGCTCAGACTTGAATCTGGCGCTTTCGCGGGCTACTGTGGTAGCTCAGTATTATGGAGCGACTTCTTTATTAATAATTCCGGCTGATCTACCGCTATTGAAACCATCCCACATTCAGAGTATTCTTAGAGATGCCAGGGGTTCACCATTAATGGTGATCGTACCAGACAGACACCGGGAAGGAACGAACTTATTGTATATTGCGCCACCCGGACTGGTTGAGTACCGTTATGGGGCTCATTCTTTTCAAGCCCATCTGGAAGAGGCTCGAAAACATCAAATACCGGTTGTAACCATTGAAATCGAATCGGTGATGTTGGACCTTGATGTCCCTGAAGACCTTGAAGTATTAAGTAAAGTGCACAATATTGCACCATTTTCATCGTAAAGCAGGAGGACGAATGGCGAATCGGGTGGCTTTATACCTTCAGGATGCCCATGATTTACGCGAAGGCTTGAAATATGTGAAATATGCTGAAGAGCGTGGTTTTGAAGCTGTGTGGCAGGCCGAAAGCCGACTTGTTAGAGATGCCATAGTTCCTATGGCGGCGTACGCGGCAGTTACAGAACGGATCAAGGTAGGGTCGGGCGTCATTAATAACTGGACTCGGAATATTGGACTGTTGGCCGCAACATTTCTTACCCTGGATGATCTTGCGCCGGGCCGAATTATTTGTGGAATTGGAGCCTGGTGGGATCCACTGGCCAGAAATGTTGGTATTGAACGTAAAAAGCCCCTGGTGGCCATGCGCGAGACGGTTCTGGTTTTGAGGCGTCTCCTGGCAATGGAGAGAGTCACTTTTCATGGGGAATTCATTCATGTGGATGAGATTGAATTGGATGTGGTTCACGGACGAAGAGAACCACGCCATGTTCCTATCATGATCGGCGCAACGGGCGATCTTATGATGGAGTTGACCGGCGAAATTGCAGATGGAGTGGTTTTGAATTATTGTGTTGCTCCAGAATACAATCTACGCGCCCTTGAATTGTTGGAAAAAGGTGCTCGAAAAGCAGGCCGTTCTCTGGATGCGATCGATCGTCCACAACTCATTGTATGCTCAGTACATGAAGATCACGATCAGGCCATCGATACTACCCGCGAATTATTAACCCAGTATCTGGCTCAACAACCGCACATTGCGAAAGCATCGGGGGTTTCAGAGGATGTGGTTCATGAGATCAAGTCCATTTTGGGGTGGCCAGCAACCCATGAGCAAATTCAACGGGCCAAACACCTGGTTCCGGAAGAATTAATCCACCGGATCACGGCCTCGGGCACCCCTGAAGAAGCCAGGGCAAAAGTGAAAGAATACATTGCCAATGGGTGTACCTGTCCAATTTTATATCCGGTGGGGGGTGATGTTCGCTTGTTGATCGACACCTTTTCTCAGCCGTTGGTTTAATACAGGAGCCAATATGATAATCGAGTATCATCGGCCCAATGAGGTGGAAGAAGCCGTACGACTGCTGAGGCGGGATAAACCAAAAACCTTCCCTCTGGCGGGTGGCACCAGGTTAAGGCAATTTTCCGGTGAGGATATTGCGGTTGTCGATCTTCAGAATTTACCTCTTGATCAACTTGAAGTGGTCGGGAATACACTTATCATTGGTTCAATGGTTCGACTTTCTCGCTTTATTGAGGAAAATATTGGAGAAAAGGCAATCCAGCAGCTTATTGAGAGAGAATTTCCACAAAATATTCGTAACATGGCCACCATTGGAGGAGCCATTCTTTGTGAAAATGGGAGATCCGAATTGCTCGCCGGGTTGTTGGCCCTTGATGTACAACTGGTATGGCTCCCGGGTTCAAAAGAGATCCGTTTAGGAGATTATTTAGCCTTACGGGAACACTGGGAGACGGGGAGTCTCCTCAGTGAAATTCATGTCCCTGCAAATGTGCAATTCCGAAGCGAATCCGTGAGAAGAACACCCGTGGATCAACCCCAGTTATCGGTTTCCGTTTGTCGTTGGCCTTCTGGAAGAACACGGATTGTTGTTGGAGGGTTTGGAAATGCACCGCAGTTAGTTTTGGATGGGCCAACCGGCGCTGGGGCAGAAAAAGCGATACGAAGCCTTCTACGCCAGGCAAATGATGAGTGGGCTTCTGGAGAATATCGATCAGAAGTTGGGGTAGTACTTCTCAGAAGATTAATGGACGCACTCGATGAGGGGAAAACCGCATGAATATATCACTCAGAATCAATGGCGTTCATCGAGAGTTTGAGGTTCCTCCGCAGACGACTTTGCTTGAGTTATTAAGAAAACAGGGCCTTTTCAGCGTGAAATTTGGTGGCTGCAAAAACGGGGAATGCGGGGCGTGTGCTGTGCTTGTGGATGGTAATTTGATTAATTCATGCTCTATTCTTGCAGCCCAGGTAGATGGACATGAGATCAGGACCACCGAATCGGTCGGAGAACATCCGCATTTAGGCTGGAGAAAAACGGCCGGGCTTCATCCTGTACAACAAGCATTGATTGATGTGGGGGCAATTCAATGTGGCTATTGCACCCCGGCCATGGTTTTGGCGGGAATCAACCTCCTTGAAAAGAACCCAAACCCAACTGAAGAACAAGTGAGAGACGCTTTGAGCGGCATTCTCTGCCGTTGCACGGGATATGTTAAGCCAGTTCAGGCCATCTTACGAGCAGCGGCAATTCTTAGAGGCGAGGATGTTCCTCCGCTTGATCTTTTACCTGCTTTTCCGCCTGCCCCGATGGATATGCCGGATCATCGTGAGCCAATTTCCGATTCGTCCAGTCGGGTTACAGAGGTTCAGGAAAAGGTTTTACCTAAAATCTGGATTTCGCCTGGAGTGAAGACCCGTGTGACAGTTGGTAAACCTGAGAGAAAAGTAGATGCGATTAAACTGGTTCAAGGGAAACCAGCGTTCACAGATGACATCGACTTACCCGGGATGTTGGTTGCAAAAGTTTTACACAGTCCGTATCCCCACGCTGTAATTAAAGACATCGATGTTTCTGAAGCAAGAGCACTTCCCGGCGTAGCGGCTGTGTTAACCTGGAAGGACCTTCCACGCGTCATTTATTCCACAGCAGGCCAGTCTGATCCTATCCCGGGACCGCTGGATACATTTTCTCTAGACCGTAAGGTGCGATTTGTTGGTGATCGGGTTGCTTTCGTCGCGGCTGAAAGTGAAGAGATTGCTGAAAAAGCTCTTGGGTTAATAAGGGTGGAATATGAGCTATTGCCTCCTGTCCTCGACTCACGTGTATCCATGAACCCCGGGGCGCCAGTGATTCATGATGAACCGGAGTATCAGAACTTTGCCGGATCCGATCCTTCCCGTAATTTAGCCGCCGAGATTCGTATTGATATTGGAGATGTGGAAAAAGGTTTTCAGGAAGCAGATTTTATCTTTGAAGAAGAGTATGAGGTTGCCAAGGTACAACAAGCTCATATTGAACCCCATGTTGTCGTTACCTATTGGGATGAGGATGATCGGTTGGTCATTCGTACCAGCACGCAGGTTCCCTTCCATGTGCGCAGAATTCTTGCACCTGTACTAAATCTCCCTGTTAAACGGATCAGGGTTATCAAACCGAGGATTGGCGGTGGCTTTGGCGGTAAACAAGAGGTTTTGATCGAAGATGTGGCTGCACATCTGACGATTGCTACGGGGCGGCCAGTGAAATATGAGTACACGCGCGAAGAAGAATTTATTGCAGCGCGATCCCGCCATCCGATGAAAATTCGGATGAAGACAGGGGTTAAACAAGATGGCACAATCACTGCAAATGAAATGAGAGTATTGAGCGATACGGGCGCATATGGTTGTCATGCTTTAACGGTGACCGGAAACACAGGGCATAAAGCCATGGCTCTGTATGTGGGTGATGGGAAATACCGGGAGTCACCCAATATCAGGTTTTATGCGGATGTGGTCTATACCAATACCCCGCCTGCGGGGGCTTTTCGGGGATACGGCGTGCCTCAGGGGTTCTGGGCAGTAGAACGCCATATGGAAAAAATTGCCCGAAGATTAGGAATCGATCCAATAGAATTAAGAATGAAGAATGCCATTCGGCAGGGCGAATTACACCCCTTCAGCACTGCCTGGAGTGAAGGGCGAGAACCAAGGCCAGAAATCATTCAGACCGTGGGGCTGGAGGAGTGTATCCGTCAGGGAAAGGCAGTCATTGGGTGGGACCAAAAATTTGGAAACCCGGATTGGCATAGAATCCCTGGAAAACCTCATTTACGACGAGGTATTGGGATGGCGGCTGTAATGCAAGGTACGGCGATCCCTTACCTTGATATGGGCGGAGCCAGTATAAAAATGAATGATGATGGATCTTTTAACCTTCTGGTCGGGGCTACTGATCTGGGAACGGGGTCTGACACTGTTCTGGCGCAGATGGCAGCCGAAACCCTTGGGGTGCCTATCGATGATATTATTGTTTACTCCTCGGATACCGATTTTACGCCCTTTGATAAGGGAGCTTATGCATCGAGTACGACTTATATTTCCGGGGCGGCGGTTGTGAAGGCGGCTGAACAGGTAGCAGAAAGAATTAGGATACGAGCTGCAGAGATGTTATCTACGGGTCAGCCCGAAAGAATAAACCCGGCGAGTATCCGGTTAGAGAATCGAAACGCATTCGCCCCCGATGGTCGATCGATCTCTTTTGTGGACATCGCCCATAACGCTCTACACCATGAAAATCAGGAGCAAATTATGGCGGTTGCTTCTTATATGTCCCCGGTATCTCCTCCACCTTTTGCCTCTCAATTTGCGGAGGTGTGTGTGGATATCGAGACGGGCCAGGTGACGGTAGAACGATTGGTCATGGCGGTTGATTCAGGGGTTATTGTTAACCCATTGACGGCATCTGGACAGGTGGAAGGCGGAATGACTCAGGCGCTTGGGTATGCAGTTTGTGAAGAAATGGTATATGATACTCATGGGAACCCTCGTGAACGTGACCTGGTGAATTATCATATCTTCAGGGCAAATGAAATGCCCGAGCTTAATACAATTTTCGTTGAGACTTATGAACCCTCTCATCCATACGGAGTCAAAGCTGTAGCAGAAATTCCAATGGATGGGGTAGCTCCGGCAGTGGGAAATGCGGTAGTTGACGCCTGTGGTGCAGAAGTAAATTCCACACCGATAACCCCGGAGAAAGTCTGGCGGGCCTTAAGAGGAGCAGGGTAGAAGATGGGGGGTATGTCCGTATTCAAGGCACTAGCTGAGCTTGAAGAAAAAGGGCAGGGGGGAACCCTTTGTACGATTCTTTCCAGTCAAGGTTCGACCCCCCGTCATTCTGGAAGCAGAATGCTGGTGTACCCTGATGGAAGGATCATTGGCACGGTGGGTGGCGGTGAACTGGAAAATCGGGTTATTCAAGAGGCAATTGAGGCGTACCGCCAGAGGACTTCCAAAAGGCTGGTATATTCCATGGTCAATCCATCTGAAGGAGACCCTGGGGTATGTGGAGGGACGGTTGAAGTGTATGTGGAGCCTATATTACCCAAGGGGAGGTTGTTGATCATCGGTGGAGGGCATGTTGGGCGCGCGGTTGCGCATCTCGGAAAATGGCTTGGTTTTCGCATAGCCATTTCTGATGACCGAGTGGAGTTCTGCAATCCTGAAAACATCCCAGATGCAGACGAATTTTACCCCGTGCCCATTCGAGATATTCCAACAAAGACAACCATTGGCCCGGAAACCTTCTTGATCCTGGTTACAAGGGGGGTATCAGTCGATGTTGAGGGAATACCAGCCTTGTTGAAATGTGATGCGGGGTATTTCGGTATCATTGGCTCGAAAAAACGCTGGCTAACCACGGTCAAAGCGCTTCGGGAGCAAGGAGTTGATCCTGTGTTATTGGGGAAAATTCGTTCTCCGATTGGTCTGGATATTGGAGCCGAAACACCGGAGGAAATTGCCGTGAGCATTCTGGCTGAGGTTTTGATGATTAAAAACCAGGCCTCTGGAAAACCAAAACAATACAAGGATTTTTAATAAAATCATGTGGAAAAATTATATCCTTTCACCAAGCGTTGAAGACACCCTCGAATTGCTTGGCAACGGTAAAGGGACCAGTCGCCTGGTAGCCGGGGCGACCGATCTTATCCTGGAGATCGAACGGGGGGTGCGTTCTGCAGAGACTGTAATCGATATTTCGCGCATCCCGGGCCAGAACCAGATTACGATAGATCATGAGGGAATGATTCATCTGGGATGTCTGGTAACCCATGCTGACTGTATCGCCTCGACACTCCTTCAGCAATATGCTTACCCTCTGGTTAAAGCGGCCAGCGAGGTAGGGTCTCCACAAATTCGGAATCGAGGTACCATCGCTGGAAATGTCATCACCGCCTCCCCGGCGAACGATACCATTTCTCCTTTGATGGCGCTTGGGGCTAAAGTGCGGTTGAGATCGAAGGAGCATGAGCGGGTTGTCTCTTTGAGCGATTTTTATCTCGGTGTCCGAAAAACTGTGATGCGCGCAGATGAGATGCTCATAGAGATATTATTTCCTGCCATGCAAAAGAATCAACGAGGTACCTTTATAAAATTAGCCTTACGTAATGCACAGGCCATTTCTATAGTCAATGTTGCCGCCATCATTACTTTCGATCAGAGAGAGGTCATACAGAACGCATCGATTACTCTGGGGGCTGTTGCCCCAACCATAATCCATGCGGTTGAGGCTGAAGAATTCCTTCCCGGAAAGACACTCGATGAGGCCACCATTCAAAAAGCGTCAGAATATATCGCCGCCAGTACCACGCCTATTTCTGATCTGCGCGCCTCTGCGAGCTATCGAAAATCCATGGCGCAGGTGATTGGGAAACGGGCCTTACTGGAAATTGTCAGAGATCCTGTTAATAAAACAATCCAACTTCCGCTATTGAGGGGAAAAAAGTTTCAACTTCCTGCCATCGAAAAAGCTCAATTTTTTGACACCCCTTCATCTACTATCGTGACCTCTATTAATGGGGAGATCAAAGAGTTTCGTGGAGGTCATCAAAAAACCCTCCTGCGGTTACTTCGGGAAGATGGCTGGCTTACGGGAACTAAAGAAGGTTGTGCAGAGGGGGAATGTGGGGCCTGCACGGTTTTTCTGGATGGAATGGCGGTGATGAGTTGCATGGTTCCGGCTGGACGTGCGCATGGGGCAGAAATAATTACCATCGAGGGGATTGGCTCCAGCGATCGCTTACACCCGGTGCAACAAGCCTTTATTGACACGGGCGCAGTTCAATGTGGGTACTGTACCCCGGGATTCGTTATGTCGGCAGTTAAGCTTCTTGAAGAAACAGAACGACCGCAGATCGAAACCATCAAACAGGCGATAACGGGGAACCTATGCCGGTGTACGGGTTATTATAAAATTATTGAAGCAATCGAACTGGCGGCAATAAAACATCGTTCATGAATCAGGGAGGCGAAGGATGCCAAAATATGGTGCATACCAAAGAGAATCAAGCCGCGAGGAACGAGAGGCACGTCGTCAGGTTCACCCGATCTGGAGGGGGGTCGGGTTTGCCTTAATTATCCTGATACCGATGTTGTCGTATGCGGCGACCGAGGTCATTCTCCAACAAAATGCGATTAATCAATGGTTCCCAATGCCTTTTGACCTGGTGGCAAAACGGGGCGATTTTCTTTATAACGGGGATCCATGGTTGTATTTCAAAATTATCCTTACGATTACCATCATGCTTGTTCTCTATGCAGTGTTAACCATGGTGACATTTATTATCAACAGCCTGTTCGCCCCACCACGATACGGGCCACTCGATGCTCCACCGATTAAAGCCAAGGTTCGAAAACGCGCCCGATGACTACAAATATCGATCGTCAAGGAGATCGGATGAAATTCGTTGGCCAATCTATTCCAAGAGTTGATGCGCTCAGTAAAGTAACCGGGCAGGCCTTATACCCGGGGGATATCAATTTACCCGATCAGGCTTACATGAAAATTCTTTTTGCTGGACGACCTCATGCCATTATTCGTTCCATCGATACCAGCGCAGCTGAGAGCCTGGAAGGGGTGATTGCAATTTTAACGGCCAGGGATGTGCCTAATAATGAATATGGTTTGATTTACCCGGATCAACCAGTCCTCTGCGGGCCGGGATCTACCAAACCTTTTGCAGATCGGGTTCGCTTTGTGGGTGACCAGGTGGCTTTGGTGATTGCAGAGACTGAATTGATCGCCGAGAAAGCCCGCGATTTAATCCGCGTAGAATATGAGGACCTGCCTATTGTCAGCGATATTTTTGAATCTTTACGTGATGCGGTTCTGCTTCACCCGGATAGGGGATCGAATACTTTCTGTCATTACCGTATCCGAAAAGGGGATGTTGACCGCGCATTTGAAACGGCAGACGTTATTGTAGAAGGAGAATATCGCACTCCAGTTCAGGAGCATGCCTATTTACAACCGGAAGCCGGCCTGGGTTTCATCGATGAAGAAGGTCGGGTTGCCATTTATGTAGCTGGCCAATGGGCGCATGAGGACCAGGAACAGATTGCCCATGCGCTTAATCTCCCTCTTGACCGTGTACGAGTAATCTATCCAGCGATTGGCGGAGCTTTTGGCGGTCGAGAGGATATGTCGGTACAAATTGTCCTTGCCTTGGCGGCGTGGCACTTACATCAAAAGGGAGTGAATCGCCCGGTAAAAATAATCTGGAGTCGGGAAGAATCGATCATCGGCCATCATAAGCGCCATCCTTATTATTTCAAGACTCGCTGGGCGGCCACCAGGGATGGGAAAATAATTGCGGCGGAGGTTAAATGTATTGCTGATGGCGGGGCTTATGCCTATACCTCCACGAAAGTACTGGGAAACGCGACTCTGATGTGCACCGGGCCTTACGAGATCCCCAATGTACGGGTGGACTCTTACGCTGTTTACACAAATAATATTCCTAATGGGGCCTTTCGAGGTTTCGGCGGGCCTCAGGGTGCTTTTGCGGC
>Ga0226835_1001738_pt1 | contig 10865 bp, 7 predicted proteins | sample LAC_MetaG_1_FD_163627 | JGI IMG/M metagenome (GOLD analysis project Ga0226835, IMG submission 163627) | Anaerobic ammonium oxidizing microbial communities from anammox membrane bioreactor (MBR) in UC Berkley, California, United States -... | ecosystem: Engineered > Bioreactor > Anaerobic >...
GGCCCCGGCGAAGAAGGCCACCGCCAAGAAGGCCACCGCGAAGAAGGCGTCCGCGGCGGCGACGACCGCCAGGAAGGCCCCGGCGAAGAAGGCCACCGCCAAGAAGGCCACCGCCAAGAAGGCGTCCGCGGCGGCGACGACCGCCAGGAAGGCCCCGGCGAAGAAGGCCCCCGCGAAGAAGGCCCCCGCGAAGAAGGCCACCGCCCGGGCGGGCGCGGCGAGGAAGGCGACCAAGGCGCCCGCCAGGAAGACCGCCGTGAAGAAGACGCCGGCGAGGAAGGCACCCGGGAAGAGCGCCGCGACCAGGGCCCCGGCCCGGAAGGGCGAGGCGCGGGGCCGGAGGGCCGCCGGAGGAGGAGCCGCCCCGGTCAAGCCCGCCATCGCCCCCTCGACGCTCGAGCGCTTGCGGGAGCTCCTCCTGGGCGAGCGGGCGCACAACCTGGGTCAGGCCGCCCGCCTCCAGGCCGAGGCCGACACCCTGGCCGCCGAGCGCGAGCAGGGCGACACGCAGTTCGACGAGGAGTCGGGTGAGGGCGACACCGTCAGCATCGAGCGCGAGCGCGACCTCCTCCTGTCGGCCACGGCCCGCCAGCAGGTCGAGGAGATCGACGCGGCCCTGGCCCGGATGGCCGACGGCACCTACGGGGTGTGCAGCTCCTGCGGCCGGCGCATCCCCCTCGCGCGTCTCGAGGTCGTACCGTGGACCTCGGTGTGCGTGGAGTGCAAGGCCCGTGGTCAACGTCGGCGCTGAACCCGGTACCGGATCCGGAGCGGGCTCCGAAGCCGGCCGCGGGGCCGGTCGCGAGGCCGGGGCGGGCACCGCGCCCGAAGGGGGTGCCGACGGACGCGCCCGGCGCCGGGCCCGGCTGGTCGCCCCGCTGATCGTGTTCGGCGTGGTGGCCCTCGACCAGGCCACCAAGGTGTGGGCCGTCGCCGCGCTGGCCGACGGGCCGGTCGGGATCGTGGGTTCCACCGTCGAGCTGCGCCTGGCCCGCAACCCCGGCGGCGCCTTCAGCCTGTTCCAGGGGTTCACGCCACTGCTGGCGGTCCTGGCCGCGGTGGTCGCCGCGGTGCTGGTACGGGCCGTCCGCCGCACCGACGACCGGTGGACGGTCGTCGCGCTGTCCCTCGTCCTCGCCGGGGCCCTGGGCAACCTCGTCGACCGGGTGTTCCGGTCGCCGGGCTTCCTGGAGGGGTGGGTGGTCGACTTCGTGAGCGTCGGGCGGTGGCCGAGCTTCAACGTGGCCGACTCCGCCATCACGGTCGGGGCCGTCGCCCTGGTCGTGGTCACCTGGCGTCGCGGGCCGGCCGCCGCCGGCGGATGACCCTCGAGGTCACCGTTCCCGCCTCGCTGGCGGGTGAGCGGGTCGACCGCGCCGTGGCGCTGCTCCTCGGGCTGTCGCGCCGGGAGGTCGAGCGGCTCTGCGAGGCCGGGGAGGTCCTGGTCGACGGCCGGCCCGTGCCCAAGAGCCGGCGGCTGGCCGAGGGTGAGATCCTCAGGGCTCCCGAGGCCGTAGCGGCGGGTGCCTCCCCGGTGCCCGAGGAGATGGACCTGCCGCTGGTCCACGTCGACCCCGACGTGGTCGTCGTCGACAAGCCGGCGGGGATGGTCGTCCACCCGGGGGCCGGCCACGAGCGCGGGACGCTGGTCAACGGCCTGCTGGCCCGGTTCCCCGAGATCGCCGGCGTGGGGGACCCGTCCGACCCGTCGCGGCCCGGGATCGTCCACCGCCTCGACCGCGACACCAGCGGCCTGCTGGTCGTGGCCCGGAGCCCCGACGCCTACGGGGCGCTCGTCGCCGCGCTCGCGGCGCGCCGCGTGGCCCGGGAGTACACCGCTCTGGTGTGGGGGCAGCCGGAGCCCCGGGGCCTGGTCGACGCCCCGATCGGGCGCTCGGTCTCACGGCGGACCCGGATGGCCGTCCGCGACGACGGCCGCCCGGCGCGGACCCGCTACGAGGTCCGCCGCGTCTTCCCCCGGCCGGCGGTGGCGCTCCTCGACGTGGCCCTGGAGAGCGGCCGCACCCACCAGATCCGGGTCCACCTGTCGGCGATCGGCCACCCGGTCGTCGGCGACCGCAGCTACGGCGGCTCCCGGCCCGCGATCCGGATGGACCGGCCGTTCCTGCACGCGTCCCGGCTCGCCTTCGTGCATCCCGTCACGGGGGAGGCCTGCCGCTACGAGTCGCCGCTGCCGCCGGAGCTCGCCGCCGTCCTCGACGCCCTCGGCGCCGGCGCGGCCCCGGCGGGCTGAGGGCCCGGCGTCCCCGGACCCCGCGGCGCCCCGTCGGGTTCAGCTACGGGGCGAGGTCCGGCGGCGGGCACCCGTCGACGACCCCGTCGAGGCTCGCTCCGACGGCCCGCCGGCCGGCCGCCCGGGGGCCGGGGATCGCTCCCCGTGCCGGCCGGCCCGGGTCCGCTCGACCAGGTCGGCGAGGCTGTGCTGCTCCAGCATCCGCTCGGTCTCGCGCGACACCTCGACCCAGACCTCCTGGAGCATACAGTGGCCCTCGCAGTGGTCGTGGGCCTCGAAGGTGGTGTAGAGCGGGCCCTCGACGGCGGCGAGGATCTGCGCCAGCGTGATCTCCTCCGGTGGCCGGGCCAGGACGTAGCCGCCGCCCACACCCCGCTTGGAGCGCACGAGGCCGGCGCCCTTGACGGCCAGGAGGATCTGCTCCAGGTAGGGCTGGGGCAGATCGGTGCGCTCGGCGATCTCCTTCACCGACGTGGGCCGGTCGGAGGCGTGCAGCGCCAGCGACAGCAGGGCCCGGGCCGCGTAGTCGCCGCGGGTGGAGACCTTCATGGCTGGCGAGGTCGGCCGGGCCGGTTCCTCACCGGCGCGCCGACCGGAGCGGCGCCGGGTTCCGTCACGGCCGACATGGTCGCACACCCCGGCCGGGCCGGTGCGACCCGGTTGCCGCGCGTCCGCCGCTCTGCGTGGCATCGAGGGCCTCGCCGGGCGCATGGCGCGCGAGCCCCCACATCACGACGTAGCCTGGGTTGATGGAGCCGGTGCGTCCGGACTTCGGTGGCCGGGCGCTGACCGGCGTGATGCCGGGCCTGCTGTCCGAGGACCGCCCCTCGTGGATGCCCGAGGCCGTCAAGGAGGCCCGGGCGGTCGTCCTCTTCGTCGTCGACGGCCTGGGCTGGAACATCGTCGAGTCCCACCGCAGCCTGCTGCCGGCGCTGGGGGCGATGGAAGGAGGCCCGGTCACCACCGTCGCACCGTCGACCACGTCCAGCGCGCTCACCTCGCTCACCACCGGCCTCGCCCCGGCCCAGCACGGGATCACCGGCTTCCGGATGAGGGTGCCCGACGGGGTGCTCAACGTCCTGCGGTGGCGCCTCGACAGCGGCCGTACGGCGCCGAAGGCGTTCTCCGTCCAGCGCCACACCGCGTTCCTCGGGCGCGCCGTCCCGGTGGTCACCCGTTCGGAGTTCCGTACCAGCGGGTTCACCGAGGCCCACCTGCGGGGCGGACGTTTCGAGGGGTGGTCGACGCCCGCGGTGCTGGTGGAGCGCTGCCGCCGCCTCGTCGCCGACGGGGAGCGACTCGTCTACGCCTACTACCCGGGCGTCGACACCGTCGGCCACGAGTACGGCCTCCACGGCTCCTACTTCACCTCGGAGCTGCGCTTCGCCGACGACCTCGTCGCCCGGTTGGTGGAGGTGCTCCCACCCGACGCCTGCGTCGTGGTCACCGCCGACCACGGCCAGGTGCACATCCCACCCGGCGGCTGGACGTCGCTCGGCGCGCTCGACCTCTTCGTCGACGTCTACAGCGGCGAGGGGAGGTTCCGCCACCTCTACGCGCGGCACGGCGCGGCCCGCGACCTCCTCGACGCGGCCCGCGACGAGACCGGTCACCAGGCCTGGGTGCTCACCCGCGACCAGCTCCTCGACGAGGGTTGGCTGGGTCCTCCGGGGGTGGCGCCCGCGCGGAGCGTCAGGCGCCGGGTCGGCGACGTCGTCCTGGCGGCGCGCGAACCGGTGGGCTTCACCGACCCGGGGTTCCCCATCGAGGCGGCCCTGGTCGGGGCCCACGGGTCCCTGACCCCCGACGAGATGCTGGTCCCGTTCGTCGCCGCCCGCGGCACGGCCCGGGCGTGACGGCGTCGTCCCGGGGCGGATGAGGGGACCCCGGTGACCGGGGCGCCCGTGTCGCGCGCGAAGCTTGCTCCCGGCCCCGCCGGCGTGCTTCCATCGTGGGTTACAACGTTGTGATTCCGTTGTGATTCCGGCGGCGGGGGATCGGCGGGATCCGTCTCGTAGCGGACAGCGGCGGAGGCCATGACCGGGCGGTCGTTCACGCACCTGCACCTGCACACCGAGTACTCGATGCTCGACGGCGCCGCCCGGATCGCCGACGTCGTCGCCGCGGCCGCCGCCGACGGCCAACCCGCCATCGGCATCACCGACCACGGCAACATGTACGGGGTCCTCGACTTCTACCGGGCCGCCCGGGAGGTCGACCTCAAGCCGGTGATCGGCCTCGAGGGCTACTTCGTCACCACCCCCCGCACCGAGAGGCCCCGCCGGGCCGAGCACGACATCTACCACCTGACCCTGCTCGCCGAGTCGAACGAGGGCTACCGCAACCTCGTGAAGGTGTCGTCGCACGCCTACCTCGAGGGCTTCTTCTACAAGCCGCGGATCGACTTCGCGCTGCTCGAGGAGCACCACGAGGGCCTCATCGCCAGCAGCGGGTGCCTCGGCGGCGTGGTGTGCCAGCGGCTGCTGAAGGGCGACTACGCGGGCGCCCGGGAGGCCGCCGCCACGTTCCAGGACATCTTCGGCCGCGACTCCTTCTTCGTGGAGCTCCAGGACCACGGCCTGCCCGAGCAGCACGACACCAACCCGTCGCTGGTGAGGATCGCCGAGGAGATCCGGGCGCCGCTGCTCGCCACCAACGACAGCCACTACACGCACCAGCGCGACGCCGAGGCCCACGCCGCCCTGCTGTGCGTGCAGACCGGCGCCACCCTCGACGACCCGAACCGCTTCAAGTTCGACGCCGAGGAGTTCTACCTGAAGACGGCGGCGGAGATGCGCAGCCTGTTCTCGGGGTACGAGGACGCCTGCGACAACACCCTGTGGATCGCGGAGCGCGCCGACGTCGAGATCGAGTTCGGGCGCGCCGTCCTGCCCGCCTTCCCCACCCCCGAGGGCCGCGACGAGGACTCCTACCTGCGCGAGCTGGCCCTGGAGGGCGCCAAGGAGCGCTACGGCCACGCGCCGGAACCGGGGGTGCTCGCGCGCCTCGAGTACGAGCTGGGCGTGATCCGCGACATGGGCTTCTCGGCCTACTTCCTCGTCGTCTGGGACCTCGTCCGCTACGCCCGGTCGCACGGCATCCGGGTCGGCCCCGGGCGGGGGAGCGCGGCCGGGTCGTGCGTCGCCTACTGCCTCGGGATCGTCGACATCGACCCGATCCGCTACGACCTCCTCTTCGAGCGGTTCCTCAACCCGGGCCGCAAGCAGATGCCCGACATCGACATGGACTTCGACTCCCGGGGCCGGGGGGAGATGATCCGCTACGCCGCCCGTCGCTACGGCGACGACCGCGTCGCCCAGATCGTCACCTTCTCCACCATCAAGGCCCGCGCCGCGGTGCGGGACGCCGCTCGGGTGCTGGGCTACCCCTACGCCATGGGCGACAAGGTCGCCAAGCTCATGCCCCCGCTGGTGATGGGGCGCGACACCCCCCTCTCCGCGTGCCTGGAGGAGGACCCCAAGCACGCCGAGGGCTACAAGATGGCGGCCGAGCTGCGCGAGCTCTGCGCGTCGGATCCCGACGCGCACCGCGTGGTCGAGGTCGCCCGCGGCCTGGAGGGGATGCGTCGCCAGGACGGCATCCACGCCGCCGCGGTGGTCATCACCCGCGAGCCGCTCACCGAGTACCTGCCCGTCCAGCGCAAGCCGGAACCGGGCGGCTCCGTCGACGACGCCCCCATCGTCACCCAGTACGAGATGCACGGCGTCGAGGACCTCGGCCTCCTGAAGATGGACTTCCTCGGCCTGCGCAACCTCGACGTCATCGAGATCACCTGCGACCTCGTGGAGCGGACCACCGGCACCCGCCCCGACATCGACCGCGTCCCCCTCGACGACCCGGCCACCTTCGAGCTCCTGCGCCGCGGCGACACCGTGGGCGTGTTCCAGCTCGAAGGCGGCCCGATGCGGGCGCTCATGCGCTCGCTCGCTCCCACCACCTTCGAGGACGTGTGCGCCCTGGTCGCCCTCTACCGGCCCGGGCCCATGGGCGCCAACATGCACAACGACTACGCCGACCGCAAGAACGGCCGCAAGCCCGTCACCTACTACCACGACGACCTGGAGGACATCCTCGCCCCCACCTACGGGCTGATGATCTACCAGGAGCAGCTGATGCGGGTGTCGCAGAGGCTGGCCGGCTACTCGCTCGAGGAGGCCGACAACCTCCGCAAGGCGACGGGCAAGAAGATCCGCGAGCTGATCGCCAAGGAGCGCTCGAAGTTCGTCGACGGCTGCGAGCGCCAGGGGTACGGGCGCGACTTCGGCGAGAAGATGTTCGACATCATCGAGCCGTTCGCCGACTACTCGTTCAACAAGAGCCACTCGTTCGGCTACGGCCTCATCGCCTACCAGACGGCCTACCTGAAGGCGAACCACCCCCGCGAGTACCTGGCCGCGCTCCTCACCAGCGTCAAGGCCAACAAGGACCAGACGGCCGTCTTCCTGAACGAGTGCCGTCAGCTCGACATCCCGGTGCTGGTCCCTGACGTCAACGAGTCCGAGACCGACTTCGTGGTGCGGGGCGACTCCATCCGCTTCGGGCTGTCGGCCGTCCGCAACGTGGGCGAGGGCGTGGTGGCGAAGATCGTCGAGGCCCGGACCGAGGGCGGCCCGTTCACCGACTTCCACGACTTCTGCGAGCGGGTCGACCCGGTGGCTCTCAACAAGCGCACCGTCGAGTCGCTGATCAAGGCGGGGGCGTTCGACTCCCTCGGCCATCCCCGCCAGGGCCTGACGCTGGTCTTCGAGGGGATCGCCGAGCAGGCCGTCGCCCGCCGGCGCGAGCGTGACGCCGGGATCATGAGTCTCTTCGGTGCGCCGTCGGGGCCGGGCGGCTCCGACGGCGCCGGGGGCGGGGGGTCGCCGGCCTTCGACGAGCGGACGCCCATCCCCGACCGCGAGTTCGACAAGGCCGCCCGGCTGGCGTTCGAGAAGGAGATGCTCGGTCTCTACGTGAGCGACCACCCGCTGATGGGGGCGCAACGTGCGCTGCGCCGCTACGCCGAGTGCACGGTGCCCGAGCTGCTCGAGCTGGCCGACGGCGAGGTGCGCAAGGTCGGAGGGGTGGTGACGGCGCTGGCGCGCAAGTACACGCGGCGCGGTGACCTCATGGCCACCTTCGTGCTCGAGGACCTCGCCGGGGCGGTGGAGGCGATGGTGTTCCCGAGGACGATGACCGAGTACGGCGACCTGCTGGCCGAGGACGCGGTGGTCGTGGTGAGGGGCCGGGTCAACGCCCGCGACGACGAGCGCAGCCTCGTGGTGATGGAGGTGACCCGCCCGGAGCTCGTCGTCGACGGCGGCCCGCCCGTGCGCATCCGCGTGCGCGCCGGGGCGCTCACCGCGTCGAAGTCGGCCCGCCTGCGCGAGCTCTTCGCCGAGCATCCCGGTGACAGCCCCGTCTTCGTGCACGTGGAGGGCGCCGACCGCACGACGGTGGTGCGCCTCGGCGACGACCACCTCGTCGACGCCCGCAACGGCCTCTACGCCGAGCTGCGCGTCCTGCTCGGCGCCGACTGCATCGCCTGATCCCCAGCATGTCGCGATCCACCCACGTCGGGTGGGGTCGATCGCAACACGTTCGCCGGGGTCCACGCCCCCTCCCCAGCATGTTGCGGTACGCCCACGTCTGGTGGGGTGGATCGCAACATGCCGGAGCGGGATCGGCGGGCGGCGGTGGTCGCCTCGACGACCTCGCGGCAGGTGGAGGCGCTGGTGAACCGCAGCACCATCCACCCGCGGATCTCGAGCTCGTTGCCGCGGGCACGGTCCGAGTCGAACCGCGTCCGCGTTCGGTGCGCGTCCCAGCCGTCGTACTCGATCGCGATCCGCAGGTCCGGGTAGGCGGCGTCGAGCCGGAGGATCCGGTCGCCCACGGTGACGCGGTGCTGCTGGACGGGCCGGGGCAGCCCGGCCTCCGTGAGCCACCGCACGATCCGTTCCTCGGCGGGGCTCTCGCCCGGATCGAACCCGCCGGAGCGCTGTTCGATCAGGGCTCGGATCACCCGACCCCGATGGCGGCCCCGGTGCGCCATCGGGGCGAACACCCGGTCCACCTGCTGAATGGTGGTGAGGCCCCGCCGGAGGGCGTCGTCGAGCGCCCGTGAGACGATGGTCATCGATGCGACGGCGCTGAGGTCGCAGATCGTCCGGGCGGGGCTGGTCACAGGGACGCCTCGGTGCCGGGTCACATGGTCGGGTCCCCACACCTGGGACTGGTGAGCCACCACGCCGTCGAGGCGCACGACCCGCGGTCGGGGGACGGTCAGCTCGAGTGCCCCCGGCGGGAAGCCCGGCAGCTCCCACAGCGCGGCGGCGGCCCGGAACGAGGCAACGGCCGGGGGGCCGGCCGCGAGGCACGCGGCGAGCTGCTCCTGGTGCCACGAGCCCGGTGCGCCGTTGACGCGATAGACGCCGGGACGGACCGGCACGAGCGTCCGGGTGGCGAGCCGGTGCTCGAGCCGGCGGCGGCTGAGGTGCTCGAGGCACTGGGACCGGGTGAGCAGCCCTAGCTGGCGGGTCGCGATCGATCCCAGGGCCGTGATGGTCCCCGGGATGGCACTCGTTCCCGGGGCGGTGATGGTCGGTACGGTGGCGTTGGGCATGGGGCCCATCCTGGCCGCGGGGTGCGACACCTTCGGGCGCGACACCTTCGGCGGCGACAGCCTTCGAGAGCGCGCGCGGTGATCCACTCTCCCCCGAGCATGTTGCGATCCACCCACCTCCAGTGGGGTCGAACGCAACATGTTCGGGGATGGGGCTCCGACGGGGAGGTTTTCGCGGGGCGGAGGGTGGGCGTGCAAAGCTTCCGTGATGCGCATCGGAGTCCTGGGAGCCACGGGTCCGGCGGGTCGCGGCCTCGCCGCCCGGTTGGCCGACTGCGGCCACGAGGTCCTCGCCGGGTCCCGGGAGCGGGCCAAGGCCGAGGTCACCGTCGGCGCCCTCCGGGAGCGGTGGGGCGATCGCGTGGCGGCGATCACCCCGGCCAACAACGTGCAGGCCTGCGACGCCGACGTGGTGGTCCTGGCCGTGAACGCCGATGCCGCGCTGTCCACGGCCCGCTACTTCGCCGACCAGCTCACCGGCAAGGTCGTGGTCTCGATGGCCAACAACCTCGTGCGCAACGGCACCGAGTTCAACGCCGTCCTACCGCCGCACGGCTCGATCGCCAACGAGATGCAGGCGCTGCTGTGGCGCTCCGAGGTGGTGACGGCGTTCCACCTCGTCCCGGCGGCCGAGTTCGAGCAGCTCGACGAGCCGATGGAGAGCGATGTCGTGGCGTGCGGCAACGACGACACCGCCCGCCGGACGCTCATGGACATCATCGTCGGCATCCCCAACCTGAGGGCGTTCGACGGCGGGTCGCTGGAGAACGCGGTGGGCATGGAGACGTTCGCCGCGGTGCTGCTCACGATCAACATCCGTCACAAGGTGCGCGCCGGACTGCGCCTCAGCGGGGTCTGAGCGTGCGCGCCGGCCCGCGGGCGCGCGGGTTCTAGCAGCGGGCGTACCGGTGGGGATGCGGCTCTTCGACACCCAGCGCCGGGCGGTGGTCCCGTTCGAGCCGCCGCCGGTGGTGAGGATGTACGTGTGCGGCATCACGCCGTACGACTCCACCCACCTCGGCCACGCCGCCACCTACCTCACCTACGACCTCCTCATCCGCCGCCTGGAGGAGACGGGCCACGAGGTGAGGATGGTCCGCAACATCACCGACGTCGACGATTCGATCCTCCCCAAGGCCCGGGAGCTGGGGGTCCCGTTCCTGGAGCTCGCCGAGCGGGAGACGGCCCGCTTCCGCTCCGACATGGAGGCCCTGGGCATGCGCCCCCCGATCGCCGAGCCGCGGGCCACGGAGACGATCGACGAGATCATCGCCATCGTCGAGCGCCTCCTCGACTCCGGCCACGCCTACCTCACCGCCGGCACGGCCTACTTCGACGTGTCCACGTTCCCGGGCTTCGGCGAGCTCTCCCACTACGCCCACGACCAGATGGTGCGCCTGGCCCGGGCTCGGGGCGGCAACCCCGACGACCCGCACCGCCGCGACCCCCTCGACTTCGTGCTGTGGCAGCCGAGCCTGCACGACGAGCCGGCGTGGCGGGCCCCGTTCGGGGTGGGGCGGCCGGGGTGGCACATCGAGTGCTCGGCCATGGCCATGCAGGAGCACGGTCCCACCCTCGACCTGCACGGGGGCGGCACAGATCTGATCTTCCCCCACCACGAGTGCGAGCGGGCCCAGAGCGAGGCCCTCACCGGGGAGCCGTTCGCCCGCCACTGGATGCACTCGGCGATGGTGGCCTACGAGGGCGAGAAGATGAGCAAGTCGCTCGGCAACCTGGTGTTCGTGAGCGACCTGCTGGAGGTCGCCGACCCGAGGGCGATCCGCCTGGCGTTGATGCACTACCACTACCGGTCCGGCTTCGAGTGGCACGACACCGATATCCAGGACGGCACCGCGCTGCTACGCCGCCTGGTCGCGGCGGCGGCTCGCCCCGACGGGCCCGACCCGGCCCCGTTCGCCGAGCGGGTGCGTACCGCCCTCGACGACGACCTCGACGCGCCCCGGGCCCTGGAGGCGCTCGGCGAGC
>Ga0226835_1001739_pt1 | contig 10861 bp, 7 predicted proteins | sample LAC_MetaG_1_FD_163627 | JGI IMG/M metagenome (GOLD analysis project Ga0226835, IMG submission 163627) | Anaerobic ammonium oxidizing microbial communities from anammox membrane bioreactor (MBR) in UC Berkley, California, United States -... | ecosystem: Engineered > Bioreactor > Anaerobic >...
GAAGCCAGTGTGGGTGTTGGGCAGTACCTATAACCCCATCGGGTCAGAGCTGGCCGCGCGCATGGGCAAGTCTTTCGATGTGGAAGACCTGGCGGTGGGGCTGATTAAATTTGCCAACGGCGCCACGCTCGTTTTAGAGGCTTCCTGGGCGGCCAATATCAAAGAAAGCGAGCTGATGGAAACGCGCCTCTACGGCACGAAGGCCGGCCTGGTGCAGCGCAATGTGGATGAAACTTACAAATTTGAGGCCGAGATTTACCTGGAAAAAGACGGCGCTCAATTTGATATGAAATTACATCCACCTTTACCCGGCGCGGTGAGTTCTTATTATCATTTTGTGGATGCCATCCTCAACGAGCGCCCGCACATGGCCACCGGCGAGGAAGGCCTGCTGGTAATGGAAATTTTAGACGCTCTGTACCGCTCGGCGGCGGAAGGCGGCCCGGTGCAGATCGCCTGAAAGGGGCACGCCCGGCTTTTTTCTTCAGCCAGCCAGGCGTTGCAGGACGTTTTCGCCGAGCATGGCCTGCACCCCCGCAGGGTTGAAGCCTCGCTGGAGCAGGCGCGCCCGGATCAGCGAAGGCAGGCTGGCCAACCCCGGCCCTTTGCCGGTGGAGGCCCACATGGAAAGGTCGGCCAGATCGGTGGCGAGCGCTATCGAGCCGAGCAGGTCGGCCTTTCCCATCGCCTCGAGCAGGGGCCAGAGCCTTTCTTCAGGATGGTACTGAGGGCGGAAGAAAGTGTCATATTCGAGTAAGACGCCCGCCCGGGCCAGTTCCTGGTGCAGGCCGGGGTCGGGGCGTTTATCGATATGGCAGAGCATTAACCGGCCGGGCGGCAGGCCCTGGCGCTGGAAAAAATCTACGATGCGCTCAGCGCTGGCGCCTTTTTCGGTGTGCACGGCCACCATCGCCCCTGTTTGCCGGGCCGCGCTGGCCGCCGCCTCGAAAAGGTGGCGCGGCGAGGCTTCCAGGGTGGCCTCACATGCGGCTTTGATGAACCCCGCCTGCGCAGGGGTAGCGTCTTTTTCTGAAAGGGTTTCTTCGGTTCCCCGGGTGATTTCCCTGACGAACAGGTCACAAGCTGCCCCGGCTGAAAGCTCCCACAGAGGGCTTTCGGGAGGGTAATACTTGCGCAGGTGGAAGCCCGTGCAGGCAATGAGATGCACGCCGCTTTCGCGGGCCAGCTTCTGGAGGATGCGCGCATCGCGCCCGCAGCCGTAGGGCTGAAAATCCAGCAGGGCGCTACCGCCCGCCTGATGGAAAAGGAGAAGTTCTCGAAGCGAGGCCTCGTAATCGTTCAAGACCGGGGCGCCGGGCGCCACCCCGGCTGGCGGATTGATCCAGACGTGGTTGTGGGCGTCGGTCAGGCCGATGCGATGAACAGGCACCGGCCCGAGAACCGTTGTCACCGTTGGCGAAGAGGAGGAGGGCGGGATTGAAGAGGAGGGCATCATCCGTGTTCCTTTTTGGTGCGTTTCTCGGTGTACATGCGCGCGTCGGCGCGTGAGAGCAATTCATCGAGGTTGGCCAGCTTCCCGGCGGGCCAGGCCGCCATCCCCATGCTTAAGGAGAGATGGTAGGGGCGCGGGTGGGTGGCGTTGAATTCTTCCACCTGCTCCGCCAGCCGCCGCGCCAGGGGGCCGGTTTCGGGCTTCTCGCTCATCATCGCCAGCACGGCAAATTCATCTCCGCCCATGCGGGCAATCACATCGGCGGTTCGGTACGTTTGCCTGAGGATGTGAGCGGCATCTTTTAGAGCCTGGTCGCCCATCTGGTGACCGAGGGTATCATTGATTTCTTTCATCCCGTCGATATCGGCAAAGATGAGCAAAAGCCCCGAGTTGAGCCGCTCGGCCACGCGAATTTGCTGTTGAGCCAGGGTGAAGAACCCCCGCCGGTTGTAGAGGCCGGTCAACTCATCCATGATGGCCAGTTTTTGAATTTCGTTGTAGAGGCGGGCGTTTTCCAGAGCGGCGGTGACCTGGCTGGCAAAGACGGTGAAGGCGGGCACATCATTTTCTACCAGGTCGTTTCCCCAGATGAGCAGGGCGCCCATGGGACGATCTTTCATCATCATCGGCAAGAAAATGGCGCAGGTCTCAGGGGTGATGCGTAGTCTGGCCAGCGCAGTGTGGATGACCTCCCGGGGGATATCGCCGAGGGCGCTGGCGAACATTTGCCATACCTGGTTGTTGAAGCGCGGCTTCCGTTCTTCCAGCAGACGGGGGGAGTGTTGAAGCACGTCACCCCGGTGCAGGCTGGGGATGGGGCGCCCCACCAGCGCTTCGGCTTCGGCCAGGGCATGTTGATCCAGCGAAACGTACTGAACCACCAGATTCCCGCTCTCGGGATCGAGGCGGGTGATCTCCAGAAAAACGCCCAGGTTTTGCAGTTCAGCGCCTACTGTTTCCATCACCTGTTCGGTGTCCATGGTGGCCTGAAGGCGGCTGGAGACCCCGTTCAGGGCGGCGATTACCCGGTTCGAACGCGCCAGTTCCATACTGCGCTGTTTTTCTGCTTCCAGAAGGCGGGCTTTCTCAACCACAAGCGCGGCCTGGTCGGCCAGCATGCTCGCCAGGCGCACTTCATCGGCGTCGAACAATCCGGTGTGGCGGTCGTCGCTGATGTGGATGACCCCGATCACCCGGCCCTGCACCTTCATGGGAATGGCCAGCACGCGTTTGAACGGCGCGCTGGCAAATACCGCCGCGTGGTACGGCCAGCGCGCATAATCGGGCACGTTCATGAGCTGGCCCGTCTGGGCGACTCGCCCGGTCACTCCTTCGCCGGGTTGAATGACCGCGCCGATGTAGCGCGCCATCTCATCATGCGCCACGGTGAGGATCAGGCTTTCGTCTTCGGGGTCGAGCAGGAACAGCCCCACCATGGGAGCGTTGATGAGGTGCGCCACCCGTTCCACGATCGAGTTTAATACGGTGGAGAGTTCGAAACCCGTGTTGATCTCCAGAAAAGTCTGGTAAAGGGCTTCCAGTTCGCTGGCGCGCCGGTTGAGCGCCGAATCGATGCGTTTGCGTTCAATGGCATACCGGATGGCGCGTTCCAGCAGGGCGCTATTCACCTGCCCCTTGACCAGATAATCCTGCGCGCCCGCCTGCACGGCCCTGAGGGCCAGTTCTTCATCATCGTTGCCGGTCATCACCAGAATGGCGGTGTTCGGTGCCCGGTTGCGCACTTTGAGGAGGGTATCTAACCCGCGGCTGTCGGGCAAATTCAGGTCGAGTAAAACGGCATCGAAGCTCTCAACCGCCAGCTGAGCCAGTCCCTGTTCCAGGCGCGGCGCCCAGTGGATGTGGATGCTCTGGACATGGCGCGCGGGCCCATCGGGCAGGGCCAGCGTTTCCATCAGCAAATCGGCATCTGCCGGGTTGTCTTCGATATTCAGAACATGAAGGGTCTCTCTGCTCAAGGGCGCCTCATCAAAAAACGGCCTTCCCGGTTTGGGAGGAGGGCAAGCGGGCTGTCTCCAGCCAGAAAGAACGAATGGATTCCACAAACTGGGCGAATTGATCCAGGCCGGTGGGTTTCACCACATATGCATTGGCATGCAGTTGATAACTGCGGTCGATGTCTTCCTGCGAGGATGAACTGGTGAGAATCACCACCGGGATGTTTTGCAGTGTTCCATCGCGGCGGAGCTCCTGGAGAAAGTCGAAACCGTTCATTCCGGGCATTTTGAGATCCAGCAGGATCAGATCCGGGATCGCCGGTGGGGTTGGCAAAGCGCCCTTCAAAATGGCCATTGCCTGGCTGCTCCCGCGCGCCGAAAAGAGCGTAGCGGCAACCGCCTGGTCTTCGAAGGACTCGCGCACCAGCTCGATATCTGCCGGGTTATCATCGATCATCAAAATATTCACGTGCCGTTCGGGTTTCGCTCTCATGAACTACCCTCCTCAGGCTGGTCAGGAATGGTAAAGAAAAAGGTGGAACCCTTTCCGGGTGCGGAATCGAACCAGATCTCTCCGCCGTGTTTACGGATAATTTTTCGGCACAGCGCCAGGCCAATGCCCGTTCCGGGGTATTCGTCAGGAGTGTGCAGGCGTTGAAACAGGTTGAAGAGGCGATCTTTAAATTGAGGATCAATCCCGATGCCGTTATCGGCGACGGCGAAGCGCCAGGCCCGTTCTTCGCGGCTGGCAGAAACCTGCACCAGCGGGGGCGCTTCGTCACGCCGGAATTTGAGGGCGTTTCCGATCAGGTTTTGGAACACCTGAAAAAGCTGGGGTTCATCGGCCTTTACCACCGGCAACGGAGAGACCTCGATTTTCCCGCCGCTTTCCTGAAGGGTTGCCTGCAGGTTGAAAATCACCTGTTCCACCAGCCGGTTACAATCGACTTCTACCCACGGCCGGGCGTGGGTGCTCACCCGTGAATAAGCCAGCAAGTCATGGATCATTTGCTGCATACGCTGGGCTCCCTGAACGATGTAGCCCATGTACTTTCGGCCACGTTCATCCATCTGGCCGCCGTAACGGCGTTCGAGGAGCTGGGTGAAACTTGCGATCATGCGCAGGGGCTCCTGCAGGTCGTGAGAGACGACCGAGGCGAATTGATCCAGTTCGGCGTTGGAACGGGCCAGTTCGGCATTCAAAGCCGCCAGGCTCTGGGAGGCGCGTTTGATCTCGGTGATGTCTTCATAGGTGCCCAGCACACCAAAGATGTGCCCGTCGCGTTCGCGCAGGGGAATTTTGCTCGTCTGCAGCCAGAGGGTGCGCCCGTCTGGGCGTGTTTGGGGCTCTTCGTATCCCAGTTTTTCTTCCCCGCTTTCCAAGACCGCGCGGTCATCCGCCTGGTATTGCGCGGCGTTGGCCTTCCATGGAAGGTCTGTATCCAGCTTGCCGATCAGCTCCTCGACGGAACCCAGCCCGGCGTCTTCCAGAAATGCCCGGTTGGCCCCCAGGTAACGCAGGTGGGCGTCTTTCCAGAACACCCGCTGAGGGATATGATCGAGGATCAACTGCAACATGTGGCGCGAGCGGTACAGGTCTTCTTCGATCTGTTTTCGGCGTGAGACGTCGCGCGATACCCCCAGCACATGGGTCAGGCGGTCGTCTTCACCGCGCACGGGCACAAGGATCGTATCCAGCCAGAAGGGTACGCCGTGGAAGATGTTTTTACTTTCGAAAGCCAGAGCCTGGCCGCTCCGCAATACCTGCCGAATACGCTTCCAGAGGCGCTGACCGGCCTCTTCGGGGAACAGGCGAATCACCGGCTGGCCGTTCAATTCTTCCACGCTTTTTCCAAAGAAAAACGCCGCCCGCTGGTTGGCGTATTCGATCTCCCCTTCGGTGGAAATGACCATGACGATGTCGGGGGCGGCCTCGGCCAGCGTGCGGTAGAGGGTCTCGCTGCGGCGCAATTCGGCGGTGCGCTCGGCCACACGCTTTTCCAGGTCATCGCGGGCGCGGCGTAGTTCTTCGGCCAGGCGATGCGCTTCACGGGTATCACGGGCATGGAAAGAGAGATGGTTGACTGTGCCGCTGTCGGATGAGTGCGCCAGCATGACGAGGGAAACAGGCACTTCTTCTCCCCCAGCCGAAAGCAGGACGGTCTGGCCGCTCCAGAATCCTTCGCGCAGGGCGGTGGGGATTCCCTCCTGCTGGATACGCTCGACTTCCTGGCGAGGAGCCAGGTTTTCAAGCGAAAGGTGATTCAGGCCGCCCATGCCCACCCCGAAAAACTCGCGCGCCGCCCAGTTGAGGAAGACCACTTCGCCGCTGGTGGCGAGGGTGCCAATGACATCAGGGGTGCTCTCGATGATCTCGATCAGCCGCAGTTGTTGTTCTTCCTCCCGGTGCCGCTCATGGATGCTCTGAAGGGCGCTCAATACCCGGGTTACTTCACCCCCGGGAGCGCGTGAAAAGGCCGTCTCGTGCAGGAGAAACCAGCGCCATTCGCCCCCGGTGTGGGGTAAACGGCATTCGAGGGTGCGTACTTCCCCGTCGGCTGCGCCCGCCATGGCCCGATCGTGAGCCTGCAGACGTTCGCGATCTTCAGGGTGGCAGAGGGTATACAGGGAGCCCGGTTCACCGCCCCCCAACAGGGGCGGCTGAAGCCCGGAATGAACCTCCGGCGGCCGGGTGATGGGATGAAGCTGACCGGTGTGGAGTGTACGGATCATCACCGGAAAGGGGAGTTTGGTCAGAATGTTGTGGAAATCGACAGAATCGGCCTGAGGGGGCGCCTGCCCGGTGATCAACAGCCAGCCGGGTTGGCCGTGGAGCGGTTCAACGGCCAGGCGGTCTGGAATTTTGCGCCCCTTGGATGAATGCCAGGCCACCCGGAAAGCCCCCGCCCGGCGCGTCTGACGCACTTCATCCAGCCTTTGCTGGAAATTGCCATATTCTCCTTCTGAAAGCCAACGCTCCAGGATCGTCCCCTGGAGCGTCTCCCATTCGGTGTTCAGGAGAGACAAGAACCCCTGGTTGGCCCATCGGACGCAGTTGGATTCATCCAGCGCGGCCAGGAAGACTCCCTCGGCCTCGGCAAAGATCGAACCTGGTTCCACGGACATTCCATTTTCTTTGGTCAGGCTTCCCTCCCTGAGCGTGTCTCGGTCGTCCAAAAGCTCCCTTCCTGTTGCCGCTCCCCCTTCGGCTTGTTTTCATCATAATTTGGGCCGGGTAAAAAAAATCGATCAGGTTGATTCAAATATAACAAGATCCCGGTGATTTGTCCATAAAAAGTGCATGGTTTGCGAGCCTCTGGACTTCCCTCTGGCCTTGTAGTAGACTCCATTCTTATGGATTCAGGAAGCATCATGAACGAAAACGTTTCTCTTTCACTCCCCAGAGTCATTCGGACGGTTGAACCTTCGGGAGATGCCCTCATCCCCCCCTTGCAGAGCCATGCCTGGCCCAGCGTTCGAGAGCGTATTGCCGCCGAGTGGCGCTCCATTCTGAATGCCGATGAGTTTATCGAGCGCAGCCACCCGCGCCCGGTTATATTCCGCTGGGAACCGCCTGCCGGCGAACCCAACCATGCCCGGTACGACCTGCTGCTCTCCCATTCGCCCGATTTTCAAGACGCCATCGTCCTTTTGGGGATCGAAAGCACCCATGCCGAGGCGATCAACCTGATGGTAGGCACCCGCTATTACTGGAAGGTCATCCAGCGCCGCGAGGGGGCGCCTGCCGCCGAATCGCCGGTGGCATCCTTCGTCACCCACCCTGCCCCGCCGCGCTGGATCCGTGTGCCGGGGATTCCCAACGTGCGCGATCTGGGCGGCTGGAGCGTGGGAGATCATCACCGTGTGCGCCAGGGGTTGATTTATCGCTCGGCGGAGCTCAACACCCACACCGTGCTGCCGCCCGAAGGCGAGCGGGTGCTGATCGAAGAATTAAACATCCGTACCGACCTCGATCTGCGGGGTACCGCCGAGGATGAGTCCCCCGCGCCTGCGCTCGACCTGGCCAGGGTGAACTGGGCGCCCTGCCCGCTCTATGCCTATCGCGACATCTTCACCCCGGAGGGCAAAGAATCGGTGCGCCGCGCCTTCCAGGTGCTGGCCGACCCCGACCGCTACCCGGTGCTCATCCACTGCTGGGCCGGAGCCGACCGCACCGGCACGCTGGCCTTTCTGATCAACGGAATGCTCGGGGTGAGCCTGCCTGACCTGATCCACGACTATGAACTTACCTCGCTTTCGCGCATCGGCCTGCGCCTGGATAAGGGCTTTGGGCTGGACGATATTCTGAACGGGTTAAAGGCCTTCGGAGAGGCCGGAGCCCCCCTGCAAAAACAAATCGAAACGTATCTGCAGGAAGCCGGGGTGCCCCGTGAGGCGCTGGAGCGCATGCGTCAGTCGCTTATCGAACCTTTCGAGGGTTAGCTTCCTTCTCATCCCACTGCCGATGAATCGCCCCGCAACTCGGATGAGCTGGCGGGGTATAATATTTTAGAACAGACTTTCATCGATGACCATCTTCTTCAGGCAGTGTCAGGAGGTGAGCGATGTTCACACCCTGGTTGATTCTGCTGGCGGCTTATCTGATGGGGTCGTTTCCTACCGCACTGATCGTTTCGCGGCAGGTGGCGGGGGTGGATATCCGGCAAACGGGCGATGCGAACATGGGGGCGCGCAACGCCGCCCATGTCCTCGGGTTTAAATACGGTCTTCTGATCGCCATCCTCGATATTTCCAAAGGCGCCCTGGCCGTGATGCTGGCTGATGCCTTTAGCCTCTCGCTCGCCTGGAAGATCGGGGCGGCCTGCTGTTCTCTGCTCGGGCATGATTTCCCGATTTTTGCCAGGTTTCAGGGCGGGCAGGGGCTGGCCACCCTCACCGGCAATTTGCTTGCTTTTGCCCCGCTGGAAACGCTGATCGGGCTTTCGGTTTACGGCCTGCTTTACGCCGTAGTGCGCAGTTCCAACATCGCCGCGGCCAGCGCTATGGGCCTGCAGGTGGTCTTGATGATCCTCTGGGCCGAAGCCTGGCCGGTTATTGCCTATGCCGTGCTGGCGAATCTTTCCATTCCGCTCAAGATGCGCCTCGACCAGCCCCGCCGCGAACGCCTGCGCCACGTCTGAGGCCCCCGAAACCCCTTCGCGTAGCATTCTCCGCCCCCTGTCTCACAATGACCGGGGGCGGTTCTTTATGGAGCGAGATTACCGCCTTACCCAGCGCAGGGTGACCACGCTGAGGGCAAAGAGCACGGCGTAGGCGGCGAAGAGGGTAAAATACCCCACCCCGGGAGCGTAGCCATTGAGCAGGTCGGCCACCGGCCCGCCGATGCCCGAACCGACCATGCCCGCCCCCGCTCCGGCCAGGTTGGAAACCCCCAGGTAGCGCCCGGCTTCTTCCTGAGGCACCAGGTTGGTGCCCAGAGCCCAGTTTGAGGCGGTGAACGATCCCACCGCCAGCCCCAGCACCACCCCCGCCGTGTACAGCAGCCAGGTTTCGGGCTTCCAGATGATGACCAGGATCAAGATGGTGCCGATGACCGCGGTGACACCGCTCCAAGAGGTCATGCGCCGGTGGCCGAATCGGTCACCCAGCCACCCGCCGGGGAGCGCGGTGATCATGGTGGCCACGCCCACCGCCGCCACCAGCTGGCCGGTCATGCGTGCGGCTTCCTCGCGCGAGATGCCGAAGGTGTACATGAGGAAAAAAGGCGCGAAGGCCTGAATGGAGGTAATGGCGCTGAAGAAAAAGAGGCGGTTGACCACCCACCAGACGAACGGGCGATTCTGAAGCACCGTCTTCCAGCTGAGGGTGGCCGCTGTGCCCGCCCAGACGCCTGCCCCCACGGCCACGATCATTGCCACGGCCCCGCCCAGGCCAATGCCCACGGCCCGCGCCAGAGAACTCCCCCCCAGGGGCGAGGTAACCAGCCAGGCCGCGCCGCCGATGATTCCCCCGGCCAGCAGCCCGGCAGCCGCCCCGGCAATGATGCCCGCGAGCATCCCCAGCACGCGCAGGAGCGTGGGCGCCAGGGGCAGGTCGGGTTTCTGGCGCAGGGGTTCCTCTTTGACCAGCAGGACGGTGATCAGCATGATCACCAGCAGGGCCAGCCCGGTGGCCAGCACCGCCAGCCTGAAACGCCCCGCCCCCACCAGGTTGGCAATGGTCAGGGCTACCAGAATGAGCGGGAGAAGCTCCATCACCCCCTTGATGCCCGAAGCCACCCCGCGCTGTTTTTCGGGGATCAGGTCGGGAATCAGCCCCTGCACGGCGCCATGGGAGATGTTTGCGCTGAACTGGATCAGCAGGGTGGCCACCAGCAGCGCCCAGAAGTCCCAGGCGTAGGCGATCATCGCCAGGAAGAGGAGATCGAGCAATACGCCCACAAAGATGAACGGCCGCCGTCTGCCAAAGCGAGAGGTGGAACGGTCGCTGAGCAGTCCCATCGCCGGTTGTACGAGCATGGCGATGATCAGCCCGGCGGTGCGGATGATGCCCAGGGATGTGTTCCGCACATCTTCTGAGACGAAGGCCGCCAGCAGATAGGGGGTGAAGATGGTTCCCACCGCGTTGTTGCGGATGTTCAACCCCAACCAGAAAAGATTCACCAGAAGGAGGTCATACCAGCGCGCGCGTTTTTCCATGAGGAAGAGTATAGCAAAAGATGACAAAAGAGATGCTCCGAAAGGAGGAGTTTTTGAGCCCATGCCGGGGGCACACCTCCTTTCTCTCCCCGCAAAGATCGGAACAGTTTACAATGGAGGCATGGAATCGATTTGTGAACTCTACCGCATCGGGCATGGGCCTTCAAGCAGCCACACCATGGCGCCGCGGTACGCGGCGGAACAGTTCGGCGCGCGAAACCCGCAGGCACAATCTTTTCGCGTCACCCTGTATGGTAGTCTGGCCGCTACCGGGCGCGGCCATCTGACCGATGTGGCCATCCGCGAGGCGCTCTCTCCCCGCCCGGTGGAAATCCTCTGGTTGCCCGATCAGGAGCTGCCGCTTCATCCCAACGGGATGGAGTTTACGGCGCTTTCCGGTGAAGGCGCGGCGGTTGACTTCTGGCGCGTCTATTCCACAGGCGGAGGGGCGCTTCGTGCGGAAGATGAACCCACAGAGCGCCCATCTCCTTACCCTCTCCAGACCATGGCCGAGATTCTCAAATACTGCACGGCCAACGGGTTGACCTTCTGGGAGTATGTGGAACAGTGTGAGGGGAGGGAAATCTGGAACTTCCTGGCCGAGGTCAACCGGGTGATGCATCAGGCCATCGAGCGCGGATTGCAGGAAGAAGGGGTATTGCCCGGAGGGCTGGGCGTTTCACGCCGCGCCTGGGCTTTTTATCGGAAGATTGACCTGAGCGGTGGAAAGATGGTGCGGGAGGGCTTTCTGCCGGCCTATGCGCTGGCGGTAGCCGAGGAAAACGCCACCGGCG
>Ga0226835_1001741_pt1 | contig 10859 bp, 9 predicted proteins | sample LAC_MetaG_1_FD_163627 | JGI IMG/M metagenome (GOLD analysis project Ga0226835, IMG submission 163627) | Anaerobic ammonium oxidizing microbial communities from anammox membrane bioreactor (MBR) in UC Berkley, California, United States -... | ecosystem: Engineered > Bioreactor > Anaerobic >...
GTCACCGCAGCCGTCATCCGGCGCGACGACGGACGCCTGCTCATCGCGCAACGCCCTCTGAACGGCATGCTCGGCGGACTGTGGGAGTTCCCCGGCGGCAAGCGCGAGCCGGGCGAAACCCTCCAGGCATGTCTGGCACGCGAGATCCGCGAGGAATTGGGAATCGAGATCTCGGTCGGCGCGCAACTCGGCGCCGTGCGTCACGCCTACACACACTTCCGCATCACGCTCTATGCGTTCCACTGCACCATCGTCTCCGGCAAGCCGCAAGCCCTCGGCTGCGCAGCATGGACCTGGGCCGCGCTCGACGAGCTGGACCGCTTTGCCTTTCCGGTGACGGATCAGAAAATTATCGCCCAGCTTCGCGACGGCGGCGGCCAACTCGCCCTGGACCTGGACATCTGACGTACGGCGTGGCGCTTGGCAGACATCGATCGCTGTGTTATAGATCGTCGCCAGAGGACAGCGAGCAAGCGAGGGCGTGATGGTGAGCGAGTTCCAGAGCCGACGCGCGGAAGAACAGGCAATGAAGGCCGCCGGCCGGATGCCGCCCGGCCAGTCGCTGACGCAGAAATTCCCCGTGCTGCACTACGGCCCTGTGCCGAAATTCGACCCCGCGACATGGGATCTGCGCGTCTTCGGCGAGGTGAAGCAAGAGATGCGCTGGACCTGGGATGAGTTCCAGGCGCTACCCACCGTCACCGTGACGGCAGACATCCACTGCGTGACCGGCTGGAGCAAGTTCGACACCACCTGGGAAGGCGTGCGTTTCCGCGATTTTATCGAACTGTTCGGGCTGACGCCCGAAGCACGCTTTGTCATCGCCCACGCCGAGCACGGATTCACGACCAACCTGCCGCTCCCGGTCATGCTTGAAGACAACGTCCTGCTCGCTTACAAATACAACGGCGCCTATCTGGAACCGGAACACGGCTTCCCCTTGCGGCTGGTCGTCCCCCAGCGCTATTTCTGGAAAAGCGCCAAATGGGTCCGCAAGCTCGAATTCAGCCCCGTTGACAAGCCGGGATTCTGGGAGCAAGCAGGCTACCACAACGAAGGCGATCCCTGGAAAGAACAGCGGCACCAGCACCGTAGCTTCTTCTAGCGTCGGTCCGGGCGCCGCTGCTAGGGCCGGACGTGCCCCTCGCCCTCGACAATCCACTTGTAGGTGGTCAGCGCTTCCAATCCCATCGGCCCACGGGCGTGCAGCTTCTGCGTGCTCACGGCGATCTCGGCACCCAGCCCAAGCTGCCCGCCATCCGTGAAGCGCGTGGACGCATTGACGTAAACCGCTGCCGAATCGACCTCATCCAGAAAGCGCTGCATCGCCGCCGGATTCGACGTGATGATGCCATCCGAGTGCGCGGTGCTATGCTGGTAGATATGATCGAGCGCCGCGTCCAGGTCGGGCACCACCCGAATCCCCAACACCAGGCTCAACCACTCCATGTCCCAGTCCCCAGGCCCGGCTGGCTGAACATGGTCGCCGGGCGGTGCAGCCGCGCGCGCCTCGTCATCCACGCGGAAGCTCACACCGTCCCGCGCCAGGTGTTCGACCACCAGCGGGACGAATTGGCCGGCAACCGCGCGGTGGACCAGCAGCGTATCCAGCGCGTTACAGACGGACGGGCGCTGCACTTTCGCGTTCTGCACGATCGCCAGTGCCATATCCAGGTCAGCCGTCTCGTCCACGTAGAGATGGCAGATCCCGATGCCTCCTGTGATGACCGGGATGGTGCTGTTTTCGCGGCAGAAGGTGTGCAGCGCGTTACCGCCACGCGGGATGATCATGTCCACATATTCGCTCAAGCGCAGCAGCTCGCGCACATAGCGCCGGTCACCGTCCGTGATAAGCTGGATGGCATCGCGGGGCGCTCCGCAGGCGTCCAGAGCAGACTGGATCGCCTCGACCAGCGCGCGGTTGCTGCGCAGGGTCTCCGAGCCGCCACGCAGGATCACGGCGTTGCTGGTCTTCAGCGCGAGCGATGCCACATCGACCGTGACATTTGGACGCGATTCATAGATGACGCCCAGCACGCCGATCGGCACGCGCCGCTTGCGCACCTTCAGGCCGTTCGGCAGCACCTGCTGGTCGAATTCCTGCCCCACCGGATCGGGCAGCTCAGCCACCCGGCGCACATCCGCCGCGATGCTCTCCAGCCGGCCTGCCAGGCTCAGCCGGTCCAGAAGCGCCTCGCTCAAGCCCGCGGCGCGTCCGTCCGCCAGGTCGGCCGCATTCGCCGCCAGGATCATCTCGCTGTGCCGGTCGATGGCGTCCGCCATGGTCCGCAGAAGCTCATTCTTGGCGTTCGTGTCCAGTTGGCGCAGCGTTCGCGACGCGGCTTTAGCGCGCTGTCCCAGCGCCTGCATATCAATCATCGCAATCTCGCTCCTGTCTACACCGTCATCATGACCAGGTTATCCCGGTGTATCGCTTCGTCGCCATAGGTGTACCCCAAGATCTGAGCGATTTGGGCCGAGTGCTGGCCACAGAGTCGTTCGAGTTCGCCACGGCTATAGTTAACCAGCCCCTGCGCGATCGTGCGGCGGCCCTCGTCGAGCACGCGCACCACAGCGCCCCGCTCGAACTGACCATCGATGCGGGTGATCCCGATCGGGAGCAGGCTGGCTCCTTGCTCGCGCAGAACGCGCGCCGCGCCCCGGTCGATGTACAGGCTGCCCTGCGGTCGCTCGGCCAACAGCCAGCGTTTGCGGCTTTCGATGTGCCCGACCGTCGGAGAAAACACCGTCCCGACACGCTCGCCGCGCGCCAGCCGCAGCAGAACGTCCGGCACTGTCCCGCGTGCGATACAGGTACGCGTCCCGCTGCGGGTTGCCAGACGCGCCGCCTGCACCTTTGTGTGCATCCCCCCAACACCCAGATCAGACAACGTCGCCCCGGCTGCCGCCTCGACTGTCTCATCAATGGCGGGGACCTCTTCCAACAGGCGAGCATCCGGGTGCAGGCGCGGGTCCCGGTCGTACAGCCCGTCCTGATCGGTCAGCAGAATCAGTAAGGACGCGCTCAGCAGCACGGCGATCAGGGCCGAGAGGGTGTCGTTGTCGCCGACTTTGATCTCGTCCACGGCGACGGTGTCATTCTCATTGACAATGGGCACAATGCCGTAGTCCAGCAAGGTCTGAAGCGTCTCGCGGGCATTGAGATAGCGCGTCCGGTGCGACAGATCGTCATGGGTCAGCAGCACCTGACCGATCGGAAGGTTGTAGAGATCGAACAGCAAGCGGTAGACCTGCATTAAGTAGCTCTGCCCCACCGCGCTGAGCATCTGCTTGGCGGGCAAATGATTCGGCACCGCCGGGTCGCCAAGCGCCTCGCGCCCCGCCGCGATCGCGCCAGACGATACCACCACCACGCGCCACCCCTCGGCACGCAAAGCGGCGATCTGTCGCACAAGCTCGACCATATGAGAGCGCGACAACCGGCGTCCCCCACCGGTTAGTGTGCTGGTCCCCAGCTTGACGACAAGCGTCGGCGCGTGCCCTGGCACAAATTGCATAGTATCCCTCGTGCGGTCAGATGGGGCACGGGCACAGATAAGCAGACAGCCCTGCCCGCGCTGTGTTCTTTATACAGCGAAATACACACAATAACATCATGTCAATTGAACAAATGGCGACAAATGGTGACAAATGGATCAATTGTGGTACGATCCTGGTGGACGGAACTGCATTGCGCCGGGCAGGTGTAACGCTGGAAGACCTGTCCGCATCTACACACAAAAGCGGCCGGACAGAATAATTCCCGGCCAGAGTCAAAAAATGGAGTTTGCACAACCAGCCATGGCTGAAGTCAAGCAGAACTTTCCGACTCCCCTGCGCATCGCGGTGATCGGCTCCGGCCCATCCGCGTTCTATGCCGCCGATTTTCTCCAGCGTCAGTCTCCTGTGGCGGTCGAAATCGATATGTTCGAGCGGCTGCCGACGCCCTTCGGGCTGGTTCGCGGTGGCGTCGCACCCGACCATCCGAAGATTAAGGCTGTCACGCGGGCGTACGAGCGGATCGCGCGTCACCCGAACTTCCGCTTCTACGGCAACGTAGAGTTCGGGCGCGATCTCACCCACCAGGACCTGGTACGGCATTACCACGCCATCATTTACGCGGTCGGCGCGCAGACCGACCGGCGGCTGGGCATTCCCGGCGAGGACCTGCCGGGGAGCCATGCCGCGACAGAATTCGTCGGCTGGTACAACGGCCATCCGGATTACTGCGATCTGACATTCGATCTCACCCAGGAAGCCGCGGTAGTGGTCGGGAACGGTAACGTCGCGATGGATGTGGCGCGTATTCTGGCGCGCTCCTACGCCGAGCTGCTGCCCACCGACATCGCCCCGCACGCGCTCGAAGCCCTGCGTGAAAGCCGGGTGCGTACCATTTACGTGCTGGGCCGCCGTGGGCCAGCGCAAGCCGCGTTCACGAATCCGGAGATCAAAGAGCTGGATGAGCTGGCCGAGGCGGATGTGATCGTCGCGCCGGAAGACGTTAAGCTCGATCCGCTCAGCCAGGCGTCCATCGAATCCCAAAAAGATCGTACCGCCGCGCGCAATGTCGAGATCCTGACCGAATATGCCAACCGGCCACCGTCGGGCAAGCCCCGCCAGATCGTCATGCGCTTCCTGGTTTCGCCGGTCGAGCTTCTCGGTTCCGAGCGGGTCGAGGCCGTGCGGATCGTCAAGAACGAGCTGTATCAGGCCGCAGATGGCAGCCTGCGCCCGCGCCCGACCGGCGAGACAGAGGTGATTCCCGCCGGCCTGGTCTTTCGCTCAATCGGCTATCACGGCCTGGCGCTGCCCGACGTGCCCTTCGACAGCGCGTCCGGCACCATCCCCAACGTGGAAGGGCGTGTGATGGAACCGGATGGCACGTTCCGCCGCGGCGAGTACGCGGTGGGGTGGATCAAGCGCGGGCCAACCGGGATCATCGGGTCTAACAAACCGGATGCGCTCGAAACCGTCGAGCGGCTGCTCGAAGACGCTGCAGCCGGGCGCCTGCTGGATCCGCCTCACCCCGAGCGGACTGAGATGGAATGCCTGCTTGAGCGGCGTCACATCCACTATGTGACCTTCGACGACTGGCGCATCATCGATCAGATCGAGCAGGAACGCGGGCGTGCCATCGGACGCGAACGGGTGAAGTTCATACGGGTGGAAGATATGCTCGCTGCCCTGGCCGATTTCCGTCGCGAGCCAACGCCCGGTTAACCGGGCAGCGCAAGCGGACGCAGCAGCCGCACGGGAAACTGGCTGCCTGCCGGAGCGTGGCGTACGCCTTCGGGCAAAATCAGCAACCCGTCCGCCCGCACCATCGACAGCAGAGCCGCAGAGCTTTGTGTTCCCGTAGAATAGGCCACCCAGCGATCCCCGCTGCGTTCCAGGCGCACGCGCAAATAGCTGCGCCGCCCGTCGGACTCGAACGCTTCGCCCAGCACGGCGACGATCTCAGGCGGCGCGGCCTGGCGCGCGCCCTGTAAGCGATCCAACGCAGGCCGCACAAACAGATCGAACGTGACCATCGCGGAGACCGGGTTGCCGGGCAGCCCGAAATAGGGGATGCCCCGCACATGCCCGTATACCAGCGGCTTGCCCGGTCGCACATTCACCCGCCACAGGTCGATCGCGCCCAGTTCCTCGACCACCGTCCGCACCACATCATGTGTGCCAACTGAAACCCCGGCCGAACTGAGGATCAGGTCAGGCGCGCTTTGCAGCGCGGCATCAAAGCAACCGCGCACCGCGTCGAGCGTGTCCGGCGCGGTTGGTAGCACGATCGCCTCGCCACCCGCGCTGCGGACCAGCGCGGCAAGCATGGGGCCGTTGCTGTTGTAGATCTGACCCGGTGCCAGAGGCTGCCCCGCTTCTACCAGCTCGCTACCGGTGGAGATGATCGCGACACGCGGGCGGCGGTAGACCGGCACCTCGGCCAGCCCCAACGACGCGAGAATCCCAATGTCCTGCGGGCGCAACACGGTCCCCTGCTCCAACACGTGTTCGCCTGCGCGCAGGTTTTCGCCCGGTGGTCGGACGTAGTCGCCCGGTTTGACAGCCTGAAAGACCTCGACCGTCTCGGCCAGCCTGCTCGATCCATCCGACCGCCACGTTTCGCCCGTACCCTCGACCGGCACAATGGCGTCCGCCCCTTCAGGGACCGGCGCCCCGGTCATGATACGCGCTGCCTCGCCCGCGCCCAACGTCACGTGGGGGGCCACGCCGGCAGGGATATCCGCTACTACGCGCAGCCGCACCGGTGTTTCAGGCGAAGCGTCGGACGTGTCGCCTGCCCGAACCGCATAGCCATCCATGCTCGAACTCGCGAATGAGGGCACATCTGCCGGCGCAACAACGTCCTGCGCCAGAACGCGCTGCAGAGCGTCGATCAGCGGCACTGTCTCGTCCGGCAGCGGCTGCATCCCCCGAACGATCCGCGCCACAACGTCATCAACGTTGAGAAGCTCAGCCATGGCATCTCTCACACTTCAACCCGCGATGATTTAAGATTATAACGGCTCGCAGGAAAGTCCTGACATGAAAAGGGCCGCTCATGTGCCCATGAACGGCCCGGTCCCGCTGCTTGTGCGGTGCGTCGCTACCACCAGCAGTTGGCATCAGGTTTGACGTGCAGATCGAACATATCCGAAACGATCGGCAAATCATCCCACAGGCATGCGCCATCAATAATGATTCCCCCGATCACCGAGCTGACGATACACAGCACGAGGAAACACCCACACCCCAGCACCAACCAGCGGCTGGTGCCTTCCTGATAAGGCTCCTCTTGATAGTCGTACTCGTAGTCCATCGGCTGCGGCGCGCCGGGCTGCGGGTAGGGTTCGGGTGCAACATAGCCGGGGGCCGGGGGCTGATACTCTTCAATTGGGCGCTCGTAGCGGCCAGGCGGCGCGTACGGCGCCTCGTGTGGGGCCGATGGTCCGACCACCGTAGCCGCCTGCCCTATCTCGGCGCCTGCGGGCAATCCTTCAAAGGTGAGCGTTACCGTTTCACCCAGCCCGACCATGTCATTGTGCGAGAGGAGGCGAGGTCCAGTCAGGCGCTGACCGTTGACGAACGTCCCATTTGTCGAACCCAAGTCCTCAATGGTATATCCGGCACCGCCCTGAGTGAGGCGGCAGTGATGGCGGCTGACTTCGGGATCGTTGATGACAATGTCATTGGTGATGTCGCGCCCAAGGGTCACAATCCCTTTGTTCAGCTCGTAGACCTGGTTAGGTTGCGGACCGCGCCGGACAACCAGCCGGAAGCTGCTGCTGCCTTGCATGAAAGATGCCTCCTCGCGCGAAGAGAGTGCGGGATAACCTCACCTCGGATGGGAGTATACGGTCAATGGAATAGGATGTCAACACAGGCAGACAGCAGGGCGAAGCCACCAAAAAACGCCGGGCAGAGCCGGCGCTTACAGATCCCTGTGCGGGCGTAAAACCGGGATCACTGCGTGAAATCGCGCAGTTGCCGGGAGCGGCGAGGATGACGCAGGCGACGCAAAGCTTTGCCTTCGATCTGGCGGATGCGCTCGCGCGTCAGGCCGAATTTCTGGCCGACTTCTTCGAGCGTGTAGCTGCGCCCGTTCTGGAGGCCAAAGCGTAGCCGCAGGATGCGCGCTTCCCGCGCTGTCAGCGTGCTGAGCACTTCCTCGACCTTCTCGCGCAGCAGGTTCTGGTAGGCGCTCTGGGTAGGCGTCGGGGTTGTCAGGTCCTCGATGAAGCTGCCCAGCTCGCTGTCTTCTTCCTCACCCACCGGGCGCTCGAGGCTCATCGGGCGCCAGCTAACCTTCAGCATCCACTGGACTTTGCGCGGTTCCAAATCCATCGCCGCCGCGATCTCTTCCGGCGTGGGCTTGCGGCCCATCTCCTGCTCAAGCTGGCGGGCCGTCTTATACAGCCGCCGGATGCGATCGCTCATATGAACCGGTACGCGGATGGTGCGCCCCTGATCGGCAATCGCCCGCGTGATAGTCTGACGGATCCACCAGGTGGCGTAAGTGCTGAAACGGTAACCCCGCGTGTAATCGAATTTCTCGACCGCTTTCATCAACCCGAGGTTGCCTTCTTGAATTAAGTCCAGAAAATGCACCCCACGCCCCATATATTTCTTCGCGATACTCACCACCAGGCGGGTGTTAGCCTTGATCAGGTGGTCGCGCGCCGCCTTGCCATCTTCGACCAGCGCGTTCAGCTCGGCGACGAGTTCTGGGTCGGCGCCGTCCCCCAGGCGCATCAGCTCGGCGCGCGCAGCGTTACCCGCTTCCAGCCGGCGGGCCAGCTCGACCTCTTCCTCGGTCGAGAGCAGCGGCACACGGGCCATCTCCTTGAGATACAGCCCTACCGTGTCGTCCGACGATACGCCGCTGAGATCGAACTCATCGTCCTCATCGAGATCGTCCTCGTCGGCACGGATCGCCTCTTCGTCCCCCGGCCGGTCCCCGTAGACCTCAACGCCGAGCCGCTGGAGCCAGCGGAAAATATCGTTCAGCCGCTCAACGGTGTCATCTGTTTCGGGGATCGCTTCGAGAATATCGTCCGTAGTGAGGAACCCCTGGCTATCCGCTCTTTCGAGCAGCAGCGCCATCAGGCCGGTCGTTTGTTGGTTCTCGGTGTCGCTGTAGTCTTTCAACGTGAATCCCCCATTTCATCATCTAAAGATACAGCTTGCTGGAAGACCAACGAACCCACACTTTCAGCCGCCGTCATCCTCGCCCAGCATGGAACGCAGAACGGCCAGCCTGGGATCGATCGTATCCCGCGCGCAGTCGCAGACCCCTTCGTTCAGATTCTGCCCGCATTCAGGGCACAGCCCGGCACAGTCGGGGCGGCAGAGAACCACCATCGGCACGGCCAGGATCGCCTCTTCCCGGACCAGTGGTCCAAGATCGAGAATACCCGTTTCCTCGACCGAGTACGGTTCTTCAGCGCTGGGCGGGTAGGCAAACAACTCTTCAAGTTCAAAGCGAACCGGAACGCGCGTCAGCTCCAGGCAGCGCACGCATTCGCCGATCACCGCAGCCTCAAGACGGCTCTGCACGAAGATCCCCCGCGAGTTACGGCTGAGGCGGATGCTGCCCCGCAGATAATCCAGATCCAGGTCTCCCCCAAGACGCACCCGCGGCAAATCAAGCTGCATCACGCGCTGATAGCCGGCGCTTTCAGCGAGGATGAAGCCGACGTTGATTTTGAGAACCCGGGGGTTGACGAATTCGGGAAGCTGAGACGCAGCCACAGTAACCGACCTCAACGATACCGATAACTAAAAAAGCAAGCCGCGAGCTTCCCGTGCAGCGGAACAAAGCGGCTGAAGCTTAACATCTTTCGATTTGGATGACATGATTATAACGATTCCTACATTTTCTGTCAAGAACTTTAAGGATTCGTCAATTCAACACCTCCCTAAATGATCCCTATTACCGGGGATGCACGGGCGGTTGGCGCTTGCGGCGTCACTCTGGCATCGGGCAGGCGGGCAGTCGGCGTTGTTTTCGCCTGGACGCAGTTCCGGTATAATGACCGCGGTTATCCGGGGGCACCTCCCCGTTTCGCAACGGCGCGGTCTGGCGCCGTGCTATCTGGATGGACGGTCTTCCATGCGAGTTCTGCTGACAGGGGCCGATGGCCGGCTGGGCAGCGCGCTTCAGGCTCGCCTCAGCGCGCACGGCCACACAGTGTCCGGCTACGATGTGACGAGGATGGATGTCACGGACTGGGATACAGTCCGGGCTGCATTTGACGAAACCGAGCCGGAACTGGTCGTGCACTGCGCCGCACTGACCGCCGTCGATCAATGTGCAGAGGACCCCGATCGCGCGCTGCTGGTGAACGGGTATGGCACGCAGACGATCGCGCAGGCGTGCCAGGATCACAACGCACGCCTGGTATACATCAGCACGAACGAGGTCTTCGATGGCCGTGCGACGCGCCCGTACCTGGAGTACGACACACCCAACCCGATCAATCCCTACGGGTACAGCAAGTGGGTCGGCGAACAGATTGTGCGCGAACTGGTGCCGCAACACATCATCGTGCGCACGGCATGGCTCTATGCACACGGGGGCAGCAACTTCATCCACGCCATTTTGCGAGCGGCGCGCGAGGGACAGCCGTTGCGCGTGGTCACCAACGAGATCGGCTCGCCCACCTACACCAACGACCTGGCCGACGCGCTGATCCAGTTGATTGAGACCGGACGGAATGGCACATATCACCTGGTCAATGAAGGACAGGTCTCGCGCTTTGGGCTGGCGCGCTGCGTCCTTGACCTGGCCGGATATCGCCAAATCCCCCTCGAACCCATCGCGCTCGCGGAATACCGCCGTGCATCGCGCCCGCCGGAGTATAGCGCGCTGCGCAATTTCGCCGCGGCCCAAATGGGCATCCGACTGCGCCCGTGGCCCGACGCGCTGGCGGCGTTTCTGCGCGCCGAGGGCCTCTTGCAGGAGTAAACGATGCCGGGTAGCGTTGAGACCCCGCTGGTATCGGTCGTCATCCCCAACTGGAACGGGGCACACCATCTGCCCACGTGCCTGGATGCGCTGCGCGCGCAGACCTATCCGCACCTCGAGATCATCGTCGCCGATAATGCATCGAGCGATGGCTCGCGCGCCCTGCTGGCGGAGCGCTATCCCGAAGTGCGTCTCGTCGCCCTGCCGGACAACCGCGGGTTCACCGGCGCCTGCAACGCCGGAATGCGCGCCGCCAGCGGCACGATCATCGTACTGCTGAACAACGACACCGAAGCCGATCCGGATTGGCTGAGCGAGGTCGTCGCCGCCTTCGAGCGCCATCCCGAAGCCGGGATCGTCGCCTCGAAGATGCTGTTGTTCGACGACCGGACGCGCT
>Ga0226835_1001743_pt1 | contig 10850 bp, 10 predicted proteins | sample LAC_MetaG_1_FD_163627 | JGI IMG/M metagenome (GOLD analysis project Ga0226835, IMG submission 163627) | Anaerobic ammonium oxidizing microbial communities from anammox membrane bioreactor (MBR) in UC Berkley, California, United States -... | ecosystem: Engineered > Bioreactor > Anaerobic >...
TGTCGCCAGCCCTGAGACGCCCTGTACCACCTGCGAGGCAATGCCGCCCATGTTACAACTTCGCCGGGATCTGCTCCGCTCGTTAGAGGCTGGGATGGTGGGTCTGCTTCTGATCCAGGCCATCCGCTTTGTGTATGCCAGCCTGTACGCGAGAGCCAGCAGTGCCGATCTGGTCCAGCGTGCCGTCGATCGCGCCGCACTGGAAGGCGTGCCCGGCGTCGTCGAGCTGACGACCGTGCAAAACGAGATCGTCGCGCTGGGTGCACTGCTGCTTCTGCCGATCCTGGCCCTGGTGATCGGGCGCTGGCGCGCCAGCCTGCCCTTCGCGGTGATCCTGGCGGCTTTGGGGCGCTCGCTCGCCATTCAGACGCCGAACCTGGAAGTGGTGGCGGCCTCGCTGGTCATCGGTGCCGGCCTGCTCTACCTCGCGCTGGTGATCATCCGCCGGCCCGCCTTCTTCCCGGTCATGATCCTGGTCGGGCTGGCCGGGGACCAGCTTATCCGCGTGTTGGGCAACACGCAGGACTACACCTGGCAGGGCGGCTATCAGGTGGCCCTGGTGGGGACCGTCACGGTGGCGATGGACATTCTCATTTCGCTGGCCGCGATCGTGCTGATCCTTCTGTCGATCGGGCTGTGGTTCATCGAGCAGCGCGAATCGCGCGCCGAGGGATACACGCCTCCACCGCGCGGCGTGCTCAACGTGTGGGGAGCGCTGGCGCTGGGAGGCATCTTGTTCCTGGAACTGACCGTCCTGGCGCTGCCCAACGTCGTCGCGCGCTGGTCGGGCGTTGAGTACACCGGCGTCGTCCCCTGGATGCTGGCGGCGACTCTACTTCCCCTGGTGCCGGAGATCCGCGAAGGCGCGCGCCGCTTCGCAGGCATGTTCGACGGGGCCTGGCGCGGCTGGCTGTGGCTGTTGCTGCTCGGCCTGCTGCTCGTCGTCGGGCGCCGCTACGATGGAATTGCGGCGGCGGTCGCGCTGGCGCTGGCCCAGTTTGTCGTCGGCCTGACGCTGTGGTGGCTGATCCAGGTGGGCGAGCCGCGCCGCAACCTGACCGGTCTGACGCTTCCCTTCGCCGTGGTGTCTTTTGCGCTGCTGGCAGCGGGCGAATATTTCACCTACGACTACGCCTACGTGCGCGATTTCGCCCCGCCCTATGACCGGGTGGACGACTTTCTGCGCGCCCTGCGCGGGATGGGCCTGGGGCTGGCGCTGGTCGCGGCGCTGCTCACTGCGCTCCCGATGATCCTGGCGCGGCGGCGCATCCCCTGGCGCGGCGGGCGCGCGTCGTACACCTTCCTGACGCTGCTGCTGGTGATCGCGGTCAGCGCGGGCGGAGCGGCTGCGGCGGCGAGCAGTGGCGTCCGGCGCCCAGTCGATCCCGACTGCCTGCGCGTGGCGACGTTCAACATCCACGGCGGCTACTCCCAGTTCTTCGACCCGAACCTGGAGCGCGTCGCCCGGCTGATCGAGCAGAGCGGCGCCGACGTGGTCCTGCTGCAAGAGGTCGAGGCCGGACGGCTGGCCAGCTTCGGCGTCGATCAGGTGCTGTGGCTGGCGCGGCGGCTGCGGATGGAGTCGGTGTTCTTCCCGCAGAACGAGGAACTGCAGGGCCTGGCCGTCCTCAGCCGCGTGCCGGTTGCCGGGTCGCAGGGCCTGCTGCTTCCCAGCGAGGGCAATCAGGCGGCTGTGCTGCATGTCGAGCTGGACCCCGAGCGCCTGGTCGCCGACCCGGATGCGGCCTCGTTGGGCGGGCTGCACGTCTACAACGCCTGGCTTGGTTTCCGGCTGGCCGAGCGTAACGGCCAGCCCATCCCCGAAGGCGAGCAGGATCAGAACCGTCAGATGCGGATGCTGCTGGACTGGATCGCGACCGTTCACGGGCCGGACTGGACCGAACGTATTCTGCTCGGCGGGACATTCAACTTCGGTCCGGATTCGCCCCTCTACCGGTTCCTGCGCATGGACAACCTCGCCAATCCCGGCATTCAGGATCCCTTCGCCAGCCTGCGCGAAGAAGAGACGATGACCGTCTTCCTGGTCAACGGGACGGCGGCGCGCTATGACTACCTGTGGACCTTCAACCTGCCGCTGATCGGGATGTTGATTGACCACAGCCCGGAAGCGGCCCTCGCCTCGGACCACCGGCCGGCGATCGTGGCGATTGCGCGCCGCGACGGCGTCACCTGCCAGCCGTAAGCGCGGCGCGGCACACGAAAGGCTCTCTCAATGCTTCATCCCACCGCCGCCGATGCCCATCCCCTGGGCGGCGGCCTGACTTTGCGCTCCGTTTCCGGCCAGGCCGACATCGAGCGTCTGGCCGCCTTCAACGCGCTCATCCACGGCGAGCTGGTCGACGGCATGACGCGCAACCTGATCGTGCACCATCCCCACACCCGCCCCGAGCACTGGCTCTTTATCGACGACGAAGCCGGGCGCGTTGTCTCGTCCCTGTGCCTCATCCCGTGGACCTGGCGCTATGGCCCTGCCACGCTCCGCTCGGGCGAGATGGGGATCGTCGGCACGTTGCCAGAGTTCCGGCACGGGGGGCGAAGCCTGGTGGCGGCATTGGTGGAACGCTTTGACGAGCTACTCGACACGGAAGGCTACGCCCTCAGCCACATTCAGGGCATCCCCTACTATTACCGGCGCTATGGATACGACTACGCGCTGCCGCTTGAGCCGCATCTAAACCTGGAGCTACGCAACATCCCGGACGCACGCTCTGCCGACGACGCCTTCACGATCCGTCCTGCCAGGCCAGACGACCTGCCCGCGCTGGTGGCGCTGTACAACGAGGCCGCTCGCATGCTCGACCTCTTCGCCGAGCGCGACGAGGCTACCTGGCGCTATCTGCTGCTTGACACGGCGGGGACGGCGATGGAAGCCGACACCTGGGTGATCGCCGGGTGGGATGGCAGCGTGATCGGCTACTGGCGCGTGGCCGCAATGGGCTTTGGCGACGGGCTGATTGTCAGCGAAGCCTCGCAGCTTCCTCACCGCGCCGCGCAGGCCGCCCTGCGCCACCTCAAGGCCCTGGCGGAGGCGCGCGGCAAGCCGTACTTGCGGCTCAACCTGGCGGCGGAAAGCTCGCTGGCGCGCATGGCTCAGGCATGGGGCGCCTATGATGCAGGCGGCTATGAGTGGCAGATCAAGGTGGTGGACGTACCGCGCCTGTTCATGCAGATCGCGCCCGCGCTAGAGCAGCGGCTCGCGCGCAGCCCGTTCGCCGGCCTGACCGAAACCGTCCTGCTCAATCTCTACCGTGAGGCCTTCACGCTGCGCTTCGAGGACGGCAGGCTGGCCGCCGTCGAGCATGCCGGGTTCACAGACGAGGGAACGATCAAGATCCCGCCCTCGCTGCTGCCTAAGCTGGTGCTGGGGCACCGCGATCGCGTCGCGCTGCGCGCCGCCTACCCCGATTTTGCCGTGTGGGGCGAGGCGCGCTATCTGCTGGATGTGCTCTTCCCCCCGATGCGCAGCTTCCTGTACCCAACCTATTGATCGCTTCAGAGAGGGGCCCGAACACGGATGCTAGGCGCGGCGCGCCTCCCACCATGCGCGGGCGTCGGCCAGCGACAGCAACGGCGTCGCGCGCAGTATGGCGCGTGCCCGATTCGTGCTGAGAACCAGCCGGCGCGGCACATTGGACGGCGCCGCCGCGGGGATGACATGCGCCGCCGGGTCGCGGCCAACCGCCTCCAGCAGCGCGCAGCCCAGCGTGTAGCGGCTGACCGGCTCCGGCCCGACGACGTGCAGCAGCCCGGCCGCGCTGCTATCGGTCAGCTCCAGCAAGGCGCTTGCCAGCGTCCAGACCCAGATCGGGCAGCGAATCTGATCGGTATACAGGCGGACGCGCTCCCCTTGCGCGATCGCGCGGAGCATCCAGGCCAGTTGGGCATTGGCCGGGTCGAAATCATAGATCAGGCTGGTGGCGCACGATCAAAGCCGCCGGGTAAAGCGTCAGAATCGTGCGTTCGGCGTCCAGCTTGGCGCGGCCGTAAGCATTTCCAGGCGCGGGCCGGGCCAGTGCCGTCTCGTCGTACACCGGCAGGGTGCCGTCGAAGACCAGATCGGTCGACAGCGCGATCAGCCGCGCGTTGGCCGCCCGCGCTGCGCCCGCCACCGAGCGAGCCGCCAGACGGATCGTCTCGGCGTAGTCCGGCCCGCTGCGCTCGGTCACCGCCGTGTGGATGATCACATCCGGCTGGAGCGCGAGGACACTGGCACGCACCTGCGCCGCATCCCGCAGATCGAGCCGGTACGGCAGCCCGGCGCGGATGCGCTGCGGATGGCTCAGATAGCCCGCGATCACATCCCAGCCGGCCGCTGCCGCCTGCGCGCTGAGCGGGCCGCCGAGAGTCCCGCTGGCCCCGGTAATGAACAAGCGCGGTCTCGGGTTCACGTCACTCCGCCGACTCAAATACGATCTCGCCGGCCTCGATCGCGCTCAGGGCTTGCTGGGCGGCGAGCTGAGCGGCGGCTTGCTTGCTGTGCCCCACCCCGCGCCCGCATTCCGTCTGGCCGATCATCACGGCGACCGTAAACTCCTTGGCGTGGTCCGGCCCATGGCTGGCGATTGTCCGGTAGATCGGGGTCTCGCCGAGCATGGCCTGGCTCCATTCCTGCAGCAGGCTCTTCGCGTCTTTGTCGGCCGCTCGTTCAAGAATATCTTTGAGCGCCGGTTCCAGCAATGGCTCGACAAATTCACGCACCGCGTCCATACCCTGATCCAGATACAGCGCGCCGACCAGCGCCTCGAACGAGCCGCACAGGTTCTTCAGCCGCTGGCGCCCGCCCGATTCGTCCTCGCCGCGCCCCAGTAGCAGCGCGTCGCCCAGGCGCAACGACTGGGCAAACGCCGCCAGGGTTTCCGTGCGCACCAGCCCGGCGCGCAGCCGGGTCAGGCGGCCCTCGTCCATCTCCGGAAAGCGGTGATAGAGCCACGCCCCGGCTACGAAGTCCAGCACGGCGTCGCCCAAGAATTCTAACCGTTCATTGTCTTCAAGCGTATGTTCAGGGTGTTCGTTGAGGTAGGAACGGTGGGTCAGGGCGCGTTGCAGCAGCGACGGATCGTTGAATCGGATGTTGAGCCGCTCCTGGACTTTGTTCAGATCTGGCATACGTCCTCGTGCATCGTCTGTGTCGAACCCACCTTCCGGGCGGGATCATGGTCAGTCTGTGGGTTGTTATAGCAACTTTCGCGCCACACAGCGAAAACGCGGCGCCCGTTTGCAAACGAGCGCCGCGACCGCACCTCCGGTGGTAGGCGGATGCGGGGGATCAGGCCGCGCAACCTGCCACCCTACTCCAGAGCGTCGAGCGCCCCCCGCGCGTCGAGCAGCCTCAGCACCTGCGGATCGCCGCCGCACACCAGCCACTCGCCGTTGATCGACGCTACCCGGACCGTCCACGGCGCCTCGGAATCCCGGCGCTCGTGCACCTCGTAGCGCACATGGCGCGCGCGCAGGTGCATCTCCATCTTGCCATAGACTGCCACGTCGACGGCAGAGGCATTACCTTCGTCCGCGGCCTGGTAGCGCAGGTCGAACGAGTAATCCACCTCCCGGTCGCGCCCCATCTCCAGGTTGACGTTCTGCTTGAAGTCCTGGCACAGCAGCGCGCGCACTCCGTCCTGATCTTTGTCGTCCAGCCGGTCGAAGAACGCGTGCACAACCCCTTCAGGCGTGTCCAGGTCCGGGCTGCCGCACCCGGCCAGCCCCAGCACCGCCAGCCCCAGCCCCAGCGCGATTACAAGCCGCTTTCCGAGCATGTCCGCCCCTTTCCCGACGCCCCGGCACCGAGCCGGGCCAGCAGCACCCGGCAGCACCGCCCGCCCCGTTCCACCGCGATCACACAAAACTGACGCGCACCACCAGGCGACCGAGCCGCAGCTCGTCGCCATCGCGCAAGATCCGCTGTTCCATCGGGATCAGGCGCTGACCGTTAAGGAACGTTGAGTTCGCGCTGCCCAGATCAACTATTCCGATGGTATCATGCTGGCGGATGAGCGCCAAGTGACGCCGCGATACCCCATGCTCGACCGCCCCGTGGGGGGTCAGGTCGATATCGGGCTGGTCCACGTCCTGCTCCTCGTGGCCCCGTCCGACAACCACTTCGCCCAACACCGGAAAGACCAGTTCGTCGTCGCGGTCGCGGAACGAAAAACGAACCCGATTACGGATGTCGAAGTAGGCCGTTCCCCAGCGCCGCCTCGGTGGAAGCGATTCGTAAGCGATGTCCAGGCGAGTAGTCAAGCTGCCCAAACCGGCCAACCCGGCGGGTAAAATGTGACCGCAGGAATAGCAGTACGTGGCCGCCTCGGCGTTGGGTTTCCCGCAATATGGACACGACTGCATCAGGCGCTCCTTGAAACGACGGGATGATGCCCTATGTAGATCATAGTCACCATTATACACCGGCCCTGCTGGCAAGCGAATGTCCGTGTGACCGAGGTACTTGCGCCATCTCTGTAGCAAGTATCGTGACGCCCGGTTCTAGAGCGGCAGGAAGAATCTCAAACGCGCTTATGAGGATGGGCCTGGATCATTGCGAATCGAGCGCGGTATTACCGGCATGGGCCGCCTGCACCGCCGCGGCGATCAGCGCGCCCCGGTCGGCAGCCGGATCGCCCGGCAACACCAGCCACGCCAGGAACTCGGCGTTTCCCGCCGGCCCCTTGAGCGGCGACGGGATCAACCCGCGCAGACCGTAGCCCGCCCCCTCCGCGAACGTCAGCACCGCGTCGAGCACCTGGGCGTGAATGGCTGCGTCACGCACGACGCCGCCTTTGCCCACCTGCCCCTTCCCGGCTTCAAACTGAGGCTTAATCAGCGTCACAACGTCGGCAGCATCCGCGATCCACCCCCGGAACACCGGCAGCAGCAGGCGCAGCGAGATGAACGACGCGTCCACCACAATAACCGAAACCGGCTCCGGCAGCCGCTCCACGTAGCGGGTGTTGGTGCGCTCCAGCGGCACGACGCGCGGATCGGCGCGCAGGCGGTAGTCAAGCTGCCCGTAGCCCACGTCGATCGCGTAGACGCGCGCCGCCCCTGCCTGAAGCAGGCAATCCGTAAACCCGCCCGTGCTGGCGCCTACATCCGCGCACACCCGCCCCGTCACCTTCAACCGGAACGCGTCCAGGGCGGCGGCGAGCTTCTCGCCACCCCGGCTCACAAAGCGCGGCGGGGTCTGCACCTCGATCGCGGCATCCAGCGGGACCCGCATCCCCGGCTTGTCGCGGATCCCCCCGTCGACGCGCACCTCACCCGCCATGATCATCCGGCGTGCCGCTTCCCGGCTGGGCGCCAGCCCGCGCTCGGTCATCAGCACATCCAGCCGGACACGCTCTGCCATCTCCGCTCCTCTTGTTTGCGCCCGTCCGACGTTTGCTGCCAGAAGTCTACCGCACTTTCGCGTCGAGTGGTGCGGTGCGGCGCCGGACGCGCCCGGTTCGCGCCGTCGGATTTCCCTGGTATAATGCGAGGCGTCGTGCCATGGTGTGAGTGTGAGACTGATGCAGGCAGTGAAAACGCCCCTCAAAACGCTGTGGATCACCATCCCGGCGCCCGTCCGCGGGTTGATTCGCACGATGCGCCCTCTGCAGTGGGCCAAGAACGGCTTCGTGTATGCCGGGATCCTGTTCGACCAGCAGATTCTGGATCCCGTCCCCTTCGCCCGCGTGACGCTGGCGTTTGTCCTGCTGTGCCTGTCCGCCAGCACGATTTACATCGTCAACGATCTGGTTGATATCGAGCGGGACCGGCTTCACCCGCGCAAGCGCGAGCGCCCGCTGCCGTCCGGCCAGCTTCCGGTGGGCTGGGCGATGACTGCTGCAGTTGTCTTTCCGCTGGTGGCGATCGGTGTCAGCCTGCTGGTCAGCCCTCCGCTGACCCTGGTGCTGTTGGGCTATCTGGCGCTGCACATCGCGTATTCGTTCTGGCTGAAGAACATCGTGCTGATCGACGTGTTCACCATCGCGGCGGGCTTTATTCTGCGCGTGGTGGCCGGCATCGTGGTGATCGACGTGACGCACTTCTCCCCCTGGCTGTACATCTGCGCCGGGCTGCTCGCGCTCTTTCTGGCGGTCGGCAAGCGGCGCCAGGAGTTGATCTTGCTCGCCGACGAGGCCAGCAACCACCGCATGACCTACAAAGCCTACAACATGCCGCTGCTGGACGACATGCTGCGCATGGTCACCACCGGCAGCGTGATCACCTATATGCTCTATACCATCGAGGCACAGACCATCCGCAGCAACGAGTATAAGATGCTGCTGACCGTCCCGTTCGTCATCTACGGCATCTTTCGCTATCTCTACCTGATCCACGTCGAGGGCGAAGGCAGCGCGCCGGACGAACTGCTCTTTAAAGACTGGCCGCTGCTGCTGGATGTCGTGCTATGGGTGCTGGCGGTCGGCGCCATCCTCTACTGGCTCTAGCGAGAAACGCACCATGCAGCCTGCTCGTGCTCACGCCCCTGGGAAGCTCATTCTCTTTGGCGAGCACGCCGTGGTCCACCATCGCCCCGCGATCGCGGTACCGCTGCCCGCCGTCCAGGCACGCGCCGAGGCAATCCCGGCAGAATTCGGCGCCGGCCTGACCGTGCACATCCCCGATGCCAATCGCACGCTGCGTGTGACCGGCGAGCTGGATCAGGAAGACCCGCTCTACAACGCGCTGATCTATCCCCTCGAGCTGGCTCTGGACGCGCTGAACGAGGCCATCCCCGATCTGGAGATCACCATCCGGTCGAACATCCCGGTCGCCAGCGGGCTGGGCAGCGGCGCGGCGCTGGCCACCGCGTTGATCCGCGCGCTGGCGTTAGCCCTGGGGCGCCCGCTGAATAACGACGCGCTCAACGCCCTGGTCTACGAGGTCGAAAAGCGCCACCACGGCAACCCAAGCGGCATCGACAATACCGTGATCGTCTACGAGCGCCCGGTGTACTTCGTGCGTGGCACCCCGCCGGAGCCGTTCACCGTCGGCGCGCCGCTGACCCTGGTCGTGGGCGATACTGGCGTCAACAGCCCGACTCATCTGGCCGTGGCCGATGTGGCACGCCTCTACGAGCGCGAGCCAGAGCGCATCACGCCCATTTTCGACCGCATCGGCGAGATCGCCTGCCAGGCGCGCGCCGCCATCGAAAGCGGGAACATCGCGGCGCTCGGCCCGCTGATGGACGAAAACCACGCGCTGCTGCGCGAACTGACGGTCTCCTCGCCCGAACTCGACACCCTGTGCGCGGCGGCGCGCGCGGCGGGCGCGACGGGGGCCAAGCTCTCCGGCGGCGGGCGGGGCGGCAACATGATTGCCCTTGTCGCACCCGAGGCGGCTCCCATCGTTGCCGGGGCGCTGCGCGCCGCCGGCGCGACGGCGTCCTTCGCAACCACCATCGGCTGATCGACCTCAGGTCAGGTAGAGACCGTCTGTGCTGATCTTCGCCTTGCTGTCCGCTGCGGTTCTGCTGGGCGCCATGCTGTGGGTGCTGGCGCGTGGTCTGGACTACCTGCACAGCCACCCAGAGCTGGTCCGGGGCGGCGCGCCGCTGGCCTATCGCCAATGCCACGCTACGCTGGCCGAGATCGTGGCCCGCTACCGCCGGCTCGAAGCCGCCGGCCCGTCCGTCGCGGCGCTGACATGGCGCAGCCGTCAGGGACGGCGCTACACCGTGGATTCGAACGGCGTCGAAGAACAGCGCCGCACAGACCGCCCGGCCTATCGTCTGCCCTGGGCGACGATCGGCGGAGTCGGCTTGCGGATGCAGCCGGGCGCGTTGGGTGCCATCCCGGAGCGCGACGCCGCTCAGCCGACCCCAAGCTACACCTTCCACCTGCTGATCGTGCCGGTCAGCGGGCGGACGATTGAGGTTCTGCTCCCGACCGACGGCGACGCCGCCGCGCTCGATTTCGCGGCGCACACGCTCGCCCTGGCACACCGCCTCGGCAAGCGCATCAATACCTTCGGCTTCGACCGCCCGCCGGTTCCGGTCCGCCCGCGCCACGCCGAGCGCTGAGAATCGTGCCAGGCGCGATGATAGAGTTGGGCAAGACCTGGCCGCTGCGGGTCGTCAGGCCGGAGCCAAAGGTAGGGATATGGGTCAAACGGGGACATTGGCTCATGTCCCCCCTGTCAACGAACCGAACACCAAATGAAAGCGGGCCTGAATGCCGCCGAGATGTATGTCGACGGCCGGATCTCGCGCCGCGTCGCGCCCCGCGTGACAAAAGCCAGACCTCTTCCGTTGAAGCCGACGATGCGGAACTACCGGCAGATCGTCGACCAGTCTTTGCCCCGTTGGCCGGCTATCTCACCCACCCTGCATCCGGCCTTTTCAGTTCCCACGCCACCTGTATCTATGTCGCAGTGCCCATAGGCACGGCTCCTGTGCTTGAGTTGTTGATTCGCCCCCACAACCGGATCCCGCAGTCGCATTTCTATTGAGACGACTGCGGGGGACTGTAATTTGGCTGTCAGGGGTATGACTTCTCTCTGTAGCGCGATCCAGGCCGGACGTTATAATCGCGCATGGCCTGGGCTGGCTGGCGATCCTCTTTTCGCGTCTGCTGTACCAGCGTGCCGCCCCGGCGCAGGAGTGGGGCCGCCTGCTACGGTTCTGGGGCGGCCCGGCGCTGTAACTCCGCTGCACTTGGATTGCGTTACGCTAATCAACAGATTAGCTTAGTTGTGCCTCCGGGAGTCTCTATGCTAGACGCATTCTTCAAACCAAAGGCGGTTGCCATTGTTGGAGCGAGCACCGAGCCTGCCAAACTGGGTTATACGGTGCTCGCCAACGTGATCGAATCCGGCTACAAGGGCAACATCTACCCGATCAACCCCAAAGC
>Ga0226835_1001744_pt1 | contig 10843 bp, 8 predicted proteins | sample LAC_MetaG_1_FD_163627 | JGI IMG/M metagenome (GOLD analysis project Ga0226835, IMG submission 163627) | Anaerobic ammonium oxidizing microbial communities from anammox membrane bioreactor (MBR) in UC Berkley, California, United States -... | ecosystem: Engineered > Bioreactor > Anaerobic >...
AGACTACTCAACTAGCCGGCTACGAGACTAAATCTGGGTGGTACCACGGGAACCGTCTCCCGTCCCATTGTTGGACGGGAGATTTGTATTTTAGCGAAGGGAGAACAGATGAGAAGAGAACAGTCCTGGACTGCTCTCCGCTCTCTGCTCTCTACTCTCTGGAGGAACTATGGATCAATTGAACGACATCGAATCGTCCGCGCTGGAATCCCTCGCGTCGGTCTCGACGGAGGCGGCGTTGCAGGCGTGGAAGACCGCCCACCTCGGACGGAGTTCGCGGCTGATGCAGGTCTTCGCGGGGTTGGGGAAACTCTCGAAGGAGGAGAAGCCCGCAGTCGGCGCGGCGGCGAACCGGGTCAAAGTCGCGCTCGAGACGGCGCTCGCGGCGCGCGAGACGGAGATCAAGGCCGCGGCGCTGGCAAAGTCGCTCGAGGAGGACGCGCTCGACGTCACATTGCCGGGGCGGACGTTCCACGTCGGGCGCCTGCATCCGTCCACACAGCAACTGCGCCGCGTGCTGGACATCCTGAAAGAAATGGGATTCCAGGTCTACACCTCGCGCGAGGTCGAGACGGACGAGATGAATTTCCAACTGCTGAACTTCCCGCTGCACCATCCCGCCCGCGATATGCAGGACTCGTTCTACGTGGAGAGCGAGGGACGCGGCGATAATCCGATCCTGCTGCGGACGCACACTTCGCCGGGACAGATCCGCGCCATGCGCGAGTTCGCGGCGACGAATCCGCAAAATCCGCCGCCGATTCGCATCGCGCTGCCGGGGATGTGTTTCCGTTACGAGCAGGTGACCTCGCGCTCGGAGATGCAGTTCAACCAGGTGGAGGGACTCGCCGTGGGCGAGAACATCACCTTCGCCGACCTGAAAGGGACGCTGAGCGATTTCGCGCGGCGCATGTTCGGACAGAACGCCCGCACGCGCTTCCGCTCCGATCATTTTCCGTTCACCGAGCCTTCCGCCGAAATGGACGTGGAGTGTTTCGTCTGCGGCGGGAAGGGATGCCCGGTCTGCAAACGTTCGGGCTGGCTGGAGATTCTTGGCTGCGGCATGGTGCATCCCGTCGTGCTGCAAAACGGCGGCTACGACCCGAAGCGTTATTCTGGTTTCGCCTGGGGCATGGGTCCAGAAAGGCAACTCATGTTGCGTTACAAGATTGACGATATTCGCTACTTCTGGAGTAACGATATTCGTTTCCTGGGTCAGTTCTAAAAACTTTAAACACAAAGGACACGAAGTACACAAAGTTTAAGAACGGCGCAACAAATGGATTTTCTTTCGACACGACGAAGAATATCTGAGCCAAAACAAGACGCCAATATCATCGCTCAACCCACCTTCGTTGCCTTTGTGACCTTCGTGTTTAAGAAAGGATAAAAATGAAATTACCTATTTCATGGCTTAAAGACTTTGTCGATATTGATAGCCTTTCAGTAGAGGACATCGCGCGTACATTCACCTTCGGCGGACTCGAAGTGGAGGAGATTCACTACGCGGGACTCCCCATGCCGAAGGAAAGCGCCACGAATGAATTCAAGACCTCCGGCATCGGCTGGGACCGCGACAAGATCGTCGTGGCCGAGATACGCGAAGTGAAGCCGCATCCCAACGCGGACCGGTTGACGCTCCTCGACCTCTTCGACGGGACGCAGGAACAGGTCGTGTTGACCGGCGCGCCGAACATCTTCCACCTGAAAGGGACGGGCAGACTTCCCAAGCCGATCAAGGTCGCGTACGCGAAGGAAGGCGCGACCATCTACGACGGTCATGCCGAGGGACTCGTCCTGACCACCCTCAAGCGCGCCAAAATCCGCGGCGTGGAGTCGTACTCGATGGTCTGCTCGGAGAAGGAACTCGGCATCAGCGAGGAACACGAGGGCATCATCCTGCTCGACGACGACGCGCCAGTCGGGACTCCGCTCGTGGATTACATGGGCGACGCGGTCCTCGAAGTGAAGATCAACCCGAACATGGCGCGCAACGCGAATGTTTATGGTCTCGCGCGAGAGTTGGCCGCCATGACGTACCGCCCGTTACGCAATACGCAATACGCAATATCGAAGCCAGGCGCTGAGCCGACCCCCGACTTCGCCACCATCGAGATCACCGATCCGCAGTTGAATCCCCGCTTTGTGCTGGGACTGGCGCGCGGCGTGGAGATCAAGCCGAGTCCCTACTGGGCGCAGAGACGGCTCAGGCTGGCGGGTGTGCGTCCCATCAGCAACGTCGTGGACGCGACCAACTACGCCATGCTCGAACTCGGCGAACCGTTGCACGCGTTCGATTACGATGTGCTGAAAGAACGCGCCGACAAAAAACAAGTCAAAATCATCACCCGCGCCGCGCGAGACGGCGAAAAACTCGTCACGCTCGACGGCGTGGAGCGGAAACTTTCCCCGATGAACGTCCTCGTCTGCGACACGGAGGGGCCGCTCTCCATCGCGGGCGTGATGGGCGGCGCGGAGAGCGAAGTCTCCGACAAGACCAAAACCATCCTGCTCGAAGGCGCGGCCTGGAACTTCATCAATATCCGCCGCACGGCGCGCGAACACAACCTGCCCTCCGAAGCATCGTTCCGATTCTCGCGCGGCGTCCATCCCGCGCTCGCAGAGACAGGCGTCCGCCGCGGCTTGCATCTCATGGCCGAGTGGTCGGGCGGAAAGATCGAAGCGGGCCTCGTGGATAACTATCCGCTTCCGCCGAAAGAGTCCGTCGTCGAGATCTCCCCGCGCGACGTGAAACGCATCCTCGGCATCGAACTTTCCGCGAAGGAAATCGCGGCGCTTCTCGAACGCCTCGAATTCAAATGTGAAATTACGCAACACGCAACACGCAATATCGCGGAGCATCCCCGTGGGACAGAATCAGACTCCATAATTCGCGTTACAACTCCCCCCTATCGCCTCGACATTGGCGAGGGCGTGATCGGCGTCGCCGACCTGATGGAGGAAGTCGCGCGCCTGTACGGCGTGGAACGCATCCCCGAAACGCGTCTCGCCGACCCGCTCCCGCCGCAGGTGGGCAACCCCGCCTTCGAATGGGACGAGCGCGTCCGCGACCTCCTCGTCCGTCTCGGCTTGCAGGAGGTCGTCACCTATCGCATGACCTCGCCCGAGCGCGAAGGCCGCCTCGCCGCGCACGACGAATACGCGCGCGTCGCCAATCCCATCACGCCCGAACGTAACGTGCTGCGCCGCAGCCTGCTGGCCTCCGTCCTCGAGGCCGCGGAGAAAAACGCCCGCGCCGAATCGCTCGAACTCTTCGAGATCGGCCCGGTCTTCGAGCCTGTCAAAGACGACCTGCCGCGCGAGTTGCCGCGTCTCGCCATCGTGATGACCGGCCTGCGGACCGCGTCCGCGTGGGACGTGAAGGACTCCCCCGCGCTGGATTTCTACGACCTGAAAGGCCGCCTCGAACTCCTTTGGGCCGGACTCGGTTTCAAGGACGTTTCCTACGCCCCGACCTCGTCCGTCCCCTACCTGCACCCGGGCAAAGCCGCGCAAGCGATCGTGAACGGAAAAGTCGTCGGCGCGTTCGGCGAACTGCATCCGCTGACGAAGGATCGCTACGAAGTGGGCGCGTCCCCCGTCCTCGCGGCGGAGTTGGATATCGAGATCCTACGTTCATTGAGTCCCGCGTATGGAATCGTCCCCGTCGCGGAGTTTCCGCCGGTCTACGAAGACATCGCCGTCATCGTGGACGAATCGGTGGCCGCGGCGCGCGTCGAAGGCCTCATCCGCCAGACGGGAGGGCGAAGCGTGTCCGCCGTCCGCCTGTTCGACGTCTACCGCGACGAGAAGATCGGCGCGGGCAAAAAGTCGCTGGCGTACAGTCTGACGTACCAGTCGCCCGATAAAACGATGACCGACGCGGAGGCGGCCCAGATCCGCAACCGTATTGTGAAGCGGCTCGAACACGAGGTCGGCGCGCGGCTGCGCAGTTAGTACAAATGGGACGCGCGCAAAACTTGTATCCCGTTTGGTTTATAGGTATACTCGCGGAAACCCATAACAAGGAGAAGAGAAAATGAATCGAAACACTGGCGTGATTGCCACCGTCGCCGCCGTGCTGTTGTGCGGATGCCCTGGCATTTTCATCTGTCTTTTCGGCGCGTTGACGGCCGCGGGACAGGGGACGTTCAACGATCAAAGCCTGAGCCCCACCGTTGGTTTTGTTTTGTTGTGCCTTTCTCTGGTCTTTATCGCCATCCCCGTCGTGGTCGGCGTGGTAACGCTTCGCAAGAAACCCGAAGCGGCGCCGGTCTCCAACGAGCCCCTGCCCCCCGCTTCTTAAGAACAACAACGGCGGCCATTCGGCCGCCGTTGCGATTCTTGTCCATGGGGACGTCACTTCACGGTGATTATCATTCGCATGCGGCAGAAATTTTCCTGCCCCACCCGCAGGCCCCAGTAAGTTTCGTAAGTTCCGGGCGCGGCGGGGGCTTTCATGGCGACCCTGAGCTTTACCAGGCCTCCCGGCGGGACGGTGATGGGCAGGTCGTATAACGGCTGCTGGTGCATGAACTTGCCGCTGACAAAATGATAGTCCACGCTGTTGTGGTCCCAGGCGATGTTTCCGTTGTTTCTTACCTCCCAGATGGCCGTGAATTTTTTGCCGCGATTCATTTTCGCCCCAAAGACCGGAGTGACTTTCAGGATCTGACATTTGTAGGCTGTCTGGATCGGAGGGCCGCCGCCCCCGCCCCCGCCCCCGCCTCCGCCCCCACCGCCTCCGCCTTTCAGGTTCAGCGTGGAGGTTGGGAAGGGCGTGGGCGAGCGGTACACGAAGTCAACTGTGGCGGTCCCGGTGGGAGTGACGGTCGGCGTTTGCGACGGGGTGAGCGTGCCGGGCGGGGTGGGCGTGGAGGTGTACTTCGAGACGACGACCGCCGTGCCGGTGGCCGCGGCGTTGTACGTCGCGGCCACGATTGTATCCACCGCGCCGACGGCCTGGGTGGGAAGGGGGGCAATGGACGGTAAAACGGGCGCGCAGGCCAGCGTAATGACCAGGGCTGCCACGAGAAAAGCCGATCGTTTTTTCCAGTCCATGTTATTTCTCCAAAACAGGCTTGCCGGAAGCCAGGTTTTTCTAGAAAGCCTGGCTTCCGGTCAATTTACGGGGTCATGCCCGGCCGGATGATCTCGATCTGGATGTAGGGCGTGCAAAACTTGACGCCGTCGCCCACCACCGCGTATTGCACGGTGATCCAGACGGGTTTATTGCCGTCAAAAGCGGACGGCGCGGTCAGCTCGGCGGCAAGCGTGACAGACTCGCCGGGCTTAATGTCCTTCGGACCGATGCTGGTTTTGAGAGGAAACGGGTTTGCAGAGAGCGACGCGTTCGCCGGAAAGTCGGAGCGGACCTTTTCTTTCCAGAAGATCCAACTATACGTGGCCGCTTCCCATTTCCGGGTTCCGTTATTTTTCAAGGTCCATTTCACGTCCAGTTTGTCGCCCACTTTCAGGATCGTGGCCGGGGCGCCGTCGCGCGGAACCTGGTCGATGAGCTGGCAACTGTAGCGCATATCCTTGGTGGGACCTCCGCCGCCGCCGACGAACGGAGTCTGGGTACTGACTCCGGGCGTGACGACGAAAGGCGTCAGCGTGGGGAACGGCGTCAGGGTCGGGATGGCCGTTGCCGGCGGGGGGGGGAGCGTGTCGGTGGCGGCCGGCTGGGCCGCGGCGGTGAGCGCCGCGCCTGCTTCCACCGTCTGCGCCACCGACGTCCCGATCTGGTTTGCCGCGGCCTGCGCGTCCACCGTCGGCTGTGGAGCGGGCGCGCAGGCGCCGGCCAGCAACGTCAACGCAAGCAGGAAATATGCGATCTGGGGTTTTGTCATTCGTCTGTCTCCTTCTGACTGCTCTTTTTGTCGGCGTCCTCACCGGCGCCGATGCCGAGCGGGACCCATTTTTTCTCGTCCTTCAGGCGGTGTTGGATTCCGCCGCGGTCGTGGATCTGGTCGAATCCTTCGGGTTTGATGAACATCACGTCGCCTTCCAGCATCCCGTGGATGCCGGCCTGTCCGGGTTCGGGACGTTTGAGTCCCTTGAATTTGGCGGCCTTCTCCGGGAGGTAATCGGTCGGCTCCTCGTAGGTGGTGACGTAGCCTTCGTAGTTGCGGAGGATCACTTTGTGGTCCGACATGCTCAGCAGGTAGTTTGGCATGACGGGGATCTTGCCGCCGCCGCCCGGCGCGTCGATGATGTATTGCGGCACCGCGTAGCCCGAAGTGTGTCCGCGCAGGCCTTCCATGATCTCGATGCCTTTCGCCACCGGCGTGCGGAAATGTCCTGCGCCTTCGACGAGGTCGCATTGATAGAGGTAGTACGGGCGCACGCGGATGCGGACCAGTTTCTGCACCAGTTCGCGCTGGATGTGGACGTTGTCGTTCACGCCCGCCAGCAGCACCGACTGGTTGCCGAGCGGGATGCCTGCCTTCGTTAAACGGTCGCAGGCCTGTTCGAGTTCCAGGCTGATCTCGTTCGCGTGGTTCACGTGGATGTTGATCCACAGCGGGTGGAAGCGGGCGAGCATGTCGCAGAGTTCCTGCGTGACGCGCATCGGCATGAAGACCGGCACGCGGCTTCCGATGCGGATGATCTCGATGTGCGGGATCTCGCGCAGGCGGGTGAGAATCTGCTCGAGGATCTTCGGCGCCAGCACCAGCGGGTCGCCGCCTGAAAGCAGCACGTCGCGCACCTGCGGCGTGCGCTTGAGATACTCGATCTGCATGTCGAACTCGGCCTGCGAGAAGGTCTGGCCGGGATCGCCGACGATGCGCGAGCGCGTGCAATAACGGCAGTACGACGCGCACTGCGTCGTCACGAGCATCAGCACCCGGTCGGGATAGCGGTGGACCAGCCCCGGCACGGGGGAGTGGCGGTCTTCGGCGAGCGAGTCCTCCATCATGGCGGTGAACGATTGCAGTTCTTCCGAGCGCGGGATGATCTGCCGCCGGATCGGGTCGTCGGGGTCGTCCGGGTCGATCAACGAGATAAAGTAGGGCGTCACGTCCACGCGGAAGAGGCCCTGGGTCTGGAGCGCCTTGCGCTCCGATTCGGTCAGCGGGATGATCTTTCCGATTTCTTCGGCGTTATTCAGGCGGTGGCTGAGCTGCCAGCGCCAATCGTTCCATTTTTCATCGGGAACGTCGGCATAGATGGACGCGCGTTTGGAAACGAAAGGGGTGGGCATGTTATCCTCCAAATCTTGAAAAATGAGTAAAACGTCGCGGGCAGGGAGGACGCCTGCGGCGGGTCGTGGTCGGGGCGAAAAAAGCCTGCAAAATGGCCGGTCATGTCAGCATTGTAAAAGCAAACCGAAAGCGGGTCAATGTCGTCATTCTAGCGCGGAAGGCGGGGGAGGAGCAGGGTACAATGGGGGCAGACGATCCCGAAAGGAGACGCCATGACTCTCGAAGGCACACACGGACTGTGGGGCGACTTGCACGTCCCGGACGCGGCGCCCGCCCAGGCCGACTTCACCGTGTTGGGGATTCCCTTCGACGGCCTCGCCAGCGCGCGCAAGGGCGCGGCCCTCGCCCCCGAGCGCATCCGCTTCTGGTCGCGGCACGTGACGCCGTTCAGCGAGGACCGCACGCGCCTCGCCGGACTCGTCGTCCGCGACGCGGGCGACTTCCCCGTCGCCGACCCCGCCTCCGACTTCCCCAAAGCGGCCGAGGTCGTCGCGGGCCTCTCCAACATCCCGATCTTCCTCGGCGGAGACCATTCCGTCACAATTCCCATCTTTCAGGGACAGCGCCAGCGCTTCGCGGGGAAACGCCTCGGCCTGCTGTGGGTGGACGCGCATCCCGACCTGTGCGACGACTTCGACGGCTCGCGGCTCTCGCATGCCTGCGTCCTGCGCCGCGGCCTGGAATTTGGAATTGACCAGCAGGACGTCTGCCTCGTCGGATTGCGTTCGTGGGAGGAGCAGGAGATCGACCTGATCGAGCGCGGACAGATGCACGTCTACACCGCGGCCGATGTGGCCGAACTCGGCATGAAGTCGGTGGCGGCTGACGTGCGGAAGATCCTGGCGCGCTGCGACGCGGTCCACGTCTCGCTCGACATTGACTGCCTCGACCCGTCCGCCGCGCCGGGGACGGGCATCCCCGAATTCGGCGGCCTCTCCAGCCGCGAGGCGCTGACGTTGATCCAATCGTTGCAGGGACTGCCGCTCGTCGGCCTGGACGTGGTCGAGGTCGCGCCGCCGCTCGATCCCTCCGAAGCGACCGTCTTCGCCGCGCTCAAGATCATCATGGAGTTCATCGCCGTCGTGGCGCGAGGCCGCGCGGCGTTCAGCGGTTGACCGTCACCAGCGTCACAGCCGTTTCCACCCTCTCGTCTTCATAGACCACCGCCAACTGGATGGCGTATAAGCCGCTCAGCCCGGTCGTGTCCCACTCCGCGAGCAAGCCGTTGACGACGGGAGTCTCCGCGTCGGCGCCGATCTGCCTCCACGCGTGCGGGTTAAGTCCCTCTCCCACCAGAATTCGATAATATTGGAATCCGCTTCCCATCGCCGCGCCGACGATCTGCACGCGTCCGCTCACTTCCGCGAACAGCGCGGGCGCCGCGATGTGGACGTTGGGATTCGGCGCCGGGGGCTGGATGGCGTCGTACGCTTCGGGCGCGACGGGGATGCCGGCCGCGGCCGCCCATTGCCGCGCCTCCTCCGGGACGGACATATACGCCCGCCGCTCCGTCAGTTCGGGCGGCGTGAAGACGGTCGCCAGCAGTCCCGTCTCGCGGTTGACGACATATCCGCGGAACAGGTTGTCGCCCTGGGCCGGCTCGAAGCCGTTGACGAAGACCTCGCGCACCACTTCAGGACAGTCTGCCGTAGGCAGCAAACCCGAGGGGTCGCACACGTCCATCTGTGTGACGCCCGCCGGCGGAGTCCACGAACTGGCGGGCAGGGATTCGTTCGCGGCCCGCATCAGCGCGGACCACAAACCGGCCGGGACGCGCGGGGAGAGAGCGGTCTCCTCTTCCGCGGAAGATGGCGGGTTGCCGGTCCACACGGCGGCGAGACGCGCGGGGGTGTAGCCGACGGCCCACGCGTCGGACGCGCCCGTCCAGCCGGATTTGAACGCGGCCGGGACGCCCGTCTCGGTGAGGTTGGGATTTCCCCAACTCGGCCAGCGCGCCGACGCGTCGCTGAGGGCGTTGTCCATCAGGTAGGCAAGCTGCGGCGAGACGACCGACTGCGACTCGGGCTGGCTCCAGTCCAGCCAGAGCGCGCCGTCCACGCTTTCGACGCGCAGGACGGAGGCGGGCTGGATCGCGTCCGCGAATTTCTGTCCGTTGCGGAGGCCGAGCGCCGCGAAGGTCGCGTAGGCGGCGGAGAGGTCGAGGAGGGTTTGGGGCGGGGAAGCGCGGACGAAGTCCGCGCCCGGCGCGAGGTCCAGGCCGAACGAGCGCGCGGCGGCGACGGCGTTGCCCGCGCCCATCTGGTCCATCACGTCCAGCGCGGGGGCGAGGTAATCGTTGGCGAGGGCGAGCCGCAGGCGTATGGGGCCGTGGAAGGCGCGGTCGGGGTTTTGGATGTCGCCGCGCGGGATGTCCCAGACGAGAGAGGCGGGGCCGAGGCCGCGAGCGAAGCCCGCCAAATAGATGAACGGCGTGAGGAGGGAGCCGGGGTTGTGCGCGGCGAGGAAGGCGGAGGTCCCCTGCAGATCCGTTTCGCCGACGAGGGCGAGGATCTGCCCGTCGCGCGGGTCGAGGACGAGCGCGCTGGCGGAGGGGTTCGCGAGGTCGGTTTGCGGGAGCGCGGGGAGGACGCGCGCCGCGCCGCAGTCGGATTCGTCCGCCGGTCGACGCGCGAGGCGTCTCACGTAGATTTGCGTGAGGCAGGCCGCGCTTTTCTGCAGGTCGTAATCGAGCGTGGAGACGACGTTCAGCCCGCCGCGTTCGATGCGCTGGCGGTCGAAGCGCGTGGAGAGTTGGGTCAGCGCCAGGTTGACGAAGGCTTCCTCTCCCTGGTCTCTTTTCTCCCGATGCGGAAAGGGCGGGGGCGCGGGCAGGTCTTCGGTCATTTCGAGCGCCTGCATGACGAGGAGCGTCTCGCGGGCGCGCTGGGAGGCGGCTTCAGGCGCGTCGATGGGATTCAGGCTGGGCGCTTCGGCGGCGGCCGCGAGGACGGCGGATTCGGCCAGGGTCAGTTGCGTGGCTGGTTTGTCGAAGTAGAGTTCGGCGGCGGATTCGATCCCGAAGGCGTAATTGCCGTAGTTGGCCGAGTTGACGTACCATTCGATGATCTGGTTCTTCCCGTAGCGCGCCGCGATCTGCGCGGCGAGGAGGCGTTCGCGCAGGGCGCGTTTGAGCGAGGGCGGTTCGGCGAACAGCAGGAGGTCGTAGGCCAGTTTTTGCGCGAGGGTGGGATGCGAATTGGGGTTGTCAAGTCCGCTGAGGGCGTAGCCGGGATGCGAGTCGAAGCGCGGGTCCGATGCGGCGAGGGTGGCGTCCACAAAGTCTTTGGGCAGGGACGCGAACGGGATGTAGACGCGCGCGGCGTCGGACGGGGCAAAGACGAAGACGACCTGCTCGCCCGTGCGGTCGTAGACGCGCGTGGGCTGGAGCAGGAGTCCGTCCCGTTGGTTCAGGAGAATGGGAAGCTGGTCAATCGAGGGCAGGCCGCGCGTCAGGTCCGCGTAGGCGAAGACGGACGCGAAGATGACGACCGCCAGCGCGATGGAAAAGACGTATCCCAGTCCCAGCCCCGCGGCGCGGAGGCGCGAGTCGCGCTGGCGGCGCAGGTCCGCGCGGCGTTCGCGTCGGCGGTGGACGATTTCGGCCATGTCGGGCATGGGTTGATTTTACAACGAAG
>Ga0226835_1001745_pt1 | contig 10836 bp, 8 predicted proteins | sample LAC_MetaG_1_FD_163627 | JGI IMG/M metagenome (GOLD analysis project Ga0226835, IMG submission 163627) | Anaerobic ammonium oxidizing microbial communities from anammox membrane bioreactor (MBR) in UC Berkley, California, United States -... | ecosystem: Engineered > Bioreactor > Anaerobic >...
AGCTGGGTCATTCCGTCGTGGCTTTGCGCAACAAAATCCCAGTGCGCGGCATCACCCTCTTCATTTTTGGTGGGGTGGCGCAGATCGGCAAGGAGCCACAAACTCCGGGCGTAGAGTTTCGCATCGCCATCGCCGGCCCCTTGACCAGCCTGGCGCTGGCGGGCTTGTTCGGCGGCCTGTGGCTTCTGGATCGAGCGCAGCCATACCTGGCTGCGCCTAGCATCTGGCTGGCGCGCATCAATTTAATCTTAGGCCTCTTCAACTTAATCCCTGGTTTCCCTTTAGACGGCGGCAGAGTTTTGCGCGCCATTATCTGGAAAATCACCGCTAATTTTTACCGCGCCACACAGATTGCCAGTTACGCCGGTCAGGCGGTGGCATTTGGCTTCATTGGACTGGGTCTGCTAACCATTTTACGTGGCAATTTCTTCAACGGCCTCTGGTTAGCCTTCATCGGTTGGTTCCTGCAAAACGCCGCGGCAAGCAGCTACGCCCAGGTGAACCTCCAACGCATGTTACGGGATGTCACTGTCGCTCAAGTCATGTCGCCGGAGTGCAATCAAGTGCCCGGCAACATTCCTCTCGATCAACTGGTTGAAGAGAAAATCCTGACCGGCGGACATCGCTGCTTCTTGGTGACCGAGGACGGCGACCGGCTGCGCGGGATGCTCACCTTGCGCGATGTCACCGCTATCCCGCGCGCCAATTGGAGCAGAGTCCTGGCTGAACAGGCCATGGTACCTCGCGAGAAATTGATCCTGGCAAACCCAGACATGCACATCCTGGAACTTCTGCAAACGATGGACAATGCGCAGGTAGCCCAGGTACCGGTCGTCAAAGCCGACCAAATCGTGGGGGTGATTTCCCGCGAGCACATTCTGCACTACATCCGCATTCTGGGCGAAATTGGCAGTTAGAAATACGGGGGCGAAGTAAATTTCGCGTTACTCAAGATCATATTCTCATCGGCGCTTACGCAGCAAAACGTCCCGCAGGTTCCCTAAAACAAACCTGCGGGACGATCATAACCCAATTGTCCGAAGCTCAGTAGAAAGACGAATATGTACCTCCATCGGGAATCTTGCCAATATCGTACGGGGTAATCTGATAGACGTTGTAATTCAACCAGTTCGAAAAGAGTAAATGCGCATGACCGCGCCAGCGCACTTGCGGCTCTTTTTGGGGGTCATCGTCAGGGAAATAATTTTTAGGCAGGTCAATAGGCAACCCTTTCTGCCGATCTCGCTCGTATTCGCTCTTGAGTGTCAAGGGGTCATACTCTGAATGGCCGGTGATGTAAAAGCGGCGGCGATCGCGCGTCGCCAGGATGTAAAGTCCGGCCTCGTCGGATTCGGCCAGGATGTCCAACCCTGCTACCTGTTCGACGTCCTGACGGCGAATTTCGGTATGCCGGGAGTGCGGCGCGTAGAAGGTATCGTCAAAACCGCGCAACAGGCTTTCATTCTGCGCCAGTACGCGATGTTCGAACACGCCGAATTTCTTCGCCGGCAAGGGATACTTCGGCACGCCAAAACGGTGATACAGGTCAGCCTGCGCCGCCCAGCAGATATGGAAAGTCGAATAGACGTGGGTTGCGCTCCAATCCAGCAATTCTTGAAGCTCCGACCAATAATCCACCTCTTCAAAGGGCAAATGCTCAACCGGCGCGCCGGTGATAATCAAACCATCGAATTTTTCGTTTTCCACCTGGTCGAATGTGCGGTAATGGTTCAGCAGATGCTCCTGCGGCGTGTTTTTGGAATCATGCGAAGCCATGTGTAGCAAAATCACCTCTACCTGAAGCGCCGAGTTGCCTAACAAGCGAAGCAATTGGGTCTCGGTGGCAACCTTGGTAGGCATCAGATTGAGAATAGCCATTCTCAATGGGCGAATATCCTGGTGCAGGGCGCGGCGATTGCCCATGACAAAGATATTTTCCTTTTCCAGGATGTCTTTCGCTGGCAGTGTATCAGGGATGATCACGGGCATAGTCTCCTCCATTATGAACCAGCCAATGCCTGGTCTAGATCCCACAAGATGTCCTCAATATCCTCGATGCCGATACTCAACCGGACAAAATCGGGCGAGACGCCGGCGCTGAGCTGCTGCTCCGGCGTGAGCTGGCTGTGGGTGGTGCTGGCGGGATGAATCGCCAGGCTGCGTGAATCGCCCAGGTTTGCCAGGTGGGTGAAAAGTTGCAGCCGATCAATAAACTTTCTCCCAGCTTCCACCCCGCCCTGGATGCCAAACCCCAAGATCGCCCCGGGTCCTTTGGGCAAATAGCGTTGCGCCGCAGCGTAATCTCGGTGGCTCGGCAATCCCGGATAACTTACCCAGCTCACCTGTGGATGCTGTTCGAGATATTCCGCCACCGCCTGGGCGTTCTGCACATGCCGCTCCATGCGCAGGCTGAGCGTTTCCAACCCTTGCAAGAACAGCCAGGAATTGAACGGCGATTGGCAGGCGCCAATGTCGCGCAGGATCTGACCGCGCGCCTTGACGATGAAGGCAATCTCCCCCAGATCGGCGTACACCAGACCATGATAACTGGGGTCGGGGGTGGTAAAGTTGGGGAAGCGTCCGCTGGCCGCCCAATCAAAGTTGCCCCCATCCACGATGACGCCGCCGATGGAAGTGCCGTGGCCGCCGATAAATTTGGTGGTGGAGTGCACCACAATGTTGGCGCCCCATTCAAACGGCCGGCACAGATAGGGAGTGGCCAGGGTATTATCAATTGCCAGCGGAACGCCATGCGAGCGAGCAATTTCAGCCACCGCCTCGAAGGGGAACACATTGATCAACGGATTGCCAAGCGTCTCTCCCCAAATGAGTTTGGTGTTCGGGCGGATCGCCCGGCGGAAGTTCTCCGGGTCGCTGGGATCCACAAAGGTAGTCTCTATCCCCAGGCGCGGGAAGGTATAACACAACTGATTATAGGTGCCGCCATAAAGCGTTGAAGCCGACACGATGTGATCGCCCGCCTGGCACAAAGTCAGGATCACCAGCGTCTGCGCGCCATGCCCCGAACTGGACGATAAAGCCCCCACGCCGCCCTCCAAATCGGCGATGCGCTGCTCAAAGGCATCGTTGGTGGGGTTCATGATGCGAGTATAGATATTGCCCTTCTCCTGCAAAGCAAACAGGCGGCTGGCGTGATCTGTGTCTTTAAAGGCGTAGGCCACAGTCTGATAGATGGGCACAGCGCACGCGCCGGTCGTCGGGTCGGGCGACTGACCGCTATGCACCTGACGGGTGGTGAAACCAAGCTGACGGGTGATGGATGGTGCTATCATACGATGTTTCTCCTTTGTGAAATAGATTGATATAAAATAAAAGCGGCGGACAGCCGTTTCGCAAATTGCTTGTTGCAATTGCGGAAAGGCTGTCCGCCGCCTCAACGGCTGCCCTTTCAGGTCAGCCGCGTGTACCTGGGTTCTTCGGTGCGAGGCGGTGGTTGCAGCCCTCCGCCCCGCGCATGGACATAAAGGAAATCATCACAAGATTAGACCTTATAGCTGAAATTTGGGCAATTTTATGAGCGGATAGTAAATTTGTCAAGGGGCGCGCTAAAACATGATCGTTCCAAAGCCCCGGCATCGGTTGAAAACCGACACCTCAGATCACGAAGCCCGCTTGAAGCGGGCTGGGAGTCGGCGCAGCCGACTTTATGTACCTTAAGACGGCGACTGGAAGTCGCCGCCGAGTTCACAGAGAGTCTGTTTTCAAAGCAGGCAGAGAGATTTTCTTGACTCTTCTCTGTGCGCTCCGTGGCATAGTTATCATCGTTCATCAACACTGAATAGGGAGACGACCCAATTGCCATTTCACAAGCAATTGCACTTTTACCACATTGGCATTATCATTTCACTTGCCATGAACGAGATCAACGACTCCCCTTCCAACGCAGAAATCCTCATCGTGGATGATATGCTGCCCAACTTGCATCTGTTTTCCAGCATGTTGAGCAGCCAGGGCTACCGCGTGCGCGAAGCCGCAGACGGCTTGAGCGCTCTCAAGAGCGTGCAGGACTCGCCGCCGGATTTGATCCTGCTGGACGTGCGCATGCCCGGTATGGACGGCTATGCAGTTTGTAAGCAGCTAAAGGCAGATGAACGCTGGCGTAACATTCCGGTAATCTTTGTCAGCGCACTGGATGAACAAACCGACAAAGTGCAGGGTTTTTCGGTTGGTGGTGTGGATTACATCACCAAACCGTTCCACATCCATGAGGTGCTGGCACGGGTTGAAACGCACATCACCTTGCGCAAATTGCAGCGTCAGCTCGAACAGCAAAATGCACAACTACAACAAGAGATCGCCGAACGCATGCACGCTGAACAGGCGCTCCACGCTGTCAATGAAGCGCTGGAACAACGCGTCCAGGAGCGCACCGCTGAGCTGGCGCAGGCTATCCAGAAGCTGCACGCCGAACTCAATGAACGCCGCCGGGCTGAAGCCGAGCGTGAGCGATTGCTGGCGCAGATCCGCGCTCAGGCGCAGCAAGTGCGCGAGATCATGAATACCGCGCCGGAAGGCGTATTGCTGATCGAGGAAGATGGGCGCGTCATCCTGGCAAATCCTGTAGCGCAAAAGAACCTGAAAACGTTGGCCGATGTCGGCGTAGGGGATATGCTCACCCATCTGGCAGGCATCCCCTTGGAGCAGTTGCTCCTCGCCCCTGCCACAGGCGAATGGCGTGAAGTGCAGGCGGACGGACAAATCTTCGAGGTTATCGCCCGACCGGTCGCCGGTGAATCCGATCCGCAACGCTGGGTTATGTTGATCCGCGACGTCACCCACGAACGGGAGACTCAGCGATTATTGCAACAGCAAGACCGACTGGCTGCAGTTGGGCAATTAGCGGCGGGCATTGCGCATGATTTCAACAACATTCTGGCAGTGATCGTTTTATACGCCGACATGGCGCAAAACACACCGGGCATCTCCGAAAGGCTGCTGGAAAGATTGCAGGTCATCACACAACAATCTCGCCGGGCGTCGGAGTTGATCCAGCAAATCCTGGATTTCACCCGACAATCGGTGCTGGAACGCCGCCCGATGGATTTGCTGCCTTTCATTAAGGAGCAGGTCAAGCTGCTGCAACGCACGTTGCCGGAGAACATACAAATCGAACTGCTCGCCCCGCCAGAGGAATTTATCGTTGAGGCAGATCCAACACGAATGCAGCAGATGATCCTGAACCTGGCGGCGAATGCCCGCGATGCAATGCCCATGGGCGGTCAGCTCGCGATACGAATCGCCAAAATGGACAGCAAAGAGGGCGTGCATTGCGTCGCCTGCGGCGCAGTTGAGGAGGGCGACTGGATCAGCATAGAGTTTCAGGATAGCGGCGACGGCATTTCCAGCAAAGATTTGCCCTACATTTTCGAGCCGTTTTATACCACCAAAGGGCCTGGCAAAGGCACCGGGCTTGGCCTGGCTCAGGTGTTTGGGATTGTCAAGTCCCATAATGGTCATATCGCTGTGTACAGTCGCCCGGGCTTTGGAGCAAAATTTTCTATTTTCCTACCCACCATCTTATCAGAACCGCTGCGCTCACCAGATACCGATCCAACCTCTCTGGTTCGCGGGCGCGGGCAAACGATCCTGGTGGTCGAAGATGAAGAAGCCACGCGTCATGCGCTGATCGAAGGATTAAACCTGATCAATTATCACGCGGTGGCAGCAGCCAATGGGCGGCAGGCATTGGAATACATCCGGCAACGTCCTGCTCTGGTAGATGTGGTGTTAAGTGATGTAGTCATGCCCGAAATGGGCGGCGCGGCTCTGTATCGCGCTGTGCGCGGCGAGGGGTTGAATATCCCCTTTATCATGATGACCGGCCACCCGATCCAAAAAGAGGACGAGATGCCAGAAGCCGACAGCACTCTGATCTGGCTGCAAAAACCGCCGCGGTTGAAACAATTATCCCAGGCTATTGCCCAGGCGTTATATCGCTAGGGATGTTTTATCTTTCCTTAAAACATCGAAAAACTCCGCTGTCGCTGATTGGACTACAGTATAATCTTCCTCAGCACAAATCCACGCCAAAGGAGTGATGCGCATGTACGATCGCCAAAAGCTCGATGAGTTGCGCCAGGCCCTGGAGAAATGGGAAGAAACAACCCTGCAACGCGGCCTGGGGGCGCTTCCCGAACGACAGAAAACTTTTATGACCGCTTCTTCAGAGCCGATCAACCGGCTTTATACGCCGCTGGACATCCAGGAGATGGACTACCTGGCCGATCTTGGCTTGCCCGGCGAATATCCCTATACGCGCGGCATTCACCCAACCATGCATCGCAGCCGGCTGTGGACAATGCGTATGTTCGCTGGCTTCGGCACCGCCGAAGAAACCAATCAGCGTTTCAAATATCTGTTGGAGCAGGGGCAAACCGGGCTATCTATCGCCTTCGACCTGCCAACCTTGATGGGCTACGACACCGACGCCCCGCAAGCACTGGGCGAGTTCGGCAAATGCGGCGTAGCTGTGTCCTCTTTGAAGGATATGGAGATTCTGCTGGAGGGCATCCCACTCGACCAGGTATCCACCAGCATGACGATCAACTCGCCGGCGGCGGTGATCTGGGCCATGTACATCGCCGCCGCTGAAAAGCAAGGCGTGCGCAGCGATCAGCTTCGAGGCACCACCCAAAACGACATTCTGAAAGAGTATATTGCCCAAAAAGAATATATCTTCCCGCCGGAGCCATCCATGCGCCTCGTAGTGGACACCATTGAATATGGCGCGCAAAGTGTTCCACAATGGAACACCATCAGCATTTCCGGCTATCATATCCGCGAAGCTGGCGCCACCGCCGCGCAAGAGCTGGCTTTTACCCTGTCTGACGGAATGGAGTACGTACGTTGGGCGCAGCGGCGCGGCCTGCAAGTGGATGATTTCGCGCCGCGTCTGTCTTTCTTCTTTAATGCGCACAATGACTTCTTTGAAGAGATCGCCAAATATCGCGCCGCCAGGCGCATTTGGGCGCGCGAGATGCGCCAGACCTTTGGCGCCAAAACCCCGCGCGCCTGGTTAATGCGTTTCCACACGCAAACCGCTGGCGTCTCGCTGACCGCACAACAGCCAGAGAACAATATTGTGCGGGTCGCCATTCAAGCATTGGCGGCGGTTTTGGGCGGCACGCAATCGCTGCACACCAATTCAATGGACGAGGCGTTAGCCTTGCCCTCGGAGTTGGCGGTGACCATCGCTTTGCGTACGCAGCAGATCATCGCTGAGGAATCTGGCGTGGTGAACACGATTGATCCCTTAGGCGGCTCGTTTTTCGTCGAGGCGCAGACCAATCGTCTGGAAGCCCAGGCCTATGAGTACTTTCGCCGCATCGAGGAACTGGGCGGTGTGCTGCCTGCCATTGAAAAGGGGTTTTTCCAAAAAGAAATCTCCGACGCCGCTTACCGCTATCAACGCGAGATAGATGAAGGTCTGCGACGCATTGTGGGCGTCAACGCCTACTCGGATCCCAAACCGGTCAGCATTCCAATTCTGGAAATGGACCCGCAAGGTTACCAACGACAGCTTGATCGGCTGAAACAAGTGCGCCGTGAGCGCGATCCTGGCCGCGTGGGCCAGACGTTGGATCGCCTGCGCATCGCCTGCCAGGGAAGCGAAAACACCATGCCCTATATCCTGGACGCAGTTCGAGTGTATGCCACATTGGGTGAAATTGTAGGCGCGATGAAGGAAGTATTCGGCGTTTACGAAGAACCCACCTGGATCTGACTCTCTTTCCGAGAGCGACGCCTGCAACTTAGACGTATCGGAGGTAAAATATACGCCATTGAATCATACAGGGCGCGCCTCTTTGCGCGCCCTGATAAATAACAAATCGGAGGTAGTAAAATGGCGCATGTCAAAAAATTCAAAGGAACCATTGGTATCTTAACCGGCGGAGGCGACGTACCGGGCCTCAATCCGGCGATTCGCGCAGTCACAATTCGCGCCCTGCGAGAAGGCTACCAGGTGATCGGCATTCGGCGGGGTTGGGCTGGCATCACCCATTTGATCCGCGATCCCAAAGCTGATAATAGCGAAAACTATCAGGTTTTGGATGAAGAAACCGTGCGTCGGGCTGGCCGAACCGGCGGCACGTTCCTGCACACCTCGCGCACCAACCCCATGAAGATGAGTAAAGCCGATGTGCCGGAGCATCTAAAGGACAAATATAACGAAGAACGCAACGACCTGATCCCCGAAGTCTTAAAAAACCTCGACTTTCTGGGCATTGACTACTTGATCCCTATCGGCGGCGACGATACGCTCAGCGTGGGCGTGCGCCTCTACCGCGAAGGTTTCAGGGTGATCGCCATCCCCAAAACGATGGACAACGACGTTCCAGGAACGGATTATTGCATCGGCTTCAGCACTTGCGTCACACGCACCATCCAACTGGCAAACAGCCTGCGCACTTCGGCGGGGTCGCATGAGCGTTTTCTCGTGCTGGAGGTCTTTGGCCGCTACGCGGGTTTTACAGCCATGCTGCCCACCATGGCCGGCGCCGCCGATCGCTGCGTCATTCCAGAATACAAATTCAATATGGATCGGCTGACCGAACTGTTGGTCTATGACCGCAATAGAAACCCCAGCAAATATTCCGTTTTATTAATCTCCGAAGGAGCGATGTTCGAGGGCGGAGAGATGGTCTTTGCCGATCAAACCACCGACGCCTTCGGCCACGCCAAACTCGGCGGCATTGGCGACCTGGTCTCGCAAGAATTGAAAGTGCGTTCTGCGAAATTCAACAACGGAAGAACCATCAATGTCATTAACCAAAAACTGGGGTATATGGTGCGGGGTGGCGATCCAGACGCTATCGACTCCATCGTCCCCATGGCCTATGGCAACCTGGCGCTTGACTTGATTTTGAAAGGCGTCCACGGGCGTTTGGTGGTATTGCGCAACGGGCGATACGATAACATGCCGATTGATGTAGTCACCAGCACCAAAAAAGTCGTCAATGTCCAAAAATATTACAACACCGAGCGTTTGCGGCCTTATTTCCACAGCTTTGAAATGAATCCTTTGTTCATCATGACCAGTGAAGGATAGATGCCTCGAATATATCCATGAGATAAAAATTGTAAGTGGGCGCGTTTTCGATGCCCGCTTACAATTTTGTATGCTCATTGAATGGAAAGCAGGCGGATGACAACCAAAAATTCTCATGTATAATTAAGGATGTACTCTCTTCAGAAAGGAGGTGATTGGCCGTGTTCCCCATGGCGAGCGCCCGCGGCCAGGGACTGGTTGAGTATGCGTTGATCATGTTGCTGGTTGCCCTCATTGTCATCATCATACTGGCCCTGTTTGGCCCGGCTGTGGGAGATTTATACAGTACAATTGTATCGGGTATTTAGCATCTTTTTTTCGTTGAACTTTTATCATCATTTAGAAGCCGCTTGCAACCAGCGGCTTCGTATTTAACCATGCTTGCGACGTAAAATAAAATTCCTCAGACAAGCACAATTTCAGCTCTCGCCTGCTGGTCACAAATTTTATGGTATGATGCACCGCCGGAAATCAGAATTTATTTCGACGAAATGAACGAGACACAGCATTTATTTGAACAGATGACTTTGCTGGTGAACCGGCTGGAGCGCATTTCGGTTGATTCGATTTGGGCGCGCCGCGCCAGCGGTCAGCGCGGCGCATTGCTGCGCTGGATTGAGCGGTTGCAAAATGTGGATCATGATGCCGATCTGAGCTATGAAGATTCGGAGAAGTTAAAAAGATTAATCCACGAAGGCTATCGTCTCTTGGAACGAGCAGCCAAAGAACGAGTGCGTTAAAAACACGAAAAGCCTGCCAGCGATCGCCGTATCGTGCGCCGGCAGGCTTTTTCTATCCGACTGCAGGCTCAGTCGTCTTAATAGGTTGTGTTGTTGTAGAACCAGTTGTAACTATAGTAACCTGTAGCCCAGTTCTGCGTCCGAATGGCGATCTGATAAGACCCGTAAAGCTGGGGCGGTATCGAGAAGGTGGCGACCAACGTCCCGCCAGCGCCGGAATTGATGGTGCCGACATGGTAACCGCCAACGCCGCGCGTGCCCATAGGCCCCATCAATACATCAAAGGTCAATCCGGGCGGGAAGTTGTGCGTCTGTATGGTTACCGAGGTATCGCGCACCACGCTTACAATCCAGATCGTGGGGATGCCCCAATAATAATAAGGCGGATAGTAGCCTGGTCCGGGGATGCCGCCCGTGCCGCCGCTTGGCCGGTTGTAAAATACCTGATCCATCGAGAAGGTTTTGCCATTCTTCTTGTGTTGGATCAAGCGCAGGACAAGCTGGTTAGCGCCAGAGAATTGGGCTGGAATGGTAAAAGTGGCGCTGAACGAACCGCCGTTGCCGGTGTCCAGATCGGGCAAATTCACCCAGTCATAACCGCCGCCTGAGTAGCGCCCCATCCGCACTTTAAAGATCACATTGTTGGGGAAATTGTGGGTCTGGATTGTCACGTTGGCGTTAGCGACCACGCCGGTTACGCTGAAACTCCAGGTGCGCCCACCCGTATTGATCGGAGATGGTCCCGGCGGATAGTAAGGGCCGCTCCCGGACGGAATGCACAATACCTGCCCCGGATAGATCGTATAGCGCGGCGGACGCACTCCGTTGACTTGAGCCAGATAAGGCCAATACACGCCATAATATCGAGCGATCCAGGATAGGCTCTCGCCATAGCGCACCGTATGGTAAGCAATACATCCAGAAGCCTGCGCTGGCTTCGCCGTCACCCCAGCGCCGCTGACCAGGATGATCAGGGCCAGCAAAACCATTAGCAAACGTTTGGAACCTCGCATGGTAGTCCTCCTC
>Ga0226835_1001746_pt1 | contig 10827 bp, 3 predicted proteins | sample LAC_MetaG_1_FD_163627 | JGI IMG/M metagenome (GOLD analysis project Ga0226835, IMG submission 163627) | Anaerobic ammonium oxidizing microbial communities from anammox membrane bioreactor (MBR) in UC Berkley, California, United States -... | ecosystem: Engineered > Bioreactor > Anaerobic >...
TAATGACTGCACAAGGGTTGACCAGCCTGCAGTCGTTTTGTGGGCGTATACGATTGCCATAACACCGTTCGGTTTGAGAACACGATACGCTTCATTGAAGGCATTTGCCATCATGTGCTCGTAGTAGTCTCGTGCAACATCTCTACTATTGCCATGGCGATACGGCGCAACTATCGCCTCTTGCTTTTTGGGGGCCAAGTCGCCGGTGAAGTGCTCTGGGTAGAGGTCTCCAACTATCCTGCGTAGCCAGACATAGAAGAAGTCGGACAAATCCGAATAACTGATGTAATCGTAATAGGGCGGATCGGTTACAATTGCATCAAAGGACTTATCGGCGTAGGGTTGTTGTGTCGCACTACCTCTATCTACATTTCCAACGGTTGTCACCTGGGCCAGTTCTGCGAGTGTGCGAGCCACGAAATCTATTGATGTATGGACTGAACCCGAGCCATCAGCGAGAATTGATGCTTCGGCGAAATCCCAGACCATAGGCAGCGCCTGACGCCCAAAGGACATGACCACTCCTTCTCTTCCGGCATCCCAGGGAGAGAGCGTTCCCGAGCGGGTCAGCGTTTTGTCAAACGCAGAACTTATGCAAAGCACGATTCCCTTCGCATACTCCCCATCCATCCCCGCCGCGAGCATCTCCTCGTGCGCCGCGCGCACGTACTTCACGAACGTCAGCAGCGTGAGCATCTGGCGCGGCGTGAACAGATCGCCGAAGCGCGTCATGCCGTAGAGAGGGGCTTGGAAATGTTGGTTATCCTCAACGGCCAACCGTTCATCCGGCGGCGTGATCCCCGTCTCCGCCGTCAGCGCCTCAATCCGCGCCCGGATCGCGTCCTCGTCGGGCACGGGCAGCGGCATGTCATCCGGCGAGAGGTACACTTTGCCCCGCGCGCCGGGCCGCACGCATACGGTCGCCATCATCTGCGCGCTCATGCGTCCGGCCTTGCCCTCGGCCTTCACATAATTGTTGGTCACGGTGGTTCCGCAGCGCCCACACACACTGTTGCCGCGCTGCGAAAAGCCCGCCGGGTCAAAGCCGAAGTCTTTCGGGTCGCGCGCGTGCCGCACATGAAACGCCATGCGGTTCTCGGTGGGGTGCGGCTTCATTTCCAGCGCCACATAATCGCCCTTCTTTTTCTTCAGCCACGTCTGGCGCACCAGCGGCACGGTCGCGCGGCAGGCGGGGTTGGGGCAGGTGACAGTGCGCGTCCACAGGTAGGCCACCGGCTGCAAGTAGCCAAAGGGCACATCGGCGGTGGTGTTGTCGGGCAGGTCGTCGTCCTCGTCCCAGTCCTCTTCGCCCCTCACCCCCGGCCCCTCTCCCACGACGGGGATGCCCCTCACCCCCGGCCCCTCTCCCACAGTGGGGAGAGGGGAGAATAGGGCGGCGCGAATGCGGCTCAAGACCGAGTCCAGCGAGTTCATCACGTCGGATGCCGTGACACGGACGAACCGGATGCCGAGTGTTTCGATCAGTTCCTGGCGTTGGGCGTCGGCTTCGCGCTGCGTGTCGTGGATCGGGCCGTCCACCTCGACGGCGAGCCGCGCTTCCGGGCAGAAAAAGTCCAGCACAAACGGGCCAATGGGTTGCTGACGGCGGAATTTGAAGCCATCGAGCTGACGGTTGCGCAGCGCCTGCCAGAGGACTTCTTCGCTGGGCGTAGTCTCCTGCCGCAGCTGTCGCGCCACTTCGATCATGCGGCGTTCCATTTCCGGCGAGATCTCAATCCTCTCGAATCCTTCTCCCCTCTCCCCTGGGTGGGAGAGGGGCTGGGGGTGAGGGGCCTCTCCCCGGTGGGAGAGGGGCTGGGGGTGAGGGGCCTCTCCCCGGTGGGGGAGGGGCTGGGGGTGAGGGGCCGTCTGCCGGGCGTGAGGGGCCAGTGGCAGCGCCATCTGATTGCCGCTCAACCGGGCCTGTTGAGCAACCTGCTCCGGCGTAAAGTCCGGGTCGGGGATCAGCGGGTAGAGGTCGCCCACCTCAGCGCGCACGCGCTCCAACACCCATTCGCCCCATTTGCGTACATCCTCGGCCAGCTTCTTGCCGTACTTTTGTGGGTAGACGAGCGTCGCCAGTTCGATGATATGCGCCACCGGGTTCAGGTCGAGCGCGTAGGCTTCGCAGCCCAGGCGCAGCGCCTCTAGCGGAATCGAGCCGCCGCCCGCGAACATGTCCAGCACTTTCGGCGGCGCGTCGGGGTAGGTCTCGCGGATCAGCCGGCGCGCCTCCTCGACGATCTCCGGCGCGACATCCCACTTGCAGAGTTCGATCATGAACCTGGTCATCGACATGGGTTCGGAGTCGCTGGCGCGTTCCTTGACCTGGGGCTTGGCGTCCGCCGGGACCAGCGCGGCAAACACGGCGGCGCGGCTGGCGACGAGCGGTCGGCGCGCCCACCACAGGTGCAGCGTGCTGATGTGTCCATGCCGGATAGATTTCTCCCGGCTGGCTTCCGCGCTGATGGCTTTGATGGGAATGTAGTCTTCGATCAGACGTTTGTCGGTGTGGGTCATAAGATATTCCGTCTATTCTGCTGCGTCCAAAATTGCATCGGATGGTATGAGATGATACTTGATCACGGTCTGGGCACGCTGTGCCAACCGCAGCGTTGGGTTCTGGATGCGCATGAGCTGTGGCTCCTGGCCCTCACCGGCTCCCCAGACCACGTATAGCCAGTACGAATCACCGTGTCGCTGGGCCTGCGTCCATTCGTTGGGCGTCAGCGCTACCGGGCGATTATACCCGCTCCGGCCCTTGACCTCGATACGGCGCACCGGGTGTTTGCCGTATTCGTCCGCCGGGCCGATGCTGCGAATGTCGAAACCGCTACCATCGTAGCGTCTGCTCACGTCGGTGGGCGTCCAACCCTGCTCGCGTTCATACTGCATCACGAATTCCATCGCGCGCAGCTCGACTTCCGGATCGGAATGCATGGCGTCGTGTTCGGCATCGTGCAGCCGCGCAGGGCGGACTTCGGCGCTGCCCAGGTAACGCACCGGGCCGGGTCGCAGCACGCGCAGGTGTTTGAGGTCTTCGAGCTTCTGGTTGCGTCGCTGTTCGAGTTCGTCAACACGACGTCCGGCCTCGTCGCGCGCGATGCGGTACTGCGGCTTGTCTTGCGCCTGTTCGGCCAGCTCCCAATATTTCTTCTGTTGCGCCAGAATCAGCGCCTCGAAGGTACGCTCCAGATAGTTCTGGCGGATGGCGATTTCACGCTCGCGTTTGGCGCGCTGCTCATCGAGCATGGCCCGTTGTACGGTGCCTTTGACGTACCGTTCCAGTCGCTGGCGGGTTTCCGGATCAACCGGCTCAATTTCAAAATCGCCCTCTGCCGGTTCGAGATCATGCAGGGCATCAGGCGGGGCACTCTCGAAATCGCCCGATGCGGTTTCGAGCAGTACCGTCATGGCGGCGTACTGCGTCACGGTGCGGTAGGTGTGACCGATAGGTTCCTCGCCGACCAGTTCGGCGACGAAGAAGTGTAATCGATAGGGTTCTTGTATAGTCGGGTTCACGTAGACTGCCAGTCCACCTCGGAGATCGGCAAGCTGGTTTTCGAGCACTTCACTCACGGCTGCAAACAAGGGGTGTCCAGGCGAAAGCAGTTCCGCATCGGCGTGATTCGGATTACGAAGCAGATCGATTTTGTTGAAGGTTAGTTTGCGGTACGTGGTCGCCGGTGGGCCGAAACGTCGAACACTGTTCAACGTGTTGGCGCGGACCCGCTGCGGGACATGCTCCACGCGGTAGAGCGCATCTGCTCGCTGGACGACCGTCAACCCGATTCGTTCGGCGGCGGCCAGGAAGTACCGTTCCACGTATTCAGGCATGAGCCGCCGCTCTTCGCTGATGAAGTCCTGCGCCTGGATGCGACTCAGGTCAACATGGCTGGTCGCCATAGCGACGCCGGTCGCTTGTTCAAGTCTACGCAGTTTATCCGGGTTGATGCGTTCAATCTGCTGTAGATAGAAGTCGTCATCCAGACCGCGCGGGTTGTACGCGGCTTCGCGCAAGATGTTTTCGAGGTCCACATCGTTGACACGCAGGATCATACCCACCACGTCAAAAACGCGGTCGCCCAGGTCGGCGCGGATTTCATCAAGTTTCTCCAACAACCGTGTCAGAACACGTCCCTCAATTGTATTCGTCGCTACAAAGTTGAAGACATATACATCGTACTTCTGGCCGATACGATGCACACGTCCCATGCGCTGCTCCAGCCGCGTGGGATTCCAGGGCATATCGTAGTTGATCATCAGATGGCAGAACTGAAGGTTGATGCCTTCGCCTGCGGCGTCGGTGGCCAGGCAGATCTGCGCCCATGTGCGAAAGTCTTCCTGCGCCTGCTTACGCTGCTGGGCATTCATGCCGCCGTGAATCTCGACGATCTGATAGTTGCGCCCAAGCCGCTCGCGAAGATAGTCGAGGGTGTCCCGGTGCTCAGTGAAGATCATGAGCTTGCCGCGCCCATCCTGTAGCTCCGCAAATTCAGAGCGCTCCAGACAGGAGAGTAAGGCTTGCAGCTTGCGCTCATCCCCTTGTTCTTCCAGGCGACGCGTCTGTTTGACAAGACGGCTGAGTTCGGCCACTTCCGCTGACAGATCGCTGATCCGCTCGGCGGCTGTGATCGATGTCGCGGCGAGGTCGTTCAGGAACTCATCCGCATCATCGATATCCTGCTCCTCGTCGTAGGCCTCCAGCAGATTGTGCTGGCTGAGATACTGTGCGTGTTTGGACGGAGGCAACATCTCAACTTCACGCAGTACGGTGTTGAATCGCTCATGACGACGCTCAAGTGAGCGCCGGATCGCGCGGACGCTAGATGCCAGTCGGCGCTGTAAAACAGTCCGGGCCAGCGCAACCGGCGCTTTGCGACGTCCCGTTTGTCGTGGCAAATACTTGTTGATGTAGTCCGTAACCGCGTCATACAAGCGTTTTTCGTCCGCCGACAGGGTAAATGGAATGGTGATCGGGTGTCGCTGCGTGAACAGCTTCTCCCCATCGAAGTTTCTCAGTTCTTCCTTGATGCGTCGCAAGAACCAGGGGCTTGGCTCGTCACCTCCGTGTGGAATGAGCGCCTGTTGGTTGAGTTCGGCGAAGCTGTCCACCCGATCTGGCCCCACAAACTGGTCACTATCTAGCAGGCGCAGAAAGTAGGCAAACTGCTCAACATCACCGGAATGCGGCGTGGCGGTCAGCAGCAGGAGACGGTCTGCTTGTGCGCTGAGCGATTCGGCAAGGGTATAGCGCTTGGTACGTTTCACTTCGCCGCTAAACCACCTGGCAGCACACTTATGCGCTTCGTCGATGACGACCAGGTCCCAATCGGCACGAAGCAGATCAGGTGCGACATCATCTTGCTTGGCAAAGTCAATGGAAGCAATACATTGCGGGAAACGCTGCCAGACATTTCCTGCAAGCTGGTCTTTAGCAAGTTCCGCCCGGATGACCTCAAAAACCTCGTCAAACTTGGTCCGCATCTCGTCTTGCCATTGGATGGTTAATGGCGCAGGACAGAGAACCAGGACGCGCTCGATGGCTCCGCGCATCTTCAGTTCTTTGATCAGCAGCCCGGCCATAATCGTCTTGCCTGCGCCGGGATCGTCTGCGAGCAGGAAGCGAAGACGAGCCTGTGGAAGCAAACGCTCGTAGACCGCTTCTAGTTGATGTGGCAGTGGCTCAACGCCGGACAGGCTGACTGCGAAATGCGGATCGTGCGCGTACGCCAGGCGAATACGCTCCGATTCGATCAGAAGAAACTGATCTAGCGCTGGGGCTGCATAAGCACGCTCTGTGACAGTGGCTTGCAGCGCTTCTCTGATCTCGTCGATGGTCAATGTCAGTTCTTCCAAGCGTCCTGCATCTGTGCGAACGCGCAGAAAAACCAAGTTATCTTCAAACTCTGCGGCTTCAACGAACACTGGTGCGGCGAAGTAGGCCGGAAGAGATAACTCCCTGTGCAGCAGTTGATACTCGCTCAAGGCAACATATCTTCCCGATTAATGGCATTTCGACTTCCAGACGAATACAAGTATAGCCAGAAAAACATACTGATGGTAAATAGCATTCTCTGACATCGTGCCTCAAATCAAGCATACGCTTGATACGCCAGCCGTGTTCTCAGGCATGGCATCGTGCTCCGCCCCTCGCTGTCACTCGCTGTATTTGGTGCGCTTCTTATTACGCACTCTAGCCCAGCCGGGCGCAGATGTCCAGCCCGCAAGCGGGCTGCGGACTCCGGCGGCGAATCGGGCTGGCGCCGCTTCGCTCATATCGCCGCCGGGCCGGTCCTGTGGACGACATCCGCGCCGTGTCCGGCTGGGCTGTGGGACGTGCGCAAGAAGCGCACCTTACCAAACACATCTCGGACTTTCACGCGCTACGGGTCGTGCACGAGGCCCTCAGCCCACCACATTACGTGCTGGCGCGGCCCTATTGAGCGCGTGCAAGGCCGCGATGTCATCCGCCTCCACCGCCTGGATCATCCCCGTTCCGGGCGGTGCCCGGTGTAGACCGTCGTGAACTGTCCGCTGTGCGCGGACGCCGGAAGGGCCTCTGCATGCTGCGCCATCCCCCTGATGGGCGTGGTCACGTTCAGGCGACACCCTACACCAGCGAGGCGTTTGAGGCCCCAGCCGGTCAAGACAGGAACCTCCCCGCGCGAGCTGCTCGCCATTAGCCCTGTTGGATTGGGTGCGGCCTCACTTCCACATTTCGCAATCCCCTCGTTCTATGCTTCGGAGGTTCCCATGACCCAAACCACAATCATTCCCCAGCTTGTGCTGGATACGTACAACACGCACTACAACAACCAGACCTACACCGCGTTCAGCCTGGCCCTTGCCACAGCGCTCGGTCTGGATGCACGTGTCGTGCATTTAGAGGCGCACGACGACAACCACAACCGCATCATGAACCTGCTCATCGACGCATCCCTCGAACTGGTCGGCTCGGAATATCACGCCGGAGCCGGGCAGCGGCTCGGTGAGGCGCTCGGTGCGCTGGACGCTCACACACCCTGGCTGGTCAGGCTCGCGGTTGAGCATCTCAACCACTTTGTGACCGACAAACGGCCCTGGGAAGTGCACGAGCAGATCGCCTCCATGGCGACCCTGGCGCTGGCCGAATCGGCGCGTCGTGCGCTGGTGCGCACCTTGGATCACGCGGCCCTATTGCCCGGTTGGCACGGTACAACCGCGTACTACTGGCTGTTGGCGTCTACCCAGATCATTCGTTCCGCCGAGATCGTCCTGCGCCAGGACCCCGACGCAGACTACCTGGTCGAGAAGTTCGGCAAAGCGCTCGAAATGCTCGGTATGGGGGCCGGGGAAATCGTGCGTTACACCCATCCCCACCCGGCTATCCGCCGGTTCTGCGAGCGGCTCACCGCGCCAGAGGCGGAGGGCTGCCATGACTAACGTCCTCATTCCCCGGCAGTATGTGGGCAGGATGAACGTCGTGGGGGACTGCTTCGTGTTCGGAGCGGCGCTGCACGACAACCGCCCGGTGTATCTGGACATCGCCGGACCGGCGACCTCCGTTGAGGCGGTCTGGGCCAGGCTCGCGCAGGGTAAGGAAGCGCGCATCGTGCCCGACACCGGGTCGAGCATCGTCTTACAGCCGCCGGAACCGGGGCTGTTCGCCCGCTTTCAGCGCAAAATCGAAGGGCTGGGCATCGACCATCTGCTGCTCGTTCACAAGTCCATCACCGAGCCGGTCTACTCAGAACTAACCACCACCTACCTGTTCTTCACCGACAGGGACCAGGCGACCGCCATCCTGGGAGATCACATCTCGAAGCTGGTCAAAGTGGCGGTGTTCCCCGCGTGGTTTCCCTTCCTGGTCCAACAGGGCCGCCAGGATCAACTGGTGCAGCGCTGCACGTGTTACGGCGGCGTTCAGGTGTGGGCGGTCACCCTCGATATGGACGCCTGGACCCGCATCATTCAGGATGGCCTGGCTTCCGGCGGCATCGCCCTTCCGTAACGCTCTTCTCGTCAGCGGCCCCGTGGTCCCCCCAGATCACGGGGCTTTTTTGTTTTTGGAGGACTACCATGCCCCGTCTCACCTCCGTCGAAAAAGGCGGTTACTATGCTTTCCCCGATGAACACCTACCGGCGGTCGCCTCGCTGTTTGCAGCAGCACCGGATGGCGGGCGGCTGCTCGACCCCTGCGCGGGGGAAGGTCGCGCGTTACACCATCTTTCGAATGCCTGGAAACTGACACCCTACGCCAACGAACTCGACAGCGAGCGCGCGGCGGCGTGCCAGGCGCTGTTTGGTCCCATCCAGGCGGTGCAAGGCGACCTCTACACCCTGCGCGCGTCGCTGGGCAGCTTTCCCGCTATCTGGCTAAATCCCCCCTACACCTGGGAGGTGGCCAATTCGGACGACAAACGCCGCGAGTTAGGTATGTTGAAACATGCCTGGAAATGGCTGGCTCCGGGCGGCTGGATGCTGTGGGTCGTCTACGCGCATCACGTCACGGCGGATGCGGCGAGCTTCCTGGCGAAACACAGCCGGTTGGTAGACATCTGGCGGCTGCCGGGATTGCACCTGGGCGAGTATGTCCACGTGGTGGTGGTCGCGCAGGAAGGATCACCGCCGGACGAACCGGCCCAGTTCGCGCAGCGTATTCTGCAAGATGCGACCAATCCACGCGAATTGACGGTGCAAGACACACCACGCTACGCCTTCCCGCAACCGCGCACGACACGCCGGTTTGTCTTCGCCCCGCAAGTCATCTCACCGGAGTTGGCATTACAGGCGGTGCAGGCGGATGGCGCGCAGTTCGCCGCAGGCTTTCAGCGGCTGCTGGAACCCCCGCCACCGGTTGAGAACGTGCGCCCGGTCGTGCGGCCACGCGGCGGCCAATTGGCGCTGGTGCTGGCGGCGGGGTTGTTCAACGGCATTGTCGTGCAGACCGAAGAAGGGCGCGCGGCAGTGCGCAGCACGGTTGAGCCGGTTGAGCAACTGGTCGAAGGTGGTGACATCGATGACGCCGATGAAACCACGACTGAGCGTGAGGTGTACCGCACACGTCCCCAGGTGACGATCACCTTGCTGAACGAGCAAGGCGAGATCACCGACATGAGCGGCGATGCGGCCTTGGTGGACTTCATCGGGCGGCACAAAACCGCGCTGCTCAACTATCTGGATGACCATTTCACCCCACTGTATGACTTCGACTACGGCGAACTAGCCCCTATCCTCAATCGCGTGCGCATCAAGGGCAACCGGCTCTACGAGACGCAAAAACACGTCACCGCCGCAACGTACACCGCACTTCAACAGCGCAAAGGCGTGATCGTCGTGGGCGAGCCGGGGGTTGGAAAGACGGTGGTTGGTGCGACGCTGGCGATTGCCTTACGCCCACACATGAAACCCGACCAGGTCGTGATTATCATGGCCCCGCCCCATTTGACCGGCAAATGGCAACGTGAGTTCGAGATGGTTGCCAAATCCGTTGGGGTGCGCGTACACGCCAAAATTCTCAAGCGGGTAGACGACGTGCGCGCGTTCATGGACGCGGACCTGCCGATGACGCTCAAGGTCGGCATCATCCCCCGCGAGATGGCAAAGTTGGGGGAAGGCTGGGAACCGGCGGTCCAGTGGCGCACGGTGCATACCGCACGTTGGGCATACGGCGAACCGCGACCGGAAAACCTGACGGGCGACCGCATCCTTACCACCAAGGTCCCGCTCTGCCCAAACTGCAACGCGACCATCACCCGCACCAGGAACGGTGAAGCGATCATCGCCGATGAGAAGTGGCTGAGCCGCGCGCCGCAGAAATGTCCGGCCTGCGGTGGGGCGCTGTGGCAGCATTCACGCACGTTTTCGGCTCCCAAACCCGGTGAGAAGTATCCCAAACGTAACCCCCGTATGCCGCTGGCTGACTATATCGCCACCGTGTTTCCGGATCGCGTGTACCTGTACGAGTGCGACGAAATCCACGAAGCGAAGTCAACCAGCACCGATCAGGGCGCGGCCATGATGAAACTGGCACAGACCGCTGAAAAGGTGGTCGGCCTGACCGGCACGCTCTACGGCGGAGTGGCATCGTCGCTGTACGGGCTGCAATTTGTCTTCAACCCGCGCGTGCGGCTGAACTATCCCTGGGGCATCAAGGGCCAGGCCGGTTGGGTACGCGACATGGGGGCGCTCGAAAGAATTGTGGAATACCGCCCGGAATATGACAAAGGCGGGCACTACACCGGCAAGCGGCGTGTAGAACACAAACCCAAAGAAGCACCGGGCTGTTCACCTCTGCTGGTACGGGAGATCATCGATCACACGGTGTTCGTTGGGCTGCAAGACATCGGGCGGGCGATGCCGGACTTCGAAGAAATCCCCGTCCCCATCCCGATGGATGGGGATATGGCGCTGCACTACCAGCGCGCCAAAGACCGCATGGGCACGTACCTGTTCCAGTGCCGGATGGAAGGCGACGCGAGTTTCCTGGGCAAGTATCTCCAGACGCTGCTGTCCTGGCCGACCGCGCCCTTCCGCGCGGAGCAGATCATCCACAAGCGCCGCCTGGACCGCGAGAGTGACGTCTTCCTCGAAATCCCGGTGCATGACATGCCGGGGTTGGCTGAGGACCGGCTGTATCCCAAAGAGCAATGGTTGGTCGAACTGGTGCGCGACGAACTGGCTCAGGGGCGCAACGTCGGCGTGTTCCTGCGTCAAACAGGTACACGCGACATCCAGCCGCGCATCGAACGTATCATCCGCGAGCATGTCCCCGGCGCACGACCGTTTGTGCTCAAGGGCAGCGTCAAACCGGATCGCCGCGAGAGCCTGGTGCAGCAGCAGTTG
>Ga0226835_1001747_pt1 | contig 10827 bp, 9 predicted proteins | sample LAC_MetaG_1_FD_163627 | JGI IMG/M metagenome (GOLD analysis project Ga0226835, IMG submission 163627) | Anaerobic ammonium oxidizing microbial communities from anammox membrane bioreactor (MBR) in UC Berkley, California, United States -... | ecosystem: Engineered > Bioreactor > Anaerobic >...
GTTGATGCCATCGCCCACCATCGCCAGGCCGCCGCCGCTGGCGGCCAGCTGTCGCACGGCTTCCACTTTGTCTTCGGGGAGCAACCCGGCGCGCACATCAGAAATGCCCAGTTGCGCGCCCACCTCCTGAGCCACCGCCGGGTTATCGCCGGTGAGCATGGCAGGGCGCAGCCCCAGGCGCTTCAATTCGGCCACCACCCTGGCGCTGGCCGGGTGAATGGCATCGGCCACCGCCAGATACCCCCGCACCCGTTCGCCATCGCAGAGGAGCATGGCCGTCTGACCCTGGGCTTCGGCCTGGCTTATCTCGGCACAGAGCCGCTCCGAATGGGGGTGATATGCATCGAAGAGCGCGTGGTTGCCAATGGTTGCCAGCTGGCCCGCCACCCGCCCCTGCAACCCGCGCCCGTTGAGGCTGATCAATTCCTCGGCGGGCGGGTAGCGCGTATCAAGGCCCACCCGTTGCGCCGCCCCCACCACAGCGTGAGCCAGGGGGTGAGTGCTGCGTTTTTCGAGGGCGGCGGCCAGGGCAAGCATATCGCCGCAGGCCGCGCACGGGCGAGAAGGCTCGCAGGAGCCGCCGCTGACGCAATCTTCAGCGCGATAACGGGTCAGCGCAGGCGCGCCCCGGGTGAGCGTGCCGGTTTTATCGAAGGCCACCCGCTTCACCTGCGCCAGAGCTTCAAGATACACCCCGCCCTTGAAGAGCACACCCTGCCGGGCCGCGGCGGTGATGGCGGAGATGATCGTCACCGGGGCGCTGATGACCAGCGCGCAGGGGCAGGCGATCACCAGCAGGGCCAGCGCCCGGTAGAGCCAGCCCGTCTCTCCGTCGGAGTTCAGGAAGGGCTGCCCGAAGAAAAGCGGAGGAATGACCGCCACCAGCGCAGCCACAGCCACCACCACCGGCGTATACCAGGCGGCAAAACGGTCGATGAAACGCTGGCTGGGGGCGCGCCGGTTCTGCGCTTCGGTCACCATGCGGACGATCCGCGCCAGGGTGGTATCTTCGGCGCGGTGAGTGACGCGCACTTCGAGCGTCCCGCTCCCGTTGACCGAGCCAGCGTACACCCTTTCACCGGCGCCCTTTTCTACGGGGAGGCTCTCACCGGTGATCGGCGATTGATCCACCTCGCTGTGGCCGCGCAGCACCTCGCCATCGATGGGAATACGTTCTCCTGCCCGCACGAGGATGCGGTCGCCGGGATGCAGAGCTTCCACCGCCACCAGCGCTTCTCCCGCGTCGCTCAGGCGCAATGCGAGGTGCGGGGCCAGGCTGCGCAATTCTCCAAGGGTGCGGCGGGCGCGTTCGGTGGTATACCCTTCAAGGGCTTCGGCGAGGTCGAACAGGAAGATCAGCGTGGCCGCCTCGGCAATATCTCCGATCACCACCGCCCCCAGCGCGGCAATGGTCATCAAAAGGTTAATACTGACGCTCCGATTAATCCAGAGGGTGGCCAGTCCCGCCCGCGCCACCGGCCACCCGGCCACTCCCAAGGCGGCCATCTGCAGGGCAGAGCCCAGCACAGCCGGCAGGCGGAACGGCTCCACCAGCAGGGAAAGGAGGAGCATGGCCCCGCCGATGAGCGCGAGGCGCGTTTCGCTGGCCGCGAGCAGATAATGAATAAACCCACCTGCGCCGGCCACCGGCTTCTCACCTGCCGGGTTGGCGGGGTCTTGTAAATGATAACCGAGGGATTCCACCCGCGCCCGCAGGGCATTTTCATCGGGCGCGCCTTCCACTTCAAGCAGGCCGGTCGTGAATTGCACCCTGGCCCGGGTCACCCCCGGCAGGCGCGTCACGCCCTCTTCGATATGGCGGGCGCAATCGGCGCAATCCATGCCTTCCACGGTATAGGTTTGGCGGGAGATAGTCATGAGTCGTTACCTCTGGGCAATGAAATACTCAGCGATGGCGCACATGCTCGAGGCCGCGCTGAAAAAGATCGCGAATGTGCTCATCATCCAGGGCGTAATACACCAGGCGCCCCTCTTTGCGGGTGCGCACCAGGTTGAGGTGGCGTAAAATGCGCAGCTGATGCGAGGTGGCGCTCTGAGAAAGGCCCAGCACTGCGGCCAGGTCATAAACGCACAGCTCGCCCTCCAGCAGCGCCGAGATGATGCGCACGCGGGTAGGGTCAGAGAGGGCGTCAAAGGCCTCTGCCAGGCGGGTGGCGGTGAGTCCGTCGATCAACCCGGCCTGGGCCTTTTTAACCGCCTGTTCATCGATCATGGTTCCCTTTGCGGCCATGCGCCCCTCCACGCAACCTCTGAATATATGAGCGAATGTTCATACTTAGAGGAGTATACAACATCCTTCCGCGAAAATCAAGAGAGAATCGCCGCTAAAAATCCATATTCTTACGGTTTATTTCAGCCGGTGAATCCCTTTAAAACGGGAACGCGCTCATCAATTTTTAAAAACCAACCAGATAGGGTGACAAACGCTAGGTTTTCTTGCTTCGATACTTACTCTACGAGTTCGACTCATAATCGCGATACACATCGTTGTACTATCTTGCCGCGCCGTGTATCACTGTTTACGCCATTGATCACTCCTGAAAGTGACTTACCGCGTCGGCGATATTCGGCGGCGCGTTTCTAGGGTGAGAACAACCCGCACTTTTTGATCTCGTTTAGGTCCATCCCGGTGATGTCAGGTTTTGAGCCCATTTTTTTCTCCACAATTTATTTAACAATTACCGCATCCGCCGAATCAACCAACGGCACAGCCTGGATTTTTTCAAACATGCGCCGGGCGACTGCTTCTAATATAGCATGAGGGACATCCTCTTCTTTCTGGGCATATCCCTCCACAGTAACCATGACATTCCGGTATGTAAATTCAATAACGTAGGTGGTGTTCTTATTCCCCCCGGAATCAATTTCATAAAGGGCATAGGTTAAATTAGCATCGCCCAGATCCATCGGTACATGCAGGTATTTCCAGTTCAATTCAGGGGAGACTTCCACATCGTTATATTTTGTCATCGCCAGTCGAGCGCCTTCTGCTGTTTTAAAAAGGTAAACCCCGCACATCAACTCATCAGGTAAACGAGCCGCACGAGTTCCTCTCGCCCTGGCAACCCACCAACCGGTCACTCTGCCGGTGCTGATGACGTAATCCCTACCTTTTTCAACCCCTCGCAATGAAATGACCTCTTCATTGGTGTTGATACTCATCCAATCACTATTGGGAATAAAGTACTTCCCCTCTTCTGGAAGGTCTTGATCGGTACAGAGCAATTTTTGTGGATCAGTATCAATAATGCGCACATCCGGGGTAGGGGTGACCGTCGCGGTGGGTGTGGGTGTATCGGTTGGTGTCGAGGTTGGCGCGGGAGTGAACGTCGATGTAGGGATTGGCGTGGAGGTTGACGCAACCGTGGCAGATAGCATTACCCGTTGGGTTGCCGCAATTGCGGTTTGAACGGCAGAATCGGCTGGCGAACAAGCTGTTAACAGGATGGTAATAAAAAGAACGGTTAGCAAGAGATGATTTTTCATAACTGATCCTTAATGATGATTTTCAGGGACCCCCATCAAATGACACGGGCATTCTTTTTTCGGTTATGCATGCCCAAGGTGAACAGCCAAAAACTATGATTTCCCCAAACTCCTAACACCATACCACAAATAACCTTTCAGAGTTTCGTTCGCACTCAAGTGTAAACCAGTTGTAAAGAGCCCTCCCTGGTTTACGAATAACCTTCGAACCCTTCTATATAGCAGGGGATTTTCGAGTACAATAGCCCAGGATGGCTCACAGAACGCCCTCGGAGGGCCCTTCTGTGAGCGCCCGGCGGGCGATTCACCCTGCCGCAAAGGTCTGGTTTTCCTTATTAAGAGGGGTGTCATTTCATGATCGTAGATGGGGTGTTTTCAACTTCCTTTCGCATTGCAGCCCAGGTGCTACTCAACATACAACCGGCCAGCCGGGTGGCTTTGCCCCCCCCAAAGCCGGGGCATTCCTATATGCTCTACACCCACATCCCTTTCTGCGAGAGCCTTTGCCCCTATTGCTCTTTCAACCGGTTTCTCTTTGATGAGGCTTCAGCGCGTTCGTATTTTATCAGCCTGCGCGATGAGATGCGCCAGGTGGCGCGCGCCGGCTATTCTTTCGAGACCCTCTACATCGGCGGGGGCACCCCCACCGTAATGCTCGACGAACTCGTCCAGACCATCGATCTGGCGCGCGAGCTCTTCCCCATCCACGAGGTTTCCTGCGAGACCAACCCCAACCACCTCGACCGGCATCTGGTTGACGTACTCGGCGGGCGGGTGCAACGCCTTTCGGTGGGGGTGCAGAGTTTCGATGACGAACTGCTTAAAAAAATCAACCGCTACGAGCGTTTCGGTTCGGGGGAAGAGATTTTAAACCGCCTGCGCAGTGTGGCCGGGTGTTTTGACTCGCTCAACGTCGATATGATCTTCAATTTTCCCGGGCAAGACGAAGCCGCCATCCGCCGCGACATCGAAATGGTGATCGCCTCCGGCGCCAACCAGACTACCTTCTACCCCTTAATGACCTCACCCTCTGTGCGGCGTTCGCTTGCGGCCACCGTCGGCCAGGTGGAGTACCGGCGCGAAGCCGAACTCTATCATCTGATCGTTCAGGAATTGACCCGAGAGTTCGATCTTTCTACCGCCTGGACGTTTTCACGCCAGGGCAACCGCCTCATCGATGAATACATCGTCGAAAGCGATGAATACGTGGGCATTGGCTCGGGTTCGTTCAGCTTCCTCCAGGGCGCGCTTTACGTCAATACTTTTTCGCTGGAAACCTATCGAAAGATGGTGGCCTCAGGGCACGCTCCTATCACCGGGAAGCGCCGCTTCAGCAAGATCGATCAGATGCGTTATCGTTTCATGATGGATCTGTTCGGCCTGCGGCTCGACAAGCGGGCCTGGAAGGCGCGTTTCGGGCGCAGCATCGAGCAGTCGCTTCCTTTAGAAATGGCCTTCTTTCAGGCCAGCGGCGCCTTTGCCGAAAACACCCCCGAGGTCATCACCCTCACCCCGCACGGGCGCTACCTGCTGGTGGTGATGATGCGCGAGTTTTTCTCGGGCATCAATCGCATTCGCGATCAGGCCCGCCAGGCCATGCTGACGGTGGAACCGGCAGAGTTAAAGCGGCTCCAGCCGTACTCTCAGGCCAAAACGTGAAAGACGCTCCACGAGGAAGCGCACCCCCACCAGGACGCGCTTCTGAACTTCCCCTCAACAACCCGTCAGAGCCGTAATGGGAGAGGAAAACCACCCCGTGAACGTTATCGGGCGATAACCGGGGTTGCCAATCCGGTTAATCGCATTTATAATGGTTGTTAATCTTAAAACCTCCGGAGTTCAGAAGTCGTATGGATCAGAATGACACCCAGCTCGAGCAGGGAAAGGCCGCCGAAACCCCTGAGAACAACGCCGAGAATCACAATAGTATGGCATCCTTGCTGGAGAAGGAAGGCCTGGGGATGGACTTCCCCCAAGCAGGGGAAATCCGCACAGGCGTTATTGCAAGCATCAGCCCCGGTCAGATTCTGGTGAGTGTGGGCACCAAATCTGAAGGGGTCATCAGCGGGCGGGAACTGGAAAGCATCCCCCCCGAAGAACTGGCCGAACTAAAGGTCAACCAGGAAATCCCGGTTTACATCATTAACCCTGAAGATCAGAATGGCAACCTGGTGCTCTCGTACACGCGGGCGCGCGAAGCCGTCAGCTGGCAGGAGATCGAAAACCTGCTTCAGAGCAAGGAAGTCATTCACAGCAAAATCGTGGGCTACAACAAAGGCGGGCTCATTGTGCCGGTCAAGGGCCTGCGTGGCTTTGTGCCTGCCTCGCAGGTAAGCCTCTCGCGCCGCGCGGGCATGTCGGGCGAGACGCCCGATCAACGCTGGAGCCGCATGGTCGGCGAAGAGATCGACGTGTGTGTGATCGAAGTCGACCGCGAACGCCGCCGATTGATCCTCAGCGAACGCGCCGCCAGCAGCGAAACCCGCGAGTCGCTCAAAGAAAGAGTCATCGAAGAGCTGACCGAAGGCGAAGTGCGCACCGGGCGCGTGACCAGCCTGGCCGATTTTGGCGCCTTTGTCAACATCAACGGCGCAGACGGCCTGGTGCACCTCTCCGAAATCTCCTGGGAGCGCATCAACCACCCCAGCGAGGTGCTCAAGGTGGGGCAGGAAGTCAAAGTGAAGGTCATCAGCATCGACCGCGAGAAGAAGCGCATCGGCCTTTCGATCCGCCAGTTGCAGGATGACCCGTGGACTCAGCACACCGCGAAATACCAGGAAGGCATGCTGGTGCAGGCCCAGATTACCCGTCTGACCAAATTCGGCGCGTTTGCCCGCCTGGAAGCCGACCTGGAAGGCCTCATCCACATCTCCGAGATCAGCGAGCGGCGCATCGAGCACCCCAAGGAAGTCCTCAAAGAGGGCGACACGGTGACCCTGCGCATCATTAAGATCGACCCGGTCAATCACCGCATTGGCCTCAGCCTGCGGCGAGTAGATTCTCAGGCTTACGCCGAACTCGACTGGCAATCGCTGGAAGAGGTGATGGACGAACTCGGCGAAGACGACGAAACTTCGGCCTGATCCTTTCATCGACCCAAGAGCGCACCGGCGCCGGTGCGCTCTTTTTTCTCCCGATATTTTCCCCATGTCCTTTCCTGTGATCGATGCGCACGAAGACCTGGCCTATAACGCCCTGACCTTTGGGCGCGACTACCTGCAATCAGCGCTGGAAACCCGCCGCCGCGAGCAGGATTCGCTCACCCCCCAGCGCAACGGGCATTGTATGCTCGGCTGGCCAGAATACCAGCAGGGGCAGGTTGCGCTGGTGATTGCCACGCTCTTCATCGCCGGGCACGGCACCCTCGACGACTGGGAAAGCCAGACATATCGTTCCAGTGAAGAGGCGCGCCGCCTCTGGGAAAGGCAGATCGCCTATTATCAGCGCCTCTGCGGAGATTTCCCCGAGCGCTTCCGCTGGGTCTGCGATCGGCAAACCCTGCGCGATCACTTCGCCCGCTGGAAGAACCAGCCCGCCACCCTCCCCGATGAAAACACCGCCAGCAGTGACGGCTGGGGCCGCACCCACCCGGTGGGGCTGACCCTGCTCATGGAAAACGCCGAAGGTCTGCGCGCCCCCGCCGAGCTGGAAGAGTGGCGCGAACGGGGTGTGCGGCTGGTGGGGCCAGTCTGGGCGCCCCATGGAGAACGCTTCTGCGGCGGAAGCCAATCGCGCGCGGGGTTCACCCGCGAGGGTTACGAACTGCTGGAAGTCATGGCCGGGCTGGGGCTGATTCTGGACATCTCGCACATGAACGAACGCTCGGCCCTTCAGGCGTTGGACCGCTACGAAGGCCCGGTGGCGGCTACCCACGCCAACTGCCGCGCCCTGCTGCGCATCGCCGATAACGAACGCCACTTCAGCGACCGGGTCATCCGCCAGTTTATTGAGCGCGACGGCGTGATGGGCGTTTCGCCCTTCGCCCGCTGGTTGCGCCCGGGCTGGTCGCCCTCCGACGACCCCTCCCAGACCACTTTCTCACACCTGGTGGCGCACATCGACCACGTCTGTCAGATTGCCGGCGACGCCCGCCACGTGGGGCTGGGCACCGACTTTGACGGCGGCTGGGGTTGGCCGGCCGTACCCCAGGGCATGAATACCATTGCCGACCTGCAAAACCTTCCCCCCTGCCTCGCGGAGGCAGGGTATGCCACGGAGGATATTGCCGCTGTGATGGGAGAAAACTGGTTTCACTTCCTTGAAAGGAGTCTGGCAGGGCCATGACCGCTCCCCTGTCAGATCGGCCCGCAGGGCCGCCTTCTCCCCAGCCCCAGGAATCGCCCACCCGACCGATGCGATTCTGGCGGCGGCGGATGCGCACGGGGCTGGCTGTAACCCTGGCGGGATTTCTGATTTTCCTGCTGGGGGCGCGGCCCGGGTTATTTAGCGTAGACCGCAGCCCGGTAATCGGCTTTGTGCAGATCGCCGTATTTTTAATCGGGCTGGCGATTATCTGCGTGGGCGGGTACATCAGCCTGCGCTCTCTATGGAAAGAACACCCCCTCAGCATCGCCGCCGACGTCGGCCAGCGCCTGGTCGCCACGGGCTACGTCATCGCGGTGTTTACCGGCATGGCTGATGTATTCGGCATGGGCAGCCACCCTTTGCCGGGCATTCCCTATTTTGGCGAATGGCAGGCGCGGGGTGTGGAACTGGGGATGGGGATCATCGCGGTGGGGTTTCTCATGATGTTACCCCCCGGACGGCAAGATTCAAACTGATCTTCGGAGAGGAGAACCATGCTTGCAGAACTGGTACGAATCACCACGAGTGACGGCCTCAAACACTTTGGGGCCCTTTACCCCGCCCGAGGAGACCGCCCCTCAACCCTGGGAGTGGTCATCGTCCACGGCATGACCGGCAGCTTCATCGGTGAGATCGAGAGCGCGCTCCCGCCTCTGCTTTCCGAAGGCGGTTACACCACCCTGGTGTTCAACAACCGCGGCACGGGCCTGCTGGGCGCCGCCACCGAAAAATTCACCGATTGCATCGCCGATATCCGCGCCGCGCTCGACCTGATGGAAGCGCGCGGGTTCTCGCGGGTGGCGCTCTTTGGGCACAGCAAAGCCGGCGCCAAAGTGGCTTACTACATGGCCCAAACCGGCGACCCCCGCGTGGTCGGGCTGAGCGTGCTTTCGCCGGTCACCAACATTCACGACATTCCCCGCCATTTTGCCCACCAGTTTGGGAAACGCAACCCCGAAGGCTGGCTGGAACGCGTCCAGAAGCTCGCCGCCCACGGTAAAGGGAACACCCTCTTTGCCGACCGCAACTGGCCTTACCTCATGTCTGCCGGCACCGCCGCAGAGCACCTCTCCTTGCAGGGAGACGAAACCCTCGAAAACCTTGCCCGCCTGCGCCTGCCCATTCTGGCGGCGTGCGGTTCGCTGGAGCTGGACTGGTGCCAGGTGGTAGCCAGGCTGCGCCAGTCTCCTCCGGCAGGATACCGGGTGGAGGTGGTGGAAGGCGCCGATCATGTGTACACCGGGCGCGAACAGGCCCTGGCCGATCTGATGATGGCGTGGATGAAATCGCTGGAATAATTCCGTCATCCGATCAGGGGTTGAAGCAGGCCCATCACCTGGAGCATCTCCAGATTATGCTCAAATTTAAACTCCGGCAGGCCGAGCCGGGCGGCGCGCTCGTGTTCGGCCTGCTCCAGGCGGAGCAAATCGGCGCGGGTTACCAGGGGTTTTCCTAGAGCACTTAACCGCGCCCGAATGTTCTCCACCGAGACCTGCCTCGGGGGGAGGGTGGCCAGATAATCCAGCAGGGCATGCGCGCCGTTGATGCCGTCCTTTCGCGCCAGCCCCACCACCCCCGTGCTGGCCTTTCGCGCCCACCCCACCACAAACACATCCTCGATGACCCTTCCCGCCGCCGGGTCGTACACCTCGTAGCTCATTCCATCTTTTGGAAAACGCGGTTGAGGGTTCTTGCAGAACTCGTTGCCTTCAATCGGCAGCCCCAGGCTGGAATCTACCCGGTCTCCGATGGCAAAGATCACCGTGTCCACTTCCAGCGTGTAATAAAGCCCCATGCCGTGGGCCACCGTTTCGCCGTTAGATTTACGCACGAGCATGGTCTGTTCCAGTTCCAGCCCGCACACCCGCCCCTGGGCGTCGCCCAGGATGCGCACGGGAGAAGCCAAAAATTGGATGCGGAACGCGGGGGAACCCGCAACAGGGGGCTTTTTTTCTAACAATGCGGCAATCATCTCGCGCATGGTGGCCGGGTCTTGCCCCACCTGAACCATCTGGGGGGTCACGCGTTGAAGTTCCATCTGCACGGCAGATACATCGAGGTAACCGATGATCGCCTCCAGCTCTTTTCGGTCGAACTTCACTTCGCCGGGGCCGCGCCGGGCAATGGCAATCACTTCGTCCACCTTCTTTTCTTCCAACAGCCAGTGGGCAATATCGATCATCACATTGCCCACCCCCACCACGGCAACCCGCCGCCCGATGGACAATTCCATATCCACGTAAGGAGGAAGGCGGTTGTAGTGATACACAATGTCTTTGGCGTGGTAAACCCCCTTCAGATCCTCGCCAGGGATGCCCGCCCACTTGGTGGCCTGCGCCCCCACCGCCACAAGCAGGGCCTGAAAGCCCATCTTCCGGAGATCGTCGAGGGTGAGGTCGCCATGTTCGCCGATCACCAGGTTGCCGTAATACTCCAATCCCGGCGTGTCGAGAATCTGCCGGAACTGAGCGCGCAGCCCCTCTTTCATGCGCGTCTTGCCGGGGTAAATGCCATATTCGGCCAGCCCGCCGGGCTTGATATCGCGATTGAAAACGAACACATGAACCCCATGGAGGGCCAGCTCGCGCGCCGCAAAAAGCCCCGCCGGGCCGGCTCCGATGACGGCAACCACTGGCTGGGGAGCAACCGCAGAAGAAGATAATGGATCGGGTGTCTCGGCCTGAGGTTGGGGTGCGGCTGGCAGGGTAGATGGCTGATTGGCTTCCATGTTAACCTCCGCGTAATGATCGTGCGAAATGACACATAATGTGGTTATTATACCCTTTTTTATGTTTTTCCTTTTTTTAAAAGTCATGCTATAAATACCCCATGGAAGAACCTCTCTCTCCCGCGGCTCATGTATTGGAAACCCCTGACCCCCAACGCTCGCCGGGGCGCGGCGAGCCCCTGCGCCTGCGCCGGATTCGCCCCCGCCGCGGCTGGAAGTTTGCCCCGGCCTTCTGGACGACCGCGAGCGTGATTTCTCTGGCGGTGAACCTCGTCCTGCTGGCGGCG
>Ga0226835_1001748_pt1 | contig 10821 bp, 11 predicted proteins | sample LAC_MetaG_1_FD_163627 | JGI IMG/M metagenome (GOLD analysis project Ga0226835, IMG submission 163627) | Anaerobic ammonium oxidizing microbial communities from anammox membrane bioreactor (MBR) in UC Berkley, California, United States -... | ecosystem: Engineered > Bioreactor > Anaerobic >...
TGGGGCGATATGTTTTGGGGCGATATGTTTTGGGGCGATATGTTTTGGGGCGATATGTTTTGGGGCGATATGTTTTGGGGTGAAAAATTTTTCGCCCCCTACATATGGAATTCATCATCCCGCCAATTGGCAGGGTTGTTTTTGATGTATTCTGCAATACGATGATACGACTGTTCATCGCGGATGATATGCTCGTAATAATTACGTTGCCACACATCATAAATATTTGTGTTTTGTCGCATCCATTTTGTAACACCAATTTTAAACCCGCGTACGATTGAACCGATGGTTTTTGATGTACCATTCGGGCGTGACGGTAGGGGCGAAAAATTTTTCGCCCCTACGGTGTTTGATCCGATATTTTTTTTCGCACCGGTTTTGTCCGACATCATTTCATCAGGCGATATGTTTTGGGGCGATATGTTTTGGGGCAAAAAATTTTTCGCCCCTACGTATGGAATTCATCATCCCGCCAATTGGCAGGGTTGTTTTTGATGTATTCTGCAATACGATCGTACGACTGTTCATCGCGGATGATATGCTCATAATAAATACGTTGCCACACATCATAAATATTTGTGTTTTGCCGCATCCATTTTGTAACACCATTTTTAAATCCGCGTACGATTGAACCTATGGTTTTTGATGTACCATTCGGACGCGACGGTAGGAGCGAAAAGTTTTTCGACCCAACGGTTTTTGATCCGGTTTTTTCAATGATTCCGTGAATATGATTGGGCATGACCACATATTCGTGTAGAACCACATCCGGAAAATGGTTGGGAATGTTTAACCAACATTGATTGGCTATTTTACCTGCTTCGTTCTATTCCATTTTGTCATTCACAGCCCTGCCAAACAGGTGTTCCCGATTGTGGCAACAAATGGTAATAAAGTACAAGCCGTCCTGCGTATAATCGTAATCTTTTAATCGAATAGATTTCCGGTGGCACTTATCGGGATTGTACTTGTTCGTTTTTGCTTTTTTTCAGTTGAGCTGGTGAACGCCTTGGTGATCTACCCCCCTATTGTTGGTCTTCCTGTAGATAGACCTTGCAGATTTTTATAAAACCCGGAAGATTATCAGTTACTCTGCAGGATCTGTCGGGACTTCAGGAGTTTCTTCCGAACCGGGTTCTAATGGCTGTGTCCGCCCCTGCTCAAGCAGGTCGGCCAGTTGGCGGCGCAGAAGGCGATGGTCAGGGATAAGTGAAATGGTGTCGTCGGCCTCTACTATACTGGTAGCGGTTTTCAACAACTCATCTATTTCGCGCAGTTTGGGCAGGTCCGAGAGTGAGTTTAAGCCAAACAATCGCAGGAATTCTTCGGTGGTGCCGTACAGAATTGGTTTCCCAATTGCCTCGCTGCGTCCTACCATATCAACAAAACCGCGTTCGACGAGCGAGTTCACAACTTCACCGCTGTTAACGCCACGAACGGCGTCAACCTCGCTCTTGGTAAGGGGCTGACGGTAGGCGATGATGGCAAGTGTTTCCAGTGCTGCCTGTGTAAGACGTTTCTTATTACGCGCTTTTAACAGTCGCTGCACTAACTGTCCGTGCTGCGGTGTGGTGGCAAACTGATAGCCACCTGCAATACGGACCACTCTGAACGGCCGATCACCCATCTCTAATTCATCGTTAATTTCATTTATAATTTCATCAAAATAGTCCCTTGGTACCTCAAACGGAACACGCTCCGGCGTGGCCTGCTTTTCAGTCTCACCATCAAGTGGCAGCTGCTGCTGTCCGGGCGATTCCTCCTGTGTGGGATCTTCCAGCACCAGGATTTTATACATCAGTTTTTGCGTCAGCGGTTCTTCGCTGGCAAAAATCAGTGACTCAAGCGCTCTGCGCTGATCGTAGCGTTCCAACGTAAAGAAATATGGAACTGAAAGGGGCTCAGGCGAACCTGAATTTTCGATTTCTGTCATGATGATACTTCTTCTGTTTCTGTTGTTGTTTCTGACTCCTGATCATGGGAATCGGAGCGCTGAACAATGACGATATCGTCGAATTGTTCATCCTGCTGAACGCGTATCCGATGATTTTTTGCAAGTTCTAACAGTGCCAGGAACGTTACCACAATATGCTGCACCGTTAGGTTCCCTACAAGTTCAAAGAAACGCACGCTGGGGCGGGATCGCAGCAGGTGGACAATTTCTTCAGCTTTTTCTTCAACGGTAATTGGATACCGTTCAACCACGTGGGTGGTGGTGGTATCCGGTGCACGATCAATTGCCTTCTTTAACGCTTTAAGAAGATCAAAAAGTGTAGCATTACGATAGCTTCCGCTCTCGGCTGCATGAATTGCCTCGGCTTCGAACACCTGGCGGTACAGGATATGGCGCTGCTGGTCGGCCTGTGTACCCAGTTGTTCGGATGCTTCCTTAAAACGCTTGTACTCGAGCAGACGGCGCACGAGTTCTGCGCGTGGGTCGGTATCATCAATCAGCGAGTCATCACCGCCAACACGTTCGTCCTTCGGTAAAAGCATTTGAGCCTTGATCTGCACCAGCATACTTGCCATAACAACGAACTCACCGGCAAGGTCTAAGTCAAGCATCTCGATCACCCGAACATATTCCAGGAATTCGGACGTTATTGAGGCGATCGGTATATCGTAGATATCCAATTCATCCCGTTTTATAAAAAACAGGAGCAGGTCTAAAGGTCCTTCAAAATTGTCTAACCGAACATTAAGCACGTTACAGCCCCTTTCCGTCATAAACCAGCAGTCTGGGCACTCTTGCACTTACTGCGGTAGTGATTTCGTACGGTATGGTGCCTGCCCATTCCGCTACATCGGTAGCGTCGATACTTTGCACCTTCCCACTTGCATTAGCCTGTGTTCCGATTAACACCACTTCGTCACCTACGGTAACCTTGGCATTCCCCACGTCAACCATAATTTCATCCATACACACAGTTCCAACAACCGGATACTTCTCACCGCGGATAAGGCACCATGCCTTGCCGGTCAGGCAACGCATGTACCCGTCGCCATAACCGATGGGTACCGTACAGATCGTTGTTTCGGTGGTAGAAATAAACCGTTGTCCGTAGCTCACAGAATCACCCGGCCAGATTCGGCGAATACCAATCACCCTGCTCCGTAGCGACATCACGGGTTTCAGATGGGCAGCAGGATCGGAAGGCTGGGCATAGCCGTACATCGACATGCCGGTTCGGACCATGGTACCCATGTTTCCGGCATGTTGCCAGAGTGCTCCCGTATTGGAAGCATGCACATAGGTGAAGGTTCGTCCATGATCGGCTACTTTTTTTAACAATTCAATAAACTTACTTTCCTGCTCCTGAATAAACGGATGATGCAATACATCAGCCGTGGCAAAGTGCATACAAACACCATCAACCCTAAGCCCCTTGAACCCATCTATCTCCGTCAGAGCATGAAAGGCCTCGTGTACGCCTATCCCGTCACGATGCATTCCGGTATCTACGTACAGATGGGCTGACGCGGTAACTCCGCGTTCAGACGCTTTCTCGGCAAGTAGGCGTGCTTGCTGAACGCTGCAGATCACCGGCACAAGACGATAATCCAGAACGGTTTCAACTTCGTGTGGTTCATGAGGCGTAAGCAGAATAATCGAACCGGTAATCCCATTGTTGCGCAGAACAATTGCTTCGTCAGCAAAGGCAACGCCAAACCAGGTGACGCCTTCGGCCTGAAGGATACGTGCTACGGTAACGATGTCATGCCCATAGGCATTAGCCTTTACCATTGCGCACACCGTTGCGGGGCCGGCCTTTTTTTTAATGATGCTAAGATTCCACCGAAGTGCATCTGCATCGATCGTTGCCACGGTACAGCGCATTAGTCAGCACTCTCCATCCTGTTTACCCACTCGAAACTCTCCCGAATTTGGTTCATTGTTTTGTTGGCGGCAAGGGCACACATGAGCTTGATACGTGCCTTGGGTCCGTTTAAGTAATCGGCAAAAATCACACCTTTCCGATATAATTGCTTCCCGGCCCCTTCGTATGCGTACACGTGTTCCACCCGGCCGATTGGACAGCGTGACACCAGAACCACCGGTATTCCCTGCGCTACAGCATCGGTAAGTGCCTGAGCTACCAAGGGAGTAACATTGCCCACACCAAAGGCTTCAATCACGATGCCGCGGGCACCATGGCGCACGGCTTCATCAATAAACCACCGGTCCATTCCCGCATAGCACTTTAACAACGGCACAAATTCAGGAAGGTGATCTACTGAAAAATGGTCCCGGTGCAGCGGTGAGCGATGCATAAGAACCTGGTTGTTCACCACCCTTCCAAGCGGTCCGAAGTTCATACTTGTAAACGTATTTATATCTTCTGTATCGGCCTTTGTTGCTTCCGACGCAGCAAGTACCTCGCCGCCAAGCACCACCATCACTCCCTTACCGCACGCCGAGGAATTGCCACATACCAGAACTGCATCACGGATATTGCGGGGCCCGTCCCAATCCGGTTCCGACGAATTGCGCATTGCCCCGATCACCACTACGGGTTTATGGGTGTTTACCGTACAGTCCAGAAAGTAGGCAGTTTCTTCGAGCGTATCGGTTCCATGGGTAACAACGATGCCGCTAATATCGCTGCGTGTGGCATAGCCCCCTACCACCGTTGAAATTTCAAGCATGTGCTGCGGGGTAATGTGCGGACCCGGGAAGGCACCGTATTCATGGGCAATAACGGTGGCAACGGCATCCAGGCCAGGAACATGGGCCAGGATTTGTCCGCCCGTCAAACTTGGCACCACGCCACCGAACCCTTCGTCAAGAGTCGAGGCAATGGTTCCACCCGTAAAAACAATTGCAATGGTAGGTAGCATACAACGAAATTAGAGAGAAGAGGTAATTCGTAGTTTTGCAGTTATGATTTCAATCCCCGAGCACCTTCGGCAGGTTGGCACATACACACCGGGTACCAGTGCGGAAGAAATTCGAAAGCAGTACGGTTTAACTCACGTCGTTAAACTAGCGTCAAACGAGAATCCGTTTGGCGCTTCTTCGTTAGCTCTGGATGCGGCACGGCATGCCCTGGAGCAATCGCACCGCTACGGCGATGGCGGTCTTGGTTTACGTATGGCTCTTGCCACGTATCACAACCATCCGCTTGAGGGTATCGTTGTGAACAATGGCAGCGATGCCATCATCCACCAGATTATGCGTACGCTGCTTCTTCCCGGCGAGACTGCTCTTTCCAGCCGGGGTGGATTCGTGAGTTTTGGTATTGCCGTACGCACCGTTGGCAGTCAGCCTGATTATGTGGATTTGGGAGGGGGCTATCGGTTCGATGTAGAGCGCCTTGCCGCAGCAATTTCGCCGTCAACAAAAATCATCTACATCCCCAACCCGAATAATCCAACCGGCACCCACATCACGACCGACAAATTACACTGGTTGCTCGAGCGGGTGCCTGACAGCGTGGTTGTGGTGTTGGACGAAGCCTACCATGAGTATGCCGTGGCAATGGCGCCGGATACCTATCCGCAGGGCTTGTATGCAACACACCCCAATGTGATCTCACTCCGAACATTCTCGAAGGCATATGGTCTGGCTGCATTCCGCGTTGGATACGCTCTGGGCAATCCCGAGCTGATGCAGTGGTTGCTGAAAACCTGCCTTCCGTTTGACCCAAATGGAATTGGCTGTGCTGCCGCAGTAGCCGCGTTATCCGATACCGGCCATGTACAAAAAACCGTTGCATGTGCTCAGCGCGGCATGAACAGGTTACTCGGAGCATTACGGACGTCGGGCTACACAACATCAGATAGTATTACCAATTTTGTTTTTATTGATTTGCACGATACAGAGCTGGCAGAGCAGTTTTACATGACACTGCTCCGGGCGGGGTTCATTTCACGACCGCTGACAGGATTCGGAATCCCGACCGCAGTACGTATTACACTGGGCACTGACGAACAAAACGAGCAACTGGAAGAATTTCTAACATCACACACCGAACAATTTGTACGATAAAATCTCCGGAGGACACCGTGACACCTGAAACAGAAACCCAAACCACCACAGAACAGGAATTCCTGCCAATCAACGGAACCGACTTCATTGAATTCTATGTTGGTAATGCAAAGCAGACAACATACTTCTACAGGACCGCTTTTGGTTTTAAACTTATTGCTTATGCCGGACCCGAAACCGGTGTCCGTGACCGTGCTTCATACGTGTTGCAGCAAGGTAAAATCAGGCTTATCATCACCACCCCGATGCATCCGGATCATCCGGTCAGTGATCATATTAAACTGCATGGTGATGGCGTGAAGGTTCTGGCACTATGGGTTGACGACGCAACGAAAGCCTGGGAAGAAACTACGCGTCGTGGTGCAAAGAGTGCCATGGAACCAACCGTATTAAAAGATGAACACGGTGAAGTAGTTGTTGCGGGCATCCACACCTATGGTGAAACAGTTCACACCTTTGTTGAACGCAAGAATTACAGCGGTGTTTTTATGCCGGGATTTAGCCCGGTTTCCGACGACTACGTAACCGAACCCGTTGGCCTGTTGTATGTAGATCACTGCGTAGGCAACGTGGAACTGGGTAAAATGAACGAGTGGGTTGCCTTTTACGAAGATGTGATGGGCTTTAAACTGCTGAAGACATTCGATGACAATGATATTTCAACTGAGTACACCGCGCTCATGAGCAAGGTAATGACCAACGGGAACGGCTACATCAAATTCCCGATTAACGAGCCGGCAAAAGGTAAGAAGAAAAGTCAGATTGATGAATACCTCGAATTTTACCATGGACCCGGTGTCCAACATATTGCCGTAGCCACGAACGACATTATCCATACCGTTGGCGAACTGCGTCGGCGCGGCGTTGAATTTCTTACCGTACCCGACACGTATTACGAAGACCTGCTGGACCGTGTTGGCAGTATCGAAGAAGATCTTGCCGACATCCGCCGTCTGAACATCCTGGTTGACCGCGATGACGAAGGCTACCTGCTCCAGATTTTCACCAAGCCCGTTGGTGATCGTCCAACGTTGTTCTACGAAGTCATTCAGCGGAAAGGGGCCCGGTCATTCGGCAAGGGTAACTTTAAAGCCTTATTCGAAAGTATAGAACGCGAACAGGAACGCAGAGGGAATCTGTAACCCTATACGGAAACCGTTCACCTTATTTTATAATTATTTTTTAGGATTGTATCCATGGCTAAAGTCTCCAAATCCAAGAAGGGAGCATCTGCCGGTAACGCAATACCACTTGGCTCGCAGCCTTTTCTTGACTCGGTGAACCACTATTTTGATAAAGCGGTGAGGTACCTAAATATTCCTCAGGGTATCCTTAACCAGATCAAGGTGTGCAACTCTGTCTATTATGTACGGTTTCCGGTACGCGTAAAGGGCGACGTTCAGGTTATCGAAGCATGGCGTGCCGAGCATAGTCACCACAGAATGCCCTGTAAGGGCGGTATCCGCTATGATCAGGCTGTAAATCAGGAAGAAGTAGAGGCACTTTCGGCACTGATGACCTATAAGTGCTCTGTTGTTGACGTACCGTTTGGTGGTGGCAAGGGTGGCATAAAGATCAACCCCAAGAACTATACCGTAGAGGAGTTGGAACGCATTACACGGCGCTATACCGTTGAACTAATTAAGAAGAATTTTATCGGTCCCTCGGTTGACGTTCCCGCACCGGACTACGGCAGCAGTCAGCGTGAAATGGCCTGGATTGCGGATACATATCAAACATTCAGTAAGGATGATATTAATGCGCTTGGCTGTGTTACAGGGAAACCCGTTGGCCAGGGTGGTGTACGCGGTAGAACTGCAGCCACCGGTCGGGGCGTTTTCTTTTCTCTGCGCGAAGCCGTAAACGATCCGAAGCTGATGAAGCATTTAAAAATGTCGGTGGGCCTTGAAGGTAAGCGTATTATCGTCCAGGGATTTGGCAATGTGGGATACCACACCGCCAAGTTCGTGCAAGAAGGCGGTGGTACCATTATTGGAATTATTGAGTACGACGGTGCAGTGGTCAACGAAAAAGGAATTGATGTTGAAGAACTTGCCGCTCACCGCAGGAATACTGGATCAATTACCGGATTCCATGGTGCAAAAACCATTAAGAACGGGAATAGTGTTCTGGAATATCCATGCGACATTCTGATTCCCGCTGCACTCGAAAATCAGATTTACAAAGAAAATGCTCCAAACATTAAAGCAAAGATGGTTGTGGAGGCTGCAAATGGACCGGTCACATCGGTAGCCGACGAAATTTTGCTGAAGAAGGGCATCTATGTTATGCCGGATATGTTTGTAAATGCCGGTGGTGTAGTGGTGAGTTACTTTGAATGGCTAAAAAATATCTCGCACGTTAGGTTTGGCCGACTCGACAAACGTTTTGAGGAAGGCAGCAACCTCCGTCTTGTAGAAACCATTGAACGACTTACCGGCAAAGACCTCACTCTGGCCGAACGCAAACTTATTGCCCGCGGTGCCGACGAAGAGGACCTGGTTAACTCAGGTCTGGAAGACAGTATGATAAATGCATATCATAACATCATGGAAACTCTGCGCGGCGACAAGCGGATGCAACATGATATGCGAACAGCAGCCTTTGTACATTCGCTCAGTAGAATTGGTCAGTCATACGAGCTTCTTGGAATCTTCCCCTAAGGAACACCACAGACATCAACAACACCCATCTGCCCAAGGGCAGATGGGTGTTTTCATTTTATCCTACGCGGTACCCAAACGGCAACAGTGTCCGGGAGTTAATCGAAAAAATGATGAGCTCGCTTTGTGATTGGTGAATTGGGGAAACGACTCAACCAAACAACGGACCCTCATGAGATCCAAGCATACGCATCCAGATCATAATGCTGCTATCGACACACTAACGGAGTTGGCAGGCGACGATGTAGCTGCCTTGGTGTTCAGGGATACCATACTCAGCACGTATAGCACATCGGCTGCCGTATGAGACGTGCTACGTGGCACACCTAACACTTTCGCGTGTACCGGTCGATGATGTTCAACACTCGAAACGTACTATCGTTGAATGTCTGGTCAGTGACAATGGCGTAGCTCCAGCCGTGTTTCGTGCATTCAGGCTACAATCGGATCGTCGGTCCATTGTTGAACCACAGGCGATCCATCCTCATGTCTGGTGTGGTACACACGTCTGTGATTGTCCATTTATCCCACACTGTTCAACCTTCCCACACCATGCGGTATCTGTAGCTGCCGTACTTCGTGGCAAGCTCAATGACGTGCTGATGCAGCTTGGTCTCCTCAATTTTCAGAACGTATCGTGGTCTAACCCCCTATTGTTAGTAGTCGGACTCGCAAATGTTAGTTGATAGAAAAGTTCGTTCCGTGTGTAGTCGAAGTCATGGTCTGTGGCAATGATACGTTATTGTTAGTTAAATATTCAGCGGGCGAAATAAAGCCAACACCGCTATGGATGCGTTCGTGGTTGTAGGACTGTACCCATCTGGTAAGCACATCGTTGGCATCGTTCAGGTCAGTAAAGGTATAGTGCTTGCAGATGGTCCGCTCGACGATACTGTGATAGCACTCAATGTGGGCGTTCTGTTCAGGCATTGCCGGACGAGTAAACTCATGGTCAATGCCGTGGGCCTGGACGTGTTCACGCAGGTGATGGGAGACAAACTGGCTGCCATTGTCGCTTTGTACGGTGATCTTGGAGACCATGGGTATCGTGAGCCGGATGTCGTCAAATAAGGCCACGACATCTTCCTTCCTGATACTCCACTGCAGAAGCCAGCCGAGGTTGAAGCGACTCTTAACATCTATCACCGTCAGCATCATGGCGTTGCGTCTGCTACCGTGGATATGCAGGTACTTAATATCAAACTCAAGATGTGTGAGTGGCTGGGCAGGATTCGGCACCAGATCCTTGATCCACTGCTTGTCAATAGTACTGCGTATAGGCCGGCGGTTGAGGAGTCCATTCCTGGCCATCAACCGGTACACCTTCTTTTTGTTGATCACAAGACGGTGCTGATGCCGAAGCCACTTGGTGACCTTGATGTAGCCATAGTCAACAAACTCCCGTTCCAGTTCCGCAATGATCACGGCAAGAAGCTGTTCTTCTGTCCAAACTCTGCCGGTGACATCCAGCGTCGTTGATGTAGCTCTCCGACCACGGATGCCGCTCTTCGGCCTATCGTAGAATGTGCTCTCTGAGACTCCCGCTAGCGCTAAGACACCGCGTGTACAGGCCCCCGCAGCTACATGCTTGCGGGCGATCATGAGCTGCTCTTGAGCCGTTGTTCTGTTTTTTTAGCAGGCTGTCTTAATCCGCAGTGCTCGTGGGTGATCGGCGATCATCTCTTTTAGGGCCTGATTCTCTAACCGTAGTCGGTTGGTCTCAGGGTCGTCTTTGCGCACTGTGCCCGACAATCCAGCTTCTCCTAACAGCTGATATTACTTCTTCCAGTCATGAATCTGGCTTGCCGATACTCCGTGTTTGCGGCTTGTCTGCGCTATCCCGTATTGCTTGGCTTGTTCAAGGATCGCCAGTTTCATTTCCTTACTTCTGCGGCGGTAGGTTCCCATTTGGTACTCCTTGTTTGTGTTAAGTTACAATTAGGAGTCCTTCTACAGCCTTTTGGGGGCTAGAAAGATCGCAAGTTCCAACCTACCTACACGACGCATTTACGTAGCGTCTGGCATGTGTGCTGCACGGCTTTCTGAACCCGGCCTGAATTGAGGTACAGAAAGATAAACTGTATTTTTCAATTCAAGAAAGGAGAACCGCAATGGCAGGTAAACGTACACGGCAGCCAATAGAGGCTCAGTTTAGAGCTGAAGCGCTGC
>Ga0226835_1001750_pt1 | contig 10819 bp, 9 predicted proteins | sample LAC_MetaG_1_FD_163627 | JGI IMG/M metagenome (GOLD analysis project Ga0226835, IMG submission 163627) | Anaerobic ammonium oxidizing microbial communities from anammox membrane bioreactor (MBR) in UC Berkley, California, United States -... | ecosystem: Engineered > Bioreactor > Anaerobic >...
GCACCAGTCGGTCGAGGTGCTCTCCTACGCCAACCGGCGCCGCACCGAGATGGCGCGCGCCATGGCGACGGGCGCCAAGCTGCTGCTACTCGACGAACCGAGCGCCGGGATGAACCCGAAGGAGACGCGCGAGATCACCAAGATCATCCGCCGCATGCGCGACCAGGGCGGCTACACCATCCTGCTCGTGGAGCACAAGATGAACCTCGTCAAGGACATCAGCGACCGCGTGGTCGTCCTCGACTACGGCCGCAAGCTCGCCGAGGGCTCCTACGCCGACGTCGTGAACGACCCGGCCGTCATCGAGGCGTACCTCGGCAAGCGCTCCGACAGGACGAGCGCGGTCGCCCGAGCGCAGGCGGCGGACGGCATGTTCGCCGATCACGACGGCGGAGGCGGAGCGTGAGCGCCGACGCCTCCCGCTCGCCCGCGGCCGCGCCACGCCACGACCCGCTACTCGAGCTGCGCGACGTCACCACCCACTACGGCCCCATCCGCGTCCTGCACCACGTGAACATGGTCATCTACCCGGGCGAGATGGTGTGCCTGCTCGGCGGCAACGCCAGCGGCAAGAGCACGACCCTCAAGACCGTCCTCGGGATCGTGAACGTGAGCGAGGGCGAGCTGTGGTTCCGCGGCGAGCGCGCCGACACGCTCTCCACCTCCGACCGGATCGCCCGTGGCATGGCCGTCGTGCCGGAGAACCGCCGCATCTTCCCCAAGATGACGGTGCGGGAGAACCTCGAGATGGGTGCCTACCTGCGTCGGCGCGGCGCCGAGTTGGAGGAGGACCTAGCGTACGTCTTCGAGCTCTTCCCCCGCCTGGGCGAGCGGCTCGGCCAGCAGGGCGGCACCATGAGCGGCGGCGAGCAGCAGATGCTCGCCATGGGGCGCGCGCTCATGAGCCGGCCGCGCCTGATCCTCATGGACGAACCGAGCATGGGCCTGGCGCCCTTGTTCGTGGAGCGCATCTTCGAGATCATCAAGCAGGTGAACGAGCGCGGCATCAGCGTGTTCGTCGTCGAGCAGAACGCCAACGTGGCCCTGTCGATCGCGGATCGCGGTTACGTGCTGCAGACGGGCGAGGTTGTCCTCTCGGGGCCGGCCCGGGACCTGCTCGCCGACGAGGGGATGAAGCGGGCCTACCTGGGCGAGACCTGAGGGCGTGGGCGGCGGGACGGCTGTGTACTCGGCGTCGCGGAGCGGTTCGCCAGGCGCGACGAGGGCGTGATACGGGACCGCCCACGCCGCCGGGTGGTAGATTCGGCCCCTATCCGGGGGTTCGTGCGGGCGACCGCATGAACCCCCGGCTGGGACCGGGAGGCTGCCAACCAGATGACGGAACCGCTGTCCGAGATCTTCGAGATCGTCAAGCGCAGGAACCAGGGCGAGGGCGAGTTCCTGCAGGCCGTGAGCGAGGTGCTGCAGTCGCTCGATCCGCTGGTGGCGAAGCAGCCGCAGCTCCTGCAGCACCGCCTCATCGAGCGCCTGGTCGAACCCGAGCGGCAACTCATCTTCCGGGTGCCGTGGACGGACGACCGCGGCGACGTGCACGTCAACCGCGGCTTCCGCATCGAGTTCAATAGCGCCCTCGGTCCCTACAAGGGCGGCCTGCGCTTCCACCCGAGCGTCAACATGGGGGTCATGAAGTTCCTGGCGTTCGAGCAGCTCTTCAAGAACGCCCTCACGGGGCTCCCCATCGGCGGCGCCAAGGGGGGCTCGGACTTCGACCCGAAGGGGCGCAGCGACGGCGAGGTCATGCGCTTCTGTCAGAGCTTCATGACCGAGCTGTACCGGCACCTGGGCGAGTACACCGACGTGCCCGCCGGCGACATCGGCGTGGGCCAGCGCGAGATCGGTTACCTGTTCGGCCAGTACAAGCGCATCACCAACCGTTACGAGTCGGGCGTGCTCACCGGCAAGGGCCTCTCCATCGGCGGCGCGCTCGTCCGCACCGAGGCCACCGGCTACGGCTGCGTCTACTTCACGCAGCGCATGCTCGAGGCGCGCGGCGACTCGCTCGAGGGCAAGACGTGCGTGGTGTCCGGCGCCGGCAACGTGGCCATCTACACCATCCAGAAGCTGCAGCTGCTTGGCGCCAAGGTCGTGGCGTGCTCGGACTCGAACGGGGTCGCCTACGACCCCGACGGCCTCGACCTCGACACCGTCAGGCGCCTCAAGGAGGTGCAGCGGCGGCGCATAGCCGAGTACGTGGAGCACCACCCGCGCGCCGAGTACCGCGGCGGCGGCAACATCTGGGACGTGCCGTGCGACGCCGCCTTCCCCTCGGCCACGCAGAACGAGCTCAACGGCCGCGACGCGGCGAAGCTCGTGAACGGCGGCGTCGTGGCCGTCGGCGAGGGGGCGAACATGCCGTGCACGCCCGCGGCCGTGGAAGCCTTCATCCGGGCGGGGGTGGCGTTCGGGCCGGGCAAGGCCGCCAACGCCGGCGGCGTCGCGACGTCGGCGCTCGAGATGCAACAGAACGCCAGCCGCGACGCCTGGACGTTCGCCTACACCGACGAACGCCTGCGCGAGATCATGACCGACATTCATGAGCTGTGCCACGACACGGCGGCCGAGTTCGGCGAGCCCGGCAACTACGTTCTGGGCGCCAACATCGCCTCGTTCCGCAAGGTGGCGCAGGCGATGCTGACGCTCGGGGTGGTGTGAGGCCGGAGGAGCGTGGCGGGGAGCGGCGCGCCCGAGATCCGGCCCGCGGGACCTGCCGATAGGGCGGCGCTGGCCCGCGTGGCGCACGCGACCGGCTACTTCGGCGCCTCCGCCGAGCGCTACTTCCCCGACGCCGAGCTGTTCGCCCGCCTCTGGGTGGACCCGTACCTGGCGGGCGTGGGCTGCTGCAACCTCGTGGCGGAGGCGGAGGGCGCCGTCGTCGGCTACGTGGTGGGCGCCTGCGACCTGCCGCGCTACAGGTGCCACCTGGCGGGGCAGGTGCCACACCTCGTGGCGAGCCTCGTCCGGGGCGAGTTCCCGCGCTGGCGCGGCTGCCTGCCGTTCCTCGCCAGGGCGGCGCGCTGGCCGGGCCGCTCGGCGCCGGACGACCGGTTCCCGGCCCACCTTCACGTCAACCTGCTGACCGCCGCCCGCGGGCGCGGGGTCGGCCGCGCGCTCCTGGCGGCGCACCTCGACTGCCTCGCGCGCCGCGGCGTGGTGGGCGTCCAGCTCTCGACCACCACCGAGAACGCGGCGGCGGTCGCGCTCTACGCGAAGCTCGGCTTCGGCGTCTGGCGTGAGTACGAGAGCCCGCTCTGGCGCCCCTGGCTTGGGCGGCCGGCCACCCACCTCGTCATGACGAAGACGTTGACGGACGCGGGGCCCGCCGGCCCCGGCGCGAGCTAGAAGCCGCGAGCCGCGAGCAGGTCCGTGACGGTGGCGCGCTCCGTGGGCGTGAGGCGCCAGGCGGCGCTGCGCGCGTTGCGCTCCACCTGCGAGGCGCTGGTGGCGCCGGCTATGACGCTGGCGACGGCCGGTTCGGCGAGGAGCCACGCGAACGCCAGGTCGAGGAGTTCGCGGCCGTGATCGGCCGCGAACCCGGCGAGCTCCTCGAGCAGGTCGTAGAGGTCGTGCGTGAGGTGCTTCTCCCAGCGCTCGGCGCCCGTGACGCGCGTGCCCGCGGGGTTCGGCTCGTCGCGGCGGTACTTGCCGGTGAGGATGCCCGCGAAGAGGGGGTAGTAGGGGAGGAACGCCACGCCTAGGCGCGCGCAGGCGGCGAGCACCCCGCGCTCCGGTTCGCGCCTGAGCAGGGAGTACTCGTTCTGGACGCTCGCGAAGCGGGGCCAGCCGTGTTGGCGGGAGGCCGCAGCGGCCTCCTCCAGCTGCGCCACGCCGAAGTTGGAGCAGCCGATCTCGCGGACCAGCCCGGCCTCGACGGCCTCGTGAAGGGCGCCGAGCGTGTCGGCCACCGGCGTGTTCGCGTCCGGCTCGTGCAGCTGGTAGAGGTCGACGTGATCCGTCCGCAACCGCCGGAGGCTGTCCTCGAGGGCGCGCCGCACGTACTCGGGGCGCGCGCCACCCGTGACGCTCGTGTCCTTGGCGGCCATCCCGAACTTGGTGGCGAGGACGACAGCGTCGCGGCGACCCTCGAGCACCCGGCCGAGGAACTCCTCGCTGCGGGTGCCGCCGTAGATGTCGGCCGTGTCGAAGAAGGTGACGCCCGCGGCGATGGCCGCGTCCACCACCCGCTTCGTGGCGGCCTCGTCGATGCGGCCGCCGAAGTTGTTGCAGCCGAGGCCGATGACTGAGACGTCGAGCGAACCGATCTTGCGCGTGTCCATCCGCCGAGTGTCGCACGAACCGCGCGCGCCGGCGGTGGACTGCCCCCGCCGCCCGCCGCCAACGCGGCGGCCGGGTGCTCGGGTCAGCGGGCGGGCACCAGGTCCTTCCAGTACCAGAGGGCAGGGTTCAGCGGGTTGACGGCGTGGCCGCTGAACCGCCCGCTCGTAACCCAGAAGTCCTGCTCGACGGGCAGGACGATGAAGGGGGCGTCATCGTGCGCCAGCCTGGCGATCTCGCCGTACAGCTCGGCCCGGACCGCCGGCGCCGACGTGGCGCGCCCCGCCCTCGCGATCAGCTCGTCGACGGCCGGGTTGGCGTAGCCGGACACGGCCGCGAACTCGCCCGTCGACGCGTAGAAGGCGCGGGCCACGCTGTCGGGGTCCCAGTAGGCGGGCACGTCGGCCCACACGACCAGGAGCAGCCTGCCCCGCCACGCCAGGTCGTAGTACTCGTCCCACGGCAGCCCACTGACCTCGACCTCGAACGCCGGGTTGATGCTCTCCAGGTTCTCCTTCAGTGAGCGCAGCATCGGTTCGCCCACGAACTCGACGGTCGGGTCCACCGGGAAGTTGAGGGTGAGGGACATGCCCTCCTCCCACAGCGCGCCCGCCCACGCCGCCCGGCAGTGCGCTGTCGCGGCGGCGAGGTCGAGCGCGTAGGCGGGGACGGTGGGGTCGGGGGCGAGTAGCGCCGGCGGGAACGCCGTCGCCCGGAGCTCGCCGCGGCCGCCCAACGCGTCGCGAACGTACGCCGCCTGGTCGAACGCGTAAGCGAAGCACTTGCGCGCGTCGGGGTCGCGGAAGAAGTCGAGTGGGACGCCGCTACCGTCCAGCCTGCCGGAGCCGACGCGCGAGCGCGCGGGGGACGTGATCCTCTGGTTGAAGTAGAGCACCCGCGTCACGGGCCGACCCGCGAGGTCGTCGTCGACCGCCGCGTCCAGGACGGTGACGCCCGCTTGCCCCGCCAGCGCGGCGAGGTCGGAGCGGTTCCAAAGCGCCACCGAGTCGGCGGCGCCGGCCAGTAGCGCCGCGACCCGCTCCGCCTGGTCGGGCACGACCGTCAGCTCGACGACCCTGACGCTAGGCGCGCCGCCCCAGTAGGCGTCGTTGGCCTCGAAGCGCCAGGTGGTGGCCGGTTGGGCGTCGACGAGGCGGTAGGCGCCCGTGCCGCCGGCGTGCGCGCGCAGGTGGTCGTCGCCGGCGACCCCCACCCAGGCGCGCCAGGTGGCGCCGGTGCCGTCCCAGGCCCCGTTCGCCTTCGCCCACTCGCTGTCGATGACGAGCCCCGCCGAGGTGAACAGCTTGGCGAAGGTGGCGGGTCCCGCCTGAGCCACGCGGAACACCGCCGTGAGGTCGCCTGGGCACTCGACGGCGGCGTCGATGCGGGCCCAGTACGCGTCGAAGCGCTCCTGACGGGCGAAGGAGCCAAGCTCGTCGTTGGCGTTCCTGGGCGTGCCAAGTAGCGCCTCCGCCAGCGGCCCGGCCCCGCCGCCACGAGGGTTCATCACGAGGGCGCGCTTGACCGAGTAGGCCACGTCTGCGCACCGGAACGGGTTGCCGCCATGGAAGCTCACCCCTGCACGCAGCGTGAAGGTGTAGGTCAGGCCGTCGTCCGACACCGAGTGACCCGTGGCGAGGAGAGGCACGCGGCCGCCGTCAGGGCCGCGCCCGTAACCGTAGAGGCCCTCGTAGACGTTGAGTAGGGCGCCGCCCTGCGCCGGGGCCGCCATCACCGGGTCGAGGCCTCCCGGACCGAACTGGAGGAGCGCGGTCAACTCCTGGGCCGCGGCGGCGCTCGGCGCGAGAGCCGCGGCGAGCAGGACGGCCATCGCGACGGCGCGCGCGGCGGTGCGCGTGGCGGTGCGCGTAGCGGTGCGCGTGGCGGTGCGCGTAGCGCAACGCAGGAGCGCGAGGCCGCGCGGCGAGTCGCCAACGACGCGCGGGCGCGCAGGCCGCCGCGGCCGCTCGGCTCGAGACTGCTCCAAGTGAGTGCCCGTCATGATCCCTCCCCGGTGAGGCGTGACTTGGCGCTACCGCGGCAAGCCTAGCCGGCGCGGTGTTAACGCCGCCTCAACGAGGGTGTCGGGGCGGGCCGCGGCGCCCGCGTGAGGCGGGGACCGGGCGCCGAGCCGCGGAGGGCGCGGGCGATCTCGACCGGAGGCGCCCCTTCAGGCGGGCTTCAGCCCCCGGCCGCAGGATGACGGCAGGAGGTAAGAGATGAAACGCAACCGCCTGCTCCGCACCACCCTCACCGGCCTGGCCGCCCTCACCCTCGCCGTCTCCACCGCCGCTGCCGCTCTGCCACTGGGCGCGCGCCTGGAGCTTCGCGACGACGCCGGCAACGTCGTCGGCCTTGGACAGGTCGAACACGACGAGCTAGAGTTCGACCTACTGCCGGGCCAGGCCGGCTTCGCGACCCTGACCGTGACCGCGGCAGACGGGAGCGTCCTCACCTACGACGTGCACTACTCCGGCAGCGGCGAGGTCATGCTCGTCGTGGACGGCGCCGTGGTCAGCCTCGCCGACTTCGCGGCCTCCAACGGCCTGGCCCTCGACCTCGACGTGGACGACGACCTCGACGACGCTGACGCGGACGACGAGGCGGACGACGACGCGGAGGACGACGCGGACGACGATGTGGACGACGCCGACGACGATGACCAGGACGACGACCAGGACGACGATGAGGAGGATGACGACGAAGACGACGACGAGGATGACGACGCCGACGACGCCGACGACGCCGACGACGGCGACGACGATTGAGCTTGCGTCTCAAGCCAGGCCCATCGTGGCGCGCCGGCACCCGACGGGTGCCGGCCGCCGCGCTTCCCCCGGGCGGCGCCGGCCGCCGCGCGCGCACGAAGTAGGATGACGACGCGATGTCCTCGCTCAACCGCCTAGGCCGGAACCTGCTGCTGATAGGGTTGGCCGCCTACCTGGCCTCGCCGCTCGCCCAGGCGCAACCCGCCGCCGGCGCGACAGTCCGCCCGGCGGAGGTGGTGCTCATCGACGCCTCCGGCACCCGATTGCTGGGGCACGGGCTGGTCGTCGGCGGCAAGCTGGCGCTCGACCTCGCCGAGGTGACAGGCCGCTTCGTGCTCCTGCTGGTCGATGACGCCGGGAACGTGGAGCGCCTGCTCGGTTCGCGCTCCCCCGGCGGTGACCTCGTCCTCGAGTTGGTGGACGGCTCGAGCCCCACGCTGGCCGAGTTCTTCGCCTCGCGCGGCATCACCCTCCTGCTCGGATCGGGTGGCGCGGGCGCCGCCGACGCCCCCGCAGGACCAGGGTCGCAGCCGGGGGGCGGGGACGACGAGGATGACGGGGATGACCAGGACGACCAGGACGACCAGGACGACCAAGACGACGCCGACGACAGCGACGACGATGCCGGCGACGTCGAGGACGACGACACCGATGCCGGCTCCGAGACGAAGCCCGACGACTCCGGCGATGACCCCGCCGACGACGCCGACGACGCGGACCCCGCGGACGACCCCGCGGACGACCCCGGCGACGGCGACGACGCGGACGACCCCGGCGACCTGGACGACGACGACGATGACGGCGACGATGACGGCGACGACGACACGGCCGAGGCCGCGGCCCCGGCCGGCGCCCAGGCAGCCTCCGCGCTGGCTGAGTTGGCGGCATGATGCCGGCAGAGGAACGGGGCGCCGCGCCGGGCGCGGCCATCCTCGTGGTGGAGGACGACCGCCAGCTCGCCCACCTTCTGCGTGAACAGTTGACGCTGGCGGGACACGCCCCGGTGCTTGCCGGCGGCCTCGGGGAGGCGCGCCGGTGCCTGGCGGACGGGCGCTTCGACCTCATCGTCCTCGACCTGAACCTGCCGGACGGCGACGGGCTCGACCTCGCCGCCGAGGTCCGCGCCGAAGGCAACGTCCCCGTGCTGATGCTGACGGCCCGCGCCGCCATAGACAGCCGCGTGGCGGGCCTGTACGCGGGCGCCAACGACTACCTCACCAAGCCGTTCAGCGTGGCGGAACTGCTCGCGCGCGTCCACGTCCAGCTGCGCGAGGCCGGCGCGCGGCGGCTGCTCAGCTACGGCCGGCTGACGCTCGACCGTGAGACCCGGGCGTGCAGCGTTGGCGGCAGGGTTGAGCACCTCCCCGAGCGCGAGTTCGAGGTGCTGCGCCTGCTCGTGCAGTACCGCGGGCGCGTCTTCACGAAGGAGGACCTGGAGCGCGCCCTCTACGGTCCCGAGGTGCCCGACTCCAACACCATCGAGGTCTACGTCTACAACCTGCGCCGCAGGCTCAAGGGGCTGGGGCTGGAGGACGTCATCCGCACCGTTCGCAACCGCGGCTACGTGGTGGTCTGAGGCAGGGGTGCTGGGCACGCGCTTGAGCGTCCTGCTGGGGGCGTCGCTGCTGGTGGCGTTGGCGGCGGCGGTCGTCCTCAGCGTGGTGCTGTTCGAGCGTCACCAGTACCGCGAGCTGACCGCGCTCCTAGGGCGCGAGCTGCAGCGCGTGACGACGCTGCTGGCCGACCCCGCCGTGGGCGAGAGCCTGCTGGCGGGCGGTTTCGAGCACCTGAGCCTGCAACTGGTCGATCCGGCCGGCGGGGTGTTGGTGCCCGCCGGCGACCCCGAGGCGATCCCGCTCGGTGACGGTTGGGCCGAGTGGCGCGGCGAGCGCGTGCTGGTCGCGGCGGCGCCGTGGAGCCTGGCGGGTGGCGTGAGGCTGGGCACCGTGCGGCTCAGTTACGACGCGGCCGAGGCGCTGGCCGCGCGGCGCACGTTGCGCAACAGCCTGGTCGTGGCCGCGGCGGTGATCGCCCTGCTCGGCACCGTCGCAGGGCTGCTCCTCCTGCGGCGCCAGTTGCGACCACTGAGGCTGCTCGCGAGCGAGGCCGCGGCGCTCGAGCCCGCCGACCCGCGCCTGTCGTTGCCCCCCATGCGCCGGGACGAGGTCGGTGAGGTGGCGCGCGCGTTGGAGGGGGCCGTGGCGGCCATCCGACAGCGGCAGCAGGCCGAACGCGACGCCCTCGCCGGTGTGGCGCACGAGCTGGCGGCACCCCTCTCGGTGGTGGCCGGGCAGCTGGAGGGCCTGGCGGCCGCGAACCCGGCGCCTCAGGTCCTGGCGGCGCGCGACGCGGCCCGCGAGCTCCTCCACACCTCCCAGGACCTCCTGACGCTGGCGCGGGGCGAGCTGCAGGTGCCGCTCGAGCTGAGCGTCGTGGCCGTGGCGGAGGTGGCGGAGAGGGTGTGCGGCGAGTACCCCGGCGTGCGCTTCGAGGCGCGGTCGGAGGGGTTGGTGTTGGGCAACCCCCTGCGCCTCGCGCAGGTCGTCAGGAACCTGGTGCGCAACGCCGTGCAGGCGGGCGGGACTCCAGGCGTGACGGTGCTGGTGACGGAAGCGGACGGGGCCGTGACCCTCACCGTCAGCGACGACGGGGTGGGACTGACCGACGACGCGCTGGCCCGGCTGTTCGAGCGCCACTTCACGAGCAGGGCGGCGCAGGGGGGAAGCGGCATCGGCCTGGCCGTGGTGAAGGGCCTGGTCGAGGCGCACGGCGGCGCCGTGACTGCGGAGCGGCTGCCGGAGCGCGGCACGCGCTTCGTGGTGGTGCTCCCGTCACTGGAGGCCGGGTTGGAGGAGGGCGCGCGCTCCTGATGGGCCGCCCAGCCGCTCGCGAGCCGGGCCTGGGTGGGGCTCGCCCGCGGGAGCTCCCTGGGTCGTCAGGACGCGGGCAGAGTCAGCGCCCGGTACTGCCGCTCGGTCTCGGCCGTGGGCTCCAACCCGAGCTCGGTGGCGAGCAGGTCGCTAAGTTGCCGGTAGGTCAGCTCCAGGCCTACCAGGTCGCCCAGCGCGTGCTGGGCGCGCATCAGCAGCAGGTGGGCCCGTTCGTCGAGGGCGTCGAGCGATAGCGCACGCCTGGCCGTGAGAAGCACCTCCTCCGGTCGACCGGTGGCGAGCAGGACCTCGCCCAGCTTGTGGAAGGCGTTGGCGATCGGCTCGGCCAGGCGCGCGCGCAGCGAGTCGGCCCAGGCGTAGTCGAGGCCCGCCAGCGCCTCGCCCCGCACCAGCCCCACCGCCTGCCGGAGCGCCGCCACCTGGCGTTCCGGGCGAGCTTCCCGCGCCTGGGAGACGAGGCTCTCGAAGCGGTCGAGGTCGATGTCGAAGCGCGCCCGGTCTAGCCGGTAGCGTCCGGACTCGACCAGCACGAACCTGGTCGGGTCGTCGTTGCCCCGTTGCAGCGCCTTCCTCAGCCGGTAGAGCGCGGTGTGCAGCGCCGTCTTGGCGCGGTCGGGCTCGGTGGGCCATAGGGCGGCCAGGGCGGTCTCGATGGTGATCGTCTCGTCGCGGTGGGCGACGAGGTAGGCGAGGAGGTCGCGCGCCTTGGTGGAAGTGAAGGCCCGGGCGGGGAGGGGCTCGCCGTCGACGCTGACGCGCAACTCCCCCAGGAGCTCCACCTCCACGTCGGCGCGCGCCGCTGCCGGCCGCGCCCCGCCGCCGCCTGTCGCGGCGGGCTCCAGCCGCCCGGCCATGCCCTGAGCGATA
>Ga0226835_1001751_pt1 | contig 10818 bp, 12 predicted proteins | sample LAC_MetaG_1_FD_163627 | JGI IMG/M metagenome (GOLD analysis project Ga0226835, IMG submission 163627) | Anaerobic ammonium oxidizing microbial communities from anammox membrane bioreactor (MBR) in UC Berkley, California, United States -... | ecosystem: Engineered > Bioreactor > Anaerobic >...
CCTCAACGAGCACATGTTCAGCAGCCTCGCCGAGGCGCGACAGATCATCGAAGCATGGAGGATCGACTACAACACCAACCGACCGCACACGAGCCTCAACGGGCTCACACCATCCGAGTTCGCAGCATGCCCCAGGCAGGGGCAAAACTGGAACAGACTCTCCTTATGAACGAGGGCATATCGGGGAGCAGGTCAATAGCTCTGCATAATCGCTCAAGCACAAGGTCATAGGCACGATGCAAAATAATTGGATTCCATCAACGGCTATCCTTCGCCGGCCATTGGTCAGATACGGGTTGGTAGTAGCCGGTATCGTTGTTGTTGTTGTCGTCGCGCTGTCGATCTACAACAATCGGCCGATTTCGGTTAGCGCGGCATCGATCGAGCGCAGCATCGCTATCCGCGTCTTTGGCCTCGGAACGGTGGAGGCACGCATTCTATCCAAGATCGGATTTGAGATTGGCGCCACACTTGCCGAGCTTCATGTCGATCATGGTGATCGAGTCACGAAAGGCCAGGTGCTTGCGCGGCTCAGTCTTGGCGAGCAGGAAGCCAAAGTAGAGAAAGCTCGCGCCGCTTTTGAAATCGCCACGGTCAATATCCGGCGGGCGGAGGCCAATCTCGAAAAGGCGCGTGCGGTACTGGCGCAAAGGCAAGAAGCGAACCGGCGCAAGCAGTCTCTTGTCGGCCGTGACATCGTTTCGCAACAGGTGGCAGAAGAAGCAGCACGTGACGAAGCGGTAGCCAAGGCGGATGTCACGGTCGCCGAGAGCGAAATCATAAGCACGAAAGCGCAGCACACAGACGCCAGGGCGCAAGTGCAGTTTGAGGAGACACTGCTCCGCCACCGCACACTCGTAGCCCCCTATGACGCCATCGTGATCGAACGGCACAAGGAACTGGGCACAGTGATAAAGGCCGGCGATCCGATTTTCACGTTGATTGCCGCGGAGAGCTATTGGGGACTTGCTTATGTTGACGAGGCGCGCGCCGGCTATATTGAAGAAGGCCAGCGCGTTAACGCGCGACTGCGCTCACGTCCACGGGATGCATTCACCGGCAAAGTCATGCGCATCGGGCTTGAGAGCGACCGCGTGACGGAGGAGCGACGCGTCTACATCAAGGGCGACAATCCGCCGCCACGTGTGTTCTTGGGCGAGCAAGTGGAATTCTGGATTACGGTCGCCACACTGGATCAGGCGCTGCTGGTGCCGGAATCTGCGGTTCATGGGTATAACGGACGCGAGGGTACGGTGTGGATAGTCGAGAATGGCCGACTGAACCGGCGTCTCGTCCAATTCCGGCATCGCACGGAAGACGCCCGCCTTGAAATCGTCGGTGGCTTACCGGACGGCGCACGGGTAGCGACGCGCGTCGAGACGAGCTTCCGCGAGGGCCGTTCGGCCCGGATCAGCAAGGACGGGGGGTCATGAATCTCGCCTATCGCGACATTCGGCATAATCTTGGACGCTTTCTCCTGACCTGTGTCGGTCTTGGACTTCTGCTCGGCGTCGTGCTGGCGATGATCGGCATCTACCGTGGCCTGGTGGTCGATGCACTGACGATAGCCCGCGCTCCGGCGGTCGATCTGTGGGTTGTGGAAGCAAACACGCGCGGCCCCTTTGCCGAGGCCTCGCGCATTCCCGGCGATATCCGCGAAGCCATTGCGCGCATCGCCGGTGTTTCGGCGGCGGGCAGCATCACCTACCAGACCGTCGAGACCGAGCACATGGGCGACAAGCTCAGGCTCTACGTTATCGGCTACGAACCGACGCGCCCGGGGGGACCGCCGGAAATCATCGCAGGGCGCGGGATCGCCCGCAGTCACTACGAGATGATTGCCGATCAGAGCACAGGACTTACGCTCGGTGGACGAATTCATCTCGGCCGCAACATGTTTACTGTCGTCGGATTAACCCGCTATCAAACGAATTCCGGTGGGGACCCGGCCATTTACATCACGCTGCCTGATGCGCAGAAATTGCAGTTCGACCTTGCGCCTCCGGCGGCACGGGTGCAGCTCGCGCGCGGTAGCGGCAGCGCGAGCCGCGACACCGTCAATGCCGTTGTCGCGCGGCTGCATCCCAATGCATCGTCGGACGCGGTGGCCGAGACGGTACATCGCTGGAAGCATCTGACTGCGATCACGCAGGAGGCGCAGGAGCTGATACTCACGCGCTCGCTGGTCGATCGCGCAAGGCGCCAGATCGGTCTTTTCACATCACTATTGCTTACGGTCTCTGCGGTGATCATCGCGCTCATCATTTACACGATGACCATGGAGAAGCTAAAGCAAATCGCCACCTTGAAGCTGATCGGTGCGCCTGATCGGACCATCATCGGCATGATCGTACAGCAGGCTTTGGCGCTCGGCTTCATCGGGTTCGCCATCGGCGCCACGCTTATTGTCAATATCAAGGATTATTTCCCGCGGCGTGTCGTCCTTGAACCCGATAATGTCCTTGTGCTCGGCCTTATCGTGTTTGCGGTGTGTCTCGTCTCCAGCGGCCTTGGCGTTCGCGCCGCACTGCGGGTCGAACCTGCAACGGCTCTTGGGGGCTGAGATGGCGGCGGCGGCGACAAATCATCCGCTCGTGCAACTGCATCGCATCTCGAAGCATTTCGGCGAAGGCGAGACCCGTGTTGACGCCCTGCGCGACGTGTCGCTTGCGGTCTACCCGGGTCAGGTCGTGGCGTTTCTCGGTCCTTCTGGCTCCGGCAAGACGACGCTCCTCAACATCATCGGCTGCATCCTTGATCCGTCCTCAGGCTCAATGGAGCTTGACGGCGAGCGCGTCATTGAGGACGGGCGCTGGCTCAGGTCCGATCTGAAAAGCCTGCGACTCGACAAAATCGGTTTTATCTTCCAGTTTCATAATCTGATACCGTTCCTCGATGCCACGGACAATGTCGCGCTTGTCCTGCAGCTGGCAGGAGCGGATGCGACGACGGCACGCGCTCGCGCGGTCGAACTGCTTGACTACCTCGAAGTCGGGCACCGTCGCGGCGCCATGCCGGCCAAGCTCTCCGGCGGCGAGGCACAGCGCGTTGCTATCGCTCGTGCGTTAGCCAACCGGCCGCGCATCATCCTCGCCGACGAGCCGACGGCAGCGCTCGATTCGAAGCGTGCGGGAATCGTCATGGACCTGCTGCGCAAGGTTGCGGTGGAACGACAAGCCGCGATTATTGCCGTCACCCATGACGAGAAAATCTTCGACCGTTTTGATCGCATTTTCGGCTTGCGCGACGGGCGGCTGGAAACATATATCGATCAGGATCAGCGAATTCCTGTTGCTTAGCAATCGCGCTGGAATGGTTGCGCAATTGCACCGCTTTGTAGCGGCGACAGTTTCCTTGCTTTTAGTTGCCCGTTCGCGGCTCGTCGCGAACAGTTGGGACTGGCCGCGGCTTGTCGCGACAGGTTGTCCGGCATAGGGGAATCATACCTAGTTTACCCCGATCTTGATTTCGTTGATGACCTTGAGCCAGAACTTGGGGCCTTCGGTCTGCTCGATCCAAGGCCGAGAAGCGCGCAATGTCGACAGTCGAAGGATATCGGCCTCGGATAATGCAGTCATACCAGAGCGGGACGATCAGTAGGGTAATGGGAATTGCGCCACGAGATCACGCACCTGTCTGTTGATGCGTTGCCGGTTGGCATCGAGTGTTTCTCGACGGGCGGCGTGAAGCGTGTCGAGGATAAGGCCCCCGATTTGGCGGTACTCGCCGGGGCCGAAGCCGCGGGAAGTTCCGGCTGCGCTCCCAACCCGGATGCCGGACGTCACCATCGGCTTCTCTGGATCGTTCGGGATCGCATTCTTGTTGAGGGTGATACCAACAGATTCAAGTACCTTCTCAGCGACATTTCCAGTGACGCCGAACGGACGTAGATCGACAACCGCGAGATGGCAATCAGTGCCGCCGGTGGTGATGGTCAGTCCGCCGTCGGAAAGGGTCTGCGCAAGGACACGGCAATTCTCGACGACGGCCGTCGCATAGGTCTTGAAGGTCGGTTGCAGCGCTTCACCAAACGCCAAAGCCTTGGCCGCGATGACGTGCATGAGTGGGCCGCCTTGAAGGCCGGGGAATGTGGCGGAGTTTATCTTCTTTGCAATCTCGGCGTCATTGGTCAGCACGAATCCGCCGCGCGGTCCTCGCAATGTCTTGTGCGTGGTAGAAGTGACAACATCAGCGAACGGCACAGGCGATGGAAAAGCACCGCCCGCGACCAATCCCGCAAAATGCGCCATATCCACCATTAGGAATGCGCCTACCTCGTCGGCAATCTGCCGGAAGCGCGCGAAATCCAACACACGAGGATAAGCCGATCCACCCGAGATCAAGAGCTTGGGGCGGTGCTCGCGAGCAAGCTGCGCAACCTGATCCATGTCGATGAGATGGCTATCTGGATCGACGCCGTAGCTTACGGCGTTAAACCATCGACCCGACATATTGACCGGGGCGCCATGCGTGAGGTGGCCGCCCGCCTTCAGATCGAGGCCAAGAATCGTGTCGCCCGGCTCGAGAAGTGCGAGGAAGACGGCCTGATTGGCCTGGCTTCCTGAATGCGGCTGGACGTTGGCGTAGACGCTGCCGAAAAGCTGCTTCACGCGCTCGATGGCCAAATCTTCGATCACATCGACATGGGCGCAGCCGCCATAATAGCGGCGATGGGGATACCCTTCCGCATATTTGTTGGTGAGGATCGAGCCTTGGGCTTCGAGAACGGCGGGACTGACGAAATTTTCAGAGGCGATTAGTTCGATGGAATTGCATTGACGATCGCGCTCGTCCGCGATCGCCGCAAACACGGCATTGTCGACGCCCGACCAACTGGCGTGACCTACACTTCCATTCATTATCGGCCGCCGTAGGGGCAGCGCAGTCAGCGACTCCATCGCTGATCTCCTTTAAGGTCTTGGCATGTATTTCGCCGCCACAGGAAGCCGGTACAGCGGATCATTTGCCTCTTGCTATCATGAGAGTGGCCTGATGGAGCCATCCATTTTAAGGTGCCATTGCAGACCATTTTGCCTCCCCCTGCTCTGTCAAAAGCAGCAGACGACCTGCGCAATTACTCGCCAAGCGTATGTTAAACTTTATAGGCAACCCGATTCAGCGACGCTTTTTTGAAGCTATAGATTGAAACGCTTTGGCAAGTTTCCTAACCCCAATCTCAATCTCAGCTGGGGTATAGGCGGCAAAGCCCATTAGGAAGCCTGCCTCGCCGGTGCCCGCCGCATGAAGCGCCGACAATCCCATAAGATCGATCTCGAAACGACGAGCCGCGTCGACGGCATCGCGCTCGGACAGGTCGCAGGTCAGCATGCAGGGCATTTGCAGTCCGCCGACAGGAACGCGAGGCTCGATAAATGCGGAAAGATGCTTGCTGACACGGCTGGCCAGCACTTCGAGCCGTTCGGCATACATGCTTCGCATCGCACGAACATACGCGCCGAAATGTCCTCCCTCCATGAATCGGGCCAACGTCAGTTGCGCGATTGAGGCGGTGTGTCCATCAAGTAGCGAACGTGCGACGATCATTGGTTTTACTAACTGCGGCGGTAGCACGACGTAACCGATCCGCAGACCCGGAAAGAGCGACTTGGTGAAGGTACCAATGTAGATAGTCCGGTCGTGCGGATCGAGGCCTTGCACGCAGGCCGTGGGCTTGCCGGCGTAGTGGAACTCGCTGTCATAGTCGTCCTCGATTATCCATGCTTGGTACTGCGCCGCCCACTCGATCAGCGCCAGACGGCGATCCAACGCGAGCGTCGCTCCGGTCGGAAACTGGTGCGAAGGCGTTAAAGAAACAGCCTTGCCTCCGCGCGGGTCGTTCACGATCTGCTCAATCACGATTCCCTGACGATTTACAGGAATGGGGACGCATTCGAGACTGGCAGCATCGAATGCCTTGCGAGCACCGTAATAGACGGGGTCTTCGATGAAGATTCGATCTCCGCGATCGAGCAGTACAGTCGCGCACAGCGTCATCGCCTGCTGGGAGCTGGTGAGCACCAGCACGCGATCGGCCGTGGCACGGGCTCCGCGCTCAAGGTTTACATAGTCCGCTATCGCACGTCGCAGCGGGTCGGCCCCCTGCGGATCACAGTGAAGTAGGGCCTGCGTACCGGTCTCTTTCAAGACCTGCCGCTCCAAGCGTTCCCATAGCTGGAGAGGGAAGGTTCGCGTTTCCGGCACCCCTTGAGCAAATGGTCGGGGCAAAAGTATTCCGCGCACGCCTCCGCTGCGGAACATGGCGGCTCCGCGCTTGCTAAGGTTTGGCATCTGATTGCGCAACTGCGCATCACGCCTTGAACGCCGCCGGCTGGGCATGAACTCCGTTATTTCTGCCACGAAACTGCCGCTGCCGACACGCCGCTCGATGAACCCTTCGGTATGAAGCTGAGCGTAGGCGGACTCTATCGTGTCGCGCGAGACGCCAAGCGATCTGGCAAGCGAGCGCGAGGCGGGCAGCGGCTTATGGGCGCCAAGCGCGCCGTCGAGGATCAATTGTCGGATCGCTCTCTGTATCCGCGCATAAAGTGGCATCGCCGCATGAGCGGGATGGGCGAGCCATGCCTTTACGGATTCCAGTTGGGAGCGCTTGAATAATTGGTCTGATTTCATCGGGAAAATGGCTACAATAATCAGACCATTAGATGATTAGAAGTCAAGACAATAATGAGCGAGAGGCCTTTGCGGGATATTATTGACGCCGCTCGCGTTCAATAAAATCCGAGGCTATTAAAATACATATGAGCGGCGCGAGACAAGCAGGGACGTGAGTGTAGATTTCTCACGCGCGAGATCGACATTCGGTCTCGGACCGTCAGCGAACCAGGTTGCAGCCCAAGCGCTGCCTCGGAACGCGCAGAGCCAATAAAATGCCTTATGATACGTCGGTGCAGTAATCGGAATGCGGTATCGATCGTCGCCTAACCTCGCCGTCGTGAATCGAGGGTAACAGCCATGGCTTACTTCGAATGGAGATCAGATTTCGAAACCGGCATCCACGTAATTGATTACGAGCATCGACTGCAACTGATGACCGATTTGGAATTAAGCAGGACTCGCTAATAGCGAGATCTATTGATTACTTTTGGTGCAGGGGCATCTGATCGGTTGGGGCTAGCCGCGGCCCGGCGCGACAGGGCGCCGGAGCGCAGGGAATACACCCGGCTCATGCACTCATTACCGGGATGCGCCGCTGCCAAACCGACCTCTCGTCAAGCAGTTGCATCTGACCGGCTGTTCACCGCATCGAGAATAGCTCCTGGTGAAAGCGCTCGGTCACGGGCAGACCGTGGCGGGCGAAATCGTTCCGCAGCGCCGCCCCGAATCTCGCCGGACCGCAGAACCAGACGCTCGCCTCTCGCCAATCAGGAACGGCGGCGCGGATGCGGTCGCCGCTGAGGAGGCCATCACGACTGTCATGAAGAACGTGCACGCGCACGCCCGCCGCCTCTGCGTCGGCCGTCAGCTTGGCAATCGCATCCTCGCTCCAATCGGCCGTGGTGTGAAAGAGATCAATCGGCTGCGAGCGCGGCCGGCTGGTATAAGCCTGCCGGTCCATCGCAAACTGCTTCATGCGCGCTATAAAGGGAGTAATGCCGATACCAGCGCCGATCTAGATTTGTCGGGGCCGGTTATCGTCGAAGGTGAAGCAACCATAGGGACCCTCGACCTTCACCGGTTGCGCGACTCGCAGCGTCTGGGGCAGACGCTTTGTATAATCGCCTAGTTCCTTCGTAATAAACACCAGCCGATGCTCGGACGGATTCCACGCGGAGGCGATCGTACAAGGATGGGCTCCCTCGGCTTCGTCCCATGTGACAAAAGCAAATTGCCCAGGTTTGTGCCCCGGCCAACCTTGCAGAGTATCGATGTGGCCTTCGATCACGCGAAGGCCTGGATAGTAATGTAGTTTGATGATCGTGCCGTCCACCTGACGATCAGCGCCGACACGGCGGGCAAGCACCACAATCGCCGCCCATGACCCGTACGCAAGGAGAACTGCCATGATCACGCCAAGCGGCGATGTCCAGTAGGAAAAACTCGTCAGCACCACGGCGTGAAAGACAAGCCCCAAGTAGACGATCGCGAGGAGCCGGTGGGTCTTGTAGAACAGGCGGTACGGAATGCGGTGGATGAGCGCTGCTGCTATCAAGAGCACCGCGGCGTAGAAAGCCCATTCACCGATACCTTCGGCGACTCCACGCCATGAACGGAAAGTCTGCTCAATCACGCTGGCGGCCACCGGCCGCGGTCCGCGCTCGGGGCGCATGAGCCAACCGAGAGCTACTGCCCATTTCGGTGCTTCCGACCACAGCCAGTGCGCGACGGCGAGCGCGAGCGCGCCGATGCCGAACCACTTGTGAAGGCGGTACATCTTGTCGAGTCCGCCGATCCATCGCTCCGGGTATCGTGGCCGGAGCGCAAGTATCATCGCAAGGCTCATGCAAGCCATGGCGAGGATTCCGCTGAGCTGAATCGCCGAACCGCGCAACGCGAAGAAAGCTGGCGGCTGAAGAGCGCGCGGGTCGGCCGCGAGCCAGAGCAGCGTGACTAGTACCAGCGCGATCCAAAATGCAGCGTTTATGCGTCTCATTAGCGAGCCTCCGTCCAACTCTGTTAGTAGCACGAACCGTGTGCCGGGTCATACGGCGGCGGTGGCAGCCAGCCCAGGCCGGACGCGTGCTCGAAAAGGTTGGGGTGAGCACCTCCGACGCCATTACGATGTTCCTGCGGCAGGTGACGTTGTGTCGCGACCGGTCGGGACTGGCCGCGGCGATGCCGCACTTGCAGGCCGGCCGTGGCGGCCCTATATTGCCGCGTATCACATTTGTGATACATTGAAAATCATGGACATGGGAAAAACCGGTTACATCACCGCGCGGGTCGAGCCGAAACTGAAGGCCCAGGCCGGACGCGTGCTCGAAAAGGTCGGGGTGAGCACCTCCGACGCCATTACGATGTTCCTGCGACAGGTCGTCATGCAGCAAGGTCTGCCGTTCGAGCCGCGCATCCCGAATGCCGAGACCCGGAAGGCGATTGAAGAACTGGAAAACCCGACGAAGCGGGCAAAGCTGAAGCGACACGCGACAACGGAACAGATGTTCAAGGACATTTTGGGTAAGCGGGGGAATCGGGCAAAATAGAGGATATGCGGGCTCTCGTCGAAACGACGGCGTTTCGGAAAGATTTGAAGCGCGCCGACCGGCGTGGCCACGACCTCGAAAAGCTCGGCGCAATCATCAAGAAGCTGCAACAAGGAGAAACCCTGCCACGATCAAATCGTGCGCATCCACTGAAGGGGGAGTGGAAGGGTTTCTGGGAGTGCCATGTCGCGCCGGACTGGCTCCTGATCTATAAAGTGACGAACGAAAAAGTCCTGCTCGCGCGAACCGGCACGCACGCGGACCTGTTTGCGCGATGAAAAGAAAAGCCGCCGGGCGAGCCGGCGGCTGTTGCGTGTGCCCGCCTTCGGACGGACGATTACCGGCGTCTGGAGCCGGATTGGTTTTTCGGCGACGGGGGCTGCTCGCGCTCGTCGTCGTCCTTGGGCGGGCGCAGCACGATCTTGCACACGCCGTCGCCGTTGGGGATCGGCAGCGCCTGCAAGATGACGTTGTAGCCTTCCGCGTTTTGATGCTCGAAGGCGGCTCCGATCGGTAGCCAGAAATCGTCATGGTCTTCGCGCTTGATCACGGTGAAGGCCTGCATGGCGGGTTGCGATGCCATCGCATTTCTCCCTTGGTTGTCAGTGAACCGGTTGGACCGCGCGGCGAATGACCGCAAGCGCCTCGTCGATGGACTCGACGCGGTGAGAGCCCAGGTCCATGCCTTCAAGCACCCCCTCCTCCTCGCAAATGGTCGCAAGGATGCCAACGGACATGCGGCCGTCGGCAGTGGGGAACAACTCGATGGAATAGAACTGGATGCTGTCCGGCGAAACGCGAGCGTTTCGGATCGACATGCTCATACTCCGTCGTGCACGACCGGCATCCACCATGGGTGCCGGTCAACAGGACGGAGCGCTACTTCCAGTGTACGTGGGGGAAGGTCGCCTGCACCCGGTTCCGAAAACACCGAGTTAGGTGTTTTGATGGGAGGGGAGGTGCGTCATGGAGAGGCGGAAGTTCACGCGAGAGTTCAAGCTTGAGGCTGTGCGCCTGATCAAGGATCGAGGCGTTTCGTATGTGCAGGCGTCGCAGGACCTGGGCGTGCATACGTCACAGCTGCGAGACTGGGTGAAGAAGCTGGCGGACGATCCGCAGCACACATTCCCCGGCCAGGGTCAGATGAAGCCCGAGCAGTTGGAGATCGCGCGGCTGAGGCGCGAGGTCACCAAGCTGAAGGCCGAACGCGACATCCTAAAAAAAGCCGCGGCCTACTTCGCGAAGGAATCGACATGAAGTTCGGTTTCATTGCGAAGCACCGGGGGATCTGGCCGGCGAACTGGATGTGCGAGGCGCTCGGTGTCTCGCGTGGCGGCTTCTATGCCTGGCTGACACGACCACGCAGCAAGCGCAGTCGTGACGACGAAGAGCTCGGCGCCAAGGTGCGCGCAAGTTTCCTCGGCAGCGACCGCACCTACGGCGCCAGGCGGGTGTGGGGTGATGGCGATCTGGCGACGCGGCAAACCCGATGCGCTGCTGCATCACTCCGACCGCGGCAGCCAATACACTAGCGAGCAGTTCCAGCGGCTGATGGCCGACAACGGCATCGATTGCTCGATGAGCCGCTCCGGCAACGTCTGGGACAATGCGGCGATGGAGAGCTTCTTCTCCTCGCTCAAGACCGAGCGGATAGCGC
>Ga0226835_1001752_pt1 | contig 10817 bp, 12 predicted proteins | sample LAC_MetaG_1_FD_163627 | JGI IMG/M metagenome (GOLD analysis project Ga0226835, IMG submission 163627) | Anaerobic ammonium oxidizing microbial communities from anammox membrane bioreactor (MBR) in UC Berkley, California, United States -... | ecosystem: Engineered > Bioreactor > Anaerobic >...
GTGGACGCGACGCTGGCTGCGCCGGAAGCGACGCTGCTATAATTACAGGCTTGCCGTGCCGCTCATGAAGCGAGTGACGCGCAGCAACGCCGGTGTAGCTCAGTTGGTAGAGCAGCGCATTCGTAATCGGAACACCGATGCGATGATGCTTGATCGAAGAGCTAAGCGCGGCAAGGCTTTCGGGCCGCCAGCGGTCCGGCGGCGAGGTAGTACAGACACGGTTTGAACAAGTTTCGGTTTTAGCCGGCATAGCTCAGTTGGTAGAGCAGCGCATTCGTAATGCGAAGGTCGGGGGTTCGACTCCTCTTGCCGGCACCACTTGAAGTGAGAAGGGCAACCCAAGTGGGTTGCCCTTTTTGCTTTGAGCTACCGGCCTTGGATCAGCGCTTTGGCATGGATACGATGGAGCTTTAAGACTCGTCAATTAGCAGGGGACTACCAGATGAGCGAACGTGATGACCTGCTCGCCTCCGTCGCGAGCGAGATCAGGACCTACCGAAAAGGGGACCTCCCCGAGCCGACGCCGGAGCACGTAGATCGTTGGCTGCATCAGTTCACGCCTGCTCAGCAGCTGCCGTTTCTGCGCGAGTTTGACCACGTCATCAAGCAGACCTTCTTCACGCGAAAGAACGTGAAGGACTTCCTCCGCGCCCTTGTGAACAACGCGAAGCTGGCCGGTGCTGATCCCGCTGCGTACTGGTCGTCCGCGAACTTCCTGAACATCCAGCAGAACGGGCAGAGCCAGAAGGAGATGCTGAAGCTCTTCTCAAAGTGCCTTGAAGATGAATGCGGCCTCGACCTGGATGACTGCGGAGAGGCTGGCGGCGACTTCATCTACCTTGATGACGTGATGTTCAGCGGCAACCGCGTGGGCAATGACCTTGAGCCGTGGATCGTCAATGACGCGCCTCAATCGGCCACGGTCCATGTCATCGTTGCGGCCCTTCACTCCGGAGGCTCGTACCTGGTCGATAAGAGGCTCAAGAACGTGATCGCGCAGTCGGGGAAGAAGATCGCCGTCAAGTATTGGCGTGCCCTCGAGATTGAGAATCGCAAGTGGTACAAGAATAGTTCGGGAGTGCTTTGGCCTACGGCGGTTCCGAACGTGGCCGAGGTTCAGGCGTACATGGCTCTGCCGGCGAAGTTCCCCTTCGAGCCTCGGCAGCCAAGCACAGTGGCAATCGAACCATTCTCCTCGGAAGCGGGTCGTCAGGTCCTGGAGAGCGAGTTCCTTATCGCGGGCGCCAAGATTAGGGCGATGAGCGAGAACCCTAAACAGTCCATGCGTCCGCTCGGCTTCAGCCCGTTCGGCGTGGGCTTCGGCTCGATGATCGTTACCTACCGGAACTGCCCGAACAACTGTCCGCTTGCAATGTGGTGGGGAGACCCGGAGGCAACCTCGGGCGCCCTGCACTGGTATCCGCTGCTGCAGCGTGAGGGCTATTCCTCCGCGAGGAACATCTTCGATGACCTCACGCTCTAGCATCGATCGGCCCGAGAACAGCCTCCTGCGTACTTACGTCCGCGGCGAGGCTGTCGTCGTCTACAAAACGAAGGAGGACTTCGGCGGCCTGTCGAACATGGCCTCAGGCTATCCCTTGCATATCAACGGCGTCCGCATCCTGACGACGGAGGCCCTATATCAGGCCTGCCGTTTTCCGCACATGCCGGAAGTCCAGCGGGAAATCATCGGGCAGCACAGCCCAATGACCGCAAAGATGAAGAGCAAGCCGCACCGCAAGGATTCAAGGCCAGACTGGGACGATGTTCGGTACAAGGTCATGCGCTGGTGCCTCCGAGTGAAGCTCGCGCAGAACTACGAGGAGTTCGGTCGGCTCCTGCTCGCCACACGCGATCGACCGATCGTCGAGCAGTCGCGCAAGGACGACTATTGGGGTGCCAAGTTGGCGGATGAGGCTGGCGACACACTGATCGGGCAGAACGTCCTAGGCAGGCTTCTGATGGAGTTGCGGGAGAAACTCAAAGACGACGCGGATGGCATGCTGAAGACAGTGCCCCCGCTCGGCATCCCCGACTTCCTGCTGCTGGGCAAACCAATCGAGACGGTCACGGCCAGGAGCTCAGGCAACGGTCAGAAGCCGCAGCCCGCACTGTTCTAGCTGCTCTCCGGTCTCACCAGGCGGCCCGTGGCGAGCCCGGACGCCTCGGCCTAGGCGCAGAGCAGCGCGCGGCCGACCGGATGCGCCACGGACTCACCGGGAGCCGTGCCGAACGTTGGTATTTCTCGCCGAGCCCTTGTGGCATATTCGTTTCTGTCGGGCGACACCACCCGCCCGACGAAGTCCCGCGCCGCCCGCGGGCAAGGCCCTGCACGGGGCTTAGATCGTGCCGCCCGCCCCACCGACTGAGGGGATCGAACGGGCGCTTCTCCGTGACGCACATCGGGCAGTCATCCGCCGACCGGCAATCCCGCCGGCCGGGAGCCCGATGAGGTACGAGAGATGACGAACCCCACCCCACTTGAGCTGACGCTCGCCGAGCTGCGCGAACTCCACGCGCTGCCCGACGAGGCGCTGCTCAACGTCCAGGAGGCAGCCGCCTTCCTGCGACTCAGCCCCAACGCCCTGAATTGGTATCGCAGCCAACGCCGCGGACCGACCTACCAGCGCATCGGACCCAAGACCATCCGCTACCGCGTGGGCGACCTGCGCGCCTACATGGTCGAGGTGCAGCCGCTGTCGCGCTCCTACGAGTCCCGCACCGCCCGCCGCAAGCTCGCCGAGATGGCGAACGAGCGCGCGAGCGCGGAGGGCTGACCGATGAGCGCACAAAAGAAAACGCCCACGGGGGATGAGTCCGTGGGCGCAAACGATCAACAAGCAGAGGAAGCGGGCATGACGACCCACGAGAAAGATCATGCCGCGACCAGGTCGGACGCAAAGCCATCGATTGACGCCGAGAGCCTGCTCCGCGCGGGCCTGACGCTGATCCCGCTGCACCGCTGGGATGCGAGGGACGCCAAGGGCCGCGCCCGCGGCAAGTCGCCGATCGACGGCGCGTGGCAGTCCCGCGACTACGACAGCCGCGAGGTGCTGGCCCAGGCCGAGCGCCGCGGCCTGAACGTCGGCGTGCGCCTGCCGCCGAGCTGGATGGTCCTCGACGTTGATCCCCGCAACTTCCCCGAGGGCCGCGACTCCCTGGCCGAGCTCGTCGCCGACGCGCGCCTCGACCTCGACACCTGCCCCCACGCGCACACCGGCTCAGGCGGGCACCACTACTGGTTCCGCAAGTCCGCCGACGTGCAGGTGCTCGACAGCCTGGAGGACTACCCCGGCGTGGAGTTCAAGAGCCACGGCCGGCAGGTCGTCGCGCCCGGCTCGATCCACCCGAACGGCAACGTCTACCGCTGGGACGACCTCGCGCCGTTCCCCGAGGAGGCACCGCAGGTGCCCGACACGCTGCTGCGCCTGATACGCCGCCCGACCCGCGCGCACGGCGAGGCCGCGGGCCTCGGCGAGCTGCCCCCCGAGATGCTGGCGGAGACCCTGGAGCAGCTCGACCCCGAGGACTTCAGGGAGCACGGCGACTGGCTAAACCTCATGATGGCCTGCCACCACGCGACCGACGGCGAGGGGCGCCAGGAGTTCATCGACTGGAGCACGCAGGACCCCGACTACCAGGACGACGCCTGGATCATCGGCAGGCGCTGGGACTCGCTGCACTCGACCGCCTCGCGCGGCGGGCGCCCGATCACCATCAAGTACCTGCACAAGGTCGTACAGGAGGCGGGCGGCGAGGTGGCGCGCGCGGAGCCGGAGGACGACTTCGACGCGTGGGAGGACCCTGCCGAGCTCGGCCAGGGCGTGGACGACTCGACGCTGCGCCAGCCGCCGAAGCCGCAGGGTGTCGATGCGGTCATTGAGGAGATGAACGCGCGGCACTACGTCGTGATGGAGGGCGGCAAGTTCCGCATCGTCACCGAGGAGGCCGACCCGGTGCTCGACGGGCGCACGATCTACCAGCGCTCGACGAAGGAGGACTTCGAGAACCTCTACTGCAACCAGCTCGTCGAGAAGGGCGACAAGCTCGTCAGCAGGTCCAGCCTGTGGCTCAGGCACCCGCACCGCCGGCAGTACAAGGGCGTGGTGTTCGACCCCGAGCGGGACCACGAGGGATGGCTCAACCTGTGGAAGGGCTGGTCCGTCGAGCCGCGCAAGGGCGACTGGTCCCTGCTGCGCGAGCTCATCCGCGACGTGCTGACGGACGGCGACGCCGAGAGCTTCGAGTACGTCCTCAACTGGATCGCGCACATGGTCCAGCGCCCCGGCCGCCCCGCCGAGGTGGCGCTCGCCTTCCGCGGCGACAAGGGCACGGGCAAGGGGACGCTCGGCCGCGCCCTGGCCGAGCTCGCCGGGGCGAGCGGCCTGCACATCGCCAACCCGTCGCAGCTCGTGGGGCGCTTCAACTCCCACCTTCAGAACTGCATCCTCCTGTTCGCGGACGAGGCGTTCTGGGCCGGCGACAAGGCGGGCGAGTCGGTGCTCAAGGCGCTCGTCACCGAGCCGACGATCACCTACGAGGGCAAGGGCCGCGACGCGGTGTCGGGCAAGAACCTCATCCACATCGTCATGGCCTCCAACTCGGACTGGGTGGTCCCTGCAGGCTTGGGGGACGAGCGGCGCTTCGCGGTGTTCGAGGTCAACGGCAGCCGCCGCGGCGACAAGGCGTTCTTCGACGCGCTCAACGCGCAGCTCTACGGGGACGACCGCGCCGGCCTCGCCGCCTTCCTGCATGAGATGCTGACCCGGAACATCGAGGGATGGGCGCCGCGCGACAGCGTGCCGCAAACGCGGGCGCTTGAGGAGCAGAAGCTGCGCGGGCTGGACATCCAGCAGGAGTGGTGGCTCTCGCTCCTCCAGTCGGGCGACCGGCCCTACGATGGCACCGACCACAAGGGCGACTGGACCGAGCGCGAGGTCAGGGTGCTCTGCGAATCGGTGCACTCCTCATACCGCGACTACGCGAGGGCCAAGGGCCGCCAGTGGCTCGCGCCCGACCAGCTCGGCCGCGTGCTCAAGACCTACGGCGTGAGGCGCTGCCAGCTTGGCAGTGGCGAGCTCCGCGGGAAGATGGCCTACGTCCTGCCCGCCCTCGGCCAGGCGTTCGCGACCTTCTCCGAGCTCACGGGCATCCCCCTGAAGCGCCTGCAGGGTGACTGAGTAAGCGCCAGAGGCGTTTACGTAAGCTCCGAACGTAAACGCCTCGGCGCGACCAAAAAGGCATACGGATCAACGCCTTGCGTCGTCCGTAAGCACAGTAAGCGCGAAAACGCGCTCCGGATTCTTTCAGGAAAAAAGCGCGCCGTGCCGAGCCCCGACCGACCGCCACGACATCAGACCGACAGAGAATTTCCTGGATTGATTCAGAGAGTATTTACAGCACTTACAGTATTTACGATCTAAATAAAGTATTGATTTATAAAGAAAAAAACGTAAATGCTTCCGTAAGCACTGCAAGCAGTAGGAGCCCTCCGAGCCCGAATCCCCGTGAGCCCGCGTCAGCGAGACCAGAGCCTGGCCGACCGTGGCGGGCGTGGCGACCGATGCGGGGAACGCGGCCGGTTCGGCGCCTGACCTGCCGCGCCGAGACCTTCGCGCGCGAGGCCAACGATCCGGGCCGCCTCACCCCCTGATCGTCGATTCGAGGGTCAAGACCCTCCAAGCCGTTGATGCGCTTGAAAGAACGATGGCGTGCCTGCGCGCATAAGCACGACACGATAACTCCGTAAGCCATTTTTCGGAGAACAGACGTGAGCCGCCCATCGATCCCCAACACCTTCACGCCAGAGAGGAAGGCGATCTTCCTTGCGGTGCTGGAAGACACGGCGAGCCCCAAGGCGGCGGCAGCCGCTGCGGGGATCGTTCGCTCGACGGCCTTCTATCACAAGGCCAACGACCTGGAGTTCCGCACGCAGTGGGAGGCCGCCGTCGAGGTGGCGCTCGACAGCCTGCTCGAAGAAGCCTATCGGCGTGCTGCCGTCGGCGTCGATGAGCCTGTCATCCACCAGGGCCGCGTCTCGACCGTGGCCGACCCCGAGACCGGCGACGAGCGCCCGCTCACGGTGCGCAAGTACAGCGACCGGCTCATGGAGGTCCTGCTCAAGTGGCGCTACGGCGACCAGATGGCGGATCGCCTGCGGGTCAAGGTGGACTCCACGGGCCTCGACGCTGAAGCGCTGCTGCGCATGTCGGCCGACGAGCGCAAGGCGCTGACAGGGCTGCTCTCCAAGTACCACGCGAACAAGGAGCAAGACGATGACGAGTGAGAAGCTGACCGTGGCCGAGGCCCTGCAACGTGCCGAGCAGATCGACCGCAACTTCGACGCCTTCGACGAGACGGCACCGCAGACGGTCACCGCGATGGGCGGGCGTGATGCCCTGGCCCATAGCTGCGAGATGACCTGCATCGGCCCGATCCCGCGCATCGACGCGGACACGTGGCAGGCCATGTCCGACGAGTACGAGGGCAGGCGTGAGCATGGCGCTGTCAACCGCGGGCAGTAACGGGCACGCCGTCGCCATCGAGGTCGATGGGGTGCGATACCCCAGCGCCCGGCAGGCAGCGGAGGCGCTCGGTCTGCCCACCTCGACGGTGCAGCGGCGCACCCACAACCCGAACTACCCAAACTACCGCTGGCTCGGCGCGACGCCGGGTAAGCGTGCGGTCCACGACCCCGAGAACTGCTTGCTGGCGAAGGCGCTCATCGAGCCGACGCCGTGGCCACTCGACGGCGGCGCGCGACGTGCCAACGTCCTTGATCCTAACTTCGAGCCGCCCCGCGTCATCCGGCGCATGGGCTGGGTGAGGTGCATGCGGTGTCAGCGCTTCCACTTCAGCGGCGACGTGGTGGCGGTGAGGCTCTGCTCGGTCTGCGGCGGCTTGGGCGGCTGGCCCGTGGGCGCTGATCCCGACGCGGACGCCTGACTCTCCATCGGCGGGCGAGACGCCCCCAAGCCCTTGACACGCAAGCCACCGCGACGGCGGCAGCGGACGAGGGAACACGGTCGGAGAACGATGGCGTTCTCGGCCAGCGCACCACGACACATTGAAAGCATCCGGTCAGCGCATTGGCGCGCATGACCACCCCGCGGCTGGGGACGCGCTCGAAGGCGACCGGAGGACCATCAACCTCATAGGAGCCAACGAGCCATGAACCTGAACCAAGTCTCCCCGCTGCTCAGCCCGCAACAGATCGGCGAGCTCGCGTCCAACCTGGACGCCATCCACACCCGCGCCCTGAAGGCCATCGAGCGCCTGAACCAGGACGTCGCGGCGCGTAAGGCAGAGATTGCCAACCGCTGGAAGTCCGCCGGCATCGACGCCGGGGACAAGGCCCGCTTCGCGCAGAGCGAGACCGTGGCCGCCGTCCGCCAGATCAAGGACAACTCCGCCAAGGAGCTCGACAAGCTGCTGAAGGACGCGGGCGCACCTCACGCCCAGCTCGTCTCGCAGCGCGAGTTCTACTCCAGCCCCGCCAAGGTGCTGGCCGGCGCCGCCCTCGGCGACCCCAAGCGCACCGAGTACCTGCACCAGCTCGCCTACGCCGGCCCCGCCGAGCTCGGGCACATGGCCCAGGTCGCGGTCGCCACGCAAAACATTCCCCTCGCTTCCGCGCTGCTGAGCCTGCTGGACCGCATGCCGTCCAAGGACCGCCCGGTCGGCCCCGCCGAGCTCGCCGCCGCGATGAAGCTGGACGACTACCTGAAGGTGCAGGAGTACATCAAGCTGGGCGACGCGCGCCTACAGGGCATCCTCATCGCGATCCGCTCGTGGAACCAGGGCAAGTCGAACCCGCTGAACACCGTGCAGCTCGCCCTGCGCGAGCAGGCCATCGACCGCAGCCTGATCGGTGGCAGCGATGCATAAGCAGCCCATCTATGGGGCACGCCACCCCGTGGCGGTCGCCCTCGGCGGCTTGGCGCGTGCGCTTCGCTCGGGCGCTGACCTCCTCGACGCGCTGGCCGATCAGGCCGCCAGCGTCGGCGTGAAGCCGTACTCCGACGAGTTCGACGAGGCCGCCGCGCTCGCCGGCATGCCCTACAGCCGGGCGTGGGACGCCTACCTTGACCGCGACACCTGGGCGGAAGCGGAGCGCCAGCCCCTCGCCCACATGACCTGAGTTTGGTGCCAACGGCCGGGGTCGGAACAGAGGCCGAGGTTGCCCCGGCCGTGCTTCGGAGGGGATGCCCACAAGGCATCCCCTTCTTTTTTATGCGCTTACGGACCATGGCCCGCTGATGGACAGTCAGCGGGCCAATTTTCTTGAGGGGGCCCCGCTCCCGAATCCCCACGAACACGACCTAATGACCTCACACCCCAACCACAGGAGCGTGAGATGAACCTGCAAGAGATGAGCACCAAGGACCTGCTGGCCCTGCACAACCAGATCGCCGACAAGGCTGCTGGACCCAAGACCTTTGCGACCCGAGGCAAGCTGCTCGAACGAATCGGCTCGATCGTCGAGGCCAAGAACATCGACCTCGCGTCGTTCGGACAGTGCGCAGAGCCCGAGGTGACCGAGCCGCATGCACAGCCGCAGGCCGACGCCGCCGAGACGACCGAGGCCCCGACAGAGACCGAGAAGAAGCCCAGCGGCAAGGGCATTGGCCGACTCGCCCGCGAGTTGCTGATGGACCCCGCGGGCTACCCGCACGGCGTCATCGCCGAGATGGTCAACTCGCAGATTGAGGGCGCGCAGGCGTCCGCCAAGTCGGTCAGGTGGTACGCCCACGACATGCGCAAGAAGGGCGTAGCGGTACCCGAGCGTCAGCGCCCCGAGCGCGGGGAGGACGAGCCTTGCTGAAGTCGCGCCCCAAGATCAGACCCCGACGCGTGAGGGTCCGACGCTCGGCGGGCGGGGACGTGTTCGTCATCCGCGTGGCCGACTTCCCCGAGGGCGACAGGACGGGCGACGCCGCGCTGGCATGGCGCGAGGCGTGGTTCCACACATGGGTGTGCCTGCCCGACCTGCTCGACGAGCCGGGTCCGTTCGACCTCGCCGTCGAGGAGTGCGCCGTGCCCGTGCCGCCCGAGGTCGGTTGGGACGATGAGGCGTGCTCGACCCTTATGCGCCCGACGCTGCTCAAGCGAGACCTCACCCTCGGCCAGCTCGGCGGCGCCGTCCTGCGCTACCTGAGGAAGAGCCGCGGCCCGCTGGCCGTGGACATCCCGCTATGACCCGTGCCCCCGCCGTGCATGGAAAAGGGCCACCTTCGAGGTGGCCCTTCTGTTTCATGCCCTTGGGCGCGATGGCCCGCTGACATTGGATCAGGCAGTCGCTTCCTCGGGCTGCTCCTGCCGCTCCGTGCTGCCGCAGGTCTTGAGACGCGGGGGCCATTCGCCCTCAGTCCATTGCAGGCCCAGCGCGTCGAGCACGTAGGCGCTCGCCCGCTCTTGGTAGCCGCGCAGGTGGTCAAGGCTCGGATTCAGGTACCCCATCGTCACGTTGCCCGCCGCGTGGTTCAGCAGGAACTTCAGCTCGGCGATGGGAACGCCCGCCTGCAAGGCGAGGGTGGCGTAGGTGTGCCGCAGGGCGTGCCCGGTGAGGCCGTCGAGCTCGTGCTGCGCCACCTCGGCGACGTGGCCCGACTTCGAGTCGGCGGGGAACAGCCACTGTCCCTTGCGCTGTAGGCGGGGCGACTCCCGCAGCCGCTGGCCGAGCAGGTCGGCGAGTGGTCCCGACAGCGGCAGGTCGAACGCGCGGGCCGCGCCGCCCTTGGGCTTGGGCACATGCAGCCGCCTCGTGCCGAGGTCGAGCTCCGAGACGCGCGCCTCGCAGGCCGACGTGCGCCGCATCCCCGTCAGGATCATGAACAGGTGCAGGTCACGCCGCACGGGGTGCAGGTCGAGCACCGCCTTGCCCCACGCCTTCAGCTTGTCGGCGTTCGAGTCCACCTTGCGCCGCCGCAGCCCGTGGTAGTCCACGTTCGCGGTCGGGTTCGCGGGCAGTTCGGGATGCTCCCGTAGACCGCGGTTGTAGACGGCGCGGAAGATGCGGAAGACGTTGTCTGCCGAGGGCGCGCCGTGCTTCTCGGTGATCTTGCGGTGACGCTCGCGCACGCCCGCGCGGTCCGCGCCGAGCTCGGCCAGCGGCTTGTCCATCCACTCGGCGAGGTACTGCTCGCAGTTGTAGCGGTAGTCCTCCTTGGTGCGCGGGGACAGCGGCTTGGCGGCGAGGTGTAGGTCGAGCGCGTCGCGCAGGGTGATGCCGCGCGCCTTGGCCTTGCGGCGCTCCTCGTTCGGGTTCGCGCCCGCCCGCATGTCCACGAGCGTCCTGCGGGCCGCGTCGCGCGCCTGCTTGGCGTCCATCGACGGGTGGTCGCCCAGCTTCGTGCGGACCTGCTTGCCGTTGACGAGGGACTGCACGTAGAAGCTGCGCTTCGTTGGCGTGACGATCAGGTAGAAGCCGCGCATCTCGCTGTCGGCGTAGAGGACGGACTTGCCCCTGTTGGGTGCTGGCGCCCTCTCGACGAGGGCCTGTGTTATCTTGGCTTGCATGCGTTGGCTCCGAGTGAAGCGGGCCACGGCGCGAACACGGTTTAGCACCACAAGGTGCCGTGTGTTCGCACGACGTATTGCCCGCCGACGAAGCCATTAAGTCGCGGTTTTGCTTGCTTGTAAGCGCCCTATGCCATCTGATTCCAAATCATGGCATCATGCGCGCGTGCCGATTCGTAATGCGAAGGTCCCCAGTTCGAATCCGGGCATCGGCACCACTTCCCCGGCGCGCAAAACCCCGGGCCGTCTGGCCCGCATCCTGCCGCCAACACACTCCCTGAAGCCCGGCTGATCACGCG
>Ga0226835_1001754_pt1 | contig 10803 bp, 11 predicted proteins | sample LAC_MetaG_1_FD_163627 | JGI IMG/M metagenome (GOLD analysis project Ga0226835, IMG submission 163627) | Anaerobic ammonium oxidizing microbial communities from anammox membrane bioreactor (MBR) in UC Berkley, California, United States -... | ecosystem: Engineered > Bioreactor > Anaerobic >...
GCCGACTGGCTGCGGCGACGGGAGCAGGCAACATGACCGCCGACCGCATTCTGGTAGTCGCCGCGCATCCGGACGATGAAGTGCTCGGATGCGGCGGCACGATCGCCAAGCTCCGCGCGGCCGGACGCGAGGTCCGCGTTATTTTCCTCGCCGAGGGCATCACCGCTCGCTACATGCCCGACCAGTTTCAGCGCGAAGATGTCAAGGCTAAGATCGCGCGCCGCAACGCCAATGCGTTTCGCGCGCTGACCTTGCTTGGCGTGCCGCATGAGCAGGTTTTTGTCAGCGACCGCTATTGTTGCCGCCTCGACCAAGCTCCGCTGATCGATCTGACGAAGGAGATCGAGGCGCATATCCGCGATTTCAGGCCAGAACGAATTTTTATCCATGCAGCGGACGACACAAATGTTGATCATGGCATAGTGCACCGTGCCGCGTTGGTGGCAGCACGTCCGATCGGCCCGACCGCGCCGCGCGCACTCTATGCATTCGAGGTGCTGTCATCGACCGAGTGGAATCCGCTTCGACCATTCGCGCCGACGGTATTTTACGATATCGGCAATTTTATTGATGCAAAGGTGGCCGCGCTTGCGGCTTACGAAGACGAGATGTTGGCAGCGCCGCATCCGAGGTCTGAGCACAAGCTGCGTGCGCTCGCGCAATATCGCGGAGCGCAGGCCGGCATGCATTACGCCGAAGGTTTCGCCCTAATCCGAGGAATCGATCTGTGAGCAAGGCGACAGTACTGTTTCGTTGCGACGCCGGTCCCGTTCACGGTCTTGGCCATCTGTCGCGTTGCCTCGTGATCGGGGACGCGGTAGCGCTGCGGGGTGGCTCCACGCGGTTCCTCGTGCACAATGCTTTGGATTTCGAACAGCGTTTCGCCCGCCACGCCTGGAAAGCCGCTCCGACGGAAACCGCAGGTCTAGGCGATCTGGATTTCGTCCGGTCGGAAATTCCGGTGGCTTCGAACACCATTCTCGTGGTGGACAGCAAACGCGCGGACGTGAATTACGTTCGGGCAGCGCGGCAAATGATCCAGGTCGCGCAGATCGGTGATTGGGATTTCGAGATGGATGCCGATCTGACGATCGACAACAATGTCGGCGCCGAACAGAAAGGCCGCGGCGCAGGCTACTGCTTGATTGGCCCCCTCTACAACAGCATCCGGCCGGGCTTTTTTACAGCCGCCCAGCGGAACGACAGACGTGCAATTCTCGTGACCTTTGGCGGCGACGATCCGCACAATCATACGGCCTGGGTGTTGCGGAACATGTCCGACCTGCTCGCTGGACGATCCGTGATCATCATAGTAGGTCCGAGCCATCCCGATCCGGATGCCGTTGTCGCCGCCGCGTCGTTGCTACCGCAACACGAGATTCATCGAGCGCCGGGCGACCTGATACCGTTCGCCGAACGGGCGGAATTTGCGATTTCTGCCGGCGGAACGACCTGCTACGAACTCGCGGCGTCAGGTATCGCGATAGCAGCAATTGCGGTGGAGGATCATCAGGAGCGGCTCATTGCCGCGCTCGCCGATCGCAATGCGCTGATACGTATTGGCGGCGCAAATGTCACTGTTGATGAAGCGCGGGCCACGGTCAGGCGTCTGTTGGCCGACGCGGTCCTCAAAAGCGAGTTGACACGGGCCGGGCGAGCATTGTTCCCGGCCCCAGGAGCGCCGCGGATCGCGCAAGCACTGCTTGAGTTGGCGTCGAGGCCACAATCATGACTACTGAACAGATTTCTGTCTGGACGGGAGCGTTCGGTCGCGAATATACCGAGCGGAACCGTTTCGACGATGATGCGCTGAATCGTCTTTACCAGATGCGTTATGGGCGCACGCGCGATGACATCAATCAGGACTGGCTCGGGCATCTGCCCCGTGACATCCGAATCCTCGAAGTGGGCGCCAATATTGGCAATCAACTCCGCGCCTTGCAACGGCTGGGGTTCAAGCAGCTCTATGGCATCGAAATTCAACGTTATTGCGTCGATGAGGCGAAGAAACTTCATCCTGGAATAGATATCGTCGAAGCGTCAGGCTTCGATATTCCTTTCAAAGATCGATGGTTCGACCTTGTTTTCACGAACAATGTTCTGATCCACATCGCTCCTGACGACCTACCGCGGTTGCTGTCTGAAATTCATCGCGTCAGCCGCGATTACGTCATGGGAATGGAATACTATGCCGCTGAGGTAACAGAAATTTCTTATCACGGGCACACCAACCTGCTCTGGAAGGCGGATTACGCTGCGCTTTACCGAAAGATCGTTCCCGCTCTCGTGACAGTGCGGGAGGAGTTGTTTCCGATGCAGGACGAGCCGGGAAAGATGGACAAGATGTTCCTGCTGAGGAGGAAATAGTGTTCGCCTATATTCCGGCGCGCGGCGGATCCAAGCGCGTTCCAGGCAAGAACATCAGGCTGCTTGATGGAAAGCCAGTCATTGCTCATGTTATCCAGTGTCTTCGGTCCCTTGAGTTTCTATCCGCTGTTTATGTTTCGACGGACGATGTTGAGATCGCGGCCGTTGCCGAGAGCGTCGGTGCGCGGACTCTGGCACTGCGGACTCCCGCGCTTTCGAACGATACAGCCGGATTCATGGACCTTATTCGCTGCGATCTCCCTCGCTACATCTCTGCGGAGAATGGGGACGTCGAGGTGTTGTTTGCCCTTGCGACCGCGGCGCTGGTGCCGGCCGCAATCTATCGGGATGCCTACGCCATTTGGCAGCGGGCCTCGCCCGACATCCTCATGAGTTGCGAAACGGCGTTCCCTTGGTGGGCCATGACGCAGAAGGCAGATGGCTATTGGGTGCCGATTTTTCCCGAGAAGACCCGGATCAATTCGCAGGACCTTCCGCCGTCTCTGATCGACGCGGGTCTATTCTATTTCTTCAGGCAACCTGTAATCGCCTCGTTTGAGACTGTAAAAGAAGCCGACCGGCTACTGCCGTTCATTGTTCCAGACCGCTACCTGGGCGATATCGACACGCCAGAAGACTGGTTATTACTCGAATATCGTCACGCCAAATTGAAGGCGTCAGCATGAGCGCGACAATCACTATCGCTGGACGAATGATCGGGGACGGCCATCCGGCTTACGTGATGGCCGAGGCCGGCGCCAACCATAACGGCGACGTCACGCTCGCGAAGCGGATGATCGAGGTTGCCAAGAACGTCGGCGCTGATTGCATCAAATTCCAGACCTTTTCGGCGAAGGAGTTCTGCGCCGATACGACAAAGACATTCACCTACAAAAGTCAGGGCAAGGTGGTCGAGGAAAGCGAATTCGAGATGTTCAAACGCCTCGAATTCAGCGCAAACGAATGGTCCGAACTGATGGATCATTGCCGTAAGACCGGAATCCAGTTCCTGACGACCGTCCAGGATCCGGTCAATCTGGAGATGATGCGCAAGCTAGGGCTCGCCGGCATCAAGGTCGGTTCCGATGATTTCGACCACCTCGTCAATTTGAAAGTCTTTGCCCGCAGCGGGTTGCCCCTGATTCTGTCGAAGGGTATGGCGAGCGCAGAAGAGGTGGAACGAACTGTCAACGCTATTCGGCCGCTTTGTAGCGACTTCGCGATCCTGCATTGCGTCTCGCTTTATCCAGCAGACCCGCAATTCCTCAATTTGAATCAGATCGCGACATTGCGTACAGCATACCCCGACATCGTATGGGGATTCTCCGATCACAGCCGCAGCACGATCATTCCCGCGGTTGCCGTCGCACTCGGCGCGCGCATTATCGAGAAGCATTTCACGCTCGACCACAATTTGCCCGGACCAGACCATTGGTTCTCAATGGACGTGACCGAAATGCGCGAGATGATCGCCCAAATCCGCTATGTCGAGAGCGCCTTGGGCAGCGGAACGGTCATGCCCTCTGCCGAGGAGATGCGGAGTCGAAAAATCATGCGCCGCCGCGTGCTTGCGGCGCGCAACCTTCCTGCCGGAACGGTGCTAGACGAGACCAATGTGTCGTTCAAGCGCGCGGAAATGGGCGCCTTTGCGGGTGTGTGGGATCGCATGCGCAACCGCCGACTTAAGGCAGCTAAGTCCCTAAACCAAGGCATCGTGCCTGACGATCTCGAACCAGCATGATTGTCAGCATCCATCAGCCGGCTTACCTCCCGTGGCTTGGCTATTTCGATAAGATCGCGCGGTCCAACTTGTTTATCTGGCTGGATACCGTTCAGTTCCAGAAAAGCAGTTTCCAGAATCGTAACCGAATCCTCTCGCACAACGGACCCTTGTGGCTCACGGTGCCCGTCCGGACCGCCGGTGTGCTCTATGATACGCCGCTCAATGCCATCGAGATCGATAACACCAGGAACTGGCAGAGCAAGCATGCCGCGGCGTTGAGCATGAACTATGGTCGTGCGCAATGTTTTGCTGACCGGTTTCAAACGCTGGCAACGTTTTACGGAAGGCCGTGGCGCTTGCTCGACGATCTGTGTTGGCAGATGCTGGGATATTTCAACGGCTTGCTCGGCATCTCGACGCCGATCCGACGCGCTTCCGATATTACCGTGGGCGGCAGCAAGAGCGATCTCGTTCTGAATCTTTGCAAAGCTGTCGGCGCGACAACGTACCTTTCGGGCGCGCTAGGTCGCAACTATCTGGTGTTGCAGGATTTCGCAGCTGCGGGGATCGCTGTCGAATTCCAGGACTATGCATCTCCTGTCTACCGGCAGGTGCAGCCGGGGTTCACGGCGAATCTCGCGATTGTCGACCTCATTTTCAATGAGTCCGATCCTCACCGCGTGTTGGAGCAGAAAGATTGAACTTCTCGCCCGAATGGGATGAGCTTTACCGCAGCGGGCGCCATCTCAGCGTCTGGCCGTGGAGCGACCTCGTATCGCTTGTCATGCGCTTCGCCGACCGGAGCCGGCGACTGCGGGTGCTCGAACTCGGCGTCGGGCTTGGCGCTAATATCCCGCTCTTCCTATCGCTTGAGAGCGACTATTTCGGAATTGAGGGGAGCGTGAAGGCGGTCGAGACGCTGCGCCAGCGATTCGGCTCGCGTGTGAACTTAATTGTTGGGGATTTCTGCAAGGATATTCCCTTCGAGGGTGCGTTTGATCTCGTCGTGGATCGTGGCTCGATCACTCATAACGACAAGGCCGGAATTGAGGCGGCTCTTGCTCTTGTGCGCGAATGCCTTGCGCCGGGAGGCCTTTTTGTGGGTGTCACGTGGTTCTCACCCGATTGTAGCCTGTTTACAGGTGGCGAAGGGCTGCGGACAGAGGATGAGTTTGTCCGCCGCGACTTCCGCAGCGGGTTCCTTTCCGATACCGGTGTTGTTCATTTCGCCGACAAAACCCGGATGCTGACCCTGTTTGAACTTTTCAAAATTGAGCATCTTGAGTTGCGCACGACGGATATTGCGATTCCCTTACCCGAGCGGATTGCGGCGTGGAACATCGTCGCACGAAAATGAGCACGCCATCGGATCTTGTCGAACGCCGCGAGGCGGGACTGGCTGCCTTCCGTGCGGTTCTTGATCGGCGGCTCCTGGCAGGCGATCGAGATGCTGATGGCCGCACCGAGCTTTTGTTGCTCGGTGAGCAGGAATTTACTGGCGAAGCCATGAGAGCGCTCTATCGGGCGCTTGCAGGCGGTGCGGAGGACGATGGACGTATGCGTCAGCTGCGCGCCACTCCGCAAGCGGAATCCGGCTGGGGACAAGCGCTCCGCATGGGCCTCGGTCTTCTGGGAGTGCGCGGCCATTATCGCCCGCCAAGGTTAATAAGGCCGGAACGAGACATCGTCGCATTTCATCGCTGCGAGGTCTCGTCCGCCTACGCCTCGAAACGGAATGTCACCCCCATCGTTATGCGATACGGAGATTGGTTTGCTCAGGGCGACCGGAGTAATGACTCGACCTGTGAGGATCTCGGACCTGACCATGACGTCTTGTCCGAAGCTCTAAATGCGGCTTGGCGGGCGGCAGCTGCTCCAGCCTCAGTCGCGATGCCGGACATGAGTCGCTTTCGCGCGATCGCGCGCCGGATAGACTTTCATCGCGCGTGGCTTACGCGCCAGGCGGCATTCCTTCCGAAGGAATATTGGGCGAGCACAATGGGCAATCCACTCAACCGAATTTTTGCCCGTGCGGTGCAGAAAAACGGCGGTATGGTTGTTGGCTTCGATCATGGAAGCAGTTCCGGCATGTGGGACTGCGACTTTCAGGTCCGCATCGAATTTCCCTTTCTGAGTCGCTTCGTTACGTTCGGTCCGGCGATGGCGGCGGGGTTGCGTGCTAACGCAGGTGCGGAGAGCATTGTCGATATTGAATGGGTTACTCCGGATTACCGCGCTATCCCGCAGGTCAAGTCCGGCCGATTGCCCGCCGGCCGGACCGTATATTTTCCGGCCGCCTACGCCGGGCGCACCTATCATTCGCCGGCGCTATATGACGATGACCGGATGATCGAATGGCAATGGCGCCTGCTTGCCGCCCTGAAAGGCGTTGGAACGCAAACTGCAATCAAGCCGCACCCCGAGGGGCGGCAGGACGTTTCGCAAGAATTTGCGGAGACATTAGGTATCGACGTCATTACGGGCCGGTTTGAAGAGCAGGATTGGAACGATACGATTGCAGTTTTCGACACGCCAGAGACTTCGGTGTTCCGCAGCGCCCTGATCGCAGGGATGCCGATTATTTTGTTCGAATGCCCTCGTCTCAAGATGAGGCAGTCAGCGAGAGAGATGCTCGCGCGACGTGTTGCCCTCGTCCACGCCTGGCTGGATGACGGCGGCCTGATCCAAACAACCTGGAATGGGCTCGGCGCGGCTGCTACCAGGGCCATCGCGCTCGCCGAAGACCAGGGGATTGCGTCGGCCTATTTCGGGGCGCGGCTCGCGAGATCCGTGACAAAGGCCGCGGCATGAACATTCGCTCCCTGTCAACGACTCTCCGTTTTTTTCGCCCGCATCGCATGCGTGCCGCCCAAGTGGTCGCACTGCAGGTCATCGCAGGGTTCGCGGAAAATCTCGGTATTCTCGCGCTGCTGCCGATCATCCAAGGACTAATTGCCAACGAGGGCACTACTAATCCGGTGGGAGTTTATCTGTCGTGGATCACGACGAAGCTCGGCTTGCCCGCCGATATGCGAGGCTATCTGCTGCTTGTCCTGATTGCAGCGCTGGTGAAATGTGCGATCACATACATAAGTCTTCGAGCCGGGCATAGGCTTGTGGTCGACGTTATGACCGACATGCGGCTCTTGCTGTTGCGAGGCCTGATCAGCCTGCGTTGGCCCGCCTTTGCCAGACAAAAGATAGGTGAGATTGTCGGCCTTCAGGTCACTGAAATGGAGCGATTCCGTCCGGGAATCGCATCCGTGGTTACGCTCGCAACCACATGTCTTCACATCACCTTCTACCTGATTTCGTCGATAATTGTGTCCTGGCAACTCACATTGCTTGCGCTTGGTCTTGGATTCCTGAAGGTGATGATCCTTCAGCCGATCCGCCGAAGCGTCTATCGTCTCGGCAAGGACTATTCGGCCGGCATCAACGAGCTGAGCGTCGGGTTAGTGGAAGGAGTCAGTAACATCAAGCCGCTGCGTGCGATGGGAGCCGACCAAGGCCTGTTCCGGCGTCTTGAAACGGCAGTGCGGGACTACGGGCCGACCACCGACAGGCTCATGCGAAACAATGCGTGGTTTTCGGTCTCGGACGAACTCCTGACCTCAATTGCTCTGGTGCTTGTGTTATTGATTTGTAGCACTGTGCTCTCCGTGGAGCTCGTCCAGCTTGCGATCGTTGGTGTTCTGATTTCCAGAATCCTTGCGCAAATCAGCTATCTTCAGAAGGCAATGCATACGATCGATGGAACGGGGCCGATTGCGGATCAGGTCGAATTCGCGTTGCAACAATACAAGCAGCAGGTTGATTTCTCGTTTGGTAAGCGCAAAATTCATTTGCGGCGCGAAATACGCACGGAAGGAGTTGTGCTGGCGTATGACGATCGCACCGTGCTCGAGGATGTGAGCCTGACGATTCCGGCCGGGTCGTTCTGCGCGCTCGTCGGCCGGTCCGGTGGTGGCAAGACAACGTTCGTCGATTGTCTGCTTGGATTGATCATGCCGGTGAAAGGTCGGCTGCTGGTCGACGGAGAGGATCTTGCGGGCGCCGACATCGCGGCTTGGCGTTCCAATATCGGTTACGTACCGCAGGATACGGTGTTATTCAACGATACGGTGATGGCGAACATCACGCTGAATCGCCGGGGCGTTACGGAGGGTGATGTTTGGCGTGCTCTTGTGGCCGCCGAAGCGCAGGACTTCGTCCAAGCTCTTCCGGAGGGGCTGGAAACGTCGGTCGGAGAACGTGGCACGGCGCTCTCGGGCGGACAGCGGCAGCGTCTGGCGTTGGCGCGCGCACTCGTTCACAATCCGAGCCTGTTAGTTCTCGACGAGGCGACCAGCGCACTCGATCCTGTGACGGAAGCTGAAATTTGCCAGACGCTGCGGAAGCTGGCTGGCAAGCTCACAATCATCGCGGTGTCGCATCAACCTAAAGTCGCTGAAACGGCCGACATGGTCGTTGAGATCGACAACTCAGGAGCCAGGGTTGTTTCGGAGAAGTATCAGTCCTTCGATTACTCGCGGATGCCGGTCGCATGAAGCCGAAATATTCTGATTACTCGATCCATTATCGCGATATGAACCCGGAGCAGGTTCAGCGCGCGCGGGATAGCCTTGTAAAGCGGATAGAGAGCTTCCGGTTGCGGCTCGACCTCGAAAAGATTGTGCCGCGAATTCGAGGGCCACGCGTACTTGATTTTCCGATCGGGACGGGACGATTCTATCCCCACCTGCTCGGCCGTTTCGAAGTCTATGGCTATGACATTTCTGGACCCTATATCGCGCTTGCCAAACGAAGCCATCTCGACATCGCTGACCGTTTCGCTGTTTGCAGTTTTGAGGAGATCAACGACAAGGGTGAATTCGACACCGTAGTCACTCTGCGGGCGCTAAACAACATTCACGACCTCGAGCGGGCGGTGCGCAACATTTCGTCAATCATCAAGCCAGGTGGAAGGTGGATCTTCAATTTTCCGCCGACGCATGAACGGGTCAGTGATCTGCCGTGCATTCTGGCGGAAAGCGGTTTGTTGGTGATCGAGCGCATGACATATGATCTTCATGCTGGAAACCGCTCGTTCGGGCGGATAGGGGCAGCGGTGTATGCGCGGTTTCTCGGTCTAATCGAGCGCGGCCTGATCCCTTATGCGGTTTATCGCATCGTGGAATCTTTGTTCGCCTGCCACGGCACTTTCTTGTTCATCTGTGAAAAACGGCGACCATGACCGGCATTCGACTGATCGCCGAAATTGGTTCCGTTCACGATGGCTCGTTCGGCAACGCTACCAAGCTGATCGAGGCGGCGGCCGCTTGCGGCGCGCACGCGGTAAAATTCCAGACCCATATCGCGGCGGCTGAAACCATCCGGAACGCGCCGAACCCTCCGTATTTCAGCGGCGAGCCGAGATTTGAATATTTCGAACGTACTGGTTTCAGCCTAGAGCAGTGGTGCAACTTGAAGAATGTCTGCGACGCGGTGAAGGTCGAGTTCCTTTCATCGCCGTTCTCGCTCGAGGCAGTCGATCTACTTGAGGAGGTCGGAGTCGGCAGCTACAAAATTCCATCTGGTGAGGTCACCAATGTGCCACTTCTAAAAAAGATAGCGGCGACCGGGAAGCCGGTCCTGCTGTCCTCCGGCATGAGCGATTGGAATGAACTCGATCAGGCCGTGGAGGCGCTGAAAGGCAGCTCGCGCATTATCGTCCTGCAATGCAGCTCGGTGTATCCGTGTCCGCCGGAACGGGTTGGGCTCAACGTTCTGCGCGAGATGCGCGATCGCTATGGACATGAGGTCGGATACTCGGACCATACACTCGGCGTCGCGGCTGCAATTGCTGCCGCGACGCTGGGCGCGGTGGTCATCGAGAAACATTTCACCTTCTCGCGTCGGATGTATGGAAGCGACGCCAGCAACGCCAGCGAGCCGGACGAATTCCGGCTACTCGCCGCCTCTCTCTCCGAGGTCGCCACTATGCTTGCGCATCCGGTCGATAAGAGCGATACACGTACATACCGGCATATGAAGCGCATCTTCGAGAAGAGTGTGGTTGCCGCGAGAGACCTTGCGAAAGGCAAGCCGCTTGAGGAGGCGGACCTAGCGTTCAAAAAGCCGGGCGACGGTATTCCTGCGGCGCAGTGGCGTGATCTGCTGGGGAAGCGCTTGCGCATTAGTGTGCAGGCCGATCACAAATTCTCTGCAGGCGATGTTGAGCATTGATGAATAAGAAAATTTGTGTCGTCGTCGGCTCGCGAGCAAACTATAGCAGTATCAAGTCCGCGATGCGGGCCATCTCGCAACACTCGCAGCTCGAACTGCAACTAGTGCTCGGCGCGTCAGCTGTGCTTGAACGGTACGGTTCCGTCGACCGACTGGTAGAGCGGGACGGATTTGTTCCGCGAGCGCGCGTCCATATGCTGGTGGAGGGCGAAACGCCGGTCACGATGGCAAAATCGACCGGACTGGGCTTGATGGAACTGCCTACGATTTTTTCCAATCTTGAGCCGGATGTCGTTTTGACAGTTGGCGACCGGTTTGAAACGATGGCTACAACTCTCGCCGCCGCCTACATGAACATCCCCATCGCGCACACGATGGGTGGCGAGGTGTCGGGCACCATCGACGAGAGCATCCGGCACGCGGTCACGAAATTTGCTCACATTCATTTTCCGGCGAGCCCTGATGCGCGCGACCGGATTATCCGT
>Ga0226835_1001756_pt1 | contig 10776 bp, 10 predicted proteins | sample LAC_MetaG_1_FD_163627 | JGI IMG/M metagenome (GOLD analysis project Ga0226835, IMG submission 163627) | Anaerobic ammonium oxidizing microbial communities from anammox membrane bioreactor (MBR) in UC Berkley, California, United States -... | ecosystem: Engineered > Bioreactor > Anaerobic >...
CTATGTCCGCAAAACTCTTTCCTTTTCAAAGTGCGATGCTTTTCATCACATGGTAACCAAATGGTTTATCGTTGAGCATAACCTCGCTAGAAAACAACTCTTATCACTTACTTTGTGACCACTACCCTCTCGATCTACTGGACTGAGTTGTATGTGTTGTTTGTTCATCTGGCTATTTTCTACCAGATGCTCGCTTTTGTCAAAAACTTAATTTACGATGTATTTAGTAGTTCGTCGAAAATAATTAGACGTGTGTAGGGGACGTTCTCTAACGTCCCCGTCGGCGTAAGAGAACGCTGACTACACAAAAGGATTTCTAAAGACTTATGGCGAACTACTTTATCGTTGCGCATACAAAATTACACACTTAGGCTTTTTTTCAACATTGCATTCAAAACCCTACGCATCAAAAGAAGTACACATCACCCTGATAAATTCAAATAATGCAAAATAAAAGGCTGCATTCTTTACTGCTGGTGCTTATAAGTATCGGGATACTGTTAGCTCTGATTTATTACCTTTACTACAACGCAGACCATTACCACAATTTGCTTAATGTTTCAGCGCTAGATGTTTTCTGGCTGTTCGTCGTATCATTCGCATTCCAACTATTCAACAGCATACAGAACACCTATGTATATCGAGCAATCAGTTCGCCACGTTTTTCCCAAAGGGATGGCTTTTTACTCACTACGGCCTCGTCGCTCGCTAACCAACTTCCATTGCCTGGCGGGATTGCAACCAGGGGTTTTTATTTAAAACGTAGATACAATCTATCCTACGCCAAGTTTGCGAGTTCAACAATTGCGCTATTTTTTCTATTCCTTGCAGTGAACGGCTTTGTAGGGCTGGGGGTCCTTAGCTATTGGACGCTATTTCAAAAAACAGGCACATTTATAATTTTATGGGTTGGTAACCTGTTCATGCTGGCAGGCTTGCTGGTTTTTCAAATTCCAATCAGCCGCATTACAATTCCAGAAAAGCTTCGCAAACCTGTTGAACAAGCAATAGAAGGCTGGCATTTGATTGGCGCCAACTCTCGCTTGATTGGGCAAATCATAAGCCTGCAATCAGTATTGATCGTTCTACTAGCCATCAGGTACTGGTTGGCTTTCCATATGCTGTCGCAAAACATCACCATTGGACAAGCCTTACTCTTTGCAAGCGTAACGAGCTTAACCCAGCTAGTTAATATCTTGCCAGGGGGATTAGGCGCTAGAGAGGCGCTAGTAGGCTCCGTTGCGGCTGTGATGGGCGTTGACCCTGTTATTAGCATTGCTGCAGTCAGCCTCGAGCGATTAGTGACGACTGCGATGATCGTGCTAACGGGGGGGGTAAGCACAATCATTATAGGAAAACAACTTGCTGAAAATACGCTAGATCACTAACTCAACCCTTATACTATTCTGGAAAGTGCTCGTAGCCTTCCAGATTCCAATGTCCAAATGTACAGCCTTCCCAGTTTTAGAATTTATCCAGGTCGGCTGCCGATAGTCAGTAGTTCACGAAAAGGCAGAACAGGGTTGACGATGGATCACATCAGTCGTACTCCACAAGCGTTCAAGCGAACGACTGAGCAGGAACGCAACGCGACGCAAAGACAGCCAGAAACGCCTGGGTGAATGTAAGGGCGTTTTGAGCGCCGAGGTCAGATTTTGGCGCAAGGCAATGTACAAGTTGAACAAGACAAAAGCCAGGTCGACCAACAGCAAACAGATGACAGGATTACGCGTCGAGGTTCGAGCCCGAAACTGGTTCATTTGCCGATAGCTGGACTCGATCCCAAAGCGCTGGCGATAGAGTTCAAACACTTGGGCAGGCAAACAGCCTGTGGGCAGTCCAGAGACGGCATAGGCAAACCACTGGCTCTTGTGTCGTCCATAGCAGCCTTTGGAATACGCTGTACGACCACCGTCTGCACCGTGTACTTGCCACGTTTGGGGCTGTTGAAAGTGTAGGTGGCGGCACGCGATTTTCCTTGAAACAAAGTCCGCACGCCGCCCGACTTGCCGCGCATGGGAGCGGGCATCACAAAATTGGTTTTGTGTTGCTCCAGAACCTTGAAAACCGGCCGAGAACAGAAACCTTTGTCCAAAAACACCCGGCGAATGCGAAAATAGAGCGATCTCAAGCGTTTGAGCAACCAGCGGACGACCTCAGACATCTCTCGCCATATTCGATGAAGCGCAAGGCCACCACGTAACGCCGATTGTCCCGCACAATCGAAACTGTGGCACAGCCAAGAAAATGGGTGGTCCCGGACTTGGGCGCACTGCGGACAATCCCCTTCTTGTCTTCTTACGGTTAACCATGATACGGGATCAGGGTCAGGTCACTCGAAATGTTGAAATCGCGCTTGCGCTTCCAGACGCTTGGATGAAGTTGCCGACGAAAGATGCAGTTCAATCGGTTCTGCAAACCGGTCGGTCTGGCAAAGCCTTGACCAGAACTTCTCGCAAACGATTGCCCGACGGCGCATTCTGCAATTCTAGACAGGCCGATTCAATGCTCAGGCGATGCACATTGGCATATGCCAACACGTACAGAATATCTTCAGCGGTGATCCGTGTGTTACGTAAATCCAGCGGTAAGTTCTTGCGAACCACCTCGACGAAGGCATTCAACACTTGCTCGGAACGAATTGTTCGGGTAATCTTGAGGTTAAGCTTGGACATAGGAACCAAGTTAACCGCGTTCAGGCCCTTTCGTGAACTACTGAAAATGGCTTTTCTCTTATAGGGCTAAACAGAGCTAATGTATAGAACGTTGCCACAATTGCAATCCCGCCAAAACAAGGAAACGCGGATTATGATATAGATAACGCATCCACAAACGACGCGGTTCAATGAACAAACGAAACAGCCATTCTAATCCAGCGCGCTGTAGCCAAGATGGCGCTTGAGGCTTAACCCCTGCATGTAAATCGAAGGCTGCGCCCACCCCAAGCATTACAGCATTGATATGCTCCTTGTGTTTCGCCATCCACCGTTCCTGTTTCGGGCATCCCAAACCGACAAAGAGAATGAGCGCGCCGGATCTATTGATCTCATTAGTAATTTGCCAGTCCTCCTCTGGAGACAGAGGCTGAAAAGGAGGGCTATAACGGTATGCGATTTGTAATCTTGGATAGCGATTTTGCAAGTTGGCCGCCAGTTTCTCAAGTGTTTTAAGAGTTCCCCCATACAAGCCAACTGGAATGCCTTCTCGAGCCGCTGCTTCAGCCACATGGAGCATCAACTCCGGACCGTAAACGCGTTCCTGCCCCTTTGCGCCCATCCGATGCATGACCCATACTAACGGCATTCCATCAGGCGTAACCAAATCAGATTCATTCACGATTTGCCGAAAATTTGGCGCATCATAGGCTTCCATGACCATGTGAACATTAGCAATACATACATAACGGCTCTCTTTTTGCCCAGCCCATTTGATAATCTGCCGGGTGGCGAGGTTGTATGAAGTGGAATCGACTCGCACGTTTAATATCTGATACATTACTATCTACCTCTTTGAGCAATTGCCTTTTGGTAAATTTCAATAAGCATATCGTAATTTCTTTCCGGAGTATATTTCTCGTGATATTCTCTTCGCGCGTTATGTCCCATGTCTATCATCTCCTTAGGATGCGTCCATGCCCAAAGTATTATTTCAGCAAGGTTTTCAGCATTACCGGGTTCAAAAAACAAACCGGTTTGTCCATCAGTCACAATTTCAGTCATTGCGCCTAGTCGCGCCGCCAGTACTGCCGCGCCACAAGCAAAAGCCTCAACAATAGTCATAGGGAAACCCTCGTACCATTCCGATGGAAAAACCAAAAAGCGAGCGCGCCGCATTAATCGAAAGATGTCTTGGCGGGTTCGTCGGCCCAACAATTCTATTCTATCCAAGCCACCCTGAATCACGATACTTTGCGCCTTGCTCATCAACGGGCCATCTCCAACAATCTTAAGTGGAATTTCCTTGACGCGCTGCCATGCCTTCAACAGCGTATGAACTCCTTTCTCAGAAGAAAGCCTGCCCACAAACAATGCATAATCTTTCTCTCTAACGTCCGACGTTTTCCCTAGATCCGGCAAAGCGTCGGCCATTACGAAATTCGGCTTAACCACCACCTTGCCGCCAGGCACCCCCCCTTCAATAAATTTCTTGCGCGAAAACTCGGTAAGAGCGATATAGAGATCCACTTGTTTATTCCAGGTATCAAGCCAATGATGGGTGGCGAGCATCATCGCCACAACAGCCGTTTGCATTTTCGAGCCCCGCCAACAACCATGGTATACTCCAGGCCAAGGCGGTATTTTATTGAGACAGTCTTCGCAAATTTTTCCGTCTCGAAAGAAGGTCGCTGCCGGACAAAGCAAACGATAATTATGCAATGTTTGTATGACCGGCACGCCAGCCTCTTTGCAGGCATAATAAGCAGCAGGCGAAATACGAAGGAAAGTATTGTGAAAATGAGCTATATTCGGGCGGTTTTTTGCAAGCAGCTTTCGTAGGGCTTGTTGCGTCTCGCGCGACCAAATAGCTTCGCTCGCAACACTCCAAGGGCTCATCTTGTTAATTTCTTTATTATCCTTTGTGAACTCAATAACCACATGCCCCATCTGACGCAACAATGCCGCTTCTGCTTCGCGAACAGAGTCTTCTCCTCCCGGTTGCTGATAATAATTATGGAGCGTTAATACCGCTGGTTTCCAAGAATTTTTGATAGACATCGTATGCTCTCTCAAGCTTCACGCGCATTTTTTTTTCTTGCAGACGTTCTGCCAACTGCTTTTTTAGATTATCCCGTTCTGGAGAAGGTCTAGCTACTGTAGTCTCAGTAACAGAAGACTGACTTCTATCTTCTTTGTCCATCTCCTCAATCAAGCGAAAACATTGTTCTAAGTTACTCTGAGTATGTTCAAATGGAACAAATTCTACCCCGAATCTCTCATTCACTCTCCTAGTAACATTCCCAAAATTATTGACTATCTCTTCGAAAGCGCCAACCACATAATTCGAGGAATAAAGTAATATCTTATCATAAAAACGACAATACAAATATAACGCGTCCTGAATAGTAATCCAAGGTTCTCGAATTACCATGGACAAAATGGCTTCATCAGGTTTGCGAATTAGAACCAGCGTAGGGATATTTAACCGCGCCGCATAAATAATTTGAGCGGGAACATGCAGGTGGTGACTTATCTTGACCGGGCGTTGTTGCGCAAGCAAAAAGGCCGCGACTGCAAAGGTATTACCCGACCTCGGGAAACCTTCAACAACAAATTCCGTGTCAGACGAAACCATTATAGCGCGCCGCCTGGAATTACCGGCAAAGCGCATGAAACCAAAAAACAAAAGAGGATATTCCCCCAACCGTTGTCGAAAAAGAAACTTGAATCTTTTAAAAGACATGAAATCTAATTCCCATAATCATATTGATTAACTAAATCGCCCGTCGCATCATAAAAAAGGCGGCTAGTTTCCTCATCGAAATATTTTTGCCATTGACCAGATTTCCCCTTTCTAAAAGTAGGGCTGGCGGCGCTAACCATTCGCCCCGCAATATAAGTCTGCAAGGACAAATCCAGTCGAATTCCAAGGAATTCATACAAGTCGTGTATTGTCTGCATCTTCGCCTCTTCATTAATCAAATCCTCAAAGCGGACAATAAGTCCGCCCGCTTTTTTCCATCCTATGAAATTACTCAAGGTTTCCTGTAAAGAGACAAACCCGGCCTGTTTATCGCCCAAAATGGAAAGCATAATTTGCTCATGTAAGTTTTTACCCGCAAAGAGAGGAAAAAACTCATGTTCACGATTCTGAGATATATAAAAAGCCCTTGAAACGGCAATGTCTCGCGGATCGCGAACCATCAAGATGATCTTTACCTCGGCCGCTTTTAGTATTGTTGCACGCTGAGTCGAAAAGTAAAGATGGGAGACTAGAATCTGCCCTCGTCGTAAAATATTCGCCAATTGTTCAAGCCCACCATAACGAGAGAGATTACCCTCATTGATAGTAGGAATTAATTTTCGGTGCAGCACAGGATGAAGGCATAAGACCCGTTCAACAAGATGGGTTCCCGACTTGGGGATGCTGACGATCAACACTTTCGGAAGATCCTCAGACAACCTAAAGCGAGCTGGCCATTTCGGTGGAATAAGGCCAAAACGCTCAAAATCCCATAAAAGCCGCGCCAAAGTTCGAGAAAAACGGTCTGTTTTCATTTTTCTTTTCCTTGAGCAAAAGCCATCCCAAAAACCACACCAGCTGGTATAACGACCAAGGGATAATGATAAACATTATCAACAACGGATACGATAATTATTGCTAGGGCGCTCAAAAAGGCGGCCATATTCCACGTCGCCATAATCCGTAAATTTGAAAATTTTCGCCAAGATATGTAATAGTGCCAAAGCAAGGATATCCATGCTAACAAAAACAAAAACAACCCTATTAATCCCAAATCATGGAAAACCTGTAAATACTCGTTATGAGGAAAGTACTCCTCAACATTTTTCTGGGGGAAGAGAACAGCGACTACTCTGCGCGCGCTCCCCAACCCATTGCCTAAAACAGGGTTTTCCAGGGCAGAAGAAAAAACCATAGGCCACATCGTAAGTCTCCCACCGGTGTTTTCAGATGTTAATACTAACGAACCATCGCTAATAATCCTTTTCTGTTCTAGTATCGGCATTATTTGTAGCGAAATGAAAAGCACAAGCCCCACGCCTACCGCAACTGCCAGCATCTTTAATAATCGGCGATAGCGTAAAGTTGCTACCACAAACATTATTATAGACATCAAGATTGACGTTCTACCTAATGTAAAAAATATAACCGATATTGTTAAAAACACAAAAAAACCAGCCCACCGTTTTGACGTCCCATAGCGCATCTTGCTCAAAGCAATGGCCTGTACAATCAAAAGGAAATCCGAAAGAGCTCGAGAATCCCCTACATACATTCCTCTGGGCCCACGCGTGGTATATACCGCCGCCCCAGATAAAAGAGTGATCATAAAAAGGAACGCTGTCAATATAACGCTTATCAAAAAAATTGTTTCTACTTGAACGGCTATCCTTTGGCCCATTCCTCGAAAAATATTAGAACCCCATAGAAGCGCCACAAACGGCGCGGAGTACCAGAGAATATCTTTCAATCCTGAAAAGCCGCTGGGTTCAAGCAACCATCGAAAAATACTCCATAATAAAAAGGGAATAAAAAAGAGGCTGTAAACAGGTAAATATATAAGGGATAAACGAGATAGAAGATAGGTAAAGATAAGGAAAATCACGCCTAGCCAAATTACCCCAGCCAATGTCATTTGCGTATTTCCCATCGAAAATGAAAATTCCCGGAATACTGTTGACAGGGCAGCTGAAACTACGATTAAATATATAATTATGATTGGACGAGATCCAGTAAAAAAATTCAATACCAATCCAAAAGGAATTATTGCCAACAAAATCCCTTTGCTCCCTAAAAGTTCAAACCCAAAAACAATGCAGACACTAAACGCTAGAACAACGACCAATATCCACCCAAAAGAGGATGGTCTTATTTTTAAGGCAGAATTTATTCTAAACATTAGCGATATCCGTAACGTCGCGCTATTGGGAGCGTTAGTATTTCGACGAGCCATTCAGACAAAAATTTATCCTCTTTACTCAATTTGTCTAGTATTTCGATCATACCGGTATTCAATTTATCAGGGTTGCCAGCAAGGGTATGTTGGGCATGAAGATAAACATGACTATCGTCTGCAAAAGGTAACTGCTCTGCTTCAATATTTATCCACTCAAGGATCATTTGCATAGTAGATCGAGGAAAACGAATGAAAGTTTCATAGTTTATCTTTATATACCGAGATTGGCGAAAAAAAACTTCCGGCAATAAGTTATAAGCGTAAACTTGAGCAATTACAGAACTAAGCCGCCGACGTGAAAGCCATTTCTTTTGCCGCATCCAACTCTTGACAACATATTTTGGATCTCTAATCAAATGCAATACGTAAAGTTCAATGTTTGGCGAATAACTAAGAAGAAGCGCCATAAATGGGTGCTTTGAAGCATCCACGATAATTTTTTTATCCAAGCCAGCAATTGAAAGATACGGACCTTCAACATCTTTAGCCAAGCGAGAAAAACGCGCCTTCCATTTTGGAAATATTAATAGCGGCAACTTTGTCACTCTCAGCATTTTGGTTGCCATGACAACCGTTCTTTCATCTATCGCAGGGAGAATATCTTTCCAAAAACCACACTCGTTAACCATATTGCCACATCCACAGGGCAGATTTCTCAACTGAACTCGCTGATTATACAAAAACCTCCCAACTTCTCCACAATTAATAAAACCTGGAATTTCTCCTAAAATATAAGAAAGTAGCGTACTACCATTTCTACCTGTTCCAGCTATAAAGAGTACTTTTACCTTGTTTTCACTTTGCATGTAGCGCTCCTGTACTTGCTTAACGTCTCTCAACAACGAAAATACACGTTGTGCCAACTTTGAATCTTTTTATTTCACAGAACAATTAATATTGTGTTTACACTGTTGACATTCACCAAAATTTGTTAAGCTTGAGTCCCGCGCAATAAAAGCAACACAGCAAAATATCGGGGCGTTTTCGCAATGCGACAAAGCATTTGTTCAGTTTCTTGCGAATATCCAATTTGGATCGGAAAACCCATTCTTGATAGAACGTTTGACGTTTCCACGGCAAAACTTCTCCCGGTTGACTACGGACGCATACGCGGGCAAGAATTCAATATGAATTTCAGAATATTTGGCGAGATACGCTTTCATCAGTTCGCTTCGATATGCGCGAGAACGATCTCAAATAAAGATAAATGGGTCTTGCAATTCGCCGACGAAAATGTTCCAAGGCTCGCGTTTCCAGTCGTTGAACGCTCCAATAGTAATGCACGCCAAACTCCTTTTTGAGCTCTGCTTGCACACGAATTTGTGTCCATCTACTCGTCTTTCTGCTATTTGGTCTCTGGTCAGTCTCTTTGGTCACCGTGTTATAAATCTATGTTAACCTGTTTTTATGGATGCCAATAGAGAAGATAGTCGATCGTCAAAATGAATTATACTTCAGTGTCAGCCCGTTTTTTAGATTGAACAAAAGCCAGGCTATTAATCCCCAACTTCTTATGCACGGCCCACCATAAAGCCCCATTCCAAATCACAAGTGAAATTGTCGTTGCCCAAGCAGAACCAACAATGCCCCAATCTGGGATCAAAAGTAAATTCAGCGCAATATTTACCAACGCTGCAACAGCCATGCCGGCGGCGGTGTAATTCTCGTGGCCGGTCATATTCAAGAGAGTGCCCACTGAACCGGCTGCAGAATTGACCACCTGCCCACCTAACATGACAAGCAAGGGGATGTAAGCGGCAGCGTAAGAGTCGCCAAAGACGACATGCAAGAACTTCTGTCCCAATACTACAAAGCCGGCTGTTACGAAGAGATTAAAGACCAGAATCACACGCGCGCTATTGGTCACAAGATATTGCAGCTTTTCTTTCTGCCCCTGGGTATAAAAAGTAGCGAAGCGCGGCGCGACCACCATGTTGACCGACTGTAATCCAAAAGATGCCAGAACAACCACCTGAGCGGCAACACGATAAACACCGATCTGCGCATCGGGGAGAAAGAAGCCTTGAATTAATACGGAAGCCTGTTGATTGATCAATTGCATCCCACCAATAAACGCCAGCGGCAAGGTGCTCAAAAGCCACGAACGACCCGCAAAACTTGGCTTCACGCTCCGCGCTTCCAAAGGAGTAACGCGCCAAAGTAGCCAGGCGCCAACTGCAAACGATAGCCCTGCGGCGAGCACATACAGGAACATTGCATCCGGTGCAGTCAAGGAACCGTCCCAAATTAGCGCTGCGCCTGCCAACAGAAACACGTGCAAACCAGGTCGAATCAAGAACTCTGGCAACTGACCAGCCATAACCCGCTGCAAGCCACGCAAAGCGGCCCCACGCAAATCACCTAAAGAAACCAAAGGCACCAAAGCCAAGGCCCAAATAAACGTTGAGAATTTCTTTCCAGCCAAAGGTTCCTTGAACAACCAGAGAACTATCAATGTTATAGCGACTAGAGAAAAAGAAAGAAGGGCTGTTGTGCGCCCGGCCCAACGCCAGATGCCTTGAACGGTAGCGTAATCTCCTCGCGACACGCCACGTGCAGTCTCGCGCACTACCAATTGTGGCAGACCGAATTCAGAAGGTACCGAAAGCAGGGAAACCAGAGCGTAGATATAAGCATAAACGCCATAATCTGCCGGACCCAAGGTACGCGCCAGAATCACAGTAACCAGGAAAGTTAGGCCAGCGCTGGCGATCTTCAATCCCAAACTGCCGGCCAACTCGCGACCAATCCGCGAGTTAGATGCACGGGCAACCAGCTTCTGTAATCCAATAAACATAGCTGAACTCGTCATATTCGTGATTATTATTTCTTCTCAAGCGAACTGTCGGCCAAGCGCTCGCGGAACAAAACCCATGCGCTCGCCGCAAAGGCCATTGTCAAACCTGCCATGGCAGCAATCACGAATGGCGACATGGAGACGGGCTTCGCCTTAACCGCATCCGCGCTGACGGCAGCCACTCCCCCGCTTTGCCGCAGAATATTATCCACGACAGATTTTTGAAGGGTCAACTGCTGATAAACCGACGCGGCCTGGGCGCGCTGACGGTCATATTCGCCGCGTTGATAATTCAACCGATCGATTTTCGCCGACAAATCCTGGATCTCTTCCTGTAAAACCT
>Ga0226835_1001757_pt1 | contig 10772 bp, 11 predicted proteins | sample LAC_MetaG_1_FD_163627 | JGI IMG/M metagenome (GOLD analysis project Ga0226835, IMG submission 163627) | Anaerobic ammonium oxidizing microbial communities from anammox membrane bioreactor (MBR) in UC Berkley, California, United States -... | ecosystem: Engineered > Bioreactor > Anaerobic >...
GCTCATGGCGGCTGAATATGTGCTTTCGCACGGCAATCGGCGGGTCATCCTGTGTGAGCGCGGCATTCGCACGTTCGAAACCTCAACGCGCAACACCACCGACATCAATGCCGTGCCGGTGCTCAAAGCCCTCAGTCACCTTCCGGTGGTGCTTGATCCCTCCCACAGCACTGGCAACTGGGAGTACGTCACGGCCATTGCCCGCGCGGCAGTGGCGGCTGGGGCCGATGGCTTAATGGTAGAGGTGCATACCCACCCCGACCAGGCGCTTTCAGACGGTGGGCAGAGCCTGAAGCCTGAGCGTTTTGCCGAAATGGTGCGCCAGGTGCGCGCCATCGCCCGGGCGATCGGGCGAGATGTGGCCGCGTCTCAACATGCCCAACCGGTTCTGCAGGGAGCGGCCCAATGAGCGGTGACGAGGAGCCCGGCTTTTTTCTGGAGCGCGCCTGTGTGGCCATCCTGGGGCTGGGGCTCATGGGCGGGTCGCTGGCGCTGGCACTGCGTGGAAAAGTGGGTCGATTGATCGGGATTGACCCCCACCCGCCCACCCTGGAGCTGGCCGCCCAAATGCAGCTTGCCGATGACCTGTCAGCAACGCCAGAGGGCGTGCTCTCACAGGCTGATCTGGTGATTCTGGCGGCTCCGGTGCGGGCGATTCTTCAATTGATCGAGGCCTTGCCCGGCCTGCACCCTGGCGCAGCGGTGGTGATCGACCTGGGATCGACCAAGCAGGACATTCTTCAACGCATGGCGCGTCTGCCAGAGCGTTTTGAGCCCCTCGGAGGGCACCCGATGTGCGGCAAGGAGCGTTCTTCGCTGGCAGAGGCGGAGGCGATTCTGTACCAGGGAGCGCCGTTTGCCTTTGTGCCGCTACCGCGTACTACCGCGCGCGCCCGTGCGGCGGCTGAGGCGCTGGCCGGGGCGGTGGGCGCCCGCCCGCTCTGGTTAGATGAATGGGCGCACGATCGGTGGGTGGCTGCCACCAGTCATTTGCCTTACCTGCTGGCCTCTGCGCTGGCGGCCTGCACCCCTCCTGAGGCCGCGCCTCTGGCCGGGCCCGGGTTCCGCAGCACCACGCGGCTGGCCTCTCAGCCTTCCGGGTTAATGCTCGATATTCTGGCAACCAACCGCAAGAACGTGCTCTGTGCCCTGCGCCGTGTGCATGCCCGGCTTGACCTGTTTGAGCAGCTGCTCGAAGCCGAAGACTATGCCGCGTTGCAGGGTCTGCTGGAAGAAGGCGCGCTGCGGCGGGATTATTTCCTTTCGATCTCACCGGGAGAAACGCGATGAACCTCACCATCTATCCCGGCAGTCCGCTCCGGGGGTGCGTGGAACCTCCGGGAGATAAATCTCTTTCTCACCGCGCGGCGCTTTTCGCGGCGCTGGCCGAAGGCGAAAGCCGTGTGGAGCATTTTCTCGTTTCAGGAGTGACCGAGGCCATGCTGCGCTCCCTGAAGGCGCTAGGGGTGGCGTGGGAACTCTCCGCTGACACCCTGCAGGTGCAGGGGTGCGGCCTGCGCGGTCTGCGCGCGCCGGTCAGCGCGCTGGACTGTGGGAATTCGGCCACCACCATGCGCCTGTTGACCGGAGCAGTGGCCGCGGCGGGGATTGCCGCGGTGCTGGACGGTTCGGCTGGTTTACGCCGCCGCCCGATGGAGCGTATTGCCGGGCCACTGCGCCAGATGGGGGTAGATATTTCCACCGCTGAAGGCGGCGGGGCACCCCTGACTCTGGGTTCACGCCCGCCGTCGCGGCGGCTTTCGGCGCTCGACTATTCCCTGCCGGTAGCCAGCGCCCAGGTGAAAACCTGCCTGTTGCTGGCCGCGCTGGCCGCCGATGCCCCCACCACCCTCCACGAACCGGCGCTCTCGCGTGATCATACTGAGCGCATGTTGCGCGGCATGGGGGTTTCGATCGAAAACAGCCCCGAACCGGCCGGTTACCGGGTGACCCTCACCCCCCCGGAGACCCCCCTGCAGCCCTTGAGGGGTGTGCTCCCGGGTGATTTTTCCGCCGCGGCGTTTCTCATGGCGGCCGCGCTTATCACGCCTGGCTCAGAGCTTACCCTGCCCGCAGTGGGGCTTAACCCCACCCGCACCGGCCTGCTGGACGCCTTCCGGGCGATGGGCGGTGACCTTGAGGTGAGCAACCTGCGCGAGTGCCTCGGCGAGCCGGTGGGCGATCTGAAGGTGCGCTTCAGCCCGTTGCGGGGAATCGAGATTGGGGGGGAATGGGTGGTGCGGATGATTGATGAATTCCCCGCCTTCGCCGCCGCCGCGGTTTTTGCCGATGGCCCCAGTGTGGTGCGCGATGCGCAGGAATTGCGCTACAAAGAGTCCGATCGAATTGGCGCGCTGTGCAGTGAACTGCGCGCCGTGGGTGCGCAGGTTGAGGAAACCCCCGACGGCTTTATTCTGCAGGGTGGCGGGGCACGGGGGGGTGTGGTCAACCCTCACGGAGACCATCGTCTGGCGATGTCGCTGGCAGTGCTGGGGCTGGCTTCACGCGAGCCGGTGCAGGTGCTGGGGGCTGAAATTACGCGCGAGTCCTTCCCCCGGTTTCCGGATGTATTGCGCTCGCTGGGGGCGCAGATCGACGAAGAGTATGAGTAAGAGCCTTTTCTGGTTCTCATGACGCGTACCCTGGTTTTCGCTTTAACTGGCTGGCCGCTCGGCCACAGCCTTTCGCCCCTCCTGCACCGGGCGGCTCTGGCGGCGCTGGGGTTGAAGGGAGAGTACCACCTTCTGCCGGTGCCACCGGGTGATTCATCTGTCCTGGAGGTGTTGCTTCAACAGGTGCGGAGCGGGCAGTTGCAGGGGCTTAACGTCACCATTCCACACAAACAGGCCGTGCTGCCCCTGCTGGACGAGCTTTCTCCGACGGCGCGCGCCATTGGCGCGGTGAACAGCATCTGGTTGCGCGAAGGCCGCCTGGTGGGAGATAACACCGATGCCCCCGGTTTTTTAGCCGATCTGCATGCCCGGCTGGGAGACCGCCTGGCTGGAGAGGCGCGGAGGCGGTGCGCCTGGCTGTTTGGAGCGGGGGGCTCGGCCCGGGCGGTGGCCTTTGCGCTGGCGAGCGAGGGCTGGCGGGTGGTCATTGCGGCGCGCCGCCTGGAACAGGCCGAGGCGCTGGCGGCTTCGCTGGAGAGCTGGCTGGATTCGGAACAGTTCATTCCGGTTTCGCTCGCCGCTCTCCCCGAGGGGGGCGTTCCGCACCCGCAGTTGATCGTCAACGCCACCCCGCTCGGCATGACTCCCCAGGCGGAGACGAGCCCCTGGCCGGAGGGGCTGGATTTTCCGCGGGGGGCGTGTGTATACGACCTGGTATATAATCCTCCGGAGACGCGCCTGGTGCGTGAGGCGCGTCGCGCCGGGCTGGAGGCCGTGACCGGCCTGGGAATGCTCGTGGAGCAGGCCGCGCTGGCGTTGGAGAAGTGGACCGGCCTGCCGGTTCCCCGCGAGGCGATGTTCCGCGCGGTCGAGCCGCGACCGAAAGAACCCTGAAGGAGATAATGAGGAGCTTATGCCCTTACGTTTTCTAACCGCTGGCGAATCGCACGGGCCTGCCCTGCTCGCCATTCTCGACGGCCTGCCCGCAGGCCTGCCCCTGGACGAGGCCCTCCTCCGGCGCGACCTGGCGCGCCGCCAGCATGGATACGGCGCCGGTCCGCGTATGAAGCTGGAAACGGATACCGCCCGTATTCTGGGCGGCGTGATGGAAGGCCAGACCACCGGGGCGCCGTTGGCCCTTCAGATCGAAAACAGCGACCATGCCCGCTGGAAGGGGCGGGCGGTGGCGCCCTTCTCTACCCCGCGGCCGGGTCACGCCGACCTGGCCGGGGCGTTGAAGTATGGGTTCCATGATTTGCGCCCCGCCCTCGAGCGCGCTTCGGCGCGTGAGACTGCGGCGCGGGTGGCGGTGGGGGCCGTCTGCCGGGCCTTGCTGGCTGAGTTTGGCATTCAGGTGGGGGGGTATGTGGTATCTATCGGGCCGGTGGAGGCAGATCTGGCCGGTCTTCCCTACGCAGAGCGGATTGCCCGCGCCCTGGAAAGCGAAGTTTCCTGCCCGGATGCACACGCTGCCCGGCAGATGCAGGAAGCCATCCGCCAGGTGATGCAGGATCGGGATACGCTGGGCGGGGTGATCGAGGTGGTGGCTCTGGGGCTTCCGCCGGGGCTGGGGTCGTACGCTCAATGGGACCGCCGCCTGGAAGCGCGCCTGGGAGCGGCTATTCTCAGCGTGCAGGCGATTAAAGGGGTGGAGTTCGGCCCTGCCTTCCAGAATACGCGTTTACCCGGCACGCGGGTGCACGACGCTATCCGACTGGAGGCCGAAGGCGGCTGGCTGACGCGACCGAGCGACCGTTCCGGCGGGCTGGAAGGCGGCATCACTACCGGCCAGCCGCTGGTGGTGCGCGCGGCCATGAAACCCATTGCCACCACCCTCACGCCTCAGCCGACGGTTGACCTGGCCTCCGGGGAGGAGACAGAAACCCGTTATGAACGCTCAGATTTTTGCCCCGTCCCGCGGGCGGTGGTGATTCTGGAGGCCATGACGGCTTTCGTTCTGGCCGACGCTTTGCTTGAGAAACTGGGCGGCGATTCGCTGGATGAGATGCGCCCCCGGTTTGACGCCCTGCGCCGGGCGCGCCTGGACGACTTGCACGTGGATGGTCAACCTCATATTTTCTGGCCCGAGTGAAACCATGACTGCTTCCAAGAGTGAAACCCTGTATTTTGTTTACGGTCCGCCGGGATCGGGCAAGTCGACTCTGGCGCGGCGCTTGGCCGGGCTGCTCGATCTGCCTTTTATGGATCTGGATGAGCAGATTCAGGCTTCTGCGGGGATGCCCATCCCGGCCATTTTTGACCGCGAAGGTGAGCGCGGCTTCAGACAGCGCGAACGCGCCGCCCTGGAAGCCGCGCTACAAAGCGGGCGGGGTGTGGTTGCCCTGGGCGGAGGGGCCTTACTCGACCCGACCAGCCGCTCCCTGGTTGAATCGGCGGGGCGGGTGCTTTGCCTGCGGGCCGAGCGCGAGGTGCTCTTCGAACGCCTGGGGCAGGAGGTCGGTACGCGCCCTCTTCTGGGCGAGGATGCCGGGTGGCGTGAGCGTCTGGACGCTTTGCTAGCCGCGCGGGCGGCGCATTACCATTCTTTTCCGCTTTCCCTGGACACCTCGGCTCTGAACCCCGAAGAAGCCGCCCGGCAGGCGCAGTTGAAGTTTGGCGCCTGGCGGGTGAGCGGCATGGGCGCGGCGTATGATGTGCGTGTGGTGCAGGGTGGGCTCGATGCTCTGGGGTCCATGTTGCGCGCACGGGGCCTGGAAGGGCCTCTGGCGCTGGTGAGCGATTCGCAGGTGGCTCCGCTCTATGCGGAGAGAGTGGAAGCGGCTTTGAGAGCGGCCGGGTACGCGGTGCAGCGGGTGGTGATACCGGCGGGTGAAGAGCACAAAACGCTCGAGACTGTATCTCACCTGTGGGAGGCTTTCCTTGCCGCCCGCCTCGACCGGCGCAGTACGGTGCTTGCGCTGGGCGGGGGCGTGGTGGGCGACCTGGCCGGTTTTGCCGCGGCGGTGTATTTACGGGGGGTGCGCTGGGTGGCGCTGCCCACCACCCTGCTGGCGATGGCCGACGCCAGCCTGGGGGGGAAGACCGGCGCCGACCTGCCGCAGGGGAAAAATTTAATCGGGGCTTTTCATCCGCCGGCGCTGGTGCTTTCGGACCCGGCTACGCTTTCCACCCTGCCCGAGGCGGAGTTGCGTAGTGGGATGGCCGAGGTGGTGAAGCATGGCCTGCTGGCCGACCCGGCGCTTTTTGCCCGGGCCGAAGGCGGCTGGGAGGCGATGCGCGCCAATCTGGATGAAACGGTGCGCCGCGCCATGGCGGTGAAGATCGCCTTTATTCAGGCAGACCCCTATGAGAAGAACATTCGCGCGGCGCTTAACCTGGGGCACACGGTGGGGCACGCGGTGGAGGTGGCTTCGGGTTATCGCCTGCGCCACGGCGAGGCGGTGGCGATTGGCCTGCGGGTAGAGGCGCGCCTGGCGGAGGCCCTGGGGGTGGCGGAGGCTGGCCTGGCCGGGCGCATCGAGGCGTGCCTGCGCGGACTTGGCCTGCCCACGCGCATCCCTGAAGAGATCGACCGGGAGGGCTTCCTGCGCGCCCTCAGGGTAGACAAGAAAAATGCTGCCGGGCAGGTGCGCTTTGCTCTGCCAGAACGTGTGGGGGCGTACCGGGTGGGGGTGACTGTCGAGATGGATTTCAGCGAATTGTTGACGATTTAGGCGGGGAGGCGCGGCGATGAAAGCTTACCTGGTGCTCCATGGGCCCAACTTAAACCTGCTGGGGGTACGCGAGCCGGGGGTGTATGGCGCGCTTTCTATGGAAGAAATCAATCACCGCCTGCGGGCGCTGGCCGATGAGCTGGGGGTGGAGGTGCGTTTTGCGCAATCAAACCATGAAGGGGCTTTGATCGATGCTCTGCATGAGGCGCGCGCCTGGGCGGCGGGGGTGGTGTTCAACCCCGGCGGGTATACGCACACCTCGGTGGCTCTGCGCGACGCCGTGGCGGCCATCGGTATTCCGGTGGTAGAAGTGCACCTCTCCAATGTGCATGCGCGGGATGAGTTCCGGCGCCATTCGCTGATTGCACCGGTCTGCCGGGGGACGATTGCCGGTTTTGGCTGGCAGTCGTACGCGCTGGGGCTGCGCGCCCTGGCAGGGCTGGAAGACTGAGGGGGGTCTGTATTTGTTTCCCTATTGCAATGGGCGGAAGCCTTCTCCCAGGGCTTCGTGAGCCTGCCCGATGACCATAAAAGCGCGGGGGTCTACTTCTTTGACGATTGCCTTGATGCGGCTGACTTCGGGCCGGGTGACCACGCAGTAGAGCACCGGGCGTTCGGCATGGGTGTAGGCGCCGGTGGCGTTGAGGATGGTGACACCCCGTTCCAGGTCGGTCATGATTTTCCGGGCCACTTCTTCCGGGCGCGAGGTGATGATCAGCGCGGTACGGAAAACGCTCGTTCCTTCCAGCACCATTTCGGCTACCAGCCCGCTGACGTAGGTGACCGCCAGGGCGTAGAGGGCATTCTCCCAGGCAAAGACCAGCCCCGACGCCAGAATGACGATGGAATCGGTGATCAGGTAGGCCATCGAAATGGAAATGCCGATCTTCTCATTCAGGATGCGCCCGAGGATGTCGCTTCCGCCGCTGGTTCCCTTGCCGCGGTAGACCAGCCCAAGCCCCACCCCCAGCACCACCGCCCCGTAAAGACAGTTCAAGAAAAGGTCGTGGACGATGCCCTCGGGTGGAAGGAAGACCCCCAGCATGTCGGTGAAGAAAGAAAAACCCGTCACCGCAAGAGCGGTACGCAGGGCAAAGCGCGGCCCTCCTAAGTGCTGCCAGCCGAGCAGAAAGAGCGGCACGTTGCCCAGGAAGACCATCAGACCGATGGGCCAGCCCGTGTAGAAGTTGATCAATTGCGAGGCTCCGCTGATCCCGCCGCTGACTAGCTGGGCGGGTATCAGGAACAGCCGCATGGCAAATGCCTGCACCAGCGCGCCAAGCAGGACGTAGGTATAATCGGCCAGCGAGTCGCGCGAGAACTCGACGCTTCGCAGGGTTTGGAGCAGGTTCTCGCGCAGGGTGAGCGGAGCAAGGGGCTTCATGGGCTACCTCCGCGCCAATTATAACCGCAAGCCCCAACCGCCCCGGGAATTCACCGGACGAGTCAGGCCCTTTCATCCTGTGTATAATAACCAGTGGAGTAAAAGCTATGCCCTTAAAAATTCTGGATTATTTTGATCCTCAAGCCGATTGCGTCCTTTACCAGGGTGACACGTTATCGTTCTTGCCCACCATTCCGGACGAAACTGCTGATTTAGTGGTGACTTCACCTCCTTATAACCTGGGGAAACCCTACGAAAAACGAATTCATATCGATGATTACCTTCATCAGCAGCAAGAGGTGATCGAACTTTGCATTCGGAAGTTAAAACCCAATGGGAGTATTTGCTGGCAGGTGGGAAATTATGTGGATAAGGGTGAAATCATTCCTCTGGATATTCTTCTGTATCCCATTTTTGCCGGCGCCGGTTTGAAATTAAGAAACCGAATTATCTGGCACTTTGAACATGGTTTACATACCTCCAGAAGATTCTCTGGTCGGTATGAGGTCATTCTCTGGTTTACCAAAACCGATGAATATATTTTTAATCTGGATGCGGTACGAATCCCACAAAAATATCCGGCTAAAAAGCATTTCAAAGGTCCAAAGAAAGGTCAGCTTTCAGGGAACCCTCTTGGCAAGAACCCTTCGGATGTTTGGATAATTCCCAATGTCAAAGCCAACCATGTTGAGAAAACGATTCACCCGTGTCAGTTCCCTGTTGAATTGATTGAGCGGTTGGTATTGGCTTTAACGAACCCGGGCGGCTGGGTCATTGACCCGTTTATGGGGGTTGGGACAACAGCCATTGCCGCTCTGATGCATCAACGCAAGGCTGCTGGGGCAGAGATCATGCCGGAATATATTCAGATCGCCAGGGAACGGATTGCCCAGGCTGAAGCAGGCCGTCTGAGAGTTCGCCCCATGGACAGGCCAGTTTACGACCCCCATGGAAATGAGGTGCTTGTCCCTCCAAAATACGTTAGTTTAAGTATGTACCAGGGGGTTTTGCTGGATGCCAGAGAAGAATACCAGACCGGAGAAGGACAGTCATGAAGATTGTGTACGAGTATTCACACCTGGGTGGAGCAGAAATATTGAAAGTTCGTTACCCACACATAGAAGATGAGATCAATGAGGTAATTTCGAATGTAAAAGCCGAACGGATTAAAGAGAGTCGTGAAAAGACCAGGCAAGGGCAATTCCTTGTTGCCCCCATATCCATGAATGCACAATTCCATGCTCTGTTTAATGCCAGGGGATACACCGAAATTCGAGACACTTATACCATCCAGATTCCCCATTACCAATTCACTATTCCCAATGCTTTTAAACAGGTAGATTATGTAAAAGATAAAGTGCTGATTGAGGTTCAGTTTGGCAAATATGCATTCATGTTCTATGACATGGCCAAATTCCAGTACTTTTTTAACGAAAATAAAGCCGATGTAGGGGTCGAAATTGTCCCTTCCCATGCCCTTCACCGCAAGATGTCCTCAGGAGTATCTTATGGTGAACAATTGGTGTATGACATTGAGCGGCTGAAGCGCCATTTCCCTGCGGTTCCTGAGAAGGTTATTTTGATCGATGTAGAGAATTAGGGAAATCTTTTTCGCACTTTGCCTTTGGATTCTCATTCTCTCCAGGTTTTCTATTCCAGGCATTAAAAATCGCTCCTTCTCGATCATAGTGTAACTTTTTCTTCCATAAATCATCCAATTGATGTACCATTAAGGACAAAGCAACACTCTCAAAACGAAAGGATGATGGAACGATGTCTGAAATGCCTGTTCATTCTCCAGTAACTTTACCCCGCCTTAACGAACCCGCGCCTGAATTTGAGGCGGTAACCACGCACGGGGTAGTGCGTCTCTCCGATTTCCGCGACTCCTGGCTGATCCTCTTCTCGCACCCGGCCGACTTCACTCCCGTGTGCACTACGGAGTTCATCGCCTTTGCGGAAATTTACCCTGAACTTCAAAAACGCGGTGTGGAGTTGCTCGGCCTGAGCATTGACAGCGTGTATTCGCACATCGCCTGGCTGCGGAACATCGAAGAAAAAACGGGGGTAAAAATCCCCTTCCCGGTGATTGCCGATCTGAATAAAGAAGTGGCAACCAAATACGGCATGGTCCAACCCGGAGCGAGCAAGACCGAAGCCGTGCGGGCGGTGTTCATCATTGATCCCAAGGGGATTTTGCGTGCCATGATTTACTACCCGTTGACCACTGGCCGGAACATGGCGGAAATTCTTCGCCTCATCGATGCGCTGCAGACCAGCGACAGGCACGGCGTGGCCACTCCCGCCAACTGGAAGCCCGGCGATAAGGTCATCGTCCCGGCGCCGCAGACCATGGAAATGGTCGAAGAACGCATGAAGGCCGGTTTTGAAATGGTGGACTGGTACCTGGCCAAGAAGAGCCTGGAGTAAAACCATGGCCTGCATTAACCCGGATGGAAGCCTGACGCCCTCAGCCCTGGCGGTGCTCCGCGCGCTGGAAACCCCGGCCACCCCGGCGGAGATTGCTCAGAAAGCCGGTTTACCGCTTTTCCGAGTGCGCGGCAGCCTGCGTGAACTGGTCGAAGCGGGGTTGCTGGCCGAGCGTGAGGGTATCTACTCGCTCACCCCTCAGGGCCGAGAAAAAATAAACGCCTGATCGAGGCGGCGGGGAGAACCTCTCCCCGCCGTTTTTTATCTCCCGGCCTCCGGGGGCGAGCATTCACCAGGCCTGTGAGCCGGTACGCGGGGCCTCAGAAATGAAAAATGGCGTTACAATCTTTTCATGCAGACCTGGAACCTTTCTGAAGGCGACCCGCTTCACCTGACTCTTTCTGCCGATCCCCGGCTGGGGCCTACCGACTACGCCAATGATGTGACCTGGGAGCTCAGCCTGCGAGGCGAGGACCCCCCCGCCCTGGCGCTGTTCACAACCTTTGGCCTGCGCGCCCGAAGGATGCAGTTTTTTCCGGTGTTTTCTCGGGGCGGGCAATCGGTGATTGACCCTGCCGCCTTTCATCGCGCTCCGAAAGTCACCCGGTTTTACCCCAATTATCTTGAAGTCCATTTTGCCCCCTTCGAGGGGATTGAAGTTCGGGCGGAATA
>Ga0226835_1001760_pt1 | contig 10726 bp, 9 predicted proteins | sample LAC_MetaG_1_FD_163627 | JGI IMG/M metagenome (GOLD analysis project Ga0226835, IMG submission 163627) | Anaerobic ammonium oxidizing microbial communities from anammox membrane bioreactor (MBR) in UC Berkley, California, United States -... | ecosystem: Engineered > Bioreactor > Anaerobic >...
TTGATTCGAGAAATCCTCACGGATTTCCTTTTTTTCATTTACTCAAAAGCGGTCAATGTCCATACACCAGACATCAACCCGCAGGCGCTCTCGCACTCTCTCTTCCACTCTTTAACTGTTAAGGTTCAAACCTGCACAAGACAAGAAAATCCGCCGTGCGAGAGAGCAAGCTCTCCAGAACGCATCCGGCGGAGACAAAGAGCATCAAGGCATTGCACAACTGCTTGCCAGAATTTCGCTTTTTCTCTTTGTCCTCCTCGCCTTGATTTGTAAGTTGGCTGCGATGCTTTGTTCCAAGCGTCAGATATTATACCACCCCAATCATTTTTGTCAATAACTTGCGCCCTTTTTCTTCCTTAAATTTCTAACGCGCTGCGTCATGGCAAAACGCCGCAATGATTCTAAATTGGATTGCCCAAGTCGCCTCCTCGCGCGCCCAAATCGCCGCGCCCATCATGCTGTATTATAATCAAATCCATGCGTGTTTTGATGCTCTCGAAAGCGTGTATCGTCGGCGCTTATCAAACCAAACTCACGGCGCTGGCGGCGAAACCGGGAATAGAATTGACCGTTGTCGTGCCGCCGTATTGGCAGGACGCGCGCGGACGCCTCACGCTGGAACGTCTCCACACGCACGGATATACGCTGCGCGTCGCGCCGATGCGCTGGAACGGCAATTTTCATTGGCACTATTATCCGACCCTGCCGCAAATTTTGCGCGCGGCGCAGCCGGATATTTTTCACATTGACGAAGAGCCGTACAATCTGGCGACGTTTCACGCCGCGCGCGCCATGCGCCAACGCAATCCGCATACAAAAATTATTTTCTTTACGTGGCAAAATCTCTGGCGCCGCTATCCGCCGCCGTTTGTGTGGATGGAAAAATTCATGTATCGCGTCGCTTCCGCCGCCATCGCCGGCAGTGAAACGGCAAAACAGGTCTTGACGCAAAAAGGTTTCGCCCGTCCCAGCGCCGTCATTCCTCAATTCGGCGTGCCAGAAATTTTTGCGCCGCAACCGCGCGCGCGCGCGACGGATGAATTTGTCATTGGCTATGCCGGCAGATTGGTCGCGGAAAAAGGCGTTGACGTTTTACTGCGCGCGGCCGCGCAGCTGTCGGGGCCATGGCGCTTGCGCATCATCGGCAGCGGGCCCGAACAAGCGTCGCTTGCCGCGTCCGCGCGCGCGCTGCAAATCACGTCACGCGTCGAATTTTCAAGTTGGACGGATTCAGCCGCGATGCCGCGCTGGTACAATTCGCTCGACGTTCTGGCGCTGCCATCCTTGACGCGTCCAAATTGGAAGGAACAATTCGGCCGCGTGCTGACCGAAGCGATGGCGTGCGGCGTGCCTGTGATTGGCGCGGCTTCCGGCGAAATTCCGTACGTCATTGGCGACGCGGGCATCGTCGTGCCGGAACATGACGCGGACGCGTTGGCGCGCGCGTTGAGCGCATTGATGCGCGCGCCAACGCGCCGCCTACAGCTAGCGCAAGCGGGCCGCGCGCGCGCGTTAGAAAAATTTTCCGAACAAAAAATTGTGGACGACACGTGGTCGTTCTATCAAAGTCTGCGGTAAAGCGTTGGACTTCTGCTATAATGACTTTTGTGCCAGCTGTTTGTCCGCGCATCGCGCTCAACGCGCAGTTGCTCCGCCTGAATGAAGGATATCGTTCCGCCGGCATCGCGCGGTATATTTTTCACCTCTTGCGCGAACTACCCCAAGCCCTGCCCGATTGCGCGCTAGAGGTTTTTGCCACCGAACCGCTGGCGCCGTCGCTTTTACAAAATGTTCGTCTCCGCGTCACCCATCTGCCCGTCCACAAACCGGTGTGGCGCATTATTTGGGAACAAACCCTTTTTGCCTGGGCGCTGCGCGAACAATACGCCTTGCTTCATTCCATGGCGTACGTTTCGCCCTTGCTCAATCGTACGCCAAGCGTCGTAACGTGGTACGACGCGAGTTTTTTGATTTATCCCGAATACTTTCGTCCGTTCCAACGGCTCTATCTCAAAATCGGCGCGCGCGCGTCGGCGCGGCGCGCGCGCAAAATTATTACCATTTCCGAAAGCAGCAAACAAGACCTTGTGCGCCTCTTGCAAATTCCGCCCGAACGCGTCCACGTCGCCCTGCCCGGCGTCGAGACGACTTTTTTTCAACCGGTCACGACGGCAGAATTACAAAACTTTCGGCGCGCGAAAAATTTGCCCGAGCATTTTGTCTTGTATGTGGGAACGCGCGAACCGCGTAAAAATTTGCCGACGTTGATTCGCGCGTTCGTTCAAGCGAAACGCGCCGCTCGGCTGCCGCACTATTTGATTTTGGCGGGCGGCCGCGGTTGGCTCGACCACGCAATCGCAACGACGATTCAAGAGCTCGGCGCGCAAGCCATGGTACTCTTTCCGGGTTTTGTCGCGCAGGCGGAATTGCCGCAATGGTATCGCGCGGCGGACGCGTTTGCGTATCTGCCGCAATACGAAGGTTTCGGTATGCCCGCGCTCGAAGCGTTGGCGTGCGGCGCGCCGGTCCTCGCCTCGAACGTTTCGTCCCTGCCCGAAGTCGTGGGCGACGCGGGGCTCCAAGTGAATCCGCGCGCGCCGGATGAAATCGCCGACGCGCTGATTTATCTTTTGACCAACGACGCGGCGCGCCAAGAGCTCGCCGCGCGGGGTCCGCAGCGCGCGCGCCAATTTACCTGGACGCGCGCCGCGCAGCGTACCGCCGACGTGTATCGGCAGGCATTGAATTTATATTCGTCCGTTCCGACGCTTTGAAATGCAAAAATACGCACGCGTTCTGATGTTTATCCAAATCGGCATTGATTTTATTCTCATCAATGCCGCGTTCGCGTTTGCCTATTTCATCCGCTACGAGCTGCGTTTTCCCATCACCGTCGCCGAAGCCAATTACGTCGCGTACACCGAATACATTCCCATCACGTTGGGTTTGAGCGTCGGCTTGCTCGTGATTTATCACATCGAAGGCATTTACAATTATGTGCGCGGGCGGACGTGGCTGGAAGAATTTTACAGTCTGCTGACCGCGACATTCACCGGCATCGCCATCCTCGTATTCTTTTTTTTCTTTTTTCGGCCGCAATACTATTCGCGTTTGATTTATTTGTATGCCGGCATCCTGATTGTGCTGTGCTTGACCGTCGCCCGCGTCATTCTGCGCGGCGTCTTGGGCGTCTTGCGAAAACGCGGGTACGGCGTGGACCGCGCGATTTTGGTGGGCGGCGGCGAAATGGGGCGCGCCATCATGCGGAATGTGTTGGCGCAGCCGGGGTTGGGTTATCAGATTACCGGATTTGTGGACGACGACCCCCACAAAGGCGCCATCGGCAATTATCCCTTGCTCGGCGGCACCGACCAACTGCCGCGGCTCTTGCGCGAACACAACATTGACGAAGTGATTATCACGCTGCCGTGGCACGCGCGCGACAAAATCGTTCGGATTATGGAAATTTCCGAAGCCGCCGGGGCGCGCGTAAAAATCGTTCCCGATTTATTTCAATTGTCCCTCTCGCAAATCGCCGTTGACGCGGTGGGCGGCATCCCGCTCATCGGCGTCAAGGATGCGAGTTTCAGTTCCGGCGCGTTCGCGTTGAAACGCGCGATGGATGTCCTCTTTGCCGGCATTCTCTTTTTGCTCATGCTGCTGCCGATGGCGCTCATTGCGCTCGCCATTAAATTGACGTCGCCGGGGCCCATTATTTTCGCGCAGCGGCGCGTCGGACGCGGCGGCAAATTATTCACCGCCTATAAATTTCGCACCATGCGCGTCGGCGCGGATGACGCGAAACAAGCTTTACTGCATCTGAACGAAGCCACCGGCCCGCTATTCAAAATTCGCAATGACCCGCGCATCACCAACATCGGCAAATTTTTGCGCCGCACAAGTTTGGACGAACTGCCGCAATTTTGGAATGTGTTGAACGGCGACATGTCGCTCGTGGGCCCACGTCCGCCGCTGCCCAACGAAGTCGCGCAATATGAAGATTGGCACAAACGGCGCTTGGACGTTTCGCCGGGCGTCACCGGTTTGTGGCAAGTGAGCGGCCGCAGCGAATTGACGTTTGACGAAATGGTGATGCTCGATTTGTATTACATCGAAAATTGGTCGCCATGGCTCGACATTTGGATTATGCTCAAAACCATTCCCGCGCTGCTCACCGCGCGCGGCGCGTACTGATTTTGCGCGCGGCGAAATCGCTGTCGCGTGAATTTTGGAAACTGCCTCATAGCCCGCGTTACCTTTGCGCCGCGTCTGCGTAAATCTGCAAATACCTTTTTGTCAAAGTTGTATCCGTCAACCAATGGCTCGCACAAAACTAAACATTTTGCCCAAGCCAGAATATAATGTACCCACACGAAACAAAACGGAGCAGACCAGTGAAACATCTATTCCTGCGCGCGTTCGTTCTCCCGGCATTTTTATTTCTTTTGCTTGCGCTCGGGTTCGACGGCGCCCACGCCCAGAGCAAATCCGTCGTCGTCCCGTCACGCAACGGCGACGTAACCGTTCAAACCAACGGCGACATGGCGTTTGATGAAGAATGGAACGTCCAATTTATCGGCGGGCCCTTTTCGTTTGCCTTTCGCTGTATCGCACAAGGCAGATATGACGCAATTCGAGATTGGGGCGTAAATCAGAACGGCATCGAATTTACGGAATCCTCCAGTGGACGCGCGGGTACGTACGAGCTGTACACGCAAGACGACCAAGACTGTATCAAATGGCATTTTGCGCCAACGACCAACGCCACACGCACGTTCAATTTGCGCTACACCGTCGTAGGCGGTTTGCGAATCTATGAGGGCGGCGACCAATTCTTTTGGAATTTTATCGAAAGCGATCGGCAATATCCGATTAATGACTCGAACGTAACGCTGCATCTGCCGGGCAATGCCAAGCCCGACGAAATCAAAGCCACGACGTACGAAAATAATTCCGAACAACCTCAGAACGCGCGCGTAGCGGACGGCAACACGGTCGTTTTTACGGGCAGCCAATTTAGCGACGGCGACCAATGGACCTTGCGCGCGCAATTTCCGCATGGCATCGTGAACGCCGCGCCCGCCGCGTGGCAAAAAGCGTCCGACCAACGCGATGCCATAACGCCGTGGATTAATCTTGGCACAGGTTTCTTTTCGCTCCTCGCGCTCATCGGCGGCAGTTTGGGCTTGTATCTTTTGTGGTACACGCGCGGGCGCGACAATCCCACCGGCGTCATTGCCGAATACTATCCGACGCCGCCGACCGATGACCCGCCGGGCGTGGCAGGCGTTTTACTCGACGAGCGCGCGGACATGCAAGACATTATCGCCACCATCGTTGATTTGGCGCGGCGCGGCGTGATTCGCATGACGGAAACGGCGGAACCCGGCTTTATGGGCATTGGGACCAAACGCGATTTCACCTTTACGCGCTTGGGCAAAGAAACGGGTTTGCGCGATTACGAAGATACAATCATCAAAAAAATCTTTCGCGGCAGCAATGAAGCCGACCTTGAGGACCTCAAACTCAAGTTTTACAAATATCTGCCCGAAATCAAAAAAGAATTGTATCAAGAGGTCGTCAAAGCCGATTACTATAAATCGAGTCCGCAAGACGCGCGCACGCGCTATTCCGTCGTGGGCATCGCCATTCTGGTCGTGTTGGGCTGCATCGGTTTCACCGTCTTTGGCTCGCTCATTGAAATCACGCCGATGGCAATCTGTCCGCTCATTATTTTTGGTTTGCTCGGCGGCGCGTTGATTATCATGGCGCAATTCATGCCGCGCCGTACAAACGCGGGCGCGACCGCCAAGGCGAAATGGGAAGCGTTCAAACGCTATCTCGCCAACATCGAAAAATACACCAACGTCGCCCAAGCGCAAGATTTGTTTGATAAATATCTGCCCTATGCCATCGCGTTCGGTTTGGAACGCAGTTGGGTTGATAAATTCGCCGCCGTAGATACGCCCGCGCCAACGTGGTACTATCCGTACGGCAGATATTACGGTCATAGCGGTTCGCATGGCGGCACGCTCAGCGCAGGAACGCCATCGCAAGGCGGCGGGATTCCGTCTTTGAATCAAGCGTCTGCCGCCGGTTTTCGCGGCTTGAATTCCATGTCCGACGGACTGTTTGCGATGCTCTCTACCACATCGTCCGCCATGACCAGCGCGCCGTCCAGTTCCGGCAGCGGCGGCGGTTGGTCCGGCGGCGGTGGCGGCGGCGGTGGCGGCGGCGGCGGCGGTTCGTCCGGCTTTGGATAAAACAACATAATGCGTGATGATTTGCGCTTTATGATTTTGGCGGCGGCGCAGCCCTCGGCAAGCATAAAGCGCAAATTATAAACTCCCATGATTGGCAGCGGCAAAACCATCGGCATCATTCTAATTGTGGCGGGCCTTGTGGTGTGCGGCATCGTTTCGCTCTTTATCGGTTCGGGCGCGGCGACGGGGCAAACCACACCAGCCGGGGCGATTCTCGGCATCGGCGCGTTCGGCATCATTCCCCTGCTGTTGTTGGCGGGCGTAGGCATCTTTATGTTTATACGCGGCAGCGCGGAGGAACAAGACCTTGCCGTCGTGCGCCAAAAAGAGCGCTTGCTCGGGCTCATTCAAACGCAAGGCAAAGTGACGCTCAGCAGCATCATGGTCGAACAAAAGCTTTCGCGCGACCAAGTGCAAAATTATATTTACGAGCTGGTGCAGCAAGGTCTATTCACCGGCTATATTGATTGGAAGACCACGACCTTTTATTCGCAGGACGCGTCGCGCGTCGGCAGCAACAAATGTCCGAACTGCGGCGGCGTGCGCGAAATCGTCGGCAAAGGCATCGTGAAATGTCCGTACTGCGGCGTCGAACTTTTTATTCCGCCCGACGCGCCGCAAACGACCGCGACGCCGCAGCCGCCGCAAGCGCTTCCTTCCGCGTAACATTCCGTCAAACCTTACGTATGGATTAAAGAATCCTGAAAGAGAGATTGGTCAAGGGAGATAAAACTGTATGGGCGATCTGAAACAAACTGTCACCGGCCTCGCCAATGCCATTCCCGGCTATACCGGTTACAAGAGCAAAGAACAGCGCCGCGATGCGGACCGCATCTTGCGCGAACGTTTGACGCAGCAATACAACGCGCAGCGCGACCGCTTGACGCGCTTGCAGCAGGACGCCGTGCGCGGCGGGCAACTCGCCGTCGTTTCCGATTTGGAAGGCGCGAATCAACAATTGTCGCGCTTTATTTCACGTCTGCGGACCGCGCCCACCGGTTATGCCGGTTGGTTCGACGCGGCGACGATTGAAGAAGCGGATTTGGATTTGATTTATCAATTCGACGCGACGCTCGCGAATGGCGTGGACGAATTGAGCGACGCGCTGACCAAGATGCAAACCGCCGTGCGCGCCAAAGAAAATACGGGCGATGCGTATTACGCGCTGCGCGACCAAGTGGACGCGTTAAATCAGCGGCTCGATGCGCGCGAAGAATTTTTAGCGCGCGGCAAACGTCCCGCCCCCTCCGCGTCGCCGCTGGGCGCGCTCAAAGACAAACCCGCGCCGCAGCCCGAAGGCGCTAATCCGTACGCCCAGTTGAAACTCAACGATGCGATTTCGTACGACAAGACCGATTTCCTTGTCGCCGGCCGCATCACGTATGCCGTCGCCGCCGGAAAATTTTACGCCTATTTGCTGCGCGACCGCGACAATCAAAAATGGCTGCGCGTCGGCCCAAATAACGAACTCGCCGTCGCCGCAGAAATAAAATTCAGCGTCCCCGACCCGCTGCCCGCCACGCTGGTCTATGACGGCAAAAATTATACCGTCGCCGAACAGGGCGCGGCGAACGTCCAAGTGGAAGGCGCGAGCGGCGCGCAAAGCGGCGCGGTGAATTATCATCGCTATCAAGCCGACGGCGGCGCGCGCCTGTGGGTCGAAAATTGGGGCGCCGAAATCCGCGTCTCGGCGGGAACCATCGTGGATCCGTTCGAAGTAAAATTGTATCGCAAACTCTAAACGCCAAACAGTCACGCGTTGTACTTTTGAACCTGTGACTTGGCAATTCGACAAGGAGTATTATGCCAAGCGTATTTGACCGTATCAGCAACATTATTCGCGCCAACCTGAACGACATGCTCGACGGCGCCGAAGACCCGGAAAAAATGTTGAACCAAATTTTGCGCGACATGAGCGACGCGCTGCGTCAAGCCGATTCCGACATCGCCGACCAAATCGCGCAGCAAAAAATGCTCGAAGGCGATTTGGAAGGCGCGCAGAAAAACGCCGCCGCATGGCAATCCAAAGCCGAGCTCGCCGTATCCAAAGACCGCGATGACCTCGCGCGCGAAGCGTTAGTGCGCGTCAACGATTACAACGAACAAGCGGCGATTTATACCAAACAGCTCGACGCCCAAAAAGCCGCCGTCGCCGAACTCAAGAGCAAACGCGATTTATTAAAGACCAAATTCGATTCCGCGCAACGCAACAAAGAAATGCTTGTCGCCCGCGCGCGCGCCGCGCAAGCCAAGAGCGATCTCACCAAAGCCACCAGCCAAGCCGGCAATGTGGATTACGCCTCCGAATTAGAACGCATGGAGCGCAAGATTCGCCAGCAAGAAGCGCGCGCCGACGCCAACGCCGAAATGGCGGAAAACAAAACCAGCGTCGAAGACGAATTCGCGCAATTGGGCAGCGACCATCAAGTCGAAGACCAACTCGCGGCGCTCAAGGCAAAAATGGCTAAATAGTGTAAAATGAGAACGGCACACCAGCTCAAGCGATAGGTAGAAATGGATCAAGCGATGGGCGCGCAAATTGATTTGTGCGCCTGTCTCACCCGTTCTTGCCTACCTTTTCACCCTCGGAGGTATTCATGGCACGCATTATTGATGTCGTACAATTTCTGGACGAAACCGGGCGCGAGATTGTCCACCGCGAACCGCCGGGCGGACCTGGCGATTTTTATCTCGGTTCGCAAGTGATTGTCCGCGAAAGTCAAACGGCGGTCTTTTTCCGCGACGGCAAAGCGCTTGACGTTTTGGGCGCCGGTCGTCACACCATCACCACCGCGAACCTGCCCATCATTTCCGGCATGATTGGCTGGGCAACCGGCGGCAAATCGCCCTTCCCCGCCGAAGTGGTCTTTGTGAACATGAAACAGTTCCTCGACCAAAAATGGGGCACGCCCGAACCGATTGCGTTTCGCGACCCGGAATTTGGCATGGCGCGTTTGCGCGCGTTCGGTTCGTACGCGTATCAGGTCAAAGATCCTTCGATGTTTGTAAATGTTATTGTCGGGCAGCAAGGCATTTACACGACAGACAATCTGGCGGATTATTTGCGGAGCATGATTGTTTCCAAACTCGCCGATTTGTTGGGCGAGCAGAAAAAATCGCTGCTCGATTTGCCGTCGCTGTATAACGAAGTCAGCGCGGGCGCCAAAGCCAGCATGGCGGATGATTTTGCCGCGCTCGGGCTCGCGCTCTTGCAATTCTATGTCACCGCGATTACGCCCACCGAAGAAACGGCGAAAGCGATTGACGAACGCGCGGCGATGGGCGCGATTGGCAACATGGACGCGTACTTGAAATTCAAAGCCGCGCGCGCGTTGGGCGATGCGGCGCAGAATCCGGGCGGCGGCGCGGCAGCCACCGGCGTCGGCGTCGGCGCAGGTTTGGGCATGGGCGCCATGATGGCGGGCGCGTTGGGCGACGCGATGCGTAATCCGCAAAGCAGCTCGGTTCAAGGCGGCGGCGCTACCACTTCGGCGCCGCAAACGCCCCAGCAAGTGCAAGCGTTATTGGACAATCTCGACATGCGTTTTGCCAACGGCGAAATTTCCGAAGAGACATACAAGAGCATGACGGCTAAATGGCAAGAACGCCTCAAGAGTATGGGCGGCTAGACACAAAACCTTCGGGGTTCAAAAACCTCGAAGGTTTTTTTGTTCGTGTTATAATCGAAACGTGCGAGGAGGATTATATGGATTCCGATTGGCTTGAACTCGGCGCCGGATTTGGCATGGGGCTGACCATGAGCGCCGCCCTTGGCAATTCATTTATCAACGCCATTGATGCGCGCGCGAGCATGAACGCTTTGACCGTTCCGCAAACGCGCGCGGAAATTCAAACCTTGCTCGATAAATTGGATGTACGTCTGGCGAACGGCGAAATTTCCGAAACGACATATCGGCGCGTGAGCGCCAAATGGCAAACCCGCCTGGATAACATTCACCCATAGCCCAATACACGATTTGATAAGGATTTTTCGCAGTGCCGCGTAAAAAAGACTATAGCGCCTGGTCCAAACAAGATTTAATCCAGCGCATCCACGCGCTCGAAAAGAGAAAAAAATACGGTTTGGTATGGGACGCCGAACACACGCCCGAAGAGTTTGAGAAAGAAGCAAAAGACGCGCTCCCCGTTCTGAAAGCTGTTCCCGACAAAGCCATTCATTCCTCGCCCGACGACCCCACGCACATTCTCATCGAAGGCGATAATTTTCATGCGCTCTCGGCGCTGAACTATACGCACGAAAAAGCGGTGGATGTGATTTACATTGACCCGCCCTACAACACGGGCAATCAAGATTTTCGGTACAATGATAAATTTGTTGAAAAAGAAGACGCGTATCGTCACAGCAAATGGCTCTCGTTCATGGACAAGCGTTTGCGTCTGGCAAAAAATTTGCTCAAGGATACAGGCGTTATTTTTATTTCGATTGACGATAACGAGATGGC
>Ga0226835_1001761_pt1 | contig 10708 bp, 10 predicted proteins | sample LAC_MetaG_1_FD_163627 | JGI IMG/M metagenome (GOLD analysis project Ga0226835, IMG submission 163627) | Anaerobic ammonium oxidizing microbial communities from anammox membrane bioreactor (MBR) in UC Berkley, California, United States -... | ecosystem: Engineered > Bioreactor > Anaerobic >...
TACCTGCAAGCCTGGTAAACGAGCTTGCAGGCATTCGACCAACCGTTCAGCAATTCCCGGCGCGCCGCCATAAAAAAAGTGCGACCATCCTTTGCTCAATGAGCGCTCGCAGACCGCCAACATCAGGTCGGGGCCATATACCCGGCTGACGTGAGAATACCCATACCATTTAAGCAGCCAGACTACACCCATTCCGTCCGGCGTACACAAACCCGCAGCATTGAAAAGGGGACGCAATTCTGGCTGATGGTAAGCATCCATGATTGAATGCGCCGGCACCACGCAAACATATTGCTGCTCGCCGCGTTCGATCCAGCCCTGGATGATCTCCAACGCCTCTTGCATGTTTATAGCGCTGACTTGAACGCCGAGAAGATCACAGAGGGGATATGAATCCATTACTTATTTAGCAGACATCCTCTTTGATTTCTAAAAACGACTAGATCGTCTAAATTATATCCAGCACTTTGACCATTTGCATGCTCACTACCGCTAGCCCTCGAGGGTAGGACGATGGCTCAGCTTCATGGAGCGCCTTTGCTTTCAGTTCCTGACGTCCCCTTAATATTTCTATCAGGGCGAAGGTGAGGTGGGAGCTTATGAACGAGGCTCCGCCAATCAATAATGAGAATTCAACAATGTTGCCAAAGAGACATATGTTTCTTTCTCCGCATATTAGGTTTTAACAGCAATCAACGATTTGGTGAGTCCCAGTACACGCTCATGCCAGATCTCGGCGTCTGGAAAAAGCTCCCTCAATTCCGACTCATTCAGCAAACGCACCTCTTGCAGAAATTTGTCACATTGCTGGTCAGTCGGTCGGGTCACAAGCCCCCAGATAGTGAAATTGCGCAGAAACCGCCTCTGCACAGACCTGGAAAAATAATGGATGAAAGGCGTGATGAGATGTGGTTCCACAGGAAACCACCGGTTGGGTGTTTGCACATAATATCGCTTACTGATTCGTCTGATCTCATTGGCAAATTCTCGTTGGTTCTCCAGGTCTCCCAGATGTTCAATGACCGAGTTACTATAGACAATCTCAAAAGCCCCATTCCTGAAAGGCAGATACCGCCCGTCCGCAATGATCCATGATGCCTTCTCTATGTCTCCAGGCACGGATGGTAGGCTGATATTGACGATTGTGACTCTTGGCTGAAAAGACAACAATGTCCAGTTGAAAAGCGTGCCCCCAACATCCAGCACCCGCGTCTCTCCTGTGAGCTCGAAGATGCGGCAGAACTGTTGCATTCGCCGAGTGCGAAAGTGACGTAGAAAAGGACGGTATAGGCTATGGATGTTCATTATTCACTGTTGACTGTCACATATTCTATTGCTTGCCGAAAACCCATTACCTCTTATTAAATTTTCGTGTTGAACGATTTCGTCTTCAGTAAAACGCATCCCAATGAATATTGCTGGAACACCCGCAACAATTGCATACGGGGGAACATCTCTAGTGACCACTGAACCTGCCGCAATGATAGCTCCACGTCCAACTTGAATTCCCGATAAGAGAATTGCCCCATAACCTATCCAGACATCATCGTTGACGATAATTGTCTGTCCACGTCCTTCACCTTTATAATCGCTATCGCCGATCCAGGGCGTTTTACTCATGGGGCGGCCAATGGTGCGATAATCGTGATCCATGCGTCCAATCAACCCAACCATATTCGCAATTAGGACATAATTCCCAATTACCCCATCTACTTCTATAGTGCAGTTTTTTCCAATGTAAACGTCATTCCCGATTTTTAGAGAATTCGGTGCCCATAAGATACTGCCAAGCCCAATATGCACCCTTTCACCAAGTGTAACGTGTTCGCGCACTGCATATAGGCGATACAATCTTTGCCACATGGAACGCCATATTGATGATTTTAGATATGACATTATTATCCCTCTAAGGCGCGTAGAACACCTTGCGTAAATCGCTCAATCATGTTTTCGATGTTGTATAAATTTCTTGAAGAACGACAACCTGCGACTAATATTTGTCGTGCATCTTCGTTTTCGAGAAGTTGAACAGCGGTGTTGGCATAAGTCAAAGGATTTGTCGAATCGGCTACCATCATGCCATTGATTCCACTTTGTAAATATTCTATTTCAGGGCTATGAATAGGCACATTTGTCGTTATTAACGGGGTTTCTAGAGCGAAGGTATCCAAAATACCCAAGCCGATAAGTCCAGGCATTAGGAAAAGTTTTGACAAGGCATAGTAAGGTACTTTTTCCTCGTCAAATTTGGGACCGACGAAATGGATCCAGGGGTGTTGCGCGGCTGCTTGCTCAATCAATTGCGCGTCCACTCCACTCCCAATGAATATCATTTCAAAATCTGGCACTCGTTGGCGGATGAATTGTAAAGCTTCCAGCAAGAAAGGTAAACGTTTTTCAGGATACAACCCGCCTGCGTAAATGCCAACGTGCTCACTCTTCAAGCCCAATTGTTGACGAGTTTGTTCGATCTGTTCTGAAGTAAGATTTTGCAATGTTTGAGTTAAGAAACGTGTGTTGACCGCGTTTTGGACAATAGTGATACGTTCGGCAGGGAAACCCATTTCTCGCACCACGCGGGCGCTTGTTTCATTGTAAGCAAACCACCAGTGAACATGAGTGGATATCCGGCGCTTAATCCATTCGCCAAATGGATTAGCAGATGTTTCTTGAAAGTTTTTTCCATGCCCCCAAAAAGCCAATTTACGGATTCCTAGAGCGTTTTGGAGGAGAAGAACATAATTAATTAGTAGCTTGCTTGCTTGTTCCACAATTACAAGTTCAACATTTCGTAGATATGATAAAACGGGTTGCCAATAAATCTCATAACGGCCAATTTCCCAGATCTTGTTTGGCACTTTTTGAGCCCAATCAAGATCAATCGTATCATTTTTAAGTGCGTCTCGATGTCCCGGCTGACCATACAGTAGAATTAATTCAACATGTTCTTTTGCCAACGTTTCCCGCAATCCGTTAAAAAAATCGCGTCGGTATTGCGGGATAGATTTATAAAGAATGGCTACTTTGGTATTCATCTCGTTTAGTACTTCAAACTTATCGGAAATCAATCAGATAAATAAGGATTTTGAGGAAGATAAATCAAGTGATAACCACTGTCTCTCAATGCTTGCTGAATTTCTGGTGTCGCTGGGGTTTTAAACGCAATGATTGTGGCCAACCCATAATTCATCAATCTTAGATGACAAAGGAGATCTTGAATGCTTATGGCAAGTTTAGTCAGGAGTGAACCGATAGTAAAACCATTTATTTGGGACGCGAGTTTTGGATGATAGAATGTGTTAAAGAATCTGACTGCAATAATCGAACCATTAATAGCGTTCATCATTTTTTCGATCTCTCGGATCGAAACCCTATAAATAAAATTTCCGCTAGGTTCGAATAATGCAGATTGATCGCCTCGAACAAGTTTCTTGACAACCGAGTTCCTGAGCCAATCCAACAAGCGGTTAGGTCCTTCTATTGGTTCGATCAAAATGACCGCCTTAGATGCTACTCTTAACATTTCATAAAACGCTAAAGGCGGTCTGGGAAAGTGATGATAACTCTCTTTGCAAAGCACATAATCAAATTCGCCATCACTGCTTGTCATTCTCTCAGCATTTTCAACTTTATATTCTTGGATATAACCGCGTTCCAGAGCAACTTTCAATGTGGCGTCACTGATACTGGATGCAACTGCATGTACTCCCATTTTATTGAGAAAATAGGCATCTGCACCAAAACGGCCATCCCCGATTGTCAGCCACTTTGAATCTGGGGAGTTTTGGATGAGCGGTAAAACTTGAAAAAGTTTGCGGCGATGAAGCCAGGCATCAACCCCCTCTGGCATCCAATAAGCCGTAGGAAGTTTGTATTCAGCCTCATGCTGAGACTGAAATTCGTATTGCTTCTTGATCCAATCGTTTGTTTTCATCTGCTTTTCAAATTGTTTGGCATTCCAGATGTTAGCATATATTTAAAAAACCATTAGTGTCTAGAGCGATTCATCCTTACTGCAAGTAGAATACGCACATCTTACTCGATAATTTTTCCACCATCTCTCAGTATTTTAAGAAGGGGGACCGCAACGAGGTAATATTTTCGACTGTTGTTAGCATTAACGTCTTGCCACCAGAAAATACCCGGACGTCAAAAAATCTCCCAGCTGGTTTTCCAGTTTTCGTGAGTATGCGTGCAGAACACCTTGCAACCAGAGGATCGTAAATCAATGCGTAGGGACGTTTACCGCAACCCACATCGAGTAAGCGACCCCTCATATATCGTCGGGAGGCTAATATCTCTTTCAACAAGGCCTCTCCAACAATTATAGAAAGAGACTCTCGCCAATCTATTCCATAACGATCTCGACCGGCATCATAGTATAAAAAGCCTCGTTGACTACGCATGATGTGCCTTCAACGCACGTTGATAAATAGCCCAAGTATTTGCCGCGTTTTGTTGCCAGGTAAAGTGTTCGGCAATAATTCTGCGCCCAATTTCCCCCATCTGTCGGCGGCGCTCCGGATCATCTATCAGCCGTCGCAAAGCCATAACCAGGCTCTCAACATTTTGTGGCTTCACCAGTTCAATACAATCCCCAAGGGCTTTCAAATCCTCTGGGCCTCCCTCGCCTTCACATCCAATTACAGGTTTGCCCTGGCTCAGCGCTTCAATGTACACAACCCCAAACGCCTCATTCCAGCTCGGCAACGCAAAAATGTCACATCCAGAAAAATAGTTCCAGACTTCAGAATGTGACTTATACCCTTCAAAAGAAACAATATCAGCAATGCCCAATGTTTCCACCATGGCTTGAAGGGATTGACGTTGGGAACCGTCCCCAACGATCACATAGCGAAGATCATATCCTTCATTCCGCAGGCGTTTAACGGCCTGTAGCATGAAGGTATGTCCCTTTCTCTCTTCCAAATAACCCACCGAAAGCAATATTATGGCATCTCTTGCCATAGGTGAGTTTGTTGGTGGGATCGCTTCGGGTGGATTTCCTCCGAGGTGAACAATTTGCACCTTCTCTGGATCTCCACCGTAACGAATAATTTGCACCTTCTCTGGGTCTCCGCCGTAACGAACAATTTGCTCTTTTGTCCAGGTACTGTTGGCAATAATCGTATCTACCTTATTGAAAACCCAGCGAATTATTGTAGCACTGAGGCGGTTTTGCCTAACCGTATAGGTTAGGTCACTACCGTGGATGCTTAAGACGACCGGAACGCGCATCCAACGCTTGGCCAATAAGGCGATCACGCCGCAAGGGCTGGCATAGTGGGCGTGAATGAGATCGAAGCTGTGTTGTTGGTGCAAAGCCAAGAGCTGACGCCGCAGGAATAAATAGGCAAAGAAGCCCCACGTGCCGTGAAAAATTTGTTTAGGTGGTGAGGTATAATGGGGATAATAAACGGGTATGCCGTTTACTTCGCTTTTTTGAGGGATGCTCGTCAAATCTATACGCCATCGCTTCCACTCGGCGAAAAAACGCCCCGGGTTCAATGCGTACTTCCATAGTCTCAAATGCGGGAAAACCCGCACCGGGGCTACGACAATGCTATCACAGTAGATCCGTAAATGGTGAGTCTGGCGTTCAATAAAAATGCCAAAGGCTGGGTAGGAGGGGTTGGGGAAGAGTTCAGAAATCACCAGAACGCGCAGTCGTTTATCCGACATAAATCGCTCTCCCTGGCTTTCCTTCATCCTGAATTTCATCCTTCATCTCACGCGCAAGACCTGCCCAACAAGCAGTGGCGGTCATAAAAATCATCCGTAACTCGATTCCCATCAGATTAGATTCTACTAGACCGACAACAAGATAACCGAGTAATCCGATCCACATTGCTGCTAACAGGGGTTCAGCTACCATGCTGCCTGCAGCGCGTATATGGATGCCGCGTTGCCAGAGATGCCAGGCCAGTGCAAACGCCCAGATCAAACCGATCAAGCCATAATCCAAAAGCAAGTAAATGTAGAGGTTATGGGGCTGGTTATAGTAGGCTTGTAATGCAAAGAGGTCCATTCCGTTGCCGGAAAGCAGGATAGCTGGGTGAGAGCGAATGACATTCAGAGCTGTTTGCCATAAGCCAACTCGCCACCAAAAAGTGACCAGCAAGGCAGGTGGAACGCGGAGAGCCACTTGCCAGAGAATTATAACGCCAATGACTATCCCAAATATTGCAGAAACCAGCAGAGTCCAATTAGGCTTTACCCGGCGTTCTATCCAGATAAAGAGAATTGCTCCTGCCATTACCAAAAGACCAGCCTTGGCGAATGTCCAATAGAGAGATAGAACGATGGACAACAAGAAAACAGCCAGAAAGATTATTTGCTTGCGCTTGAAATATTTACCTATCGCCATCATTAAACCGGTAAAAAGATACATCGCAAATCCATTTGGATGAGAGAAAAAACCAGCGGCAAAGGAAGCGCGAACAAGGCGGTCCTCTTCTGGGGAGATTGCGAATCCAGTTTTATAGGCGGCCAATTCGCCAATAAAGGGTCGAAAACTATCTGTGAGATGCTGGTAAATGCCAACCAGGGCGCTGAGCCAAACCAAAATTATGTAGATTGTTATCCAATGACGCCATCCGTGTCGGATCGTAGTGATGAGTGTGATGAAACCTAACAGTGGAATCACCCAATCTCGAACATCGCTTAAACCGTGCCGCTGGTCTAAAGACCAGGGGCGGATAAGAGCTGCCCATAGAGTAATCGCGGCAAAGAGAAACACCAATGGATCTTTGAGGATAATCAGCTTCCGTCTACTGGAGATTTGATAAGAAAGAAGAATTGCAGAAACGATCAATACCAACGGTTCCATCAGCGCAAAACTGAAACTTCCCAACTCTACGCGATATTGAATGGTGGGAGCAACGAAAAGCAAAAAAACGAGCAGACTGTTAAGAGAAAAGAAACTGCTTGGCAGAGAAATTTTGTTGCTCATTGATATTCGACCTGATTATTGCGCCATAACATTAAACCGGTTGCCCCCATTGCTATCAAGGTCCAACCGGCTCTCAAGCCACCCATCAATATTGCATCGTTCAGGGGGATCATCTTATCGGAGAACCAAATCCCCGTATAGCCAACCAGACCAGCTACTAATATCCACCCCACTTGTTGAAGTGAATATCTCACTGGGTAGAGCTTGATGGAAACCCAGGTTATCCCAGCGGTCCAGAAACTATAAGCCACAACCGTTGCCCAAGCCGCCCCCAGGATCCCATATCTGGGAATCCACCAGAAATTCAATCCCAGGCATACCGCAGCAGCGATCCAACCAATAATCGGTAAATGCTTCGTACGATCTTTGAGCATGATGCCCACATTGAGAGGATAGCTCAGGCCATAGATGAGATAAGCCAGCAGGATCACGGGCACCACGCTCATTCCAGTCCGATATATGGGAGGAGATAGCCAGATATAAATTGTAGGTGTCAGGGCGATTACCAACAAAGTAAAGGTAATCGCTGTCCATAAGTAAAACAGAAGAACCTGAGCATATTTTTGGTGTGCATTGTCATAGGTGGCTATCTTAAAGCGCCGCGGCGCCCAATCTACAGCAAAAGGCCGGGTAATTAAGATATCCAGCATGGTGGCTATCTTATAAGCAAAGGTATAAATAGCCACGTTTTCCAATGTGGAAAAGTGTTGCAGGACATACCGATCAGAGGCAAAGAGAATGTATGAAGCTATATTGGTTGGCAGTAAGGGCAAACCGTAGCGCAAGACGCGCTTCAATGCTGTCCAGTCAAAACGCGCAGAAATATAACGATAACCTAACCCAATTGCCACTCCTAGTGTCAGGATCGTGCCACCCAAACGGCCAATTAATGCGCCAGGTAACCCATACCCAGCCTCAACTAAGCCAATCGCCATGCCCATGAACAAAGCCATGCGACTTACTGAAAGGGCAACGAAGATCGCTGGTTGTTCTCGAACACGAAACAAGGTTAGAAAGAAGGCGAATACTGCTTCCATCCATGCGGTTGCCAGCACCAACACCAAAGTTTGAGGAGCGCCGGGGAGAGAGGATTTTACGCCAATGGTTAGCAACACAGTTCCGCAGACGAACAAAATTCCACCCCACAGGCTAATTGCCAGTAGAACATTGCCAGCCAGTTGAGATCGTACATTATCATTATCTAAAAACCAATACTCGCGCATCAAGCCAATGTCTAACCCGGTCAGAATCAACATATTGAGAAACAGAATCGCTATTTCAAAGATGGACCACGCTCCGTATTCTTGGGGTGGGAAGGCATTGACCAGGTAAGGCACAAGCAGAAATAAAGCCGCGCTGTTCGCAACATTGCCAAATGCATATATCAAATTAGCTTTCAGTAAATTACGCCACATCGTCCTTTATTGCAAACAACCATTTATTATTTGGGGCGTGTCTCCCCCATTTTGGAAGGAAAAGATATTTGTCTAACCGGGCCAGCACAGGCGGTAATAAGATATCAATCATATCCCAACGAGCCAATCTCCATCCATACCGCCAAAGCCAGGCATAGCCCTGCCAGAGCCAGTTCATATGGGGCATGAGGGGCGGAGGTTGAAAGACAGCAAAGATGGGTTCTATGTGGGATATCCGAGCCTGATATTTTTCAAAAAGATGGCTATAGTCGTTTAGAGATCGAATGCGGATATAGTATGCCAATTCGTATGAGTTTGCAGGAAACACATCTGAGATAATCAGCAGGCCTCCTGGTCGGAGGCGGGAAATTAAGTTCTGCAACGCGTTTTCGAACGCAACATCTTGAACTATATGAAAGAGCACATCTGCTGCTAATACAATGTCGAATCCTGACCCCAAATCTGGAATTTTGTCTGCCGAAATATCGGACTGTATAAAACTAAAGTTGGGGTATCGCTTCTGTAATGTGCTTACACTGATCGAAGTTATGTCTAAACCAACGTATGAGCTTACCCCTTGCTGTGCACAATAACCTGTATAGAAGCCGGTGCCACAACCCGCTTCTAAAACGCTGCTGCCCTTCAGCGTTCGTCCGATAAAAGCCAAGCCTTTTTCAAGGGCTTCCAGGCGAGCCTTGTAAAGTGTAGCGTTGAAACGAGGACCCAGAGCAGCGTAACCAGCACCGGTAAGATCAAAGTGTTGGCTTAACCTCTCTTCCCAGTAATTATGTGCAGAATAGGCGACTGGAGGCCTCGTCTTATATTGTCCTGTCCCATTATTTACAATCTCCTCATGATCTCTTATTCTGCCCATATCTTGTCCTTTAATGTAGGAAAGGTCGTTTTTCAATCTCCCAATTTTTGTTCATCCAGCGCGCGCTTCATTCCGCCGCTCGCTCCAGGCGGACGGACAGAAAGAACAGATTCCGATCCACGCCGTTGACCATCTGATCGTTCAGGTAGTTCACACTCAGCAGGTGTATTCCTTCTGTGAGATAGGCGCGGCCGGTGAAGGTCTGCTGGCTTTGGTCGCCGCGGGCGAGTTCGGCTTCGATCACCGGGCGAGTATCCAGTTCCACGCGGGCGATCACCGGCGGCGGGGCGGTGTTGAGGGCTTTGAATTTGAGCAAGTACCAGCCGCTTTGCTGCGCCCGGAGGAATACGCCAACGCGCCCGCTGTGATATAGAATCCCGTACTTTGCATCGCCGATCTTTTTCTTGGCCACCGGCGTGCTGATGTCAATATGCGCCTCAGGGATGGTCCGCAGCCAGCGGAATTGCGTCGCAGGGATGGTTTTGCTGTTGGTCAGCTTAACAGAGGAGAGCGTCTCTAAAATAAAAGTCGGAAAGGCGGATCTGGATAGCACAGCAGCTATTGCCCAGCGGTAAATATCCGGGAACGGGAATTTACCCAAACCCGGGGCGCGAAACATCAACGCTCGTTGATAATTGATCAACGTGCTGGAATAATCTTTCTTCTCGAAAGTGTAGCGCGCCTGGGGGAAGAAATCTTTGCTGCGTAGGTGAAATTCCTGCCAGTCAGCTTGCGCCTCCTGGATGATCTGGGCATCGCTGCACAGGCGCGTCTCTTGCGCAGCGGTAGTCGCCTCCTGGGCGCAGGCGGCGAGCCGAGCAAAGCCCAGCTCCAGGTATCCCATCGGATTTTCCGGACGCTGCTGGACGTAGAATTGCAGCGCCTCCAGCGCCTGTTGCGGCTCGCCCAACAGGCACTGGATACGCCCGATCAAGAGATGAGCGTGGGCGTCCTGCGGATCATACGCCAGCCCTTTTTCCAATTCCTGGCGGGCGGCGCTCAGTTGCGCGCGCAGGTCTTCATCGGTCACGGGCGCTCGCTCGCAAGCCAGGGCGTGCTGCTCGTCAATCGCCTGCCAGGCAGACTGATACAGTTGCCCGCCGCGCGCCAGGTGTAATCTATGCCGCGCCCGCGGCGCGCCCCATCCGCTCAACGCGCCAACGACGATTAAGCCGATTGCCAATAAGGCCCAGCGAGGATAGCGTCTCATTCTATGCAACTGATGTCTGCGACCAGCGCAGGCCAACCTAAAGCTCGTTTTTCCACCAGCCGCGCGTCAGAATGAAGCCGGCACCCAGTGCGAAACCCATCATCAGGCCGATGGCCGTGTTGCGGATGGTGTTTCGCGAATCGGGTTTCACCGGTTCCCCCGCCAACGAGCCGATCTGAACGTTGCCGAACAGGTCGTCGGAGGTGAGTTTGGCTTCTTCGCTCTTGGTCAACACTGTGGTGTAAACCTCCTGCATG
>Ga0226835_1001762_pt1 | contig 10688 bp, 10 predicted proteins | sample LAC_MetaG_1_FD_163627 | JGI IMG/M metagenome (GOLD analysis project Ga0226835, IMG submission 163627) | Anaerobic ammonium oxidizing microbial communities from anammox membrane bioreactor (MBR) in UC Berkley, California, United States -... | ecosystem: Engineered > Bioreactor > Anaerobic >...
CGCGCCGCGCGGCTGTGATGAGCGTGTCCTCGTCCATGCGTCCCGTATCTGTTCTACGCGGCAGAACGTCAAATGCGCATTGACGGAAGCCTCAAAAATCACTATACTACCAGTCGCAACCAGCCGAAGTGGCGGAACAGGCAGACGCACGCGACTCAAAATCGCGCGGGGTGACACCCGTGTGGGTTCGACTCCCACCTTCGGCACAGGCATTCAAAAGCCGGGTCGCTTGGCGCGCCCGGCTTTTTGGCTGGGCTTGTGCAGATCAGTATTTGTGCGATCCGCGCGCTTCAGATTATAACAGGTGCTGTTCCCGAGATCGAGAAAGCTGGCCGGGTTATGTCGAAGCAATCCCTTGGCTCGCTGTTAATCGGCATACTGATCGGCGTCGCTGTGGGGGTTTACCTGGGCTGGGTGCAGTTCCCCGTCGAGTACACCAACAGCTCGATGCAGGCTCTGGCGCCGCGCTATCAGGACGAGTATACGGTCATGGTGTCGGAAGGTTTTCTGGTCGACCGCGACATCAATGCGGCGTTGCAGCGCCTGGCCGTGCTTGGCAAGGAAAACACACCGGACTATGTGCAGGACCTGACTGAGCGCTACATCAGCCAGAGCAACTTCCCGGCCATACCGAGCATGGTTGCCCTATCCGAGGCGATGGGGCGCCTGACCCCGCTGATGGAAGTGTACCGGCTTCCCCCGGCTCCCACCCCCACGCCGTTCCCGGCACAGTGACAGCTATGGCGCGTTCCCCTCGTGCTCGTAATGGCATCCGGTGGCTGGCCCTGCTCATTGGGCTGGTGCTGGGGATCGGTGCTGGGCTGTTATACACGTGGGAGATCGACCCGGTCATCGAACTCAATACGGCGCCCTGGCAGTTGAACCCGGCGGCGCGCGAAAACTACGTCATCGCGATCGCGCTGAGCTACGCGCGCAACCAGGACTTGACGCTGGCTTTTGACCGCCTGCGTGCCGTCGCGCCGGATCGGAATGTCTGGCAGCTTGTCGCCGATATTGCCTGCGAGCGCCACCGCTCGATCCAGATTGCCAGCAACAGCGACATCATTGTGATGCGGGCGCTTGAGCAGCTCTATCGCTCTCAGGGTGCCACTGGCTGCGCTGACGGGCAATACCCCACGCCTGCCCCGATTGTGTTCATGACCCCGACTCCCACTTCGACCCCGATCGTGCCGGTTGGTCCGCAGGCCACGAAGACCCCGACCCCGGACCTGCCAACACCGACCGTGCCACCGCCGGTTGCGACCACGCCACCGACGTCGGATCGCTTCATTCTGGCGCGCGTTCAGAGCTTCTGCGACGCGCAACTCGACGGTGTGATCGAGGTGCGCGTCTTCGATGCGCGCGGGCAAGGGCTGCGCGGGGTGCCAGTGCAGATCTCGTGGGGCGGGGGGCAACGGGAGCAGTTCTACACCGGGCTGAAACCGGGCCGCGAACCGGGATATGCTGATTTTCTGATGGAGCGCGGGCGCTCGTACCAGGTCAGCGTCCCCGGCTTGGTTTCCGAGCCGCGCAGCATCGAGGCGATCCCCTGCGAGGCGCAGCGCGACGGCCAGACGGTGACCGTCACCACTTCGTACTGGATTAACTTCCAGCAGCAGGCGAACTGATCTGGGCTGAGGACGCACAGGGCGGCACCAATTAGAGGCACCGCCCGTGTTTGCACCGCTCCGCGCGCGAAATCGCTCAGCCGGGCTGAGCCGTCGTGTCGATCACCCACAGATCGTAGCGCGCGGGACCAACCGGGTTAACCTGTGTCAGCCATGGCTGCTGGAGCCAGGCGCGCGTCATAACATAGAGCGGCGCGACCGGGAAGCTGCCCTGTGGACCAAAGAACCCCGCCTCGGCCTGAGCCAGCAGCGCCGCCCGTGCTGAGTCCTCGGATGCGACAGCGGCGCGATCCAGCAGTTCGTCGACCGGGCCGCACTCACGACCCGGCTGGATATAGCCGTAGCGGCAGTGAAGCGCGTCGTTGATCCACGCCATGCCGTCGGGGTAATCCGCGTTCCAGGTGGCGATCCAGATGTGCGACCGCGTGACCTTCTCCACATCATACGTGTTGTGGCTCAGCTCAATGAGCAGTGTGCGCGGCAGTGGGCGCACTTCGAAAAGCTGCGCGCTGCAGCCCAGGTGATCGGCCCACTGCTGAATCACCGCCTCGCCGAGTCGCGTCCAGATCTCGGCCTCATCCGGCACGAGCACCAGCAGCTTTTCGGGAATACCTGCGCAGTTTTCATAGCCGGCCTCCGCCAGAGCCTGCCGGGCACGTGCCGGGTCAAATACATACCCCTCGAATTCGGGCTGGGCGACGTTGCCGGGCGGCGTGAACTGCGTCAACGCCTGCGCGTGGTCCCCGAAAAGCTGGCGAACCAGCGCCTCGCGATCCAGCGCGAGCGCAAGCGCCCGGCGGCCTGCCTCGCTATCGACGACCGCGCGGTCGTGCGAGAATCCGAGCATCTGCACGGGCGCATCCGGGGCGACGCGGACGAGATCCGGTGTGCTCCCCTGCGCCTGCTCCAGTTGATCCCCATCCAGCGCCACCCAGTCGTAAGCGGCGCGCTGGGCAGGGGTGGCACTGAAGCTGATTTCAATCTCGGCTATGTTGCCGGGCAACGGCTCCGGCCAGTAAGGGTTGCGGACCAGGGTCATGCGGGATGCCGATCGCTCGCGCACGGCGAACGGCCCGTTGGTCATCAGCGGGACGCTGGCTGCCCATTCGCCCGAGTCGGCGATGGCTTCACGCGGAACAGGCCGGTAGTCACGCGTGCTGGTGAGCGTCAGGAAATAGCTGGTTGGGAAGAGCAGATCAATTTCGAGCGTGGTTGGGCCGGTGGCGCGGACGCCGATCTCCCGCGCGATAAACAGGTCGTTGACCACTTCTGGAAAGGCCCGCGCGACAGTCTGACAGCCCCGGATCGCCATCAGATTCGCCGTCAGGGGCGAGGGGCGCAGCGGGTCGCACGCGCGCTGAATGGCGTACACAAAGTCGCCCGCCACAACCGGACGCACCGCCACGACGGCGTCCTGCGCGTCGTCGTAGCGTACCCAGGCGATGTCCTGGCGAAGCTCAAAGGTCCACGTCAGCCCGTCCGGACTGACGCTCCAGGACTCGGCGAGCGCCGGCTCGATCGTTTGCGTTTCGGGGTTGAAGCGGGTCAACCCGACGTAGAGATTTTCAACCAGATCGCGCGCGGCATGGTCAAAGCGCGATACGAGAATCGGATCAAGGGTGGCGGGCGCCTGCATGGCGAGCCGCAGGGTCGCTCCCGAATCGCTCTGGAGTGGGGGGGCGGCAAGCCCGGCCAGCGGGTTGTTGAACAGCAGCACGACGCTCAAAGTCAGGACAGCCACAACCGGTCGAACCAGCAGAGACAGACGCTGCATCGGGTTTCCTCGCAAGTACACGATCACGATGAATCACAGGACTGCGGCAAAAGCGCGGCTATTGTAGCGCAAGACCGGGGCGATTACCCAACGGCCACCCGGCGCTTAGCTCGTCACGCCGCAAAGAGATTCGCGCCAAACACGAGCAGCGCCCCGGCCGCATCGACCAGCATAAAAGCGAGCGTTCGCGCAGGCGCAGCCGCTCCCCGTCGCCGGGTGTGCCGCCCAATCGGGCGAGCGGACACGTCGCGCTGGCGCGAGTCATCCTGAAGCGCGCTCGCTTGCGCCCAGACCATTCTCGCTGCCATGTGCCAGGAACAGGCGCGGCTGCGCTCTGAAGAGGCCGGTCCAGGCCGCCGTCCACCGGCTGGTGTCCAGGGCCAGCAGCGCGAGCGCCGGGGGATGGGGTAAGTGCGCCGGGATCGGCCAATACGCATCGGCAACACCGTCGCGAAACCGGACGATCACCGGCTGCCAGCCCACGGGAGTCCACCGGCTGGTCACGGCGAGCGCCGTATCCTGCTGACCCGCTGTGAACGCCAGGCCGTGAAGGTCGGCCGCGCCGTGGTTGCCGCGCAAAGCGAGCCACGATCCGCGTGGTGCGTTCTGTGTGTCCCCCGGATCCCACTCCGGAATCTGGATGACGCTGGCTTGCGGCGCGCTGTCTTCGCGAGCCTCAAGGTTGAGTGCCAGCACGTGCGCGGTCTCGCGATCCGGGTTGGCGCTGCCGGCGGTTGTCCAGGCGACATACGCGGTCGTCGCGTCGAAGCCGAGCGCCAGCGAGCCACGCAGAGCCGTTGCCGGGACGCCGAGGGGCGTGCGAGCCACCAGTGACGGCGAGGTGCCGTCGCCCTGGCGCATCATCACTTCCACCACCGGCGCGCCGGTTGGGGCTGCCGTCACGGCTGCAATCCACAGACGGCCCCGTCGATCTGCGGCGGCGGCGAACTGGCTGACTCCGGTGCGCAGCGCCGCCGGAGTGGGAAACGGCCGGCCTGCGGCGTCGATCGGCGCGGCCAGGAGTTCCCCGCTAAACGCGTCAATCCACAGGATCTCGGTGCCACCATCCGGCCCTGGAACGAGCGCAAAGGAGTCCGGCCGCGCCGCGCCGATGTCGATCGGCCCGCGCAGGAGTTTGTGCTGGCTGTCGACCAGTGCAGTGCGCAGCCGGCCACCCGCTTCGAGCCAGGCGAGGTGAAGTTGAGCGGCGGCGCCCGGGGCGGCCCGCCATTGCAGAGGAGCGATGTTGGTCAGGAGCGTGCGCGCGCTGCCACTGGCGTCGTCTTCCAGCGAGGTGTAGGCGAGCGCGCCGCGCTCTGAGCCAGGCTGCCACACCAATCCTGCCTCGCCGCTGCCCCATCGGACCAGGGCGGGAGCCGCCAGCGACGCGGCAGGTCCCGCATCGTGCACACCACCCGAGTGATCTGCGTCCCTCGCGCGCAAGGCGGCTAGCCAGACGGCGCCGGCTGCGACCAGGGCGATAAGAGCGATCAACCAGATGCTGAAGCGCGCTCGCTGCACGAGAGCATCCTCTGTTGTGGACATCACCGCTCGCGCCACTCGTTGGCCGGGTGCAGTGCTGCTATAATCCGGTGAAAATGATCAGCGCCGCTATTTGGAAAGAGACTCGCCATGGCCGATAACAAGCTGACCCGTGCCGCCCGGCCTGAGACCCACTTTCTGCGCGCGGGTCGCCCAGCCCAGCAGCCGCCGTCCGGCTCCGAGCGGGCGAACCAGACGGCACCGTTGTCGGCGCCGTGGCGGGTATTATTCCAGATCGGCGGGCAGAATCAAACTACCGTCGGGCTGGAAGTCAAAGACCAACTGCTCCTCGGCCGCACCGATCCGCTGACCGACACCCGGCCCGATCTCGATCTCACTCCCTATGGCGGCCAGCCGGCAGGTGTTTCGCGCCGGCATGTCCTCATCGTTCGCGACGAGCAGAACCAGGCGCTGTATGTCGAAGACCTCAACAGCACGAACGGGACGCGGATCAACGGCTTCTGGCTTGATCCGGGGCGCCGCTACCGGCTGCGCGACGGCGATCAGCTTGAGCTGGGCGACCTGTTGATTGTGCTGCGTTTCGTGCGCTCGCCGTATCCCGCCGCCCACTGAAGACCACACTGCTTACAGCTCCAGGCGCATCTCGATCTGACGGAAGTTGACCGTGTAGCCGAGCGCTTCGAAGGCCGGCAGCACCGGGTCATTATCGGCTACGTTGTACGAGCTGGCGTGAGCGCCCGGATAGGTGCGGTGCAGCGCGGCCAGCAGGCATGCGGCGGAGCGCGCTGCATCTTTGCCCGGCGCGGCGGCCAGGTCGATTAACCGCAGCGCACTGGAGTCAGCGTAGCCGAGTGCGTAGCTCTGTAGGCCGTCTTCGCCATTCAGCGTCCATGAGTGCAGACTGGTCGCCATCGCCCGCAACGAGCTTCTGGCGCGCTGCCAGCAGTTGGGCACGGGATGGAACGCATCGTACTGGTCGAGCACGGACATGGCGTCCATTTCCCTAAGCGGGCACTGCGGCAGAATATCCGGCACGCGATCCGGCGTGCGCTCCAGGACGAGCAGGAAGCGGCGGTTCTCGAACCCCAACGCCCGATAAAGCGCCTGCGCGCCCCGGTTCGCCTCGATGACTTCGAGGTCCAGGCGGCGCAGCGCCCGCGCCCGCGCCTGCCCGATAAGATGCTCCATCATTGCCCGGCCGATGCCCTGACGCCTGCGGCCAGGGATGACACCCATGCCCCCAATCCAGCCATCTTGCCCACGAATGCCGAGCAGGCCGGTACCGACGATGCGCCCCGCATCGACGGCAGCAACCGACGCATCCGGATCAATGTCATCACGCTCGAACAGGGCGCGAAAGGCGGGGACGCTCATTGAAATTGCCACGTAATAATCGGAATAGGCTAGGTTAAATGCTTGCGTGAATTCCGCGAAATCGACCGCGGAGATCGGGAGTAATTCGACGGTCATGCAAAGCCCCCTGAGCATCATGTGTCAAACCCGCATTTTCGCATGGGTGCGGCTGCCGTGCAATGGGGCGGGGAGTAGTTGCATCCACGCCCAGAACGGGTATAGTGTCGTATGAGTCGGCTGCTTGCAAGAAGGACGGGACAGGCATGAGGGCACAGCGGCTGTCGCGAAGCCTGACAGATCGCGTCGTGGGTGGCGTGTGCGGGGGCTTCGCGCAACTAATCGGTATCAATGCCTGGTGGGTGCGCGTGATCTTTGCGGTGCTGGGCGTCTTCACCGCCGGGACCGGCCTGCTTCTGTACCTGGCGCTGTGGCTGATCCTGCCACCGCAGCGTCTGGCCTCGCTGTCCACCGGCCACGATCACGTCTATGCCCGCTCGCTCAGCATGGAAACGGTCGTCGTGATCGGCCTGGCCGTGATCGGCATGGGGCTGATTGTGCTTGCACGCAACCTGGGGCTGTTGCAGGTTGGCAGCGGTGATGTGTTTGCGCCGCTGGTCGTGATTGTGTTCGGGCTGGTGTTTCTCGTGAAGCAGGTACGGAGGACGGCATGACGATTGCCCGGCGCAACCTCTTGTGGCCCCTGCTCATCGCGGCGCTGGGCGTCGCCTGGCTCCTGATCGCAGTGGACGCCATTCCCGACGCGGTCGGCGATCTGCTGGTGCGTGCCTGGCCAGCGCTGTTGATCCTGATCGGCCTGGACGCGCTGCTCGGACGGCGCCGGGTGGTGCTGGGCGGGCGCAGCGTGTCGCTCAGCGGGGTGAGCTTTGCCGTGGTTTTGGCGCTGGTTGGCGCCGTGATCTGGCTGGCCTATCAGCAGCAGGCCGATACGCTACGCACCGATCAGACGCAGAGCTTCAGCCAGCCGCTGCCCGGCGATATCGGCCAGGTTGAGGTGATCGCGGCGCTCCAGCGCACGGCGGTCTCGGTTGGCCCTGGCGATCCGGCGGCGCGCACGCTTGCCGCGGACTACACCGGCAGCCGCGACAGCGTCGTGAGCATGACCTGGGAGACGAGCGCAGGGACCGGAACGCTTGCCATTACGGAGTCTGCGGGAGACGCCATCCCGCGCTTGGAAAGCTACGGCCGCGCCGCGCTGGACGTGAGGCTGCCGCAGGACGCGTCCATCAGCCTTCTCCGCTTTGCCTCTACGGCGGGTGGCGGCACGCTGGATCTCGAAACGCTGCGCGTGGAGCGCGTTGAGGCGAATCTGGCGGGCGGATCGCTGGTTCTCACGTTGCCCTCGGAAGGGGCGCTCAGCGGGCGGTTGCAGGTTGCGGGCGGGGATATCGAACTGCGCGTCCCGCCCGGGGTGGCGCTGACGGTCAGCCTGGCAGAAGATAGCGGAGAGCCGGTCTACGTCTACGACGAATTCAAGTACGACCTGCTGCGAGACGGTACGCTCAAACAAGAGAACACAGAGGAATTCCAGGCGGGCCTCACCATCTGGCTGCGCAGCGGGGCAACGCTGCGCGTGACCGATTTGCCATGAGCCATCCTGCGCTCGACGGCTGGGCGGTCGAACTGGCGCCCTATCCGCTCTTCGCGGTCGATCTGGTTGCCGCCGGAGACTCTGTGATCGCTGCCTGGATCACGGAGCGTGATGCTGTGGTGTTCAATGCCAACGGGGTCTATCTCGGCCCCGTTTCGGTTCCCCCCTTCGCCGGGCAGCCCGGCGGGGCAGGCTGGACCGGGCTGCTTGAGGGGCTGCAAGTGCTGGCAGGCGTTTATTTGCCGGTGGCGACACTGCCGAACGGTACACTGCGCGTCTCGGCGGATGGGCGCTTGCAGGTATGGCACGGGGCGGATGACCGGCTTGTGCTGGTGGACGACGCCGCAATCGAACTCGAGCGCGAAGGGAGCGCGCCGCTGGTGGCCGTTGGTCTAGATCGAGAACTGGGGACGCTGGTGGCGCTTGACCGGTCAGCGCATGTGCATGTGTACCAGCAGTCGGTCTATGTGGGCGCGTTCCTGCTGGCGCTTGAGCTTGGGGCGCACGTGCAGCTTCTGGTGCCGGACGGGGCGAGCCATTTCTTCCTGGTCGAGCCGCTGGGTGTCCATGTCGTCGGCCTGAATGGAGACGTGCTGGCATCCTCAACGGGTCTGCCGGCTGCTGCTGCGGCAGCCTGCGATCCATCGGGGCGTGTCTTGGTGACGGCCGGGCGCGACCGCCCCTGGCTGCGCGTGTATGACGATCGTCTAAACGAGCTGGGCGGCGGCGATATGGCGCAGTTGGTTGCGGGGTTGCGCGTAGCGAGCGGCCGTCTGCCGTCTGCCCTTGCTGACACACCTGCACATGCCGTCGCCCTGGCCGCGGATGGGTCGCTGGCGCTGGCGGTGGCAGGCTGGTTGTGCCTGACCTGGCTGGATGTTTTGGACGCCTGGCCGCGCCCGCGGCGGTTGCTGTAAACGTTTGCGGCAGCGGTTGACTTTGCCGTCTACATCTCCTATACTGGCATAAACTGAGGTTGCCCGCTTATGAGCCGTTTGCGCCACATAGTTGTGTTGGGAACCCGCAAAAGCACGCTGGGGATGATCCAGTGTGCTTTTTTGCTGTTTTGACTCGCTCGTTGTGTTGTGTCAGCCGTTGACCAGAGGAGGTTCGACATGGATTATGGGATGATCGGCAAGATCGAGAAGGCGAAGCGCTACGCCGAAGAACGCGACCGCATCAAGTTCACCTCGTTCAGCGTAACCATTCAGGGTGAAAACAACGCGCATGTCGTGACGTTTGACGATAATCAGTGGAATTGTGATTGCAGTTTCTTCAAGACGCGCGGCGTTTGCAGCCACTCGATGGCTCTCGAGCGTGTGCTGGCCGGTATGTTGCCCGAATCTGCACCGGCCAGCGGCTAACAGGCTGGCTCGAGCATCCCAGTTCGCTTTCGGCACGAGCGGGCGAAAAGGAGATCGCCCGCTCGTTGTTTGCAGGAGTAGGGAAAAGCGCGCCTGCGCGTGTAGTGTAAGGTGCGGCGCAGGCGGCCGTGCGCGGCTCGCGGCTTTCTGCTAGAATGCGCCTGGGTGGGATTGTCGAGGCGAGGTATCGATTGGGCACGCAGCAAACGAGAGGACAGGCCCGGCGCTGGCTGACGCTGATGGTGGGGCTAATTGTCAGCGCTGTTTTCCTGTATATCGGACTGCGCGGCCTCAAGCTGTCCGAAGTCTGGGCCGACGTGCGCTCGGCGCGTGTCGGCTGGATTGTGCCTGGGGTCGCGATCTACTTCCTCGCCGTGTGGGGCCGCACATGGCGCTGGCACTATCTGCTACGGACGCTCAAGCCGATCTCGCTGCAGCGCCTGTTTCCGGTGGTTGTCATCGGATACATGGGCAACAACGTCTACCCATTTCGCGCGGGCGAGGTCATTCGCGCCTACGTGCTGCGCCGCAACGAAGGTGTTCAGATCGCGGCCAGCCTGGCGACGATCGTTGTGGAGCGCGTCTTCGACGGTCTGGTGATGTTGCTGTTTGTGTTTGTCGCGCTGCCGTTCGCAGACTTCCACCAAACTTGGCTGCGCGACGTCGTGCTCTACGCGACCCTCTTTTTCTGGGGCGCCTTTCTCGCCTTTCTGGCGATGGCGCTGCGCCCGGCACGAATGCGGCAAATCTACGTGTGGGCTTTCGAGCGTTTTCTGCCCCGGCGGTTCGGTGCAGGGGGGATCCGGCTGGCCGATCACTTCATGCTCGGCCTGGAGAATCTGCGCAGCCCGCGCGATCTGCTGATGATACTGGTGACCTCGGTTTTCATCTGGCTGACGGAAACCACCAAGTACTGGTTTGTGATGCACGCTTTCGACTTTGAGGTCAGCTTCTTCGCCCTGATGGTTATGACGGCAGTGGTCAACCTGGCGACCACGCTGCCTTCCTCACCCGGCTATGTGGGAACGTTCGACACGCCCGGCATCAAGACGCTGACGGCCTACGGCGTTCCGGAGTCGATTGCGGCGTCGTACACGCTGGTGCTGCATGCGGCGCTGTGGTTGCCGATCACACTGCTGGGGTTTGTGTATCTGTACCGCGAGGGGCTGAGCTGGCGCGACTTCCGCCGCGCCCAAGAGGTCACCGCGGTGTCGACCAGCGCGGACCCACCTGTGGCAGAGCAGGAGGTGATTGCTTGACCGGACGACGCGTGGCCGTGATCGGGGCCGGAGCCGCGGGCCTGGCGGCCGCATATGACCTGACGCAGGCGGGGTATACGGTCGATATCTTTGAGGCCGGCGCCGAGGTCGGCGGGCTGGCGGCGGGGTTTCGCGACGAAGGGTGGGACTGGACGCTTGAGAAGTTCTATCACCACTGGTTCGCGAACGACGATGCGG
>Ga0226835_1001763_pt1 | contig 10686 bp, 6 predicted proteins | sample LAC_MetaG_1_FD_163627 | JGI IMG/M metagenome (GOLD analysis project Ga0226835, IMG submission 163627) | Anaerobic ammonium oxidizing microbial communities from anammox membrane bioreactor (MBR) in UC Berkley, California, United States -... | ecosystem: Engineered > Bioreactor > Anaerobic >...
GAGAGACGCGATGCCACCGTTTGAGTTGATCTCGGACTACAAACCCACGGGGGACCAGCCGCAGGCGATCGAGCAATTGGTGGACGGCATCGCCCAGGGCCTGCGCTTTCAGACATTGCTTGGCGCCACCGGAACCGGCAAGACGTACACGGTCGCCAACGTTATCGCCCAGGTGCAGCGCCCGACCCTGGTGCTGGCGCACAACAAGACGCTGGCAGCCCAGCTTTACGCGGAGTTCAAGGAGTTCTTCCCGCGCAACGCGGTTGAGTACTTCGTCAGCTACTACGACTACTATCAACCCGAAGCCTACGTGCCGCGCCACGACCTCTACATTGAGAAGGAGACGGAGATCAACGAAGACATCGACCGGCTGCGCCTGTCGACAACTGCCGCCCTGCTCAGCCGGCGCGATGTGATCATCGTGGCGTCCGTATCGTGCATCTATGGGATCGGCAATCCGGCGGCATGGGGCAAGGTCATTTTGGAACTACGGGCCGGGTCTATTCACCGGCGCGACCTGATCCTGCGCCATCTGGTGGGCATCCAATACAACCGCAACGACCTGGAGCTGCGTCCCGGAACGTTCCGCGTGCGCGGCGACACCCTGGAGATCGCCCCGGCATACAGCGAAACGGCCTACCGCGTGCAGATGTTCGGCGACGAGATCGAGCGCCTGGTGGAGTTCGACCCGCTGACCGGCGAGATTCTGGACGAGCCGCGCGAGATCAAGCTCTTCCCGGCCAAGCACTTCATCACCGAGGAAGAGAAGATGCGCCAGGCGCTGATCGACATCGAGCAGGAGCTTGAACAGCGCATTGCCGAGTTTCAGAAGGCGAACAAGCTGCTTGAGGCTCAACGGTTGGAACAGCGCACCCGCTATGACCTGGAGATGATCCGCGAGCTGGGGTACACCAGCGGGATTGAGAACTACTCGCGTCACCTCGATCAACGCCCGCCCGGCAGCCCGCCCTGGACTCTGCTCGATTACTTCCCGGCGGACTCGCTGTTCATCATTGACGAGAGCCACATGACGATCCCGCAGGTGCGCGGCATGTGGGGTGGCGACCGCTCGCGCAAGGAGATTCTGATCGAGTACGGATTCCGCCTGCCCAGCGCGATGGACAATCGCCCCCTCAGCTTTGAGGAGTTTGAGGCGCGCATCGGCCAGACGATCTTCATGAGCGCAACACCCGGCCCGTATGAAGAGAAACACTCGCAACGGGTTGTCCAGCAGATCATCCGACCGACCGGCGTGGTCGACCCGTCGATCGATGTGCGCCCGACCCAGGGGCAGATCGACGATCTGTTGAGCGAGATCAGCCGGCGGGTCAAGCGCGGTGAGCGTGCACTGGTCACCACCCTGACTAAGCGCATGGCCGAAGACCTGTCAGATTACCTGCTCGAAATGGGCATCAAGGTGCACTATCTACACTCCGAGATTGAGACCATCGAGCGGATCGAGATTCTGCGCGACCTGCGGCTGGGGGTGTACGATGTGGTAGTTGGTATCAACCTGCTGCGCGAAGGGATCGACCTGCCCGAAGTCTCACTGGTTGCGATACTCGATGCGGATAAGCAGGGCTTTCTACGCTCGGAACAGGCGCTGATCCAGACCATCGGACGCGCGGCGCGTCACGTCAATGGGCACGTGATCATGTATGCGGATCGCGTCACCGACGCCATGCGCGCCGCGATCGATGAGACCGAGCGCCGCCGGGCTATTCAGCTTGCGTACAACCAGGAACACGGCATTGAGCCGGCCAGCATCGTCAAGGAGATCCGCGATCTGACCCAGCGCGTACAGGCCATGAGCGCGAGCGCCAAGCCGCCCGTGGCCGAGAAAGCGCCTTCGCCTGCCGATCTGCCGGCGTCCGATCTGCGGCGCCTGATCGACACGCTGGAGCAGGAGATGAAAGCCGCGGCCAGGGCGCTTGAGTTCGAGAAAGCGGCGGTGCTGCGCGACCAACTGCTCGAGCTGCGCCAGGTGATGGCGCTCAAAGACGAAACACGCCGGGATGCCAGCCTGAGTATGGTTGCTGGAGCGGGCCGGCGTCCGCGGCCGACGCCCGGCGGCTGAATCACCAGAGCTGTGATGCGGCAGGAGCGCCCTTCCCCGCGCGCTCCTGCCGCCTGATCGGGTGCGTGCAATTGCATCTTGGCCCAAGTTACGGTATCTTCTGATTCCATCCGTTGACGAGCCTGCCTGCAGCCAATTCAATTGCCGGGGATCGTCTTGTGCGCGAGGGTGCGCAGCAAGGTTGTTCGATGATTGTCACACGCCAACGTCAGGAAGAGATCGAAGCGCAGACGCTGGCACCGTACGCCCTGAAGAGCGGTCAGTCCAAGGGGCGTCACTATCCGGAGCCAGAGGCGGAATATCGGACGGCTTTTCAGCGCGACCGCGACCGGATCCTGCACACGACCGCCTTTCGCCGGTTGGAGTACAAGACGCAGGTCTTCATCAACTACGAGGGCGATTACTACCGCACGCGCCTGACTCACACGCTGGAAGTGGCCCAGATCGGGCGCAGTCTGGCACGCGCGCTGGGCGCCAACGAAGACCTGGTCGAAGCGATCTGCCTTAGCCACGATCTGGGCCACCCGCCCTTCGGCCATTCGGGCGAGACGGTTCTAAACAAATTGATGGCCGACTACGGCGGATTCGACCACAACAAGCAGTCTCTGCGCATTGTGACCAAGCTTGAGAATCGCTACCCGAACTGGCCCGGACTGAACCTGACCTACGAGGTCCGCGAGGGAATCGTCAAGCACGAAACCGAATACGATCTGAGCAATTCGGCGGCGAGCGGCTTCGATCCCGAGCTGCGCGGCAGCCTGGAAGCGCAGATCGCCAACGTGGCCGACGAGCTGGCCTACAACGCACACGATCTGGACGACGGCCTGCGCTCGGGGTTGATCGCGCCAGATCAGTTGAACGAGATCGAGCTGTGGCAGATGCTCAAAGAAAGCGTGGGATGGGATGGCAAGCTGTTCACCGAGCAGATCCGCCACCGGCTGATCCGGCGGATGATCGGCATCGAGATCGACGATGTCATCCAGGCCACCGGCGCGAACCTGGCACAGCATGATCTGCCCACACCCGAAGCGCTGCAGCGGCTGCCGTACAACGTTGTGGTGCACTCCGAGCGGCTAAGTGCGCTCAACCAAGAGTTAAAATCATTCTTGTATGCCAATCTGTACCGGCATCATCGCGTGGTCCGAATGGCTGTCAAGGCCGAGCGTTTCATCGCGCAGCTTTTTGAGACCTATCTGGAAGAGCCGGAGCAGCTTCCCCCGTCGGTCCGGCGAGTCGCCAACGGGCGCGGGATTCACCGGGCCGTGTGCGACTACATCGCAGGGATGACCGACCGCTTCGCGCTTGAGGAATGGCAGCGGCTCTACGACCCGTTCACGCTACCGTAGCGCATCCGCGCGCACACGACACCAAAGAACCCGATCATCCGATCTTTCAGGATACACACGAGGGTGCATCATGGCTGAAGAACAATTCCTGACCGCAGAAGGCGCCGCGGAGTTGCGCGCCGAGTTGGAGTACCTGATCACAGTCAAGCGTCCGGAGTTGGCGGCCCGGCTGCGCGAGGCCATCGGCCAGGGCGATCTCTCGGAGAATGCCGACTATGCGGACGCGAAAGAGCAACAGGCGTTTTTAGAGGGCCGGATCCAGTATCTGGAGAATCTGCTGCGCAACGCCACAATCATCGACGAGGGCAACGGCAAGGCGCCGCCGCGCGTGGAAGTTGGCTGTGAAGTGACCATCGAGCCGGAAGGCGAGCCGGCCGAAACCTATCGCATCGTCGGGGCGGCGGAAGCCGATCCGCGCAATGGCAAGATCTCGAATGAAAGCCCTATCGGCGCGGCTTTGCTTGGGCACCGCAAGGGCGATACGGTCCAGGTCGAGACACCGGGCGGCGTGTGGATCGTGAAAATCAAGGAAATCGCCTGGTAGCCCTCTCTGGCGCCTGCTGCATGCGCGAAATAAAAGGCCCGGACAATTTCGCCGGGCCTTTCTTCAGTCTTCTGGCGGACCGCACGCGCCAGGGGGCTAGTAGTTCAGAAGTTCGGCGGTGTCGCCGAAAGCGGCATCGGTTTTGGGGGTCGTCGGCGCGCCGCCCTCTTTGGGCCAGGCGGCCAGCTCAACCGTCAGGCGTTCGAAATAGCTCTCCGGCGGCAGCGCTCCTTCGCCGTATTTCAGATCGATGATCCGGACCTGAACACGCAGGGTTTGGGTTTCCAGGGTGGTTACCAACCCAGGCTCGGCCAGCACGGCTTCGCCCTTCGGCGCCAGCTTGGTGCGCAGCGCCTCGTCGTTGAAGGCGTGGCGGCTCATCAGAACTTTGGTCACGGTCCGGATATCGTTCTTGTCGAACAGCCAGACTTCCGTCGCCGTCACCTTCTTGGGGTCCCCTACTCCGATCGTCTCGGAAATGCCCGAGCCACATTCGCCCAGAAACTCGCCCGACGCGGTTTCGATGCTAAACGAGTCGTCATAGAGATCGTCGCCAAGCACGTAGGTCGACATGAACTGCCCGACCGGGGGCTTTTCGCCCGCCGCGCCGAAGTCGGTTTTCTGCTCGACTGCGGCTCTTTGCGCCACCACGCGCTCTACATGCGCCGTCGAGGCGCTGACGCGCGGAACCGCACCGCCTGGCGATGCGGCCACTGTGGCGGGCTGCGCCGCACCTCTCGCTGTGCCGATTGGGATCGCCCAGTAGAACGAGAAAATGACGGCAAGAATCAGGCCGATGACCAGGGTTCCCACAATACATGCGAGCGGCCCGATCACTTCTTGGAGCGTGCTGCGCTCGATTTTGGCTGCCTGCTGGGCCGCTGCCTCTTCATTCGCCTCGGCGATGTCCAGCAGCGCGGTGAGCTGTGTCGCCAACTGCGGGTCGGCCTGCTGGTTAGCTTCGATCAGTTCGCGAATCATCGCCGGCGAGACACCCGCCGCGACGATCTTGTCCCGCGCTTCGACCGTATCGCCGGATTCGGCCAGTTCGACGGCGGTCATTTTGATCCATTGGTCCTTGTAGCCGTCGGCCAGATGAACTGGTTCTGCATCGTAGAACTTGATTGGCGCCCCCCAATAGGTCCACGCCATCCCGATGAGAACCCCCAACAAGACGAAGCCGAGCCGTATCAGTGCCGGAGCCATCGAGCTTAGCACGGGTTTTGCCATGATCTTGAACTGGGGTACAAGGCGTCCCATACGGCCTAGCCTTTCTCTTAGGGCTGCCACGGAAACGGCAGCGCGATGGTGTATCATGGACCGGATCTACTGCGATGCATTGTACATGAACACGTAATGCAACACAAATCACTTGAGGGGGTACCAAAGCACTAACCCGGCGGATGACAGGCGGCGATTGGCGGGCACAACGCGCAGAACCTTCCATTGCCGACAGGCAGTCGTATCAGGTAGAATGCGGGTACGATGACGACACCCAAACGCAACCAGTTTGTGGTCCGCCAGGCGCAGTCGGAAGCGGATCTGGCCGCGTGCAGCGCGCTGGACCACACCTATTCGACGGAATATGTCTGGCAGGTCGATCTGCGCGAGGAAGGCGACGAAACCACCGTCCGGTTTCGCGTTGTCCGTCTCCCGCGTACGATCCGCGTGGCGTATCCGCGCGATCGCGATGCTTTGCTGCGGTCCTGGAAGACCCGCGACTGCTTTCTAGTTGCCACGATTGAAGACGTTGTTCTGGGCTACGTGAATATGCGGGTCGATCCGGTCTTTCCCCGCGGCTGGATCCAGGACCTGGTGGTGGACCAACGCGTGCGGCGGCGGCGGATTGGCAGCGCGCTACTTGAGCAGGCGTTGCGCTGGGCGCGCCTGCATGGGCTGCAGCATATTGCGCTGGATATGCAAACCAAGAACTACCCTGCATCCTGCTTTGCCCGTTCGCATGGTTTTGCATTCTACGGGTTCAATGACCATTACTATCCCAATCAGGACATCGCGCTGTTCTTTGGGCGGCCGGTGTAGGTTCAGTGGATTGCCGAACGTATGATGAATGATCCGGGTCTTCTGCGGAGCGTATTGGAACTGATCAACGAGGCGCTGACGACGACCATCGTCATCATCTCGGCCTCGATCCTGTTGTACAACCTTAGCCGGCGCATGCACGACCGGGTGACGCGGGCAGCGTCGATCGTGCTGGCCTGTGTGGTTGTGGCGTATGTCGCGGATGTGTTTGTGTCGCTAGATCCAGGTGGGAACGATTATCTGGAAGCGTACATGCGCCTGCAATGGATCGGCATCGCCTACATCCCAGCGGCGCTCTTTCACCTGTCGGACGCTCTGCTCGAGACGACAGGCCGCCCCTCGCGCGGGCGCAGGCGGCTGGTGATCCGGGTCAGCTATCTGATCAGCACGGTTTTCCTGCTGCTGGCGTTGTTTACCGATACGGTGGTGAGAGACCCTGCGTTGGGCGAGATTCCACGCATGCGGCCCGCCGCCGGTTTCATCGTCTACACGGCCTATCTGCTGGTTGTTGGGACGGCCGCGGTGATCAATGTGGCGCGCGCCCGGCGCCGCTGTCTGACGCGCTACACTCGCCGGCGGATGACCTATTTGCTCACGGTCTTCCTGACGCCAGTGTACGGCACATATCCGTATTCGTTGTTCTTTGGCAGGCTCGGAGACGAGAAGACGACCGCGCTGCTCGTCATTCTGAACGCGGCTAACCTGGTCATCATGCTGATGCTGGTCTTCATGGCCTACCCGCTCTCGTTCTTTGGCACGCAGCAGCCGGACCGCGTGGTCAAGACGCGGCTGCTGGAGTTCATGCTGCGCGGGCCGCTGACCGGGGCCGCCATTCTCATGGTGATCTTGTTCGTGCCGCGGGCGACGAATTTCCTCGGCATCGACGGTGACGCGTTTATGCCGTTTGCAGCGGTGGCGATCCTGCTGTTCTTGCAGTGGTCAATCACGCTGTTGTTGCCCGTGCTCCGGCGCTGGCTGATCTACACTGAAGATCAACATCAGGCGCGCACTATTGAGCGAGTCAGCGAGCGGCTGCTGACCCAGGCCGATGCGTCGCAGCTTCTCGAGTCCGTGCTGGCCGCCATCTGCGATTACTTGCGCGTGCCGACTGCGTTTGTCGCGGAGGTCGGACCGGGGGGCGCCCATCTGGTGCAGGTGGTGGGTTCGCTGACTCCGTCCCCCGACGCTTTGGAGTCAACCGACCTGTCGCTGCTGGTCAACGGCGGGGCGCACAGCCAGCCAGAAATCGAGCAGGTCGGCGAGATGTTCGTGTGGCATTCGTACTGGCTGGTGCCGCTGCGCTCCACCTCAAGCGGCGAGAAGAGCGCCTCGTTGCTGGGAATTCTTGGGGTGTGGGCGCGCGCGCCGCAGCCCAACCTCGACGAAGAAGAGCAGATCACTTTCTCCAGGCTGGTGGCCCAGGCGGCGCGCGTGCTGGAAGACATGCAGCGCCAGGCGGAAGTTTTCTTCATTCTGGAAGGTCTGGCATCTCAGATGGACCAGATGCAACAGCTTCACGGGATATCGCGCTATGGCTATATGTCTGCCGAGCCGACCCCCTACCCTTCCAGCGATCTCTTGGACCATGAAGCGTTCTCCGATCTGGTCAAGGACGCCCTGCGTGACTACTGGGGCGGCCCAAAACTGACGGACAGCGAGCTGCTGAAGCTCAACATCGTCTGGCGCGAGATGGCCGAAGCGAACGATAACAACCCGGTTCGCGCGCTGCGGACGGTTCTGGCGCGCGCGATTGAGAATCTTAAGCCGGAAGGGCAGCGCAGCCTCACCACCACCGAGTGGGTGCTGTACAACATTCTGGAGATGCGCTTTCTCCAGGGGCGCAAGGTGCGCGACGTAGCACTGCGCCTCGCCATGAGCGAGTCCGACCTGTATCGCAAGCAGCGCATCGCCATCGAAGAAGTGGCGCGGCAGATCGCCGAGATGGAACGCGATCTGCTGGCTGAGACCGCGAATGGCACGTCGCCGAACAAAGTCCCCGAAACGACACCCAGCCGGCAACGCGAAGTTCCCAGTGCTCCCGCGACACGCTGAGGCCGTTTGACAACGTTTTTGCCCATTTCTATAATGACTGCTTGGCGACAACCGTAACTTAGCGGTATCGGCGACGCGGATAACCGAATATTGAGCAGGCGCACGTGGCTGAGGAAGGCTGATCAGATTATGACGAGCGAGTATCATGACACGAGTTCCTCGCCTCCTCTGCCTCCCGATGAGGGTTATTGGGAGGCGCTGCTCCAAGAGGGGGAGATCGCCGCAGGGGGGGTGCCTCGGCATCACGAGTTCGACTGGGGTGAACTGCCGCTTGATGAGGGAGTGCCTGGCACGGCAAATGGCTCTCTGCCGGCCTCGATGGATTCCGATTGGGATGAAGTGCAGACCGTCTATGATGCCGATCAAACCGTTGATCTGCGTGTCGTCGGTTTTAACCGGGGCGGGCTGCTGGTTGAATGGAACAGCTTGCGCGGCTTCATCCCGGCAAGCCAGTTGATCGACTTTCCGGTCATGGCCGACAACCGCGCCAGGCGCGAGGCGCTGGCGCAGCGCGTCGGCCAGGTGCTCCGGCTGCGGGTTATTGAGCTGGATCGCGATCAGAACCGGCTGATTCTCTCGGAGCGCGCGGCTCAGGTCGAACCGGGTGCGCGGGCCAACGTCCTGACCCGCATTCGCCCCGGCGACACATGTACCGGCCAGGTCACGAACCTGTGTGATTTCGGCGTGTTCGTTGATCTGGGTGGGTTGGAAGGGCTGATCCACATCAGCGAGTTGAGTTGGGGGCGCGTCAGCCATCCGCGCGACGTTGTCAAGCGGGGCGACACTGTGACTGTGCACGTCCTGCAGGTGGACCCAGAGCAAGGCCGCATCGCTCTGAGTTTGAAACGGATGCGCCCCGACCCGTGGAAAACGGTTGAAGAGCGCTATCATGTCGGCCAGATGGTTGAGGGCGTGATCACGAACGTGGTGGATTTCGGCGCCTTTGCCTGCATCGAAGAAGGGCTGGAGGGGCTGATCCACGTCTCGGAACTGGCCGAGGGGCATTTCCTCCATCCGCGCAATGTCGTGCGCGAAGGCGAAACGGTCAGAGCGCGCATCCTCAACATCGACGGCAGTGCGCGCCGGCTTGGGCTGAGCCTGCGCCGCTAGATGCCCGCCGGCACCGTAGTGCAATGAAAAGCCCCGCCGTGTGCGGAGCTTCTTTGTTTCCCGGCGCTCAGCTAGCCCTCGTCGCCGGTGCCGGGCGGCACCGGCGGGAGCCAGTGCGGCTGCGTCATGCGCTCCGGGCGCAGGATATCGTCCAGCTCTTCCTTGCTAAGCAGCCCGCGCTCGAGGACCAGCTCGTATACGCCGCGCCCGGTGGCAAGTGCCTCTTTGGCAATTAAGGCGGCGTTATCGTAGCCGATGTAGGGGTTCAGCGCGGTCACGATCCCGATTGAGTTCTCAACCATCCGCCGCAGATGCTCGCGGTTGGCCGTGATGCCGTTGACGCAGCGTGTCGCGTAGGTGTGGCAGGCGTTGCGCAGGTGCGTCAGGCTGTTGAATAGGGCGTAGGCGATGATCGGCTCCATCACGTTGAGCTGAAGCTGGCCCGCCTGGGCGGCCAGCGTGACCGTAACATCGTTACCCATCACCTCGAACGCCACCTGGTTGACGACTTCGGGGATGACCGGGTTGACCTTGCCCGGCATGATCGACGAGCCGGGTTGGACTGCTGGCAGGTTGATCTCGCCTAACCCGGCGCGTGGACCGGACGAGAGCAGGCGCAGATCGTTGGCGCTCTTCGAGAGCTTCACCGCAATCCGCTTGAGCACGCCTGAGAGCTGGACAAACACGCCCGTGTCCTGAGTGGCCTCGATCAGGTTCGGCGCGGTGACCAAGTCAATCCCGGTGATCTCGCGCAGATGCCGGCAGACGGCGGGGGCGTAGTCAGGATGGGCGTTCAAGCCCGTGCCGATGGCCGTCGCCCCCATGTTGATCTCGATCACCAGTTGGGCCGCCTCGCGCAGGCGCGCCATATCTTCGTCGAGCATGACGGCATATGTGCTGAACTCCTGGCCGAGCGTCATCGGCACGGCATCCTGAAGCTGGGTGCGCCCCATCTTGATCACATCCCTGAACTCCTCGGCTTTGGCCGCGAAGCTGTCGCGCAATTCCTGCATGGCTTCCAGAAGCTCGTCGATGGCAAAATGCAGGGCGATCTTGAGCGCGGTGGGATAGACGTCGTTGGTGCTTTGCGACAGGTTCACGTGGTTGAGCGGGTGCACAACCGAGTAGTCGCCGCGCTCATGGCCGAGAATTTCCAGTGCGCGGTTGGCGATAACCTCGTTGGCGTTCATGTTGGTGGACGTCCCCGCCCCACCCTGGATCACATCGACCACGAACTGATCGTTCCACCGGCCCTGGCGCACCTCTTCTGCCGCCTGGATGATCGCGTCCGCGATGGTGGGGTCCAGCAGCCCCAGCTCGCGGTTTGCCAGCGCGGCCGCCTTTTTGACGCAGCCCAGCGCCACGATCAAGAACGGATAGGCGCTGATCGGCGTACCCGAAATCGGGAAGTTCTCGACGGCCCGCTGGGTCTGAATCCCGTAATACACTTCTTCGGGGATGGCACGCTTGCCCAGGGAATCGCGTTCGAGGCGAAACCGCCCGGTCGCGAGTGGGGC
>Ga0226835_1001764_pt1 | contig 10686 bp, 7 predicted proteins | sample LAC_MetaG_1_FD_163627 | JGI IMG/M metagenome (GOLD analysis project Ga0226835, IMG submission 163627) | Anaerobic ammonium oxidizing microbial communities from anammox membrane bioreactor (MBR) in UC Berkley, California, United States -... | ecosystem: Engineered > Bioreactor > Anaerobic >...
ATGAAGCTGTCGCCCAGCGTACGCGGCATGTTCGGGTTCACTTCCGCGATGACGATCTTGGCGCTCTCGGCGGCGGTTTTCGTCACGCCGACTTCCACGCCGTACGAGCAGTAGCCGTTCTTATCCGGCGGCGTGACCTGGATCAGCGCGACGTCGATCGGCAGCCGGCCGGACTTGAACAGGTCCGGGATTTCAGACAGAAACACCGGCGTGAAATCCGCGCGGCCATCGTTAACCGCGTCGCGCACGTTCTCGCTGATGAAGAGCGAATTGACGCGGATGTGAGGCACCAGTTCGGGCTTGACGTAGTCCGCCTTCCCGACGGTAAGCACCTGAATAAGCTTGAGATTCTCAAGCTGTGGCGCGCGCTCGTTGACCGCTTCCATCACCACTTGCGGCACCGAGCAGTTGCCCGTCACGAAGATGCGATAGCCCGACTTGAGCGCCTGGACAGCTTCGTGAGCGGTGACTTTTTTGGGTTCATAAAGACTGAGCCAGCTCATGCGCTACTCCTGCTATTTGGATGGGACTGGCTGCGCCGTGTTCTGCATTTCGGCGATCACATCGGCGAGGCGGCGGATGCCTTCGACGATGCGCTCCTCGTCCATGCACGAGAAGTTCAGCCGTGCGGTGGGCGGCGCATCGGGACGCGCGAAAAACGCTCTCCCAGGCACAAAGGCCACATCGCGCTTGACCGCGGCTTCAAACACGGCGCGGTCCGAGAGTCCAGCGGGAAGCTGCATCCAGAGAAACAGCCCACCGTCTGGATGGGTCCACTGCACTCCTGGCGGCATGAAGCGATCCAGCGCGGCCAGCATGGCGTCCCGCCGCTTGCGGTATACCGCGCGCAGATGGTTGATGTGCTGGTCGATGAAGCCGTCCTTCGCCACCTCGTAGATGACCATCTGGGTAAACGTGCTGGTGTGCAGGTCTGCGCCCTGCTTGAGCTGCACCAGGCGCGCGATCACTTCTTTGGGAGCCACGATCCAGGCGATCCGCAGACCGGGCGCGAGCGTCTTGGAGAAGGTCCCCAGGTTGATGACATTCCCGCTGTAGGTTGAGTTGCCCAGCCCCAGGTACTCGGCGTCCGCCACGACGAGCGGATCCAGGTGTTCGCCCTCGAAGCGCAGGGCGCCGTAGGGGTCGTCCTCGACGATGGGTACGCCGTGCTCGTGTGCGATGCGGACCAGCTCGCGCCGCCGCTCCGCGCTGATGGTCACCCCGGCCGGGTTCTGAAAGTTCGGCAGAATGTACATGAATTTCGGCCCGTGCCGCAGCGCTTCGGCAAGCTGATCGGTGCGGATGCCGTCCGAGTCAGTTGGAACGCCGACATAGCTTGCCTGGTAGAGCGCCCAGGCTTGCAGTGCGCCCAGGTAGGTCGGCTCCTCGACCAGCACGCGGTCGCCGGGGTTGATCAGCAGCGCCCCGATCAGGCTTAGCGCCTGCTGCGAGCCAGACGTGATGAGCACGTTGTCCGCATCGACGCAGAACTGGCGCTCGCACAGGCGCTGGGCGATGAACTCGCGCAACGGGAGATAGCCTTCGGTGGTGCTGTATTGCAGCGCCTGATGGGCGGACTGCGCCAGGACACGCTGGCAGGCCGCCTGAAACCGCTCAACCGGGAAGTATTCGGCGGCGGGCAGGCCGCCCGCGAACGAGATGACTTCAGGGCGCTGGGTGAGTTTAAGTAGTTCGCGGATCGTGGAGCTGGTGATGCCGTTCATGCGGAGTGCATAGCGTGATTCCCACACGATGCTCATAACTGTATTTATCCTGTTCTCTGCTTAAAGATTCAAGAAAACGGGCAGCGCACCGGATGTCGTTTGGCGCGCCAGTCTATGCTCACTATAGAAGGCCGGAACGGCTTTCTGTAGTGGCAGAAGTTATCCGTCATGACGCGGTGTGTCACTTCGGAAAGCAAACTGCTAGCCCGGCGGGTGAGAGAAAAGTACGACGAAAAGTCTAGCTCCGGGCGCGCAGGTAGGCGCTGATCGCAGCCGCGGCGCGCATACCGTCGCAGACTGCCTGGCTGACCAGCGCCGGGCCGCGCACCGCGTCGCCCGCGGCGTACACACCCGGCAGGCTGGTCGCTCCCGTATCAGGGTCGACGCGGATATAACCGGCGGTGTCCAGCTCAAGCGCAGGATCGAGCCGGCGAACTGCCGGATCGGGCCGCCAGCCAAACGCGACGATCGCGCTGTCGGCTTCCAGCCGGAACGTGCTGCCGGGGACCGGCACGGGGCGGGCGCGACCAGACTCGTCGGCGGCGCCAGGGCTGGTTTCAGCGAACTCGATGGACTGCAGCGCGCCGTTGGGGTCGGGGCGCAGCGCCAGCGGCGCGGCCTGGAAACGGAAGCGGACCCCTTCAGCCTCGGCAGCCTGTCGATCCCGTGGGGGCGCGGGCATTTCGTGCGCGCGGCGGCGGTAAACCAGCGTTACGTCGACGGGCTGACCGGACTGAGCTTGCAGGCGGGCGGCGGTGCGCGCGCAGTCAATGGCCGTTCCCCCACCACCCAGGACAATCACCCTGGTGCCGAGTTGTGGCACTGTATCCTGATCGGCCCTGAGCACCGCAGACAGCAGCCTGGCGCCCTGCCAGACCCCCGCCAGCCCGGCGCCGGGGAGCGACTCGGCCTCAACGCGCGCGCCGGTGCAGATCAGCACTGCGTCAGCCTGCTGGCGCGCTTCCTCAAGCGAGAGGTCCGCGCCCAGGCACGTGCCCGTCTTCAGGCGAAGCCCGGCGCGCAGCAGCCGGTCCACGTGCACGTTCAGCACCTCACGCGGCAGTTTGAACGTCGGGATGGCGCTGCTCAGCCAGCCGCCGGGCTGCGGTGCGGCGTCGATCAGCGTCACCTGATGCCCGGCTGCCAGCAGATCGCTCGCGGCGGCCAGCCCGGCAGGACCGGCACCGGCGATGAGGACATGTTTCCCGCTGCGGCGGCGCGGCGCAAGCAGCGGAGCCGGCGAGTGTCGCGTTGCGTATCGTTCCAGCGCGCCGATCGCGAGCGGGTAGCCATGCCTGCCAAGCACACAGGCGCCTTCGCACAGCCGCTCGTGCGGGCACACGTAGCCGCAGATGTCCGGCAGGGCGTTCGTGGCGCGGAAGATCGCCCCTGCCTGCTCGACGTCACCCTCAGCCAGGGCACTCAACGCGCTCGGAATATCGCTATGCAGCGGGCAGGCTTCCACGCATGGCCGCTTGAGGCAGCCGAGACAGCGATCCGCTTCGGCGATCGCGCTTTGCGTGTCGAAGTCGAGCGCGACCGGCCCGAAGTCCCGCATGCGCTCCGCAGCCGGGCGGGAGGGCACGGCGCTGGGTAGAACGCGCGATGAGCGGGCCGCGCGCGATCTCGGAGCAGGTGTCGGCATGGTGTGACCTTCGGTACAAGCCGCGACCAGTCAATCGCGCCATGAGCATAGTCGCTGCCGGCCAATCGGTCAAGCGGAACCCTGGCAGCGTGCCGCGCGCCGCGCTACACTCCAACCAGGGCTTTCTCGCGTCTGCTTGCCTTTGCGCAGAGGTTGGGGGGGGAATGACCGCTCACAACGCATCCACACGCACGCCGATGCGCGTGATTGCCGGGCTGCTCCGGCTCTCGCGCTGGAAAGAACACACCCTGTTTACCATCCCACTGACCCTGCTCGGCGCTTTGATGGCGGCCGAAAACCGGTCAGGCGTCGAGCTGGACGGGCGTGTGATCGCTGTGACGGTGGCGAACATCCTGGCGATGACGGTGGCGTTCATGGTCAACGATGTGGAAGACGCCCCCGACGATGCCCTTGACCCGGCGCGTGCCGCGCGGAATCCGGTCGCGACCGGCGAGATCCGCCCACGCGAGGGGTGGGCGGCAGCGCTGGGGATCGGCGTGGTGGCGCTGCTGCTCTACGCCACGGTCAGCCGGGGTGCGCTGTGGATCGGGGCCCTGACTCTGGCGCTGTCGATCCTGTACTCGTGGCGTGTGGTGCGCCTGAAAGCACGCCCGGTGGTGGATATCCTCTCGCACGTGTTGATGCTGAGCGCGCTGCTGTTTCTGGCGGGCTACTTCGCCTACGACACTGCGCCGGGGCGCGCCTGGCTGGTGGCGCTGGGTGCGGCGCTGGCTTCTGCCTACGGCCAGCTTTACAACCAGCTTCGCGATTACGAAGCGGACCGGGCAGCCGGGTTGCGCAACACGGCGAGTTTTCTCGGCCTGGCCGGCACGCGCCGCCTGATGTACGCCAGCCTGGGGCTGGCGGCGGGTTGCCTGCTGGCGAGCATTGCGCTGGGGTTATGGCCGCTGTGGCTGCTGGCCGTTCCCGTGCTGATGGCGCCGCTATTCCTCGTCTTCCGGCCCCGCACCGATGCGCGCGGCAGTGACGCGATCGACGCCAGCGGGCGGGTGCAGATGGGGTTCTTGATCCTGGCGAACGTCGCCGTGCTGGCCTGGCTGGTGGTGGCGCTGCTCGGCCAGTGAGATCGCCCCGCACGCCCTGCGGACGCCTCTGTGAGACGCTATAATCTCGCTCAAGGTGGGGACTCGGCTCGCACCCGCTGTTGCCTGACAAGAAAGGATGAACCGAGTTGAGCATCGACCGAGACTATACGATTGTGGTCCTGGAAGGCGATCAAACCGGGCAGGAACTGCTAGAAGAATCGCTGCGCGTGCTGGAGCCGTTTGCCGGCCCGCTGGGCGTGCGCTTCCGGCGGTTTGACCTCAGCCTTGAGAACCGGCGCCAGACCCGCAACCAGGTGGTCTACGATGCCGCGGAAGCAGTCTGCCAGCATGGGCTGGGGCTGAAAGCGGCGACCATCACGCCCGGCGACCCGGACGACGTCGGCAGCCCGAACGCGCTGCTGCGCGAGGCCATCGGCGCGCAGGTGATTCTGAGGGTGGGGCGGCGCATCCCGCCTGTGCAGCCGATCGCCGGCGTGCATGCACCGATCGCCGTGGTGCGCATGGCGGTTGACGACGCTTATGGGGCGAAAGAGTGGCGCGAGGGCGAAGGGCTGGATGAGGTCGCCTACCGCACAGAGAAGATTACCCGCCGCACCTGCCGGGCGGTGGCGGAGTTCGCGTTTGTGTACGCGGCGCGCATGGGGGCGAAGGTCTTTGGGGGGCCGAAGTACACCGTCAGCCCGATTTATGAGGCCATGTTCAAAGAAGAGCTGGATGCCGCCGCGCAGCGTCACCCGACCGTCCGCTACGAACCGCAGCTTATCGACGCGACGTATGCGCTGCTGCTGGAGACGTCGGGCGAGTCACTGGTCATCCCGGCGCTGAATCGCGATGGCGACAACCTGTCCGATCTGGTGATGAAGATGTTCGGTACCATCGCCGGGTCCGAGTCGCTGATTCTCAGCTTCGATGACGACCTGAACACGCGCGCGGTGATCGCGGAAGCCACGCACGGCACGGCCCCTTCATTGCAAGGCAAGAACCTTGCCAACCCGATAGCCATGATCCTGGCCGGGGCAGCGCTGCTCAGCTATATCGACAACGAACAGCTTCGGCGCGTCCACCGTGCGATCCGCGAAGCGACGCTGGAGACCGTCTATGACGGCGTCCGCACGGCGGACCTGGGCGGGCAGGCCACGACAAGCGAGTTTACCGACGAGGTGATCCGCCGGGTGCGGGCCAAGCTTGCTGTGTGGGATGCGCTGGGCTAGCGAGGGCCGGCATGACCTCTGGTGCAAGCCCTGTCAAGCTGATCTTGACGCACGATAACGCCGATTTTGACGCGATCGCCTCGCTGTACGCCGCGTACAAGCTGGATCCGACTGCGATCCCGGTTTTGCCGCGCCGTGTCAATCGCAACGTAGAACACTTTCTGAACCTGTATGCCACGGTGTTCCCCTTCCGCCATCCGGACGATCTCAAGCGCGGCGGGCAGATCGATCATGTGACGGTCGTGGATACACAGAGCTTCACGACGGTGCGCGGGATGCGCCCCAACACGCCGATCCATTTCATCGATCACCACCCGCTCGACCGCGAGCTGACCGAGGGGCAGACGTTCACCGGCGAGCAGGTCGGAGCCGCGACCACGCTGCTCGTGGAGCAGCTTCATGCGCATGGGATTGCGCTGGAGCCGCTCGAAGCCACGTTGCTGATGCTGGGCATTTACGAGGACACCGGCTCGCTGTCGTATGGCACGACGACCGCGCGCGATATTCGCTGCGCAGCGTGGCTGATGGAGTGCGGCGCGGATCTGGATGTGGTGCGCGAGTTCTTGCAGCACCGCTTGCTGCCCGAGCAGCGTGTGCTCTACGACAAGCTGCTCGAAGCCGCCGAGACGCACACGGTCAGCGGGCACGGGATTGTGCTGGCGGCGGCCGCCACACACGAGCCGGTTGACGAGATCGCGACGCTGGCCCACAAGCTGCGCGAGCTGTACGAGCCGAGCGCGGTGTTCGTGCTGGTCCAGCTTAACGGGGATATCCAGTTGGTGGCGCGCGCGACCACCGACGCAATCGATGTGGCGCGCGTTGCCCGGCATTTTGGCGGCGGAGGGCATGGCCGCGCTGCTGCCGCGCTAATCCGCGATCGGCAGCTTGCCGCCGTGCGCCAGGAGATTCTGGACCTGCTGCCGGATCTGGTCTCGACACCGGTGCGCGTGCAGTCGCTGATGTCGGTCGGGGTCGAGACGATCCGCGCCGACGACCGCGTCAAGACGGCGCACGAGCGCATGATCCGCACCGGGCACGAGGGTTATCCGGTGGTGGATGTCCAGGGGCGTCTGGTTGGCCTGGTGACGCGGCGCGGCGTCGATCGCGCGATGAATCACGGCCTGGGCCGCTTGCCGGTCAGCCAGATCATGGATGCCGGTACGGTGACGGTCAGCCCGTCGGACTCAATCGAGGTGCTCCAGCAGCGCATGATGCGCTCGGGGTGGGGGCAAATTCCGGTTGTTGACGAGAACGGCCATCTGCTGGGAATCGTCACGCGGACCGACCTGATCAAACGCTGGGGCCAGACGGAAGACGAGACGCGCCGGGACGCGATCATGGCCAGGCTGCGCCGGGCGCTGGCGCCCGAGACGTGGCGTCTGCTCGAAGTGGTTGCGCAGCAGGCCCAGGCGCAGCGTGTCGGCCTGTATCTGGTGGGTGGATTTGTGCGCGATCTGCTGCTCGACATCCCGAACCACGATATCGATCTGGTGACGGAAGGGGAAGCCCTGGAGCTGGTTCGCGGCTTGCAGGCGGCCTATGGCGGCGAGGTGCGCAGTCACGCGCAGTTTGGCACGGCGAAATGGCTGCTCAACGCCGAGGTGGCGGCCAATCTCGGCCTGGATCCAGAAGCGAACGGGCTGCCGCGCGCGATCGATTTTGTGTCGTCGCGGCGCGAGTTCTACGAGGAGCCGACCGCCCTGCCGACCGTGCAGCGTAGCTCCATCAAGCTCGATCTGTACCGGCGCGATTTCACGATCAACACGCTGGCGATCCGGCTTGCGCCTGCGCCGCCCGGCGAGCTGCTGGACTTCTACGGCGGCGAACAGGACTTGCAGGCCGGGATTATCCGCGTGTTGCACAGTCTGAGTTTTGTCGACGATCCAACGCGCATGCTGCGTGCGGTGCGGCTTGAGCAGCGGCTGAGCTTCACCATCGAGCCGCGCACCGAGGAGCTGATTCGCAGCGCGCTGGGGCTGCTCGATCGCGTCAGCGGCGACCGCATCCGCCATGAATTCGCGCTGATCCTGGCAGAACAGGAGCCGCTGCGCGCGCTGGCGCGGCTTGAGCGCCTGGGTATTCTGGCTCAAATTCATCCCGACCTGCGCATTGACGACTGGGTGCGCGCGGCGTTCTATGCCATCCGCTACGCGCGCGAAAACCCGCCGTGGCCGTCGCTGGCGAAGTTCGACAACTGGATGCTGAGCACCTTTGCGCTGCTGACGAGCCGCCTGCCAGAAGCGGAGTTAGAGCAGTTGGGGCGGCGGCTGCAGTTCTCGCGGGTCTATCTCAATCACCTGCAGGACGCCCGCACCACGATCGCGAAACTGCCGCTGCTCGATGGCCCACTGCCCGCCAGCGAAGTCGTCAGGATCTTGGAGCCAGTCGGCGAGGTCGGGTGGCTGGTGGGGTGGGCGGCGGCGCCCAGCGCGCAGGTCCGCGCCAACATCGAGCGGTTCGCGCGGCAGTGGCGCTATGTCAAGCCAACCATTCGCGGCAGCGAGATCGAGCGGCTGACCGGCCTTAAGCCCGGTCCGATCTACGGAGAGCTTTTGGCGGAACTGCGGCGCGCGTGGCTGGACGGCACGATCGCCACGCCGGAACAGGAGCATGCACTGCTGCTGCGCCTGGCCGCCGAGCGCACAGCGACTGAAGCCTAGGCGCCGATCCGTCCTGATGAAATGTTGCCGGTCCGGCGGGAGTCGGTGTACTATCGTGCGCCACAGCATATCGTCCGTCATTGAGCAAATGTCCATCTAGAGAATCCCGTATGCCTGTTTCCACTCTTCCCGTCAAAGTGACTCGTTGGCGCGGCGGCCAGCACCCGACACTCGAGAACATCACCCGCCAGCTTGAACAAGAGGGCCTGCGCCCCTATATCTGGAGTTGCGCGCCCAATTTCCGCCGCCCTGTGTGCAGCCATGGATACGACAAAACCGTCTACTGCCTGCGCGGCTCGTTCGAAATCGAGTTTGCTCACGCCAAGGGACGGGTGCGCCTCAGCGCGGGGGATCGCATCGACCTGCCGCAAGGCATACGCTATAGCATGGTCGTGGGTCCCGGCGGGTGCGAAGGTGTAGAAGCTGCCCATCGCTAGGTTTTCAAGCAGCAACCTTTGATGTACAGTTGCCAGGGTAGAGTCAGCCGGCTCGCCCTGGTTTTGTTTCTGGGGAGAGCCGTCCAGGGACGAGGAGGTGTCGAATGCGTCGTTTTCGCCCCATCCGGCGCAGGCGGGCGCGCAACAGCGAGCTGCCCGCGCAAGCTGAAGCCGATCTGGAAGTGCCCGGCGGAGACGTTCTGACTCCTTTTGTGCCGGTGCGGCCCGCCGCACCTGAAGATGAGTCCGCCCTGGTGCCGGGACGGCTGCGCGAGCGCGAGCAGCCGCCGCGGCTGAGACGGCGGAGCGGGCGCACGCCGCTCGCAAGTGTTCGGCTGTCCGTGCTGTTGCTGGCGCTGGCCCTGGTCGCGACCGGGATCGTCGGGACGTTGGCGAACCTGGATCGCCTGGAACTGAGTGTGCCTGATGCGTGGCCAGCCGGTGTGCTGCTGGTGGCCGTGATGTGGCTAATTGTGTCGTTGGCCCGGCGCCAGGTAACTGCGGCATTGGGCGCGGCGGCTCTGTCAGGGATCGGTTTGAGCGCGCTGCTCGATGCCGAGGCGATTGCGCCCTGGCGCGAGACGCTGGTGGGCCTGGTGCTGATCGCTGTGGGTCTGGGCATCGTCATTCGTGGGTTGCTGCTGCGCCAGCGGGTGCTGACCTAGGCTGCGCGGCACGCGAGAACTGGAAGTGAGCCGCCTGGTTTGTTACTATTGTGGCGGCTGCACTACCAGGTGGCACACGCCGGCGCGTTCCGCGCGTGGTGTAACGGCGAGCGGCTGTGCGGCATCTAAAAAGGTATCGGAACTTGGTTGCTGTGCGGTGTGTATTGTTGCCGGAGGATATGAGTGGCGGGTGACGTAACGGTTGGGCTGGCCTTTCTGGCGGGCGTTATTTCGTTCATTTCCCCGTGTGTGCTACCGCTGGTCCCGGCCTATGTGGGCTACATGGGCGGGCGTATGACCCGCCAGATCTCCGCTGCGGATGCGCACGCTGCCCCGGCGCGCAGCCGCTTTCAGACCTTCACCCACGGGCTGTTCTTTGTGCTGGGCTTCAGCGCGTTTTTCGTCGTGTTCGGCCTGCTGACGACGGCGGCGCTGTCGTCCCTGGCGGCGATTGGCGTCTCCGATGCGCAGGTGAAAGATGCCATCACGCGGCTGGGTGGGACGGCGGTTATCCTCTTTGGCCTGCACATTATGGGGGTTCTGCCGCGCATCCTGACCTGGCTGCATCGGCAGGCGCTGCTGCTCGACCGTAACCCGTATGGCAACCTGATCTCGGTGCTGGTTGGCATCGCGGCGATCGGCATCATCTACTGGCTCTTTGTCGAGTCGTGGTTCATGACGCTGGTCGTTGTGTTGCTGCTGGCGCAGGTCTTCCGCGGCGCGCTCCGAGCGGACAGTCCAGGGCAGTTCTGGGGCAGCATCATCAACCAGGCGCATATGGCGCTTTACGCCGATACGCGCCGCCAGAGCGCGATGCTGACACGCTATGGCTACGGCGGGTCCTTCTTTATGGGGATCGTCTTTTCAGCCGGATGGACGCCGTGCATCGGCCCGATTTATGGCGCGGTTTTGACTCTGGCGGCAAGCGGCGGATCGCTGCCGAAAGCGGGGCTGATGCTCACCGCCTATTCGATTGGGCTGGGCATCCCGTTCTTGCTGACGGCGCTGGCGCTGGATCAGGCGCAGGGGCTTTTCCGCCGCCTGCAGCGCAATATGCGCACAATCGAGCTGGTCAGCGGTGTGTTTTTGGTGCTGATCGGGCTGCTGGTCTTCACCGGGCAGCTTGAGCGCCTGACGCAGATCGGCGGGAACCAGGGCGCGCTGGCGGATGTCTCGATCAACATGGAGAACTGCATCGTGGGCGCTATTCAAGGCGACATCCGATGGCGCAATGTGATCGGCTGTATTGGCGAGGGTGTGAAGACCGATATCTACTT
>Ga0226835_1001765_pt1 | contig 10678 bp, 11 predicted proteins | sample LAC_MetaG_1_FD_163627 | JGI IMG/M metagenome (GOLD analysis project Ga0226835, IMG submission 163627) | Anaerobic ammonium oxidizing microbial communities from anammox membrane bioreactor (MBR) in UC Berkley, California, United States -... | ecosystem: Engineered > Bioreactor > Anaerobic >...
CGACGGCCTCCAGCGCCGCCCGGCGGGCAGGGTCAGCCGCTTCGGTGGTTGCAATCCAGGCTGGTCGGGGGTGGCCGAGGATCAGCCGCGCGTTCAGCGGGGTGCGTAAACGGCTGTCCAGGATAATGGGCTGCGGGTTTTGCCCTTCCACTAACCGCACTGTGAGCTGAGGATCATCGGCAATCACCGTCCCGCTGCCGACCAGGATCGCCTCATGCTTCGAGCGCAGCCAGTGAGTTAGCCGCTGCGTTTCTGCACCGCTGAGCGCGGTGGGGCGGCCGCGCTGTAGCGCGACACAACCATCCAGGCTTTGCGCGTAACACAGGCTGACCAGCGGACGAGTGGTGGCGCGCTGCTCGGCCTGAGAAATCCACTCCTCAAACAGGTGCATTTTCGTTGCGCAAGACAGGCATAGAAAACAGCCCAAGATTGAGCATGTGGTTCATACGCGTGACCTTGGTGAAAAGATAATGGACATTCTCGGCGTGTACGGTTGGCTCGACGGCTACCCGTTCGCTCACCACAATGCCAAGTTCGCTCAATGTCTGAATCTTTGCCGGATTATTGGTCAACAAGCGCACGGACCGAACGCCCAAATCCTCCAGGATGCGCGCTGCGGCGGTGTAGTCACGCTCATCTGCCTGATGCCCAAGCAGCAGGTTGGCTTCGACAGTATCGAAGCCTTTGTCTTGCAGATTATAGGCGCGCAGCTTGTCTAACAGACCGATGCCGCGGCCTTCTTGTCGTAAATATACCAGGATTCCTTCGCCTGCCGCCGCGATCTGATGCATGGCGAAGTGAAGCTGCTCGCCGCAATCGCAGCGGCGCGAACCCAGCACATCGCCGGTGAAACATTCCGAGTGCAGGCGAGTCAGCACATTTTGCTTGCCTTGCACCTCGCCCAGAACCAGCGCCAAATGCTCTTTGTCGTCCTGGTTGTTATGATACAAGTGGAGATGAAATTCAGCCTCAGCGGTGGGGATGCGCGCGGAGACCATTCTTTGAACAACAAGTGGTTGCATCGTATTCCTCTTTCCCAGTCTCTGAACCGCAGCCGGGTGCGCTATTTCCGCCCTTCGATGAACAAACAGGCGATCAATGCCACCTCGATCAGTTTGTCGGTGTACCCTATCGCGCTGCGAGCGCCGATGGCCACCCAACCGATAATGGTTACTGCGGTGTACAGGATCAGCGCCCAGCGGACATAGGTTTGATACGAACGGAGCTGTGGCAGATAAAGGGCAGCGACCAGCACCAGATAGCCGATGCCGTTCAGTATGAACATCGGGAGACCGTTGGGGACGCCTAACGCCAGATGGATGGCTGCGGTGGCTACCGTGAGCAGGATAATGACGATCTGAAGGGGCGCGAATTTCTGGTTGTTCATCTTTCAATCCTCCTTAATAAATATAAATGTCTCTGAATAATTCACGGCTTGATTGGGAATACTGTCTGAGCCGCGCGGGATGTCTGGAGCGCTTCTCTGGACAGAGCCGCGCCAAAGGCTGCGCCAAGAGCGCCGAGCGCCAGGTCGCGCGCCCGGATCCACAGGCTGACAGCGACTCCAAAAACTGGGTTGATGCCTAATGCCTGCATGGCAATCACCTGGCTGGCTTCCAGCGCTCCCACCCCGCCCGGCAATGGGGTCAAGAAAGCCAGGCGCGCCGCGCTCAATGCCAGGATGGTCTGTCCCAGGTTGAGATGCGCCCCCAGCACGCGCAGCGCAAGCCAGTACTCGGCCAGCGAGAAGGACCAAATCAGCGCAGATGAAACAGCGATTTGCAGCATGAGCGCGGGTTTCTTGCGCAACACGTCCGAAATCTGACCTTCCGAGGCGGAAACAATGCCCAGACCCGTCAGGATGGCGGGGTGATTCTTCAATTTGCCTGGCATCCGCTGCATTGACCAATCGAGCAGACGACCAGCGGGCTGATGACCAGTCCATAACAACGCCAGATAGACCGCTGGCAGAGCCAGCAAACCGGCCATAGGAAGTGCAACCGGCGTGATGGAAAAGGAAGCGCTGCCCTGCCTGGATAACGCCAGCGCGGCGCCAACGCCCAGGAAGGTAAAATTGGCCAGCAGTTCAAAGAGCTTATCCAGCGCCACAGAGGCGACTGCCGCATCAAGCGGCAGTTTGTGGCGGGCGTGTAAGGCATACACCTGCACCGGCTCGCCGCCAAATTGAGAGCCGGGCGTAAAATAGCTCACCGTAAAAGCCGCCATTCGATAGCGGAGAGCCTGCCAATAGGATATGCTTTCACCCTGGGCGCGTAGAATCAACCACCAACGGCCAGGGAAAATCCCCAAAGCCAGAGCATTGAATGCGATGAGACCGCCGAGCTGCCACGGGTCGAGCGATACCAGGATGGCGAGGATGTCGCCAATTGGCGCGCGACGCAGCGCCCAGATGACCAGCATTGGAACAATCAGCCAGATCAGGCGACGCAGAGACGGAGAAAAGGCGTTTCTCATATTTGTTCTTATCCCCTCTGCACGTATCTTTCGCCGGCGCGGTGTCGGTAAAGATAATCCTCAGGCGTCCATAACGAAAGCGCCCCACTGCCCGCGTACAGGATGATGGTATAGGCAACCGCCAGGACGATCTGACTTGCGGTGAGCGGGCTGAGCATCTGATAGAACCCGAGGAAACCCAGAGCAAACCCGGCTGCCACGCGCGGCAAGACGCCAAACACGATCAGAGCGACAGCCAAACCGTTCAAAACGCCGAGAGCGATCAGCGGTAGTGAGACATTGCTGAGTTTGCCTGACCAGGCGATAAGAAGCGATAGATTGAGCGCCAGGATCAGACCGCGCAGCGCCGTCAAAGCCCAATTTCGCAGCGCCTCGCCGGGGCGTTTGCGCGGTTGGCGCTGTTTGAGCACCCCGCTGACATACAACCAGTCGCGCCCAAAGCCGAATAACAGCGGCAAACCAAATAACGCGGCAGCAATATGCGTCCCCGGCGGGCTAAACAGCGGCCATAAAAGGATGGCGAGAAACCCCATCTGCAAACCGGCGAAAATCCGGCGGCTTAAGCTGGGGGGAAGCTCGTAGATCGGCTTATTCAGCCGCTTGCGCAGCCACAATCCGCCCAGGAACAGGTACCGCGCCAGCCCGACGAGAACATACCAGGCGGGCGCCTGACCATATTGCACCGCCAGCAAGGAAGCCGCCAACACCCCGATTCCGTCGAAGCTCATGTCCAGAACTTCGCCCAGGCGTGTGGCATGGTTCGTCATGCGCGCTGCATAACCGTCAAAAAAGTCGGCCGCGCATGAAAGAGTATAGAGAATACCCGGCAGCCAGGCCAACCAGCCCTCAGGCCGCGGCAGGAGGAGAAAACCCATCACGCCTGCAGCAAGAAAACCGCGCACTAAAGTTAAGCGATTTCCCCAGCCCAGGTTGGGCAACGGTTGAGTTTCACCCAGGCGCACGTTTGCCGGTAGATTGTAAAGTAGGATGGTAAGCTGATACACAACCGCCAGGCTGGGCAAGATCAACCACAAAGCGGCATATTTCGCTTCCCAACCCAGGCGTAACGCGGCATAGCAAGCTGCCAGGAGCGAGAATCCAAGAGCAGCGAAAAGAGCTGTCTCTTTGCGCAATTGTTCAAGAACGGATGATTGAGCAGGGTACTCGCTTAACATGGTGCGCCAATTCTATCATTAGTGGATAATTTGCATGATAAATATACGATAAAAGGTTGAATTTGGATTTTTCTTTGCAACGCAAAACCTGCGCCTCCTTGATTTGCATCAGGCGCAGATTGATTATAGAATAAATTTTGTTGAACTTCTATAGATCGCGCTGATTGAAACGCTGGATGGATAAAGCGAAAACCACCAGCAAGTAGATTATGCTGTAAATCATCATGGCGTCGCTGGGGTAATATCTGGCAGTGAACGGCGTGTCACCCATCATCGTCAGCAGGGGAGACTGAAGTTCAAACGCTGCTCGCTTCCATAGCGCTTCGCTGGGCATAATCAGGCTGGTGATCACGCCGATGTTCATAGCCGTCTGATTGGTCGCCGGGTCGGGCATGAATGCGCCGATTTGTTCGATCCACCCGCCGATGAAAGCGACGCCGAAAAGCCCAAAGACCAGCACGCCGTTTGCCAGGGTGGATAGGCTGGCGCCGCCGAGTAGCGAGATGCTGAGCAAAATCACCGCGTTTAACCACATCAAAGATAGCGCCTGCAAGGGATGCGGCGCGGTATAGCCAGAACGCAGGTAAACGATCGCCATCACCCCGCCGCCCATGAGCAACAAGTATAGGGTGAGCATGGCGGCAAAACCCAGCCATTTTCCTGCCACGATCTCCCAACGCCTCACGGGTTTCGCCACCACGGTTTGAATCGCGCCGGATTGTATCTCGCCAGAAAGAGTATCCACCGAAGTCAGCACCGTCATCATGGCAGTGAGCATATTCACCACGTACATGCCAGCCATGAGCAGGAAATTACTCACCTGATTGATCATGAATTTACGATCTTCACCGAAACTCTCCGTCGTGTCTCGAATGATGAAGTGATAACCCAGGCCATAGATAGTCAGGAAGAGTGCGCCTAAGAGCAACGCCGCCAGCAATATTTTTCGCCGGGAGGCTTCGCGAAAGGTCAGTTTGGCAATGGTGATGCTGTTCATAATCCGCCGTCCGTCCCAACGATCTGGATAAAAAGATCCTCCAAAGAGATATGCTCTGGGCGGAGCGCATAAACATCCGCCCCTTGACTGACCAGATAACGGTTGATCTCCGGCAGGTCGGCTTCGCCTGGCAATGTGAATGAGAGATGCTCCCCGTCGGCGCGGATGTTTTTCCCCCAGCGCGACAGACCTTCCACCATTGCAGGATTCAAGTTGCGCGCCCGCACTTGCACCGTCAATTCGCCTTCCACCAGCGATTGCAATCGGCTGACGCGGATGACCTCGCCATGCTTGATAAAGGCTACCCGGTCGCAGGTGATTTCCACTTCGCTGAGCAGGTGCGAATTGATAAAGACTGCCACGCCGCGCTGGCTTAGATCGCGGATGATGTCTCGCACCAAGCGGCGCCCGACCGGATCCAGCCCTGAAGTCGGCTCATCCAGGATCACCAGGTCGGGCTGGTTGAGCAGGGCTTGCGCCAGGCCGATGCGCTGCAACATACCTTTCGAGTATTCGCGCAGTTTTTTACTTGCATGGGGCGTTAGCCCCACCAACTCCAACAGCTCGCCGATGCGGCGGCGGGCTTGTTGGCTCGGCAGGCGATACAAGTCGGCGTGCAACTGCAAAAACTCGTCGCCGCGCAGCCAGTCGTGGAAGCGGAAATGCTCTGGCAGGAAACCCACCCGGCTGCGGACGGCTGGATCGTTCAGTGGCTGACCGAACAGATATCCTTCTCCGCCGGAGGGGAAAACCAGGTTCAGCAGCATCTTGACCGAAGTGGTTTTTCCCGCGCCATTAGGCCCCAGAAAACCAAACACCTCGCCCCTTTCCACGCTCAGGGTCAGATTGCTTACGGCTACCTTGTCGCCGAATACCTTTCGCAGGTTGCGGGTTTCAATAGCAAAGGCAGATTGTGACATTGGGTGCTCTCGATGGATGGAACGCGTGTACAGGCAGGGCTGGCCTGCCTGTACACGTTTATACCTGATCTGACTGGCTTTGTCTACTTCAATGCAGCGGCGGCTTCGAGAGCGGCGTTTTTATTGCCAAACCCGGATAAGACATACACAACGCCATTCTTAACCCATATCAGCATGTAGCCCGGCCCGGAGCCACGGCGGAACTGGAGCAAAGCCCCGGTCACGCCGTCTACTTGCACCTCTTTGTAATCCGCGCTCCCTTGAGGAATGGGGATCACAAAGGTGGTCGTCCAATCCACCTTGCTGGCGAACTGCGCTGCTTCTGTTTCGCTCATGCCCAACACCTGGAGATAGATCTGGCCCAATTGGGCGATATCCAGCTCAGGCGGCGCTGAGACGCTTGGGCTGGGCATCTGGAAGAAGGTAATGCAGTCGGACAATTTGTTGAGGCTGCGCTGGTCAGGGTCGGCGCTGCCGGCGCGTTGACTCGACTGGCAGTCTCCCACCTGGGAGATGACGCTGCCAGGAATTTGTACCTTCACGACCGCGCCATCCAGGCTGTCTGGCAGTTGGACATCTGAACGCCCCATTTCCCGCAGGACGGCGCGCAGAAGTTCCAGATCAATCGTGAAAGTTGCCGCTCCGCCTGGCTGATATAAGTACTGGACTGGTTCGCCAGCCAGGGCGCGCAACGGCATCCCTGCCAGGGCGCTGGCTTCCTCGAGGGTGGCTACCTCCTGCGGTTCACCCTGCTCCTCAATTTGGACATTCTGACTGAAGAACGCCTCCAATTGAGCAGAGGATTCCATACGACCAGGCAGATCATCCATATCTACAGAGATCACGCGCACCTGTTCGACGCGGAAAAGCTGCAAGAAGCTGTTGGCGATCGCCCGCACCGAGGGGAAAGCCAGAGAGATCGCCAGGACGGCGACCAGGGCGATAACCGCCCAGGTGGGACGGGAAAGGCTCGTAACAAATTTCTTAATCACAGTTGGTTCCTCCATTTCTTCAGGCAGCCGCGCCATCAAACGCTGATGGGCTGCTGCGGGTTGAATCGGTTGAGGTGGGAAAATTTGTAGATGGTTCAAGCGAGCTTGAACACGTTGGGCGCGCTCACTGAGCGCCTGCGCTCTGGAGCGACAGTCGGCGCAAGCCGCCAGATGGGTTTCAATTCGGCGGGCGGTTGCCAGGTCTATCTGCTGATCCTGATAAGAACGAATTTCTCCCTCAGTGAGATGCATCTCAAATTCTCCTTCCTCCTGCCGGGGTGGCTTTTTCGTAAAGCTGCTCAAACTCTGTTTCAGCTCGCGCCAGCAGCGCGCCAATGGAAGCAGGCGCGACCCCCAGCGTCGCGGCAACTTCTGCGTAGCTCAACCCAGAATAGCGCAAGATCAACAGTTCCGCCGAACGTGGTTTCATGGCGCTCAACACCTGGCGCACGCGTTCGCGCTCCAGCCGACTTTCGGCGATGATCGCCGGGTCCTGTCTGTGGTCATCTTCCAACACTTGAACCCCGGCCAGGTTCTCGTATTGTGAGCGGCGTTTGCGCGCCCGCAAAGCGTTCAAACCCAGGTTGGTCGCCACACGATAGAGCCAGGCTGCTAAGTTCGCTCCATCTTTGGGCGGGCGATGATACAGACGGATGAACGTCTCCAGCGCCAGGTCTTCGGCTTCATCCCAGTCGCCCAGGATGTGCGCCAGGCGGAGGACGACGCGCTCCCAATAACTGAAAAAGAGCCGATTAAAGTCGGCCGCGTCTGGTTGGCTCCAGGGCAATCCGTCGGATTTTCGATGAAGTGTCATGGTCATAGGCAGCCTCGGCAGCAGCGTTGCCATCTATTAAACACCGCGCGCCAAGGCGTTGTGACAATTCGTTGCAGGTTTCATTATAACCATAACCCCTCTGTTCTTTCAGCATCCCCTTGTACAGCGAATGACCACGAATGAGATTATAATTACGCCGACCTCACCCCCATCCACGGAGACCTCTCATGTCCCTTGACCTTTTCTCGATTCGCGAACAATTCCCTTCTTTACGGCGCCCGGCGGTGTTTTTGGACAACCCAGGCGGCACGCAAATCACCAAACGCGCCATAGATCGCATCACCTCTTATCTGTTGATGCACAACGCCAACCATGAAGGCGCTTTTGCTACCAGCATCGAGTCAGATGCCGTGCTGCAGGAAGCGCATGTCGCCATGGCGGACTTTTTGAACGCCCCCAGCCCGGATGAAATCATCTTTGGCAACAATATGACTACGCTGACCTTGCACATCAGCCGCTCGATTGCGCGCACCTGGCAGGCAGGAGATGAGATTGTTGTGACACGGTTGGATCACGACGCGAACATCACGCCCTGGGTGTTGGCGGCGCAGGATCGCGGGGTGAATGTGCGTTGGGTGGATTTCGATCCAGAACAGGGTGTGTTGAACCTGGAAGATATGCAAGCCGCTCTGGAAAGAAAACCGCGCCTGGTGGCGGTAGGCTATGCTTCCAACGCGCTGGGGACGATCAATCCGGTGAAGAAGATCACGCGCATGGCGCATCAGGCTGGCGCGCTGGTGTATGTTGACGCCGTGCAATACGCCCCGCACGGCCCGATTGACGTGCAAGACCTGGATTGCGATTTCCTGGTTTGTTCATCTTACAAATTCTTTGGTCCGCACGCTGGCATCCTGTGGGGGCGCTACGATCTGCTGGATAGCCTGATAGCATATAAAGTGCGCCCGGCTTCCAACCGCCCGCCGGGGAAGTTCGAAACCGGCACGCAGAACCACGAAGGCATCGCCGGTGTGTTAGGCGCGCTGGAATACCTGGAGTGGGTCGGCGAGACCTTTGGCGACGTCTATCGTCAGGATTACGCCGAGCGCTATTCGGGTCGGCGTTTGCGACTGAAGCAGAGCCTGGCAGCCATCCGCGCCTATGAATATGAGGTCAGCCGTTTGTTGTTAGACATTCTGGAAGAGACCCCTGGCTTGCGACTATATGGGCTGCGCGACCCGCGCCGGCTGGAAGAACGCGTGCCCACCTTCTCGTTCACCCTGCAAGGCTGGCATCCGCGCCGTCTGGCTGAACGTCTGGCGCAAAGCGGCTTTTACGTCTGGGATGGCAACTATTACGCCCTGGCAGTCACCGAGCGGCTGGGACTGGAGGGGAGCGGCGGCATGTTGCGCGTCGGTCCCGTGCATTACAATACGCTGGAGGAGATTCAACACTTTGGCGAGGCATTGGGGAAGATTGCAGCAGAAAACGAATAGAAAGACTGCCGCCTCCCCCTCAAGACAGCAGTCCTTCAAAATAAAGCCTGGTCCCCTCCGGAGGCCATGACAGGCTAGCGAAGTTGTCGGTGCAATCTCTTTTTGTACCGATAAGCTGGAATGATTACGGTCTTAATATACATGAATCAAGGTTGGTACGTAAATAGACAGACGACCGGGCGGCATAGGCATTTGTACTTTCTTAAACAATTTGACTTGTTTCCAATCCAAATCTTTGGTATGCTGAATTTACTATTTGGAGTTGTAGAGAAACATGTCTCCTAAAATCCACGTTGCCATTCTCGACGATCATCAGAGCATCATTGACGGTTATCTCTTTCGGTTGAGTCAGACCCCTGAAGTCGAAGTCGTTGCCACTTCGTTTTTCGCCTCCGACTTAGAACGAATGCTTCAAGAACATCCGGTGGATGTCCTTATTCTTGACATTCAAGTTCCCACTTCTCCCGAAAACCTCAACCCCTATCCAATCTTGCATGTCATCCCCCGTCTGCTGCAAAATTATCCTCGGCTGAATGTCCTGGTGATTTCGGTTCACAACCAGGCTGCTATGATAAGAAACGTTATGGAGGCAGGCGCTTCGGGCTATATCCTGAAAGATGACTATGCCTCCATCCAGCAGCTTGGGAGCATTATCCGTTCAATCGCCTCGGGAGGCATATATCTCAGCCAGGAAGCTTACACCCAACTCGCGAAGAAAATGCCTGAGAGCAATTCCCTCACCTCTCGACAATTGGAAATCCTCTCGCTGTGTGCCTCATTTCCAGACGCGACCACAGCCGAGCTTGCCAATCGGCTGGGAATCGCAAACTCCACCTTGCGCAACTTATTGTCGGAAGCCTATATACGCTTGAACGTTCGCAACCGCGCTGCGGCGATTGCAAAAGCAAGACAACTGGGGATTATCACGCCGCCGCAACCACAGATTGAAATTTAGTCGTCTGCTGGAGGCGTATCCAGCATCACTTCTGGGTATTCCAGGCCGATTGCCTCAAACATTTTCATAACGGGGCGGATGACTTCCTCGATCAGATTCTCCAGCCCTGTTCGCTGATAGAAATCAACTAAGTTCAGTGTCTCTTGGGCAAGTTTTCGTTTTTGTAGTAGAAGATGAATGCCATAGCTAACCGCCCCACAGCGAATTAATATACTCTGCGCTTCTCGCAGGCTGATTGGATCCATTGACCTGTGACGTAGTTCCATAAATTTCTCTCTGTCGGGATGTTCCACAATTTGAGCGTATAAGATCGGCAAAGACGAACGCTCCTGTAGCCAATCTGGACTGGCTGGCGTTTCCATCGCATCGTTTAAATCATCGTGGATTTGAACCATTTCGCCATAAATGTATCCGAAACGTTTGATAGCCTCTGCTTGATCCTTTGTGGCGCCTCCCAGCACGGCGCCAGCATACAAAGCGGCCCCGAAAAAGGGTGAGCTTTCCTCTCCTTTTCTGAACCCATCGCGTGGTCAAAATGTCCAAAAAATGGATGAACAACACAAACATTAAGCTATAATTAGATGCCTCCTTTCGCTGGTTGTTCTTTCCGTCATATACACAATCCATCCCGAACAGGGAAAGCAGCGCCATGAATCCTCGATCACGCTTCTGGTTGTTGGCTGAACATTCCATCACAATCTTTGTGTTCATCTTCCTGGTTGTTTTTACCTATGCCAGGTTCTTTGGAATCCCCTACGTCGGTTTTACTTTCAATCCTTCTGACGGAGAGGTGATCCAGGTGTTTGGCGATCCTTCTCCAGAGAATTCTTTACAGCCAGGCGATCAACTGCTCAAAGTCGGCTCGATTTCTTGGGGAGAATATCGGGGAAATGCGC
>Ga0226835_1001767_pt1 | contig 10671 bp, 9 predicted proteins | sample LAC_MetaG_1_FD_163627 | JGI IMG/M metagenome (GOLD analysis project Ga0226835, IMG submission 163627) | Anaerobic ammonium oxidizing microbial communities from anammox membrane bioreactor (MBR) in UC Berkley, California, United States -... | ecosystem: Engineered > Bioreactor > Anaerobic >...
CACCCAGACGCGGCCGAGATGGTTTTCGACGATGGATTTTACAATCGCCAGTCCCAGGCCGGTGCCGGGGGTATCGGCGGGTACATTGCTGGCGCGGTAAAACTTATCGAAAATATAGGGTTGATCGGCGGGGGGGATCCCCGGCCCATTATCCGAAACCTGTAAGATCACCTGTCCGCCTTCAGCGTGAGCTTTGACTGAAACACAACCGCCTTCCGGCGTGTATTTATGCGCGTTGCCAATCAAGTTGTTGAGCATTTGGCGCAAACGAACCGGATTTCCCAGGATCTTGGGTAAATCATCGGGAATATCCACTTGCAGTTCTAATGATTTTTCCACCAGGCGGTTCTTGAAGCCATCAATTGCATACTGCGCAATTGTTGAGAGTTGCACGACCTCTTTACGCGTATCAAATCCAGCTTCGATGCGACCCAAATCCAGCAGGTCGTTGATCAGGGCGGTGATATTCTGAACGCTGACCTGCACGCGATGGATGAATTCCCGCTGCTGATCGTTCACCGGTCCGACGCGGTCAATTAATTCCACATATCCCAGAATAGCGGTCAGCGGCGAGCGCAGATCGTGTGAGACAGTGTGAACAAAATCGCTTTTGATGCGATCCAGTTCTTTTAAATACGTAATATCTTGCATCGAGATCACCAACCCGATGCCTCTGAGCGGGGTAATTTGCGCGTTCAACACACGTCCATCATCAAGGGTGAGTTCGGCGCGCGTGGGTATAGTCGGGTTCGAATCGAACAATATGTCGAGCAGATCTGGATGTTGGATCACTTCGCGCGCCCGGCGACCATATACAGAGGCTTCCGCAGGGATGCCAAAAGCCTCGCGCGCCTTACGATTGATCAACGCCAATCGTCGGTCCTCATCCACCACAATTACAGCTTCTTCGATGCCGGTCAGGATCGATTCGAGCTTCTTCCGTTCGCTTTCTGTGCGCGCATACAATCGAGCGTTTTCTATGGCAATCGCCGAATAATCCGCCAGAGCAGACATCAACATAATGTGTTGTTCGGAGAAAGATTTACCGCTTTGCCGATGGTCAACCTCTAAAACGCCAATGACGCGTTCTTGAACAATCAGAGGCGCATAAATCAAGGTGTGCACCAGGTAGGAGGTCTTGATCTTTTGGGGCGTCTTGCCATCCACGACCACGGGTTTGCCGGTCTTTAACACTTCAGCCAGCAGCGGATCATGGATTGGCAGACGGAAACTGCTGATATATTCTTGCTGAAAGTTCTGACTGGCGGCGCGCATATAAAACTCGCCGGTCATCTCATCCACCAGGAGCAGGCTGCCTTCTTCTGCATTGGTGATCTCCACCGCGGCATCCACCACCGCAGACAGGATGCTATCCAAATCCAACATGGAGGTCACCTTGCGCCCAATCCGCTGGATGGCTTCCAGGGCGTTCATCCTTTCTTCAAGGGAAGAGGTGCCCTGACGGGTCTTCAGCCGCACCTGCTCCAGCCAGCGCTGCCGCTGCGCCAGCGCCCGCTCAACGGTTTGCAGGATTTCTGCAGATTTGAGCGGAACCTGCCAGCAATCATAGAAACCCAATCGAACAGCCTGGATGGCGGTGATCTCCGAATCGCGATCCACCAACAAACAAACCGGCGTAAAAGGGAAACGCTGAAAGAGCAATCGCGCCTTTTCTAAACAACTGCGGCCGTCAATCTGCTCGCTCAACACAACCATATCTGGCGGATTGCGCTGCAAGATCGACTCGGCGGTGTTCCAATCGGCGGTAGAGGAGACAAAATAACCCGCCGGCGATAGCACGGTTCGCTCCAAGAACAGACGGGTCTCAGCTTCTGATATGACCAACAAGATATGTGTATCAGACATCCTGACCTGATTGCTATCAATAGCCCTTCTGCCGACCGGGGGTCAGGCGGGACAGGCAAATATCATGCAGTCCGTTCAATCTTCGCCCTTCAACGATTGAACCAGATTCGATATCGTTTGCAGGTTTTCCATTGCAGAGCGCAGCACCCCCTTCTGAGCTGCGTTCAGTCGCGTCGTTTCACCTACTAACATCGAGTCGATGGCTTTCATCGCTTTAGAGAGCGGCTGAACCAGATCCCGCTGCAACCCGTTGATGAGATCAGCTTTTTTGCGTTCATTGGCCAGGGCGACATCGGCTGCCTGCTGTAATGTGCGGGCGCGATCTTCCAGGGCGCGGAAAAGTCTGGCGTTCACCATCGAAATAGAGGCGTAATCTGCTACGGCTTCCAATAAAGTGCGGTTGCTGGCGCTAAACGGGTGCGGCTCTTTGCGCACCACTACCAGCAAACCGATCACTTCTTTCTTCAGCTTGACTGGAACGACCAATGCGGATTGTCCCAATTGAGAGACCTTGAAGCGCGCCAGCGGCTCGCCAGAGATGGAGAGCGATTCGCCCGATAGCGCCACCAGGGAGCTGATGCCATCATCCCAGGGCTGGTTAAGTCTGGCGGCAATGGCTTTAGGCAGGTTACGTTGAGCCGCCAACGTGAACACTTTATCGCGCTCATGCCGTAGCAACAGCCAGCCAGCATCTGCCTCGGTGACATACACTGCGCCTTCGACGATCTTCTCGAACAATTCGCGCTGGTTGGTGATGGAGGTGACGGCTTTCCCAATCGCGAAAATGGTGGTCAGCTCTCGCACACGTTGCTGCAACTCATCATTGGTCTGTTTCAATTGGCGCGCCAGGGTTTCTCTTTCGCGCCGGGCGCGCACCTGTTTGAGCACCCTTTCGACCGCCGCCACCACTTCCGCCTCGCGCGCCGGCCAGAGCAAATAGTCGGTCGCGCCTAAACGAAAAGCCTGGATCAGATCGTTCTCCATGCCTTTCTGAGCGATGACGATTACCGGCGCCGACACTCCTTGAGAATTTAATGCCACCAGCAGATCCTTACCGCTCAGATCCGGCAGATTTATATCGGTTATGACGATATCCGGCGCAAATCGTGATGCTTCCTGGATGGCGTTCGCCGCCTGGCGAGCGACCTGCACCTGATAACCCAGCGCCAGCAAAGTCTGGCGGGCGATCAAATCGCAAATTTCGGGGTCGTTTTCAACGAGGAGGATTCGCTCACGTGCAGTTTTCATAGCTTTTAATAATCATAGCACGGTTACATGGAAAAGGGAGGCCATCACTTCAAGTTAATGTCAGCGGGTTTGATGGTTAGAATTCTATAAGTTTTAACAAAAAAGCTTGACTTTGCATCCCTCACCATCTTAAAATGTGAATACACACTGAAGTAGTCAGGGGGCAGGAATATTATAACAATGAGGAGATGTTAATGGAACGCTTCTACCCCAATCAAGCGACATTTGCACTCCTGAGGCAGCGGCTACCAGCCGATCGGCGACTTGTTTTGACGCCCAACCTAAAAATCCAAACTGAACAGCTTTGAAGGAGGTAATTTATGTTAACCGACCGCGAATTGCAGGAGTTGCTGCATTATCAGTCGTCGCATCCGGTGCTCAGCGTGTACCTGAACACCGATCCGGCTGCCGGCAACGCCGACGCATATAAACTCCACCTTCGCAATATGTTGAAGGAAGTCGAATTACCTGAGGACATTCAGGCGGTATTACGATATTTCGACCATGAACACGATTGGTCGGGACGCAGCGTGGCGGTGTTTTCCTGCGCCCCAGAAGGATTCTTTCGCGCCTTTCCCCTGGCGGTAGCAACTCGCAGCCGGGTGCGGGTCAGTGATCGCCCGTATGTGAAACCATTGGCTGACTTACTGGACTCTTATGGCGGTTACGGCGTTGTGCTGGTAGATAAACAGGGAGCGCGCCTCTTTTATTTTCATCTGGGCGAGCTGATCGAACAGGAAGGTATGGTCGGCGAAGCGGTGCGCCACACGAAACGCGGCGGAGGTTCCCAGGCTGCGGGACGGCGCGGCGGCGTCGCCGGACAGACGGACTACGTCGAGGAGGTTGCCGATCGCAACCTGAAAGAGGCAGTGGAGTTCGCCTCGCGCTTCTTCAGCGAGAAAAACGTGCGCCGCATTGTCATTGGCGGCACTGAAGAAAACGTGGCTCAATTTCGCAGCCATCTGCCCAAATCCTGGCAGAGCCTGGTGATCGGTTCATTCCCTATCAATATGAACGCCAGCCACACCGAAGTGCTGGAACGCACCCTGGTGATCGGCGAGCAGGCTGAACGTCGCCGCGAGATGCAGCTTATTGAAACGATTGTCACCAACGCGGCAAAAGGACGCGGTGGTGTGGTTGGGCTGGAAGACACATTGATCGCCATCCGCGAGGGGCGAGTGCAAAGCCTGGCGATTCGCGATGGCTATCGCGCCACAGGTTACCGCTGTAAAAGCTGCGGTTATCTGACCTCGATCCCCACCGGCAATTGCCCCTTCTGCGACGGCGAAACGGAACAAATCCCAGACGCGGTGGAAATGGCAGTACGCATGGTCATGGCCGCTGGCGGCGATGTCGAAGTGTTGCATGATAATCAGAAAGTAAAAGGGTTCGATCAAATCGGCGCTCTGTTGCGGTATTAGCGAAGCGGTTGCGATCCTGTTCTGAAAGAAGCAGGCGCAGGTGGACAAGCTGTCCGCCTGCGCCTGCAAGATTAATCTGTTGCCCTCGCCAGAAGGATCAGATGGGGCGAATCCGGCGTGAAGGTGGAAAAATCGAAATCGCCGTATTGAACGAACGAACCGAAGCCGGCGTTGCGCAATTCGGCAAGATATGCTTGAATCTCTACCAGCTCATGAGAAACGGCGACGCTGAGCCTCTCCACGCGGCCATCTGGCAACAGATGGTCGTATCGCCAGGTGAGAACAAATTGACGGCGCGTACGCCGCCACTCGCTGCTCACCTGCACCGGTTCGCCATCTACAGGGTGAGAGAAGACTTCTTCCACCTCAGCTTCTGAGCGCGCCGGTAGATGTTTGAGAAGCTGAGGGTTGGGCACGCTGAAGGCAAACTGCCCGCCCGGCTGCAAACACCGGCGGACGCAAGCCAGTAATGATAGACGCTGCAAAGCGCCGAGCGTGCTATAAGTGTTGCAAGGCAAGAAGATCAACCCAAAGCGCCTCTCCAGACGAAATCGGGTGAAATCAGCCTGGATCAATCGGACCGAGTTGCGCAGGTCAGGCGGCAGAAGCCTCTGCAAAACCGAGAGCATACCAGCGTCCAGCTCAATCCCATAAACTTTGTGGCCGGCTTCGGCCAGGCGCGTCAATACACGCCCACTGCCACAACCCAATTCAAGGATTGCTCCTGCACATTCGTTGGCTAAGCTCAGCCAAAACGGGATGTCTTCTGCATACAGGCTGTGATGAACATGATAGAGATCAGGATAGATGCTTTGGTTCGTCATCGGCCAAACATTAAGAGCAAAACGCACATTCTCCTTGACGGCAAACGCCACTTCGCATTATACTCACACCGTTCGGGGTGTGGCGCAGTTCGGTAGCGCACCGCGTTTGGGACGCGGGGGTCGGCGGTTCGAGTCCGCCCGCCCCGACCAGGATCATTTTTGCGTAGCGCGGCTTCAGCAATGAAAATCGCCCTACGCAATCTATTTCTCACGCAGCAGTTCCATTGATGCGGAGGGGACGGATGGCGAAACCAAAATTTGACGGAGTCGTCGAAGCAGTTCATTATAATTCAGACGGGAAAGTCAAATGGGTGCGCGCATACGTGCGTCGCGGCGCGATCTTCAGCGACCGCGTATTGATTGAGCGGCAAGCATTGATTGACCAAATCAAAGCTGGTAAAAATTTCGTGACCGGCAAACGCCTTCCTATGATGGGCGGCACCTTTGAAGTGGACAAGCCGGTACGCATCGCCCAAAATAATGGAAAAGAAGTTCTGACTACCGGCGAACCGCGAGAGGATCGAGATCATCTGGATGGTGTACCCGTGATCTAACCGCCGGAACCCAGTTCCGGCTTTTTTATATCTGAGAGAGAATGTTCGGAAACCATCTTCTTTACCCATCCCTTCTGGCTCCTCTTCCCGCTGGGGAGGGGGAAATTCCCGAACGCTTTTTGAGAATGTTTGGATTATGAAAGTCATTGATCTTGCCAATCCAGAGGGCGAGGAGAGAAAATCATCGGGGTTGAGCCGCGCCATCGGCAACCTCATCCCGGCGTCAGCCAGGGCAGATCGGAAGTCCCAGGAAGCTGTGTTACAGATTTTCAAAAACATCCTGGACAACCGTTTTGTGATGCTGCTGGGATTGAAATTTCCCTCGGCGCAGGCATATTCTCCGCTCATCTTGGTCGGACCGCCGGGCGTTTGGGTCATCCTCGCCAGCCCAATGCGGGGAGTTTTTCGCGCCGTTGAGGATCAATGGGAAGAGATGGACGCTCGAGCGCATTCGTTCAAACCTGCGCGAGCCAATTTACCGCTGCAAGCAGTCGCCATGAGCAAAACCGTGGAAGCCTTGCTGACCGATCTGGAGATGGACGCTTTTCCCATCGAGCCGGCGGTGCTTTTCACCAACCCCGGCGCTCATATCGAACCTCAACGGCCCATTGCCCGCCTGATCCAGGCAGACGCCATCGGGCGGTTTGCCGCCAGCCTGCTGCAAACTCGCGTCACGTTGAGCCGTGAGGCAATCGAAAGCATCCTGGAACGTTTAAGCCAGCCTTTATCGGAGCTTGCCTTAGCAAAATTGGTTCAGGCGCCCGGGCTTGATGAAGCGCCTGACGAGGCGAAAGCGATGACCGAGCACCGATTTGCGGCGCCGCCTCTTGCCGAACCGAAGATCATTCAACGGGTGTCGCGCTTTGCCGCCTTCAACCGCCGCCAATGGTTGATCCTGGGTGCGTTGCTGGTGGGCAACATCATTTTATTTGCCGCGATCATTATTATCATTCTCATCATCACTTGAGCTGAAACAAAACCCATTGACCACGCCATTTTTATCCATTATCATCCCGGCTTACAACGAAGAGCGCCGCTTGCCGGATACGCTGGAGAAAATCGAGCAGTTTCTACAACAGCAAAACTACCTGGCAGAGGTGCTGGTTGTCGAAAATGGCAGCCAGGATCGCACCCTGGAAATTGCCCAGGGGTTCGCTGAACGTGTAGAAAATTTTTACGCCATCCACGAACCCGAACGCGGCAAAGGCCGGGCGGTAAAACGCGGGATGCTGACCGCACGTGGGGCGTATCGCTTCATGTGCGATGCAGATCTTTCCATGCCCATCGAAGAGGTCAATCGCTTCCTACCACCCATTTTGACCGATTTTGATATTGCTATCGGTTCACGCGAGGCGCGTGGCGCGGTGCGGTATCATGAACCCTTCTACCGTCATTTCGGCGGTCGGATGATCAACCTCATGATCCGATTGCTGGCGTTGCCGGGTCTGCACGATACGCAGTGCGGCTTCAAGTGTTTTCGCGCCCCCGTCGCTGAAGACTTGTTCTCTCATCTCACCCTGCCTGGCTGGTCATTCGATATCGAGGCGTTGTATCTCGCCCGCCGCCGCGGCTATCGTCTGGTCGAAGTGCCCATCCCGTGGTACTTCAACCCGGAAAGTAAATTGAATCTATTGCAGGATGCGTTTCAAATGGGTTTAGACTTGCTCACCATCCGTCGCAACGCCTGGCGGGGAGTGTACAATCGAACCTGAAATCATAAAAACCTATGCCTAGACAAAAATTCGACCCCGGTCTGATCCCCTCCTATCCCGACCTTTCATTCGAGGCGGAGTTATGGGAGCGCGGCATCCAATGGGTCGCTGGGGTTGATGAAGCCGGGCGAGGCGCTCTGGCGGGACCGGTGGCTGCGGCAGCGGTCATCCTGCCCCCGCATCAAGAGATACAGGCGGAGCTGAGCGGCGTGCGCGATTCGAAACAGATGACCGCCAAAGAACGGGAACACTGGGCGGAGTGCGTGCGCCGCGCAGCGATTACCCATGCAGTCGGTTTCGCCAGCCATCAGGAGATTGATACCCTGGGCATTGTCCCGGCCACGCGTCTGGCGGTGCATCGGGCGTTGGAAGCGCTAACCGTGCGCCCCGAACATCTGTTGGTGGATTTCTTGAGGCTGCCTGAGGAAGCAATTCCCCAAAGCGCAATTATCAAAGGGGATGCATGTTGTCTGAGCGTCGCCGCGGCCTCGCTGCTGGCAAAAACCGCCCGAGATGCAGTGATGCGCCAGCTCGATGGCGATTACCCAGACTACCGCTTTGCCGCACATAAAGGATATGGCACTCAGGAGCATCGCCGCGCGATCGAGCGGTTCGGCGCTTGCCCCATCCATCGCCGCAGTTTCACTTTAATCAAAGTTCAGGACGATTAGCTTCGGAGGCGTTTTATGACGGCAACTATTAAAACCCAACGCCCTTATGGGTTATGGGAAAGCCCGCTTTCACCAGCCAGCCTTTCCAAAGATCTACGGCTGAGCGATGTCGCCTGGGATACAGATGGATCCTTGATCTGGTTGGAGCGGCGACCGGATCGCGCCGCCCTGGTTTTGCAGCCGAACAATGGACAGGCGCTGCGCGATCTAAACAGTCAATATTCTGCTGCCGGCCATTTAGGCTACGGCGGAGGAGATTTTGGCGTCAGTCAGGGTTGGGTATATTTTGCCGAAGCCAGCTCTGGCAGAATCTATCGCCAGCCGACCGCTGGCGGCGCGCCTGCTCAACCCATCACGCCAGGGTTTGGCTCCTGCGCCTGCCCAACGCCTTCGCCTGATGGGCGCTGGTTGCTCTTTTTGCGCTCCTACGAAGAGCGCGACAGCCTGGAGATCGTTGATACAGAGGGGCAGCAATGGCCGCAAAAACTTATCGCCAAGGATGACTTTTATATGCAACCGACCTGGCATCCAGATAACCGGCGCATCGCCTGGATCGCCTGGAATCATCCCAACATGCCCTGGGACGGCGCAGAATTATGGCTGGGCGCGCTGGAAATCCCTGCGAGCGGTCTGCCCATACTGAAAGACAAGGTTAGAATCGCCGGAGACGAGCGTACGTCCGTCTTCCAGCCGCAATTTTCCCCCGATGGCAGATTATTGGCTTACGTCTCCGACGCCGATGGATGGCAACAGCTTTATGTGCATGATCTGGTCAGTGGAGAACGCCGCCAGCTAACCCATCAGCCGGCCGAGCATGGCCTGCCAGCCTGGATCCAGGGCTTGCGCACGTACGGGTTCGATCCAAGCGGCCAGAGAATTTATTTCCTACGCAATCAAAACCATCTGGTCAGCTTGTGGCAAATAAATCTAAAGTCTGGCGACGAACTACGTCTGGCTGTTGGAGTAGAATATACCCATTTGCAACAGATCGCCGTCTCGCCGCATGGTATTGCTCTGATCGCTTCCGGCAGCCAAACACCGCCGCGTGTGCTAACGCTCTCCCTGCCAGGAGATCACCCCATCCAGCCAGTGGCGGCGCAGGTCGTGCGGCGTTCCAGCTCCGAGGAGTTCGCACCCGATTATTATTCGCAACCGCAGACCGTCCAATGGCGCAGCAAAGACGGCGGCCCGGTTTACGGCTTATATTACCCGCCGCATCACCCAGCTTATGAGAGCCAGGGGCAGCCGCCTTTGATCGTCAGGGTGCATGGCGGGCCAACCAGCCAGGCTATGGCAAGTTTCAACAATGATGTGCAGTTTTACACCAACCGCGGCTACGCGGTGTTGGAGGTGAATTTCCGCGGCAGCACGGGGTTTGGCCGCGCCTATCGCGATCTGCTAAAAGGGAATTGGGGCGTTTATGACGTTGAAGACGCGGTCAGCGGGGCGCAATATCTTGTCGCAGAAGGGCTGGTAGATGGGCAACGGCTGGCGATTCTGGGCGGCAGCGCCGGCGGTTATACGGTGCTGAAGGCGCTGGAGGATTACCCCGGTTTTTTCAAAGCCGGCATCTGCCTGTATGGCATCACCAACCAATTCATCCTGGCGCTCGAGACGCACAAATTCGAAAAGCATTACAACGATAGCCTGCTTGGCCCATTGCCAGAAGCAGCCGCTCTCTATCGCGAACGCTCGCCGATCTTTTTCGCTGAGCGCATTCGCGATCCCCTGGCTTTGTTCCAGGGCGAAGAGGACACCGTCGTGCCGCGCTCGCAGCTAGACGCTCTGGTTGAGGTGCTGCGCCGCCGCGGCGTGCCGCATATTTACCATGTCTATCCCGGCGAGGGTCACGGCTTCCGCAAACCTGAGACGCTCGCCCATTACTACCGCGAAGTCGAACGCTTCTTGCTTCAACACGTCATTTTCGCTTGAACAAGGATGACGAAACAAAACGCCGCCGATCAACCATCGTACCTGGTCGGCGGCGCTTTTGTCAAAGAAGCCTTATAACCAATCTCGCCGCCAGAAAATATACACCACGACCAGACTAATGAGAATAGAGATCATAATAATGTAAAGAAAAGCGTTCGGGTGAAGCTCCAACGGCAAATGCACATTCATGCCAAATAAACTCGCCACCAGAGTGGGCAGACTAAGCACAATCGTGATCGAAGCAAGGAACTTCATCACCGTGTTCAGGTTATTCGAGATAATCGAGGCAAAAGCGTCCATCATGCTGCTGAGGATGTTGCTGGTGATGTTGGTCATTTCAATCGCCTGTTGGTTTTCGGTAAGTACGTCTTCCAGCAGATCCTCATCTTCTGGATAGGTACGCAGCAATTGACTGCGCTGCAATCGTTCCATCATCAGCTCGT
>Ga0226835_1001770_pt1 | contig 10601 bp, 8 predicted proteins | sample LAC_MetaG_1_FD_163627 | JGI IMG/M metagenome (GOLD analysis project Ga0226835, IMG submission 163627) | Anaerobic ammonium oxidizing microbial communities from anammox membrane bioreactor (MBR) in UC Berkley, California, United States -... | ecosystem: Engineered > Bioreactor > Anaerobic >...
CTCCAGGCCGTGCAGGAAGCGGTGACCTGGCTGATCGAGCGCGGCGAGATCCAGATCGGGGATCGGTGAGGAAAACCGCATTGGCACTACCATGAGGAGCAAACACGCATGACGGTTCGAGTATTATTCGTCTGCCTGGGCAACATCTGCCGCTCGCCTATGGCCGAGGCGGTGTTCCGGCACATGGTGGACGAGGCCGGGCTGAGCCACGCGATCGAGGTGGACTCGGCGGGGACGGGAAGCTGGCACGTCGGCGAGCGTGCTCATCGCGGCACGCGGGATGTTCTGGCGCGGCACGGGATCGCCTACGAGGGGCGCGCGCGCCAGGTTCAGCGCGACGACTTCGGGCGCTTCGATTACATTCTGGCGATGGACGATGACAACCTGTATGACCTGAAGCAGATGATGCCCCCCGGCAGCACGGTGAAGCTGGCGCGGTTTCTGGACTTTGCGCCGCATGCGCCGGTCCGCGAGGTGCCCGATCCGTGGTACGACGGGCGTTTCGACGAGGTCTATGAGCTGGTCCAGCAGGGGGCGGCAGGGTTGCTGGAGCACATCCGCCGCGAGCATGGGTTGTAGGCGATGATGATCCCGGCTGCGCTGCGTGAGGCGCTTGAAGATCGCCTGGGCGGGCGTGTCGAGGGCGGGCACCCCGTCTACGGCGGCGACATCAACCAGGCGGCGTCCTTTGCGGTGAACGGGACGCGCTACTTTGTCAAATACAGCTATCAGGCGCCGCCCGCCATGTTCCCTGCCGAGGCGGCGGGGCTGCGCCTGCTGGCCCAGGCGGGCGCGGTGCGCGTCCCGGCGGTGATCGCCCAGGGGGATGCCGAGGGCGCCTGCCCGGCCTATCTGGTGCTGGAGTGGATCGAGACGGGCGAGGGGCGCCGCTCGCACGACGCGGTGATGGAAGACTTTGGCGAGCGGCTGGCAGCGCTTCACCGGCATACCGGCCCTCATTACGGGCTGGATCACGACAATTTCATTGGCCGCCTGCCCCAGCCCAACCAGCCCACGCCGTCGTGGAGTGCCTTTTACCGCGACCAGCGCATTCGCCCGCAGATGGCGCTGGCACGCGAGCGCGGGTTGCTTCCCAGGCGGCGCGAGGACCTGCTCACGCGCCTGATGGATCGCCTGCCCGATCTGCTCGACGAGGACGCCATCCAGCCCGCGCTGCTGCATGGCGACCTGTGGGGTGGGAACTATCTGATCGACGAACACGGCGAGGCCGTGCTGATCGACCCGGCGGTTTACTACGGCCACCGCGAGATGGACCTGGCGATGAGCGAACTGTTCGGCGGCTTCTCGCGCCGGTTCTACGACGCCTATCACGCCGCCTATCCGATCGATCCGGGCTACGAAGACCGCCGCGCGCTCTACCAGCTTTACTATATCCTGGCGCACCTCAACCTGTTCGGCGAGAGCTACGGCGGGCGTGTGGACTCGCTGGCCGCGCGCTACGTGGGGCGTTGAGCGGTGCCGGGCTGCGGCGCGGGGATGTGTTCCGTCTGCGGCAGCAGCGCGAGGATGGCCGCCTGCCAGGGCGCCAATTCGAGCCACACGCCGTTCTGTGCCAGATCGTCGCCGGGCCGGGCCGTGCTGGTGCGCTGGAGCACGTCGCGCAGGGTCCAGCCGTGCCCGTCGAGCGCGAAATCGGGCAGCGGCACGACGCCCTGAGCGGGAGCGTCGGAATAATTGATGACGACCAGGCGGCGCTCGTCGCCCAGGCGCCAGGTGTAGGCGATCAGGTTGTGGTGGGTGGTCCCGTCCGTGCCCGGTTCGACCTGGCGCAAAATCCATTCCCCCTCGTGATAGATCGGTTGGGTGGCTTCGGTCAGCAGGATGCGGTAGAAAGCCTCGACCGCCGGGTGATCGCGCTCGTGCGGGCGGCGGCGAAGCTGTACCGGCAGCTTGATGCGGTAGCCCTGGAATTGCCCCTCGTGCAGCAGGGTCGCGCCGGGCAGCGTGACGACCAGCGCGGCAGCGGCCAGCGAGCGCGGCCCGCCGAGTGAAGTCGCTGCGCGCGCCTCGTCGTGGTTCTCGATCATGCGTACCAGGCGCTGTTGGTAGCTCAGATCGGCCTGAAGATGGGCGCGAATCTCCGCCACCGGCGCGTGATGCAGCCGGTTGTACAGCTCTTTGTCGTAGGTGTAGTCGAAGCCCTGCTGCTGAAGCTCCCACTCCAGATCCCAATACACCTCGGCGATGAACAGAAAATCGGGCCGCTCCGCCTTGATGGCCGGGATCACCTCGCGCCAGTAGTCTTCGGCGGGGGGATCGCCGGCGCGCTCGCCCCAGGTCTGCGCCACGATCTCGCTCAAGACAAGCATCGCCATATCGCAGCGCACGCCGTCGCACTGCGCGGCGATGTCGCGCAGGGTGGCGATCGCCTGCTGGCGGAGCTGGGGGCTGAAGGGGTTAAGCTGCGCGGTGTCGGTCCACGCGGGGAAATACGGGTCGCGCCCGTTGGCGAAGATCACGTCGCCCGCCGTCGTCGGATAGCGGAAGAAATAATCCGGGTGCTCGGCCAGCTCCTGCTCGGTGCCGTGCAGGTAATATTCCGGGTTGGTTTCCAGCCAGGGGCAGTCGTGGCTGGTGTGGTTGGGCACGAAGTCGAGGATCAGGCCCAGGCCGCGCGCCGCCAGCCGGTCGCGGATCGCGGCCAGCTCCTCGCGCCCGCCCAGCGCCGGATCGACTTCATAGCGGCGGATGGCGAAGGGCGATCCGCTGACGTCGTCCGGCGTGAAATCGGGCAGAGCGCGGCGGTATTCAGCTTGCAGGTCCGGGTGCTCGCGTGCGATCTGGCGGCTGGCCGGGCTGCGCTCCCAGACGCCCATCAGCCAGATGGCGTCCAACCCCCAGGCGGCCAGCGCGTCCAGCTCGGCGTCGGGAACGCTGCCAAGGGTGACGCGCCGTCCGGCTCGCTCGCTGAGCGCGTGCAGCCACGTCCAGGTGTTGATTTCGTAGATCAGCGGGTTTGCTCGCCATGCGCGCTTTGTCATCGGTGTCTCCGGGGCGGGATGAGCTTCGCCCACAGAGCATACCGAATGTTGCGCCGGCTGCCCATCCGGCTCGCACAAAACGAGGCGTATCGCCCAGCGCGACACGCCTCGCTCGGAAAGGTACAGGTGAAGGGGATGATCAGGACGTGACCGGCTCTTGTTGATCGGCGGTCTCGGCCAGGGCTTCGCGCTCGGCCAGCCACCGTTCGGCACTCATGGCCGCGGCTGTCCCCTGCCCAACAGAGGTCGCCACCTGGCGGAAGAGGCGGTCCTGAATCTCGCCCGCGGCGAACACCCCTTCGACGCTGGTGCGCATCTCGCGGTCGGTGATGATGTAGCCGAAGGCGTCGCGCTCAAGCTGCCCGGCGAACAGGTCGCTGTTTGGGTCGTGACCGATGAAGATGAAGACGCCGTCGGTCGGGTACTCGCGCACTTCGCCGGTTTTCACGTCGCGCAGCGTCACCGACTCCACGTGCTGCGTGCCGTTGATGCTCTCCACCACCGTGTTCCAGATGAAGTGGATCTTGTCGTTGGCGAAAGCGCGGCGTTGCAGTGTCTTTCCGGCGCGCAGCTCGTCGCGGCGGTGGATGATGTCCACCCGGCGGGCGAAGCGCGTCAGGAACAGGGCTTCTTCGAGCGCGCTGTCGCCCCCGCCGACGACCACCACGTTCTTGTCGCGGAAGAAGAACCCGTCGCAGGTCGCGCAGTAGCTGACGCCGTTGCCGGTGAACTCCTTCTCACCCGGCACGTTCAGGTGACGGTGTGTGGCGCCGGCGGTGATGATCACGGCTTCGGCCTCGTATTCGTCGCCGTCGTCTGTCTTGAGGTAGAACGGGCCACCCGGCCGGCTGAAATCGACCTCGCTGACGGCGCTGAACATCTTGATGCGCGCGCCGAAGCGCTCGGCCTGGGCCTTCATGCGCTCGACCAGTTCCTGGCCGGTCATCGGCTCGGGGAAGCCGGGGTAGTTCTCGATTTCATAGGTCAGCGACACCTGGCCGCCCAGCTCGTGACCGGCGATCACCAGCGGGTTGAGTTGCGCGCGCGCGGTATACAGCGCAGCGGTCAACCCGGCCGGGCCGGAGCCAATGATGATCACTTTCTCGTGCTGCGGCACGCCCTGCGGTTTGGGCTGGCCGGCGGTCTGCGGTGTGCTGGTAGTGAGCGTAAACGACAGTTTCTCGTCTGCCATGATGCCTCTCGCTTGCTGGTTAGATGCGTTCGCCGGCACCTCAATTGGCCCGGCACGGGCTGCCGTGTGCGCAGCCCACTTCTGTTTGATGCGCCGACGGTTGCTCCGGTCGTGCTTGCATATAAGATTCTAATCCAATCTGACGCGTTTTTGCTGCTTTTGCTGCGGTGTGCCCGGCTCGCGCCGGGGAACCATGCCAGGTATACTGCTGACGAGCTACCGGTCACGTCACCGTTATACCCTATGAACGCACGCTTTCGCTTTCACATCCGTCGCGACGGGGTCGCGCTGTTGCTCATTTCGGGGCTGGCGCTGGCGCTGCGTGCCTGGATCATCGCCACGGACGGGATTGCATTCGAGTCGGATGAAGCCATTGTCGACCTGATGGCCCGGCACATCAACCAGGGCAAGCCGATCCCAACCTTTTTCTACGGGCAGCCTTATATGGGTAGCCTCAACGCCGTTGCGGTGGCAGGCGGATTCCGCCTGCTGGGCGAGTCGGTCGAGACGGGGCGGATCGTCCATGCAGCGATTTTCGTCTTGACCTTATTCAGCGGCTATGGGCTGGCGCGCGCGGTGAGTGGCAGCCCGCGCATCGCAGCGATGGTGCTGCTGCTGATGGCCGTTCCTACCGCGAGCGCCATGCTCTACACACTGATCCCCCTGGGTGGCTGGCCTGACGGGGTGCTTTACAGCACACTGATCCTGCTATTTGCCTGGCAGGTCACCGTCCAGCAGAAAAATGACCTGTGGCGCTGGGGATTGTTGGGTCTGGCAGCGGGAACAGGCTGGTGGGTGAATCCTTCAGTTGTCACGTCGCTAGCGGTCGCCGGGGTGTTGGGGTTGCGCTACTTATCTCTCCGGCACTGGCGCGGCTATGTGCTTGCGGGGGTGGCGTTTTTGCTCGGCAGCCTGCCCTGGTGGGTGTACAACCTGCGTCACGATTGGGAAGCGATGGCCTATCTGTTTCATGGCTATATCGGGCCGGATGGCGAACCCTTTCCGCTGTCGGAACGGTTGCTGGGCCTGGTTGGGCTTGGTCTGCCGGCCCTGTACGGCCTGCGCGAACCGACTGCGCCTGGTTTCCCGCTGTCGGTCCAGGCGCTGATCGCGCTGCCGCTGTATCTGTTCTTGCTGATCGACTTTGTCTTTCAGCTCCCGCGGCGGCTACGTCACAGGCCGGACGCGCGGCTGCGGGCCGAAGGCTGGGTCTGGCTGGTGTTTGGGGTCTTTACCGTGGTTTTCCTGGTCTCAAGCTTTTTCGACACGACAGGCCGCTATCTGATGCCGGTGTGGGTTCCGGCCATGATTGGCGTGGCGCTTGCCATTGACCGCCTGCGCCGCTTTGGCCCGCTGGTCGCCGCGATTGCGCTCGGCCTGCTGCTGGCGTTTCAGGCGGGGACGCTGGTGCGCTTAACCCAGTCAGGCGATGGGTTGCAGTTCCAGCTTGAAGCGCAGCTTCAAACCCCGGCGCGCTACGATGACGAGCTGCTGGCGTTTCTGGATGCAGAGGGGTACTCGCACGGGTATGCCAGTTACTGGACGGCCTACCGGCTGATCTTCCGCGCGCACGAGCGCGTGCTCTTCGATAGCTTTCTGCCTTATTCTGAGGCACAAATCGGTGTGGACGCGAATCGCTACCCGCCCTATATTGAGGCCGTCGCTCAGGCTGAGCGGGTGGTGTGGATTACGCAGAATTTCCCCGCGCTCGATCGGGCGATCGAGGCGACGCTGGCTGAAGCCGGTGTGCGCTATCAGATCCGGGATTTCGGCCCCTATCGGGTGTATTACGATTTCTCGGAGCGCGTTTCCCCGCGCGAGCTGCTGCTGCCTATCGGATAAGGGTCGCACGACAGCATGGCGCATCGTTCACGCTTGCAGTCGGCACGAGTCCTTCATTGACGAGAAACTCCGCGATCAGGGTTGCCGCCAGCGTTTGCCCGGCCGGGGTAAAGTGATGATCGAGCGGGTAGTACAACGCCTGCTGCTGGGCGGCGGCGCGAAAGCCGGGCAACAGATCGCAGTAGGGAACTCCATCAGGCACAGCCTCGGCCAGCGCACGATTCGGTGCGTCGCGCGATAAGGTTTCTTCCGACCGGGCGACCTGCTCCCACAACCGGTCATTGGCCTGGAAATCTTCCGGCAGAGAGACGATGACCAGCCGCGCCTGATTCTTGTTCGCGGCGGCAGACATTCGATCCAGTAACCGGACAGTTAGCTCCCAAGCTCGCCGCTCACGAGGCTGCAGATCGGCGCGGTAGATCGGTAAGACTTTGCCCCACTCTGTTTTAACCAGTGTTCGGTCGACAGCCCGATTCCAGCGGGCACTCAGCCCAAGCATGAAGCGGTAGAAGTACGAATAGTCGTAGAGGACGAGGCGCATACGCTTAGTCAGGGTAATGCTTGTGGGTTGACGGATCAGTTCCCCGTCGATCAGACGGAACAGGTCGTTGTCGATATTGTCTGTGACGTCATTAGGGTAGAATGCATAGATCACAAGATCGGGTTCGTAGCGTACCCCCTCATTTTCGAGGAACAAGACCGCATTGTCGGTGCCGTAGCGTGAAACCCCCGCGTTGATCACTTCGACCGGGGCGCGACTGTCTCGATTGAGCAAGGCTTCTAGCTGCGCAGGGAGCGTCTGATCCTGATCGACCTGAAGCCCTTCCACGAACGAATCACCGAGTATCAGAATACGAAACGTGCCGTCCGGCTTTGCATAGGACCGCTCAACGTCGCGCAGTCCTTTTGAGTTGATCGAGATAAATGAATGGTATTCATTGGTGTGCTGCCACCCGCTGCGCCCCGGCACATGAAAGTGACCAAACTGTGGGTGTGGCTCAAAAAAGCGAGGGGGAAAGACGTCGCCCAGGCCAAGGCGTAGCCCGATTTCGAGCGCCAGCAAAGCCATGACCATGACCAGGACAACCCGCGCAAGTCCTTGGTGCCACCGGGGAAATCTTCGGTTTTCAGGCGTGACGTGCGGCATCGCGCTGTCCCTTGAGTCGCGAGACCGCGCCAGTGCGGACTGGCTGCTCGTAGCAACCGAACGAACACTCGCGCTACAGTATCTTACTCAAGAACAGCTTGGTGCGCTCGTGGGTGGGGTTGGAGAAGAGCACGTCTGGCTCGCCTTCCTCGATGATCAGCCCCTCGTCCATGAACACCGCACGGTCGGCAGCGGCGCGAGCAAACCCCATCTCGTGCGAGACGACCACCATCGTCATGCCCTCACGCGCCAGCGCCAGCATCACGTCCAGCACTTCTTTGATCATCTCCGGATCGAGCGCCGAGGTCGGCTCGTCGAAGAGCATGATTTTGGGGTCCATCGCCAGCGCCCGCGCAATGGCCACGCGCTGCTGTTGCCCGCCCGAAAGCTGTCCCGGATAGGCGTCGGCCTTGTCGGGGATGCCGACCTTCGCCAGCAGATCGTGCGCGCGGGCTTCAGCCTCGGCTTTGCGGCGCTTGCGCACCACGCGCTGCGCCAGCGTGATGTTTTCGAGCGCGGTCTTATCGGGAAACAGGTTGAAGCTCTGGAAGACCATCCCCACCTCGGCGCGGACTTTGTTGATGTTCTTCGCGCCGGTCAGCGGGATGTTATCGACAATAATCCGCCCGCTGTCGGTGGTTTCCAGCCGGTTGATGCAGCGCAGCAGCGTGCTCTTGCCGGAGCCGCTTGGTCCGATGATCACCACCACTTCGCCCGGCTGGACGTCCAGGCTAACACCGCGCAGCGCGTGGACCGTCCCGCGAAGGGTGTGAAAGCGTTTGTGGACGTTCTGGATCTGGATGATCGGCGTCGATTGGGTTGAGGTTTGGGGTATCATGCTGGGGTCTTCCTGGTCTAGCCGGGCAGCCGGGTCCGCCGCTCGATCACGCGGACGAGCAGCGAGAGGAACAACGTCATCAGCAGGTAAAGCAGCGCGACCGTATTATACCCCTCGAACGCGCGAAACGTACGGGAAATATACAGGCGGCCAAGCTGGAGCAGGTCCGGCAGGGCCAGAACGGAGATCAGCGCCGAGTCTTTGAGCATGGCGATGAAATCGTTGCCCAACGGAGGCAGCACGACACGCACGGCCTGAGGCAGCACCACATAGCGCATGGCCTGCGGGTAGCTCATGCCCAGGCTGCGCGCGGCTTCCATCTGCCCGCGGCTGATGCTCTGAATCCCGGCGCGGAAGATCTCGGCGATGAAGGCCCCATAGCCGAAGGACAGGCCCAGGACCGCTTCCCATTCGTCGCTAAGCTGCAAGGGGGTGTTGTCGCGCAGCCACGGGCTGACGACGAACCCGGCGTAGAGCAGAATGACCAGCAGCGGGATGCCGCGTACCACCTCGACGTAGAGGGTGGAGAAGGCGTAGAGGATGGGGTTTTTCTGCACGCGCATCAGCCCGAAGAACAGCCCGATGAGCAGCGCCAGTCCATAGGCTATGAACGTCACGCGCAGGGTCAGGAAGATGCCCGCATTGCAGCCGCGCAGATTGTTCAGCGCGCAGGCGCCCGGCTCTGTGCGTCGGTTCTCAAGAATCTGATCGCGATCGATCACCACGAACTCGGGGGCCACGGTCTGGATCGAGATCGTGTCTTCGGTGCGTTCGAGGACGCGCCCTTCGACCACATCGTCCCGCAGCTTGACCGTCACGGTGCAATTGCGCTGGCATTCGCGCGGCGGCGTCGGCAGGACGACAGCAGCATCCGGGTGGTTCTCCACCCACTCGGCCATCGCCAGGCGATCTTCGGCGCCGGAGAGATACAGCGCGGCGTCCAGTTCGCCTGCTGCGACCGCTTCCATCAGCGCGTCCAGATCGGCATAGCTGATCAGCGCGACACGCGCCGTGCCGTCGCCGTAGCGCAACGGGACGGGGATGTCATCCAGCGCGTCCAGCTCTTGCAGTGCGCGGGTGATGTCGGTCCCCTGTATGAACCCGATGCGCACCTCGTCATCCGGGCCGATCGTGCGCTCGGCTGCCGCGGCGTTGAGGGCAACCGTCAGGGTTGGGATCGCGAGGAAGTCCACATCGGCGCGGCGCAGTTCGATGGGCGTCTCGTCTTCCTGGACGAGGCTGATGCCCGTCTGGCTGAGCGTCGTCAGGCGACCCTGGTAGCTCAGACCTTCGCGCTCGATGCGGACAATCTCCTCGCCCTCGGGGGTGGTGATCGTCTCTTCGCTGAGGATGCGGTCTGTGTCGAAGGTTTCGATCTGCTCGTTGACCGTCCGGATCGTCAATGTTTTGTCGTCACGTGCGGTCAACGTTCCGGTCACTGTGACGCGCTCGATATACTCGACCGACACATTGTCACCCAGCCCTGCGTCGGGTGGATCCATGGTGGTGATGCGTTGGCGCGGGATCGTGACGCGCCCGCTCTCGGTCTGGATGGTGATGGTCGCCGGGTCCTCGCGCACCAGAAACCCGGCCCGCTGGACCAGTTCACTGTCAATGACGTCGTCCAGCAGGGATGTGATCACCGTCGAGACCGAATCCTGCGACTCGCCGACATAGCGGCCAACGATCATCGTTGGCTCGCCTACGATCTGCACGACCTCGAACAGATCCTCGGTCGTAACCTGGGGGTTATCGGTCAGGGCGCGCAGCACGTCCCGGTAGGCAGCGGACGTGAACATCGAGTAGAGCGCGGCAACGGCCACCACGGCGAGGATGATCGCCCACCACGGAAGGCCGGCGATCCAGTTCATCAGGCGGTCGCCGAGGCCTTCTTTGACTTCAAACTGCAAGTCGTCATAGATCTCGCCCGAATGCTGGGGAGGCATGGGCTGCGCAGGTTGGACCTCAGGGTAATCGCGTTCGTCTGGCATGATCCATCTCGTCAGATGTGCGCGGCGTGTGTCAGGCCGGTGATCAAGCTCGCAAACGTCGGAACACTCCGGCGCCCGGAGAACCGGAACAATACGTCAACCAGAGGAGGGGCGCCCCTCTACGGAAGGTGCGGCGCGGGTTCACCGGGGCAGATTTGGCTGAAAACCGGTTCTCCCCTGGCCGCATGACGCTGATGACAAGGACGGAAAACGCGCCCGGTACCCCAGGAGGGCACCGGGCGCACAGGACAGCAGACTAATCAGCCGGCTGGAACATCGACGGCGGCTCGGTCTGGAACCACTTCAGGTAAATCTCTCGATAGGTGCCGTTGGCGATGATCTCGGCCAGCGCGGTGTTGATCGCCTCGAGCAGCTCGGGCTGGTCCGGCTGGACGGCGATGCCGTAGAACTCGTCGGTGAAGGGGTCTCCCACCAGGACGACACCCAGCTCCGGGTTCTTGGCGATGATGTCTGCGCTGGTCGGGCCATCGTTGACGATCGCGTCGATGTCGCCGTTCGCCAGCGCCTGGAAGGCGAGCGTGATCTCGTCGTAGCGCACCATCTGCACGCCGGGGATATTCTCGCTGGC
>Ga0226835_1001771_pt1 | contig 10600 bp, 12 predicted proteins | sample LAC_MetaG_1_FD_163627 | JGI IMG/M metagenome (GOLD analysis project Ga0226835, IMG submission 163627) | Anaerobic ammonium oxidizing microbial communities from anammox membrane bioreactor (MBR) in UC Berkley, California, United States -... | ecosystem: Engineered > Bioreactor > Anaerobic >...
GATCAGACGATCCAGCTTAGGCGCGCCGTTCCAGTAATTCGGGTTGGGGATAACCGCCCAGAACCGATCCCGTTGGAACTCGTCGTGCATGAACGGGCCGGTGCCCACCGGCGTGGTGAACCACCAGTCTGTCGTAGCGATGTCTGCTGGCTCAAACGTGATCGCGTGCTCGGGCAGGATATACGACTCGACCAGGCGATAGGGGAAGCGCGGATCGGGCGCCGACAGTGTGATCTCGATGGTGTAGTCATCAATCACACGCACGCCTTCGAGCGAATCCGCTTCTCCGGCCATATAGGCTTCTGCACCCAGAATCGTCTTGATGCCTGCCAGGCCAACGGGTGCAGATGCAGTCGAACCAGGGCTGAGGACAAATTCGAAAGTGAACTTGACATCATCCGCGGTGAACGGTTCGCCATCGTGCCAGGTCACGCCCTGGCGCAGGGTAAAGGTCCAGACGGTCAGGTCGTCGTTGGCAGACCAGTCCGTTGCTAGTTGGGGCGCCAGACCGCTGATGTCGGCATTATAACTGACTAGCGGGGACCAGATTTTGATGAGCCAGGTGTTTCCGGCGGTCTGGATCCAGGGCGTGGTTTGGGGCAGGCCACCCGGCCCCACGTCAAAGCCGCCCACCAGAGTCCCGCCGCCTTGCGCCAGAGCACCTGAGGGCAGCGCCAGCAGCATCAGCGCGATACCGAGAATAAGCAGCCTCTTCATGATTGTTCCTCCACAGAATAAGCAGGTCTTCATATCGATTGAGCGATCAAAAGAGCACGGTGAACTGAACACTCCTTTCGTTCGCTGTGAGATCGCAGAAAATCATGAGCGGGAAGGGACATAGCCCAGGCTGGCTGAGATGGTCCGGCATGTCTCGCAGATCATCTCGCCAAGAAAGGGATCACGGTCGGGTCGCATGCGATCGGCAGGCCCGGAGATGCTCGCGGCGGCAATAACCTGGCCGGTGTAATCGTAAATAGGGGCAGCAACGCAGCGGACGTTTTCACCCGTCTCAGAGTTATCGATGGCATAGCCTCGCTGCCGGATACGAGCCAGTTCTGCCTCGAACGCCTCGACCGTGGTGATAGTGCTCGGCGAGAGCCTGGGCAGTCCTTTGTGTTCCACCACGCCACGCCACACGCTGTCCGGCATAAAGGCCAGCATAGCTTTGCCCAGGGCCGTCGCGTGTGCGGGCGCCCGCTTGCCGATCTGGGTGTACATGCCGACCGTCTGCAACCCTTCCACACGGTCGATATACAGAATCTCGTGGCTGTCGAGCACAGCAAGGTGAACCGTTTCGTTGACGCGGCGCATGAGGGCTTTCATTTGCGGCATGGCCTGCTCAGCAAGGTTGAGGCGGCGAATGACATGGCCGTGCAGATGCAGAAAGCGCAGCCCCAGCCCATAGAGCCGTGTCTCGGGATCCTGCTCAACATAGCCAAGCTGCACCAGCGTGCTCAACAGACGGTGCGTCGTACCGAGCGGCAGGCCGCTCGTCTCGGACAGCTCCGAAATGCTGCGCCCATTGTTGGACTGAGCCAGCAACTCAAGCAGCGCAAACGCCCGGCTAACAGATTGAACAGGATCCATCAGAGCACTCGCCGGTCACAGCCGGATCAGGCGGTTAGGGGAAGGGGGCAGCAGCTATTAGCCTGGCGCGCTCACTTCGCCCCAGAGGCATGCGCCACGCAGCGTCTTCCCTGCAATACCGCCATGCGGAAAAGTAGCCCTTTTGTATTTCTATGATAGGAGAGGAGAAAAAAGCCCGTCAAGAAAAGTTTCCGTATAGTGGAAGATGGCGGACTGACTGCTCCCCGCGCCCGCGCCCCTTACGACCACCGCCACTGCGAGCAAATCTCGCCGATGTGCCGGGCGATGGCTGCCAGTGTACCGGTCGGGACGACCGGCGGGCAGAACACCTTTTCTTGCGCGAGAATCCCTAACAGCGTGTCGCGTTTGCCCTGGCGACAGTCCCACAGCAGGCCGGCAATGCCTTCGCGCAGGCGGGCCAGGAAGTGCACGAGGTCAGAGGCGGCCCCTCATTGCCCGGCCAGCGCCGCCACCTACACCGCACTACAACACCGCAAGGGCATCATCGTCGTAGGCGAACCCGGCGTCGGCAAAACGGCACTTGGAGCCACGCTGGCGATTGCGCTCCGCCCGCATATGAAGCCGGACCAGGTCGTGATTGTCACCTCACCCCCACACCCGACCGGCAAATGGCAGCGCGAGGTCGAAGCGCTGCGCCCGATAAACTATGACGGGATGAATGAGGCGGCAGACTTGATCCGGTACTTCGGCGATTATCGGGATGGCTGCGAGGAAATGGACAATCCGGCGGAAGCGCGGCGGCAGTTGTTGCAGAGAAGATTGTCGATCGGGTGTTCGTGTACACCGACCAGGTGATTGCGGTGGCCTTGCACGGCAACTTCAGTGTGGTGCTGGATCCAAGAGAAGGTGATATGCCGGAAGAATTGACATCCATCCTGAAACAAAATAGTTGCACAATCATTTTTAATGACGCACGGTCAGTTCGGTGGCCTGCCCCCAGAGTCTATACCACTCGTTAAGTGAGACTCCGCATGGGTGTGGTGAGTGGTGGGACCAGTATAGCCTCCGGAGCTGGCGGACGATAGGCGAGTGAGCTGTGGGGTCGTCATTTGTTGTAGTGGCGCCTCCAGTCTTCAATCAGCACCTGAGCTTCTGTCAGCGAGTAGAAGATCTCGCCGTTGAGCAGTTCATCCCGCATCTTGCCATTGAAGCTCTCGATGTAGCCATTCTCCCAGGGGCTGCCCTTCTCGATGAACAACGGTCCGACGTGCAGGTGCGACAGCCAGTCGCGGACGCGTTCAGCGGTGAACTGCGGACCATTGTCGGAGCGGATGTGGGCGGGCAGCCCACGCGCGCAGAACAGCCAGGTGAGCTCCTCCAGCACTTCATGGTGAGATAACCGTCGTTCCACACGCACGGCCAGACATTCACGCGTATATTCGTCGATAATGTTCAGGATACGAAACGGCACACCGTTGTGCGTGCGGCCTTGCATGAAGTCGTAACTCCAGACATGGTTGGGATAGGCGGGCCGCAGCCGGATGCAGGACCCGTCATTCAGCCACAGCCGACCCCGTTTGGGCTGTTTGGGCGGCACCTTCAAGCCTTCTTGCCGCCAGATCCGTTCTACACGTTTGTGGTTCACATGCCAGCCTTCTTCCCGTAGCAGCGCGGTGATGCGCCGATAGCCGTAGCGGCCGTAGGCACTGGCCAGGTCCACAATCCGCGTCGTGAGCTGCACTTCCTCCGCGCCACGTTGGCTGACGTAGCGCTGCGTCGCTCGTGGTTGTTTCAACACCCGGCAGGCACGCCGTTCCGACACGCCTAACTGCTGTTGAACGTGCGCCACGGCTTCCCGCCGCCTGGCCGGGCTGACTACTTTTTTGACAGCGCTTCCTCCAGAATCGACTTGTCCAGCGACAGCTCCGCCACCAGCTGCTTCAGCCTCAGGTTCTCCCGTTCCAGCTCTTTCAGCCGTGCTGCCTGGCTCTTGTCCAGCCCGCCATATTCTTTGCGCCAGCGGTAGTACGTCTGCTCGGCAATCCCGAGTTGACGGACCGCTTCTTGCACCGTCTGACCCTGGCTGAGCAACACCTCAGCTTCGCGTAACTTATGAATGATCTCGTCGGATGAATAACGCTTACGTGGCATTTCCCTGCCTCCTTAGTTGTCCGATCCTAACACACAAACTGGATCCGGTTTTGGGGGGCAGGTCAGTATGAAAAACTCACCGTCCTCGAGACCTTCAGACTTTTTGGGGTCGCCTATAGCATGACCACATCAGACATTGAGAAACGAGCAGCCATGTTGATGTCCGATCTGGAGTTCGAGCGCTATCGAGACGACCGTGTTGAGCACTTGAGCGGCGGCACAAAGCAGAAGCTAAACCTGGCCCTGGCCCTGTTACATGACCCCGAACTTCTCCTGCTGGACGAGCCGTACTCTGGCTTTGACTACGAAACCTATCTACGCTTTTGGGATATGTCCAAAGCAATCGCAGAGCGGGGACACAGTATTCTGATCATCTCTCACTTTGTCCAGGAACGGGAACGATTTGACCGTATCTACCAGTTGGAGGGTGGCTGTGTCCGCGAGGCATAGCGAACGTCTCTTCACGCCGCCGGGCATGTTCCTGCGCGAGTATTACCGGAACACCCTGAACCTTGTGCTCCTGGTCGTCATCCCTATCCTGCTTATCCAGTCTTTTGGGAGTGCGCTGAGCCGATTGGCAGATTTGTTCAGCGGTATCACCATGACCCTAAATATGGGAAAGGCACTCGGTGCGCTGTGGTCGGCGGCCTTTCTGAGCGGCATCATGGGGTTCTTCATGATGAGCGGCGCGCGCGAGGCAGACCGGCGGCTGGTGCGCGCCGGCTACCATCCCGTGCAGGTGGTTGGTTTCCGGCTTCTCACCGTCGTCGTTTTGGGCGCTATCGCCAGCATGGTAAGTTACATCATGTTGATCATGCAATTCATGCCCAGCAATCTGGCGCTTACTTTCGTCGCGATCTACCTGGCAGCCAGCATCTACAGCGCCGTGGGTATTCTCGTGGGCTCACTCATCCCCGGCGAACTGGAAGGCTCCTTTGCGATGCTGTTCTTCTTCGTCATGGATGCATTCATCGGCAGCCCGCTCTTCGGCACCACGTCGGAAGTATTCGTGCTGCTCCCAACCTACTACCCAACCAAGATACTCACCGCCATGACAGCCCAGCGGGCGCACGATCCTGTTCACTGGTTATACGTGGTAATTTATGCGGCAGTCGTCATAGCCCTCGCAAGTTACGCGTTTTACCGGGTAGCCCGGTTGAGGTGAAACGTGCAACGAGAGTTTTCTCTGGCAACACTGATGGCGGCCAGGCAATATCTGCGTAATCCGCTGTTCATCATCTTGCTGATTGGGCTGCCGCCCACCTTTATCACCCTGGCTTTTATCAGTACACCAGACGCCACCATCCCGTTGGCCGTCCCGGAAGGTGCCGGACAGCTTGTACGAGTGGTGAGCATGCCCGATTTGCATGGGGCGATCATGGTGCCGATCACCGTCTCCTTTCTGTCTGGCATTCTCGGCATGTTCGTGATGTTCAGCGCCCGCCAGGGCGATCGCCGGTTAGTCATTGCGGGCTATGCTCCACTGCTCCTGCTCAGTGTGCGGCTGGTCGTCATTACCATCACAAGCATACTGATCACGTCCCTCTCGGTTAGCATCACCCTGCTGAGCTGGCAACCCCAGCAGTTGGCGCTCTTCTTCCTCGCCAACTTGCTTCCGGCTATTCAATATGGATTCTTGGGGGCGATTGTCGGCACATACCTGTCGGCGACAAGCGGTACTTACTTGATGTTCTTTCTATCGATGATTGATGTAGGGTTGGTGCAGAACCCGATGTTCCCGCGCGAGGATGTTCAGTTCTGGGTGAAGATGCTCCCTGATTATGCGCCGATGGAAGTCCTGATTGACACCTCCTTCAGCGCCAAATTTAACACTGGCTCGTTTCTGCTTGGCGCTGTGCTCTACGCGGCTATATTAGCGGTGGTTGCTGGGGCGCTCTTTCGCCGGGCCGTGTCGCTTCACCGTTAAGCCCGCTCGATGCGGCTCAGAGCGTTCTAGTCCCCGAGGTGGCTACTCAGTCCCGCTATATGGTCGCCAGAATCAGCAACCCCATGATCACGACACCGCTGCCCAATACCAGATGCATCGAATGTTTGTGGTGCAGATTCCTGCGGGCCAGGCGGTTGAGCGTGGGACGGGCAGAGGCCGCCATCAGAATTGCCACCAGTGGTGCCACAAACACCAGGTTATAGAGCACGAGATAGCTGTAACCCAGCACCGCCGTCGGCTGAGCTGCCAGCAAACTTAGAACGCCGAGATAGACCGCGCCACTGCATAGCACGGTGCACAACCCGATTAGGAATCCGCCAAGTATCCGGGCAGGAGCGTGCTTCTGCCTGAAGACATCGAACGAGTTCAGCACACCGACGCCCAGAGCCAGATACGTCAGGAAAACAGCACCGATGTAGATGCTGCCCATCCCCACCAGCCTCCTCCAAAGCTTCTTGACGTTTTGCTCTCCTACCAGTCACCGGGTTGCAGAGACGCCGGTTCCAGCGTCAGATGCATGCCCTCCTGGGAACTCGCCTGCCAGAACATCCGCTGGCCACTCGACAGGTCGTAGAGTTGGTAGGCATCCGGCGCATCGAACTGCTTCTGAACAATTGCAACTTCCTGCATACTACAGGCAGAGCTGGATAGAAACACAAGCAGGAGGATGCGTAAGACCATCTAGCTTCGGGATGCCGTTCAATGGAGGCTGCCTCAGTCCGCTTCTGGCTCAAGCTCTAAAAACGCCTGCAAGCCCGGCAGTGTCATCCGGTTTAGCATCTGACCAAAGACTTCCGCTGAGTAGACCATATCGTTTTCCAGCCACCAGACCAGCGCGCCGATAAAGGCGCTGGTGTAGAACTGGACCGCCAGTTCGAGCCGGGGTGTATCCCTGTGTTTGAGCTCCATCATCTGTCTGAAATGCTCCCGCGTCACGGTGTACAGATAGTCATACAAGGGATTGGAATGGCTGCTGTGACCCGCCTTACCCAGCATCGCCCGGAACAGCCGGTGATTCTGCTCGACAAACTGAAGCACGCGAAACGGCATCTGGTCGCTGTTCTCCTCGTAGGTTTTCTGTCCCTCGGACATTCGCTGGATGCCCGCCTCGAAGTGTTCGTTGAGCAGGGTCAGAATGCTGCGTAAGAGCTGATCTTTGTTCTCAAAATGGGCATAAAACGTTGAGCGTCCGACGTTGGCACGATCCAATAGTTCCTGAATGGTGATGTCGTCATACTCTTTTTCGACAATTAATTCCCCCAGCGCATTCTGCAGCAGTTGCAGCGTCTTCTGAACCCGGCGATCCACGGGCCTGTTAGACATCCTGTACCTCCCTGTTTCTGGACAATGCTGCCGCTTTTGTTCGCTACTGAACAGTTCGGCGGCTTTTGGTTGTTGACCTCTCTTCACCTTTTCCATTATAACGATACAGGACACGAGTTCAATAACGAACGGTAATCCTGAAATGAGGAGTATCATGTCAAACGAGCAGAACAAAACCATCGTGCGCCGTTTCTGGCAAGCCTACGAAGCTAACGACCAGGCTGCCCTGGATGCTGTGTTAGCGCCTGAGCTGGTGGCGCGAACGCCCGGTTCACCAGAGCCGCAAAACCGCGAGCGGCATCTGCAAGGGATCAGCATGTTTAACGCAGCGTTCAGTGACCGGCATTTCACGGTTGACGAGATGATCGCCGAAGGCGACGTGGTGGCAACCCGCACGACCCTGCGCGGTCTCCACACCGGCACGTTTCAGGGGCATCCACCGACGGGCAAGCCGATTGCCGCTACCGGGCTGACCCTTGAACGCATCCAGGATGGCAAGATCATAGAACGCTGGTTCAGCTTCGACACGGCGCGCGTGTTGCAGGAGCTTGGCCTCACAACGCCGCCGGACAGCCAGTAACCCAGCGCGTTTGTTGACCACGGAGGGGGCGCTCCTGGCAGCGCCCTCCATATCCCCTAGTTCGAGAATAGATCCACGAGAAGAATCTGCCTGAAACAGGCGATTAGGAATTGCCTGAGAAGACCTCGCCATGCGGTAAGCTTATGGGGATTTTGTGTGCTTGCTAGGGTTAGAGAAGGGGGTGGCTAAATGTGCTTTCGTGTGATGCGGTTTGTGTGGCAGTTCATGTTGGATCCGGTCGCGCGATAATCCGACATTGGGTATCAGGCTCCGAATGCCCACCCAGTAGCCGAACACAGGATGCGCTCGGTGCGCGCAGAATGCCTCGACCGCTTGACCATTCTCCACGAAGATCATTTACGGCGTGTTGTGCAGAAAGATGGGGCGCACTTCAATGCCCGCCGTCCGCATCAGGGATTGGACCAGGACAGCCCTTTGGGATTAGCACCCGTTTCCAATCAAGGCCCAATTTGTTGTCGAAACGTGCTCGGAGGCATGATCCGCGTCGACTATCGCGAGGCCGCGTAGAGGCCAATTTCTCCCTCAGATGAGTTTCTGAACAGAACATTATGGGGTAACGTTTCCGCTGCCGGCTGGCCGATGCGCGGGCGTATACAAAAAGCCGCCGGGTCTACACCCGGCGGCCCGTGACTTATACTCCGAGCGCGGCGTTGGACTGCGCCGCGAGCGGCACGTGCTCGCCCAACGTCTCGCTCGGCCCCAGGCAGACCGGGATCGTCGCGCCCTGGCGGATGAACACAGGGATTCGATCCAGCGGAGCGGAGACTGTGACCGTCCTCCCGTCCTCGACCGGTTGGCCCGTCCACAGATCAATCCACCCGCCGGGCGGCAGGAACACCGGCCAGGACGTGACTCCCTCCTCGACTACCGGGCAGACCAGCAGATCGCGCCCGAAATAATACTGGTACGGCGACGCCTCCGGGTAGCTCAGCGCCAGCGCGCGCATCATCGGCTGGCCGGTGCGGGCGGCGTGCTGCGCTTCCTGCCAGATGTAGGGCATCAGGTTGTGCCGGACGTTGACGAAGAAGCGAAAGGTGGGGATCACACGCTCATCGCCGGTGCGCGCCTGGATATTCCACGGCGTGCGGTCGCGGCACGGCTCGCGCTGCTGGACGTAATCGGAATGGTACTGCATGATCGGGCAGAAAGCGGCCATTGCCGCCGCGCGCATGTACAGCTCGGCGGTCGGAATCTCGCCGCTGAAGCCGCCCAGGTCCCAGCCCCAGAACGGCAGGCCGGAGATTCCCGCCGACAGCCCGGCCCGGATCGACGCGCGGAAGGCGTCCCAGGTCGAGTTCTCGTCGCCGGCCCAGTGAGCGGGCGAGCGCTGGGACCCGACGAACCCGGCGCGGCTGAACGTCAGCCCATCGCCGCCGCGCTTCTCGGCGACGAAATCGTAATAGGCCGCTGTGTAGCGCTGGGGGTATTCGTTCCACAGGTCCGCGCCGGTGCGCCCGTCGAAGAACTGCGCCCCGGTGCTCCACAGGTGCTCGCCGCCGTCGGTCTTGAAGCCGTCGACGCCCAGCTCGTCCAGCAGGTAAGCCCGCTTGTTGAGCCACCAATCGCGCGCCGCGGGGTTGGTGACATCCCATAGATAGCCGCCACGGAACCAGAACGGGCGTACCCGGTAGAGGCTCCCATCTGTCTCGCGCACGCCAAAGCCCTGTGCCTCGAAATAGGCGCGGTCGGCGTCGTGCTGCGGATGCGGCCCGTCCAGCGCCTTGAGGACGGGAATCTGCCACAGCACCAGCCGGATGTTCTGTGTGTGCAGCGCGTCGATCATCCCCTTCGGATCCGGCCATCTGCCGTCCGGCGGGAAGGTGAAATCGGCGTAGCGCAGGCGCTCGCCGCCGGGCACAGGCGTATACTGCGCGTCGTTCCAGATGTAGAACGTCGCTTCGTCGCTCCACGCCTCGATGACCAGCACCGACGCGTCGATGCCGTGCGTCCGGGTCTGCTCGACCTGGTGCATGACGATCGCCTGGGAGTCCCACCGATTCGCGCTCATCCACAGGCCGAACGCCCACAGCGGCGGCAGCGCGGCGGGGCCGGTGAGCCGGGTGAAGCGGCCCACGATCGCGTACAAATCACGGTCCGCGAACCACGTTAGCGCCAGCGTCTCGTCCGGGCCGAGATCGGCCTCGAGCGTCCAGCGATCCGGCGACGACGCGGCCAGGTCGAACTGCATCCAGCGGCTGCTCTGCACATACAGCCCATAGCCGCGCGACGAGAGGAGGAACGGGATCGGGATATAGGTGCGTGTGCCCTGGTTCTTGTACTGGTCGTAGACCCGGATGTCGAGGATGTTGCCGCGCTGGTCGAGAGCGTTGTAGCGCTCGCCCAGGCCGTAGAAGGCTTCATCGGGCGGGCTGTCGAACGTCAGGCGGACGCGCCGCGCGGTGTCGCCGTCCGTCAGCCACTCGACTTCGCGCAGACCGGGCAGCCCTGCGGGCAGATCGGTCGATGCCGCTGCGCCGGGCCGCACCTGCATCGACCACCGACCCGGCTCTTCTTCGTGTAGCGACCACCCGGACGGCTCCGCTCGCCAGCCTTCGCCGCGCAAGGTATAGCGAGGCCCGGTGTAACCGTCCGCCTCGATCCAGTATTCGAGCGTATGGCCGACCGGCGGCGCAGTCAGGCCGGCGTGCCAGACGTCCTGGTCGATGATGATGACCCGTTCCAGGTATTCGGCCCCATAGCCGTCCTCCAGTCTGGGCCGCCAGTCCGTCTGGCGCACCGCCTCGACGGTCGGGCCGGGCTGGCCTTCCAGCCGTGTGTGGACGCGCACCCGCTCCGCGGCTCCCGGTGGCCGGATGGCGATGCCGACCGTGAACGGCTCGCCGGCCAGCGGCTCGCGTGGGAAGCGTTCTTCCGGGCTTTGTTCGTAGGGATGTCCCTGGCCGTGAGGCGCGTGGACAATCTCGATCGTCTCAATCATGGGGTGTTCTCCAGGCGTGTCTTCAGAATCAAATCCATGGCGTGCGACCACAGCAGCGGGCGGGCGATCGGCCCTCAGCGCTCGACCCAGG
>Ga0226835_1001772_pt1 | contig 10595 bp, 4 predicted proteins | sample LAC_MetaG_1_FD_163627 | JGI IMG/M metagenome (GOLD analysis project Ga0226835, IMG submission 163627) | Anaerobic ammonium oxidizing microbial communities from anammox membrane bioreactor (MBR) in UC Berkley, California, United States -... | ecosystem: Engineered > Bioreactor > Anaerobic >...
CATCTCCATCGAGAACGCTACAGCGGCGGTGGTCGGCGCTACCGGCGCGATCGGCAGGGTGTGCGCGGAGATTCTGTCTGGCGAGACCGCCGAATTGTATTTGATTGGCCGTTCTGTCAACTCATTAAACGCGCTGCACAATCAACTCCAGGACACGACCCGTGCGCGATTGCACGTGAGCACAGATGTGGGCGCGCTTCGCCACGCGCAATTGATCCTCACCGTAACCAGCGCCGTGAGCGCCATCATACAGCCCGAGGATCTTCAACCAGGCAGCGTGGTTTGCGATGTAGCGCGCCCAAGAGATGTGGCGGCTGCTGTGTCTGCCGCACGGGAGGATGTGCTGGTGATTGACGGCGGAATGGTTGAAGCGCCGGGAGAGGTGGACTTTCACTTTGACTTCGGCTTCCCGCCTGGAAAAGCATACGCCTGCATGGCCGAGACGATGGCCCTGGCGCTGGAGGGCCGTTTTGAGGATTATACATTAGGGAAAAATATCAGCCGCTGGCGGGTGGAGGAGATTACAGAGATCGCCGAGCGACATGGGTTTCGCCTGAGCGGTTTCCGATCCTTCGAACACCCTGTCACCCCAGAGCAGATCGAAAAAGTGCGCATGCGGGCGCGCGGTAGAATTTAGGCGGCTTTTATTGCCTGTACAATTTTTCTACAATAAACTATGCACAGTCGCAGCCATGGTGTGGTATCATGGTACTGAGTCATTGGACACAAATTCGCTAAAAATGCCAAAAAGACCTACGAATCTGGTTTCTCCAAATAAAGCCAAGCGATCCTGCATAGGGAGGCCGAGATGGGTAAATCTCGTTTGCTAATCGTAGAAGATGATATAGATATCTCCAACATGCTGCGCATCTACTTCACCGGCCAAAACTATGAAGTGGACGCGGCTCTGCGCGGCGGCGACGCGCTGGATAAAACCCGTCAAAATCTGCCACATTTGATTATCCTGGATATTATGCTGCCGGATATTGACGGCTTTGAGGTATGTCGCATCTTGCGAACCAACACGCGCACCAGCCATGTGCCCATTATCTTTTTGACGCAAAAAGATGAACGCAGCGACAAATTGCAAGGCCTTGAGCTGGGCGCAGATGATTACATCACCAAGCCTTTCGACATCGAAGAATTAAAACTGCGCGTGCAGCGCGCTATCGCCCGCGCCGAGCAGCAAAGCCTCACCGATCCGCGCTCTGGATTGCCATCGGGTCGTCTGATCGAAGAGCAGTTACGCCGCATCATCCGCCTGTCCGATTGGAGCCTGATGGACATCCGCATCAAGCACTTCGAAGCCTTCAAAGAGGTGTACGGTTTTGTAGCTGGCGATGATGTGCTACGCTTTACGGCGATGCTCCTGAGCGAGGTGGTGGATGAACTTGGCACAGTCAATGATTTCATCGGCCACGCTGGCGGCGACAATTTCATCATCATCACCAGCGAACGCGCAGCGCCTCAAATCCGTCAGCGGTTAAAGGAGCGGTTCGACGAAGAGGTGCTCTCGCATTACAGCTTTTTGGATCGAGAGCAGGGTTACATTGTCGCCAAAAGCACGGATGGACAGGAACAAAAGTCGCCTTTGATGTCTCTGGCGATTGGAGAGGTCGCCCCCTCGCGTTACGAATTTGCCGACATTCGCGAAATTACCGAATTGGCTGCGGAAGATAGACGAAAAAACAACTGAGCCTGAATGATTAGCAGTTATGTTTAATCTGAGTCCGGCGGCGCTGGGGTTGCTCTTGATTCTTCTTGGGGTGACGTTTGCCCTGTTGACCCTGCTCTTGATGCGTTTAATCCCTCGCCCCCGCCCCATCGAAACGCCGCCGTCGTTTGCATCGTCACCGTCTCAGGCTGAGGCTCAAGATGAAGCGGTATTGGTTGTACAGCGAGGCGGACGTTTGATTTACCTCAACCATGCGGCGCGAGAATTGTTCGACTTCTGGGAGACGGACCTCAATTTGGAAAGCCTGGCGCGACGCGCTCGCCCTGGCGAGACTTTTCTCATGCTGTGCGCCAATGAAGGTCAGGCGCGCTTTCATCTAAACGGGCGTTTTGTCGAAGGCTCTTCTTATTTCCTACCCGGCGACATTGCGGGAGGGCAGAGCGGTTTGAGCGCCATGTTGGTCACACTGCGGCGGCCAAAACTGGTGTTGGATCATCGCCCTATCCCAACGGATGGAAGCGAGATCCAACAGATGGATCAAGAAGAGGAATTTCAGCCAGCAACGAACGTTTCAGGCCAGGCGTTTGGATTTTTCACGGAACTAACCCAGGCGATGGCTTCCAGTTTGGATCTGGAAACCACTTTACAAACCATTTTGGAAAACTTCGAGCGCCTCTTCCCTTCCGATTATATGGAGATCACGATTTGGGACGCGGAAGCCGGGCACGCGGTCCCTTACCGCCTGGTGGGGTTAGCCGGCGTTGATCGCCATCTGGAGAAAGGCGCTGAGCGTTATACGCCCGATCGAGGTTACTCTGGATACCTGATCAGCCGCCGCGAGCCTCTCTTGATACGTGATACCAGTACTTTTCGGGAGGCGCAGCCGGCGGTTGACCGTCAGCGTTATCCGTTTAAGTCCTATTTAGGAGCGCCGCTGCTCATTGCCGGAGAATTGGTCGGCACGCTGGAGCTGGCCTCGTTGACAAAGGACAACTACACAGAAAATGATCTGGAAGTCGTCCGGCTGTTGGCTGGGCAAGCTGCTGCTGCCGTCAACAACGCCCTGCTCTATCGCAAAGAGTTGCAACGCTCGATTGAACTGGCGGGGCTGGCGAATCTGGCGCAAGCAGCAACCGCCCTACAAGAACCTCAAGAGCTTTATAGCCGCCTGATCGCCAATATATCGCCCCTGCTGAACGTAGAAATCTTGGGCTTCCTGATTTACGACGAGACCCGCCGAGCGCTGGAAGGGCAGGAGCCTTTTCAGGGTTTACAGGCCAATGTCATCGAGTGGTGCCGAACAACCATTCTGCCGGATAGCCCGGCGGAAGCGCTTTGGCTGGAGGCGGACCCCATTGTAGTTGCCAACGCGCCAGAAGACCCCCGCATCCAGGCGCTGGAACTGCACCACCTGGCGCGCGCCGCCGGCATCCGCAACACGGTGTTAATGCCGCTTTCCTCCGCTGGTCGCATGGTGGGTTATTTGCAAGCAGCCAACAAACGCGACGAAACTCCTTTTGATTCAAACGATCTACGCATCCTTTCCATCATTGCCGGACAGGTAGCTCCGATTATTGACAACGCTCGCCTGGCGCTGCAATCGCGCCGCCGGGCGCAACGTGCAGAGACTTTGCGCCGCATCGCCAGCCTGACCAGCTCTGCAGCCACGCTAGACGAGATGTTGAAATATTCTATTCTGGATCTGGCGCGTCTGTTACAGGCAGATGCGGCAGCCATTTATTTATTGGATGAGGGACGCGGCGAATTGCGCCTCCAGCGTAACGCAAATTTCGGCATCGCGCCCCAAATCAGCAGCCACCTGGGACGAATTTCCAGCGAAGACCCGCTTTACACTCAAACAGCCGCCAGTACACAACAGCAATTGTTCATCGCCGATCTGGAGGTGGAGTCGGGCGCACTTCCAGCAGTTTACCACCCCTTCGCCAAGCATCTCAAAACACGCACGCTGATCATTACACCTCTGGTGATTCGGGAACGAGGCATTGGCGAGTTGATTGTGGGTAGCTTCCGCGCCAACTTCTTCTCCAGCGGCGACGCCCAAACCATTGCCACCGCCGCCGGACTCCTCGCCGCGGCGATTGACCGCGCCGCTTTATATACACAAACCGATCAGAGCCTGCGCCAACGTGTGGAACAACTGGTGGCGCTCACCCGCATCAGTCGAGAGCTCAATACCACACTGAAGCTGGAGGATTTGCTTCAGCGAGTGTACGATGAAGCGCTGCGCACCACCCAGGCAGATTGCGGCGCAGTAATGCTGTTTCAACTCGATGACCTGCAAGAGAACAACGTTGCTCCCCAAGCGCCGACGATCCAGTTTTATATCGGCGACGAACCTGGGGCGGCGTTACATCCGCTAGAGCTGCAAGTATTCGAGAGCGGCGAAACAGTCATCGTTCCCGTATTCCAGGAGCAAGCGCCGCATCCGCAGTCAGCCGCCCCACAGGCTGCCACAGCGCCCGCCAATGTGAAAGCCGATGTCAGCCCCGTGAAGGCAGCCTCGCTGGTGGATTTATATCCGGCGCATCAAGGCGTCCATTCCGCAATGGCGACGCCCATCGCCTACCAGGGACGGGTTGCGGGTGTGATCCACCTTCACGCCAGAGTTGAGAATCGCTTCGGAGAAACAGAACGAGATATTGTAGAGGCGTTAGCCATTCAGGCAGCGATTGCAATTGGGAATGCACACCGCTATCAGGAACAGCAACGCCGCAGCGAAGAGCTTAACCAGCGCGTCGAGACGCTATCCAAGATCTTTGAAGTCTCCCAAATTGTTCAGACCGAACAGCCTTTGGAGCAATCCCTCGAGGCGATTGCTTACGCCATACAATCCGCTACGCCTTTCGATGTCGTCCTGATCAGTATTTATGATTCATCCCAAAATCAACTGGTGCGTTTGGTAGGGGCGGGCATTCCCTTGCCCGAGCTGGATCAATTGCGCAGCCGCCCGGCATCATGGGCTAGCTTGCAAACGCTGCTTGAGCCACGCTTTCGTTTGGGAAGGTCCTATTTTATCCCCGCCGAACTGGCGGGCGAATTACCCCCCGATTTATACAGTTACACACCGCCTCAAATAGAACCTGCGCCGGCGGATCCAAACGCATGGCAACCGGATGACATCTTCTTGATGCCCTTATTTGGCATCGGCGGCGATCCTCTGGGGCTGATCAGTGTGGACGCGCCGCGCAACAACGCCCGCCCTGACCGCAATACCATTGAGGCGCTGGAAATTTTCGGCACGCAAGCAGCATTGGCAATCGAAACGCAATTGAAAGTGCGAGACTTGCGCGCCAAAGTCATGCAAATCGAAGAGGAGCTGGCTTTAGCCCAGCTAAAAGCAGAGAAGGCGCAAAGTCACCTGCCGGTGTTGCTGCACAAGGATTTGGAACAGACGCTGGCAATCCAGAGCCTCAGTCAACGCGCTCGTCGCATCCGAGCTGGGCTCGAAATCGCGGAAGCGATTAGCGCGCAGGCTTCTCCTGCCGAAGTCTTGCGCACCCTGGGGCAAAAGATTTTAGAGCGCATGGATTTTGACATGGTCTTCATCGCTGAACAAAGCGATGGCGGCCCCAATTTGACCTTGAGCCTGGGGAATTATCCGGCAGAAGCGAACCCGAAAGCACTGCTGGGACAACGCAACCCATTACGGCATACGCTGCAGAGCGGCGAAATCTTATTCGCCTCCAATATGAGCGAGAACCCGGAATGGCAAAACACGCCTTTGCTGCGCGCGCTGGATGCCCACAGCTTTTTATGCATCCCCATCCCCGGAGCGAAACCTTATAGCGCCGATCCATCCTCAAACGGCGGAGGCGGAAACGGGAGGCGAGAAGCCCGCCCGTATGCAGCAATGCTGGCGGTGAACCGCGCACCGATTACGCCTTTCACCAACGAGGATCGTCAGTTGTTCGATCTGATGGTGCGCCAGGCAGCGATTGCGCTGCAAAACCTCAGCCTGCAAGAAACCACCTCGCGGCGACTAAAAGAGGTCAATCTGCTGTTGGATTTCAGCCGCCAACTGGGCAGCCTGGACCCGACGAGCATTTTGAACACGCTGGTGGACAGCGCCTTGCGCCTGATCCCAACTGCTCAAATGGCGCTGGTTGCTCTATGGAATGACCGCCTGGGCGCGCTTGAGCCTCAAGCTTCATCTGGATACCCGAACCCGGACGAATTGAATCATTTGGCTTATCGCTCAGGCGAAGGCGTGCCAGGGTTGGTGTTCACTTTGCGCCAGGCGGTAAACCTGGAAACGGTAGATTTTGCCCGCCATTACAATCTTTCGCCGGAAAATCTGCTCGCCTATCGCAACGCCACCGGTGGTCGCTTGCCGGTATCCACGCTGGCGGTGCCGATCATCGCCAGCCCCGGCGGCCCGAACGATACTTTTACCAGCATGTTGGACAGCCAAATCCAACGCGCTCGCACCCGTCCTTTGGGAGTGTTGGTGCTGGATAGCGTGCAAACGACGGCTGCGTTCACCGCAAACGACCTGGCAGTGGCATCCTCTCTGGCGCAACAGACCGCCCTGACGCTGGAGAACGCCCGACTGTATCAGGCTTCTCGTCATCGCTCGAACCAGTTGCAAGCCCTGACCGAGGTCTCCACCTCGATCACTTCCAGCCTGCAATCTCAAGAACTCACCGCATCGCTTTTGGATCAGTTGCGCAGAATACTGCCCTACGATACCGGCACGCTTTGGCTGCGACAAAAAAGCGAGACAACGCGCGGCAGCCAAAGCCACGATCGAATGGTGATTCGAGCGGCGCGCGGCTTTTCAGATAGCGAAGAACGCATCGGCCTGACCGTAGACATCCAGGATAGCGCGCTCATGAACGAGATGATCAACACCGGGCGGCCAATATGGGTGGCAGATGTGCGCAAGGATGCTCGCTTCCGCGCCCTCACTCAGGAAGAGGTCCCCGAGGAAACCGCTCAGGCCCCAGGCGGAGCTGGCGGCGTAGAACACCTCTCCTGGCTTGGCGTCCCACTCATCGCCTCGGGGCGCGTTTTAGGGGTGATCGCCCTGGAAAAGGTCGAACCCAATTTTTACACCAACGACGATATTCAACTGGCGACGACTTTCGCTGGTCAGGCGGCTGTCAGCCTGGAAAACGCCGAGTTATACGAAGAGAGCGTCAAGCGCGCCCTCGAACTCGATCAACGCACGCAGACATTATCCATTCTGAACCGGCTTTCCTATGAACTCAGCGGATCGCTGGATGCGGCGCGCATCCTGGATTTCGCCGTTCAAGAATTTATGCAACTGATGAACTGCACTTCGGCTTCGGCGTTGCTGGTGGATCGAGGTTATCCAGAAGTCTGGTCAACCGAGGGCGCGAATCTAGCCGGACTGAAGCCTACCCGCCTGATTTTGCAAGCAGAATTCCCCTATTTCGAAGATGCATCTACTTTTTACCCTGGCGCCAGTTTACCGAATATTCCCCTATTCGAGCGGTTGCAGGAAAGTTTGGGCATCTTCAATACCGATGATGTGAGCCAGGAAAGCGAGCTGGCGCCGTTGCAGGAATTTCTGGCGCATCACCAGACGCGCTCTCTGCTGGTTGTGCCAATCGCCAGCGGCGCCTCAGGCGGCGAGCGCGCCGATTTCCGTTTTCATGGAATCCTTTTAGCGCATGATCGGCGCGCCTACCGTTTCAACGCCGAAAAAATCGAACTCGCTCGCACAATTAGCAATCAGATCGCCATTGCTTTGCAGAACGCTCGTTTACTGGAGGAAACGCTGAGCCTGACCGAGGACCTGGAACTGCGCGTGCAGGAACGCACTGCAGAGCTGGCGCACGAACGGCAGCGCGCCGAAACGCTCTTACGCATCATTACCGAATTATCCGCAAGCCTGGACCTGGAACAGGTGCTTCATCGAACGTTGCAAGTGCTCAGCGAGTTTGTGGACGCGGCGCAGATCACTATCCTCATTGCTCGACCGGGAGAGAAGAAGCTGCAACGGCTGGCTTCGATCGGCTATACGCCTGAACCCAATGAGCACGGCAGCCCAACGCCGTTCGACAGCGACCAGGGACTGGCAGGTTGGATCATTTCGCAGCGCCAGGCAGTGCTCATCCCGGACGTGATGGTGGATGAACGCTGGGTGCGCCTGGATTATTCCGAAGAGGATTGGAAACCCACTTATCAACATCGAAGCGCTATGGGCGTGCCTCTGATGAGCGGCGCTGAGGCGCTGGGCTGTCTGCTGTTGTTCCATCCCGATATCGGCCATTTCTCCCTCGATCAATTGGATCTGGTTCAGGCGGCAGCCAACCAGGTTTCCATAGCAGTCAACAACGCTGAACTCTATCGGCTCATTCGCGACCAGGCAGAAGACCTGGGGACGATGTTGCGCAATCAACAGATCGAGACCAGCCGCTCAAAAGCCATCCTGGAAGCAGTGGCCGACGGCGTGCTGGTGACTGACGCCAACCGCATCATTACCCTGTTCAACGAATCAGCCGAAAAAATCCTGGGGCTGGAGCGCTCGCTGGTCTTAGGCAAATCTATGGAGCATTTTTCCGGTCTGTTTGGACGAGGCACGCGACGCTGGATGGAAGTCATCCAGAGCTGGTCGCAAGACCCCAGCGCTTATCAGAGCGACGGCAAGTTCGCAGAGCAGATCACCCTGGAAGATGGGCGGGTGATCTTCGTCCAACTGGCGCCGGTGAGCCTGCGCAATGACTTTTTAGGCACGGTTTCCATTTTCCAGGACATTACCCATCAAGTGGAAGTGGATCGCTTGAAATCCGAATTCGTTGCTACGGTGAGCCACGAGCTGCGCACACCGATGACCTCCATCAAGGGTTATGTGGATATTTTGCTGATGGGCGCCGCCGGCGCGCTGACCGAGCAACAAGCGCACTTCTTGCAAGTGGTCAAAGCGAACACCGAACGGCTGGCGGTGCTGGTCAATGACTTATTGGACATCAGTCAGATTGAAGCGGGACGCATGGCGCTTGCCATGCAGCCGCTGAACCTAGAAGAGCTTGTGTTGGCGACCATCGAGGATTTCAAGCGGCGCATTCAAGAGGATCAAAAAGGCATTACGGTTGAGGCTGAGATACAGCCCAATCTGCCGCGCGTCATGGCCGATTTTGACCGTATCCGTCGGGTGATGGATAACCTGCTGGAGAACGCTTACCAGTACAACCTGCCCAATGGGCAAATCCTCGTCCGGATGCATGTAGCAGGCGATGAAGTTCAGGTGGATGTGAAAGACACCGGCGTCGGCATTCATCCCGATGACCAGGAGCGCGTCTTTGAACGTTTCTTCCGCGGCGAAAGCACACTGACCCTGGGAGTTGCCGGTACCGGCTTGGGGCTTTCCATCGTCCGAAACCTGATCACCATGCACAATGGACGCATCTGGCTGCAAAGCACCGGCATCCCAGGCGAAGGCAGCACATTTTCGTTTACGTTACCAATATACAAACCAGAGAACGGATAACGACGACAGGCAATTGGTATGGCAAAAATATTGATTGCAGAAGACGAACGCGATATTCGAGAGTTGATCACCTTCACCTTGAAATTCGCCGGGCATGAGGTCATCGCAACCACAAATGGCGAAGAGGCGTATCAGATGGCGCAACAGTCGTTGCCAGACCTGATTGTGTTGGATGTGCGCATGCCCCGCATGACCGGTTATGAGGCGTGTGAACAGATCAAAGCTAACCCGGCCACGCAGGCAATACCGGTGGTTTTCCTATCTGCTAAAGGGCAAGAAAGCGAAGTGAAGGCCGGGTTGGAATGCGGAGCAGATGATTACATTTTGAAACCATTTTCGCCCGATCAATTGATCGAAAATATCCGCGCTATTCTGGCGCGTCATCAGAAGTAAACCAGGATTCAGTTGGCAACAGCATTGGCCTGAGAACATGAGCGTTGTTATCCTGCAAGACGAGATTGTCCATTACGAAGTGTTGGGCAGAGGCAAACCGCTGATCTTCCTGCACGGCTGGGTCGGCTCCTGGAGGTATTGGATTTCAGCCATGCAAGCGGCGTCCATCTCGTATCGCGCCTACGCGCTCGATCTGTGGGGTTTCGGCGATTCGGCCAAATCGCCCAGGCTCTACGCGCTTGAACAACAGGTGAACCTGCTGGAAAGCTTTCTGGAGGAGATGGGCATTCGGAAAGTGGCGCTGATCGGGCATGGGCTGGGGGCAATTGTGGCACTGTTATATGCGCAGCGCAGTCAACAACTGGTTGATCGGGTGATGGCAATTGGATTGCCCAATGGACGACACATCATTAACCCTCGCCTCTATACGGCAACCTCGCAAGAGCTGGTGGACTGGCTGCTAAGCCGCGCTTCTGACAGCGAAGCTGTGCGCAAGGAAGCGCCCAAAGCCGACCAGCGGGCGGTTTATATGTCATTGGCTGATCTTCAACAAATGGATGTGAGCGAGGCGTCTCAGAATTTGAGTACGCCCTGCCTGCTGGTCTATGGTCAAAATGACCCGGTCGTAGAAGAAACGCCCAATACAGCGCAATCCGCTGCCCTGCCCGAACACATTCACCAAATTGTGTTCGAGCAATCCGGTCATTTCCCGATGCTGGATGAAGCGAGCAAGTTTAACCGCCTGACGGCGGATTTCCTTTCCCTTAGCTCTGGGATCAGCCCGCGTCAACTTCAGTTGAAAGAAGAATGGAAACGGCGCGTGCGCTGAAAACGCGCTACGCTTGACAAGTCTCCTGAGCTTCGATATACTCACATTGTCAGTTAATGATCCCAGAGAGCGAAACTCTGCGAGATCATGAATTGCACGGGGAGCCTGATGGATTCAGGCTGAGAGGAGGGCAAGCCAGCCCTCGACCCGCGAACCTGATCCGGATAATGCCGGCGGAGGAATTGCAACCCCAGGTTGATCAGGCAAAGTACAAGCGCCGA